>Ga0302324_100000774_pt1 | contig 80914 bp, 69 predicted proteins | sample Palsa_T0_1_FD_201949 | JGI IMG/M metagenome (GOLD analysis project Ga0302324, IMG submission 201949) | Peat permafrost microbial communities from Stordalen Mire near Abisko, Sweden - Palsa_T0_1 | ecosystem: Environmental > Terrestrial > Soil > Palsa > Peat permafrost | place: Sweden: Abisko...
TCGTTGGGCTACAGGCCGCCGGCGCCGGCGGCCTGCAGCCCCTCGGTGCGCCCCGATCCGATTTCGCAGCCCATGGCTGTAATGTAGACTCTCTTAATGAAACTGGTACAAAAACTCGGGCTGGTCATTACCGTCAGCGACCAATTACAGCAATCTTATACCCGAGTAGAGTGACTATGGCCGCCAGGGCGATCCAAACGGACAGAATGTATCGTCGGAAGAAGTACAGGGTCACGCCTGCCCAGCAGAAGCAAGCTGCTATTAAGGCGCCGCCGACATACGGCGTAGCGACTGCGACCGAAAAGCTCGTGCCAAGGACGTGCCTGAGCCGGAAGACCTCACCGAGTGTCCTTACTACGATTAGGAATTGAACCGTAATTCCTAGCTGAGCCCAGCGTTCCGTAGTCACGGACGATATTCTACCTGCGCTGGCAACGCTTGGCGACAAATCGCCGTTGCGTTCACTATGCTGGGCAAGTTCGCTTCGTGCGTGGACGGCAAACCGGAAGTAGTCGTCTAAGTCCTGGTTAACGCCGTTACCGGAAACTGACGCGCCACCGCAGTGCGTCGACACGTTCTAGTACGCCAGATGTCCGGTAACGCGACTAATCGGGAGTTACGCACTAAAGCGATTGCGGCTGCGGCCGTGTGATTCGCGCGATCGTCAGCAGGACCAAGAAACTTCCCGCGCAGACTTCCAGTAACTTCACGTTGTTCGGCGTTCGCGGTCCGCCGCGCGGCATGTAGTTCGCCACCAGCACTACTCTCTTCTGGTCGGCGGGATCATAGCGCACGACGATTGGCGTTCCTTGAGGGTGCTCATCCACCCACTCCTCGAACGGCGCAATCTGGTTAGGCGGATATTGCGGAATTTCGGGTGCAGGAACATGGCCGGAATAGATGGTCGTCGCATTCTGCTGTGCGCCTACCGCGTAGCTCAAGCGGCATTGGATGTAGAACCTGTGCCGCCCCCTGCTGCTCGTCCGAGTTAGGCTGCATTTTTCGATGCGCGCCGTCACCTCCGGCCATCGCGCCTGGGCGTGCTCCTGCCAAGCTTGTACCGCCGTCACCACCGACACGAAGAGCGTGCATAGCGCTAAGAAGCCAGCCAGCACCATCAATGCCGTCCACAACAATTGAACTTTAGGCGCCGTTCCCGTCGTCATCTCCGGCTCCTACGAAACCTCCGTTCACGATACATGCACATTTCAGCTCAGCGCAAAACTTCTGGATTTGACGACGCCGATGCATCACCTGCAATTCCGCGCGGCTAGCGCAAACTGATTATTAGTTTCCGGTTAGGCGACTTCCGGGCACTAAGCGAGCCGCGCAATTTGTATCCCGCAAGATTGTTCGGAAATGGCAACCTGCTTTGGAACCTGAGCATAAGCTCCGTAAGGACCCTTATGAAGTATTTGTGGTGCGCACAGATGGCTCTGCACCCCGTTTGCTTACGACCCCGAAGAATGGGGTTACTACGCCACAGTGGTCTCACGATGGAGACACGATTGTTTTCTGCGACCTGGAGAAAGATAAAAGTTCGATTGAAATCATAAAGGCAGACGGCACCGGCAAGGTGCATCTCACCAACCCCAAGTTGAACGCTTCCAACCCCAAGTGGTCAGCCGATGGGAAAGAGATAGCATTCACCGCACCGATTCATGGCAAGCTTCAAGTGCATTTAATGAACGCCGATGGATCGCAGCTTCGGGCTCTAACTCGTGACAGCAAACTTGCGTGTTCGAATATCACCTGGGTGCCAAACACTCGGCTCGGCTCTTATTGCTTCGCTGTGGACAGGCTGCTCTCTTGGGTCCAAGATTTGGAACCTCCATCGACGGTGGATACTATTTGCTTTCGACAGCGGACCCGATTGGCACTCCCCGCCCGATAGCGCAACAGGGTGCAATGGCCATTTGTTTTGCGATGGACGCAGAGAGCGGCGATCCTTTAGCTCGCTAGGTCCTGATAAACGCGCTTACCGGAGATGTGGATTTGGCCGAAAAAGGACTTGTCCGTTTTCGCGACTGCGGCTTGCTAGCCATTGACGCTTAGAGTCTCACATCCTTTAGCTGGAAGATTCGGGAAGAAATCGTAACTGAGGGCGAATCGCCGCGTGAACAATGATTCCTTACGGCACGCTGTATAAGTTGAGGCGGTCCTCTTCACGAACGGCAACAAGATGGCCATCGAGACTGAGAGAAACATCATCGCCGATATGACCGTTGTGACGAAACACGAGCTTATTGGTCCGCAAGTCCAATACGGCAGTCCGAAAGTAAAACCAGATGCCTGATGCATCCGTAAAGGCGATGCGGGCCCCATGACTGAAAAAGAGCGCACGTCCGGCATCCGGAAGTGCCTGGTCGAAGCGGAATCCTGAGTTCCACATACCTGGAACAAGCGAACTCAGACTCACCAGCAACGCTTCACCTCCGCGCTGATCAATGCGGTACAGATTGAATTTGTGGTCAAGCCCGAGAACCTGGTCGTCGCCCGTTGCAAAAAAAGACCATAGGACAGGATGCGATGGTGTCGGCCATTGGACTCCGTCCACCTGAAGGACGGGGGGACCCGGGTCAAACCCACTCCAAGTGACGAAGCCGTGGTCGCCCACGGCGGTAACAGAATCATTTGTGCTCGCGGTCTCCTTGTAAGGTGGGCCTGTAAAAAGAGTTGCGCGATTTCTGTCAACGATTGCGAACCCATGGCGCGATGGCGTTAGCAGCACGCGGAAAAGCCGCGACTCCGGGTGCGGTACGCCCGAAAAGCCTTGCTGTTGCCAGGAAATCGTCTGCAGGGATTGGAAGTCCCGATCGACCACGCGAATGGCCTCTGCGCGAACCACGAGCACGTTTCCGTCGGGACCAGAAATCACGTCGTCGCCGGGCTGCCAATCATAGGTGTGGACAAGGTGACCAGAAAGGTCGATGACCGCTGAGTGAGATGCTTTTCCCACTGAGATGGAGGGGCATTACAAACGTCGGAAGTCGCAAAATGAACGAGCAGATGCTTATCGTCCAAAAACTCTATCCGCCGTTTTGGATAGTCGTCTTCTCCCCTCCAGTTGACCTCACAAGCGACGTGCTGATATCCGATCTGTTCTAGATTAATTGTCTGCGAGGCCATATCCGCATCCCAGATAGGCACAGCCGAGGAACAAATCAGCAAAATGCAATTGCAGGCGAAGAACCGCTTCATGCTTCCAGTTTACGGCATCGAAAGCTGCCTTAGGCTGCTAGCCCCCGTATGGTCGGCTACAGATAGTTATCCCTGAAAGCCACGTTCGAGGGAATATTCGAACCGTACCGTTGCGGCACTTGGACGATTAACGCGCTCGCCGGACAAGTGGGTTGCGGCGTCGGAAGTGCTACTTATTCATTCAGCTCACGCTGTTACGAACGGGCGAGGTGGGTATAAACTGGTGTCGTTTGCAAAGTCAAAAAGGAAATATGCGGATGAAACGCATTGCGGTCTTGACACTTCTTGTGGTGCTGGGCGCCGGATGGTCGATACCGACTGAAGCGCAAGACGCGAGCGTCGCAAAAAGCAATCGAAAAACAGAGAAGCTAGCCCAGAAGCAGCAGAAAGCGCTCTACCAATACCAGAAAAAGCAAGAAAAGGCACAAGAAAAGGCCCAGCGAAAAGCGGACAAGCAGCAGCAAAAAGCAGCGAAGAAATACGAAAAAAAGCAACGCACCCTGCTCAAGAACGCGAATCTTCCCGTCAAACACACATCGTAGGCCAGCAATATCGCGACCACGACCACGTTCGTCTCCCGTATCGACTCCGAAGCCCACATGCCTGATAAGCACTGCCAGCGCAACCGGTGATGCAACACCATCCAGGGCGACTTTACGTGTGTCGCGGCCGACACGCTGTGCGTGATTTGGAACGGCGGTGCGAGAGCCCAGCGCGCACCAAGAGATAGACATCGATACAATTTGAGGTGGCGCTGGACTTGCTGGCAGCTTTGGTCGAGTCTGCGGCGGAAGCATCAGTCGTCACAGCCCGGGCATGCAAGCGCCTGGCTCAATGGAGCACGGATGAAACTTGCCATACTGATTGCGACCGCCTGTTTATCCGGGATGGTTGCATCCATCGCCAAATCGCAGGAAGCGAGCCCCGCAACGCAGCGCCGCAAAAGTGCCGCGGACTCCAAAGCCGCGAAGCTAAAAACCTTCGACAGTGAGGAATGGGGAATCTCGTTCATGTATCCAGACACTTACGGGTTCAAGGAGTGGAACGCGCCGGTTGAGCCAAACGCGAACTGGGACCCGGGTCGAAGTGTCGACGGACACCCGGGTCAGGTTCAATTGGCGACGGTCGAGCTGCCGAACGAACTCTTTCCCGGAACGGACCTCAGGCTTGCGATTTTCAGCTTGAGCGCAAACCGGCACATAACGCGCGAGGAGTGTTGGAAAAGCGTATCCGGAAACGAAAGAACGGTAAGCTCGGTGGACTTGGGTGGGGTGGAATTTCGGTGGAGCGAAGGCGGTGACGTTCCATCCGCGGCAGGTTTCAAGGACTATGCCGGTTTCGCAAATAGCACATGCTACGAAATCGAAACGGCGGTCGTGACCACGCGATCCGGACCTCCGGAAGGAACCTCGCGAGTAGATCAAGCGGATTTGGACCGGCGTATGGGCGAAATCTTAAACAGTCTCAAGTTATACCCTGTAAAAGCACCGGAAAATCTTCCCGCGATCCTGTCGTTCACCGTGGAGACGCTGTCTCCTCCCGCTCCTCCAGAATCCTATCGTTTTCGTTGGGAAGTTACAGGCGCAAGCGAACGGCAGGTGACGATCGACATGAATTGTTTCACTGAAGTGAGCATGATCGAAGTGACCAATTTGCAAAATGGAAGCACTGCCGTTCCTTGCGGGGAGCTGAAAGAGGTTTCTCCGCTCAGCGGTTCTATGGAGCTTTCGTTCGCTAATCATACCGGAGCCGTAACGCATCCGGAGATCCGCCTTCTGGCCATCGGGAAAATCCCAGTTTCGAAAACAATAGAAATTTCGCTGCAGACGATGGCCGTCGTTCGAGGCGTAACTCTCCCGCGGTACGCTCTGGACGGCGCCACGTATGCTCAGCTTTATCCCGGTCAAGAATTCGTGATTCACGGCGACGCGTTCCTGCCGAATGAAACGGTATGGATAGGGGAAACCGGTATCGCGGCGGTAAGCACCGATGGACATCATCTGGAGTTCTCACTGCCGTCCACGATGAATGGAGGCAGTTTTGTGTTTTATGTGGAAGACGTGCGCGGCAAGAGCAACACGCTGACCGCCCGTGTTGTTCGGAGTCAACCGCGCATCAGTTTCTATATCCCGGCAGATGCAGGATCGGCGCAAAGCCCGAACATGCGCAACATCCCGGTGTCTCGAGGCCAACGCATACGCCTGGTCGGAATAGGGTTCACCTCTCACAACAAGGTATGGATCGGGTCAACGAGCGTAGATAGTGAGGCGGACGAACGCTATCCGCAGTACCAACTTTATTTCACGATTCCAAACTCGCTGGCCGTTGGCAGTTACGCGCTGGCGGTCACAAACGACCTGGGCGCAAGCAATGAGCTAACCTTGATTCTCGCAAGTCGTTGATGCGAGCGACCGTCAGTGCTTGATTAACGCCTGCTGGCGGGCAGGGTGGTTGGGGTCAGTGAATTCGAGCAGTTCGATGGGCGCGCCGTTTTCGACGATGAACGCGACGCGGACGCCGTCGGATGGGCTGTTGGGAGGAATCAGGATTTCGCGGCCAGCAAGCTCGGAGGCGAGATCAGCCACCTCAAACGCGACGTGCGGAACGTGCCGGACGAGATCAGGGACGGCTGCGTCCGCTTCGAAACGCATCCACTCCACGCCGAATTCGCTTTTCTGGTGGCTAACGACAAAGACTTTCAGGTGTTTCAAGTGGGTCTCCCCAGGCTTGGCTTCGGTGGTGGGAATTCCGATGTGATGGTACCGGCGCATGGTTTTTCGCTCTCCGTGGAATTGGCACAAATTCTACGCTATCGTTACCGCGTTTGAAACCGCGCCCTGACTTCTGAGGCACGAAGTCAAATCGGGCACCAGAAACCTTGACCATAGGGTTGCGGTGACCTAAGATTCACGCCCGGAACCGGAGTACGAATCCCAAAACTTCCAAACAGATGTGCTCAGGAACAAGCCATGAAGACGACTCTATGCGGGTTGGCGGCGATCGTCGCGCTGGTGATCGCCGTGGCGGGCGGCAGGTCTAGCTCTGCGCAGGAGAAGCACACGCTGCATGGACAGTCTGATGGAGAGTCCTCCCCGATCTATGGCGTCAAGATCCCCGCCGGGTACCGCGACTGGAAGTTGATCTCCGTGGGCCACGTAGGCGGCGGCAACAACGATTTGCGCGCCAAACTCGGCAACGATATAGCGATCAAAGCTTACCGGGAAGGAACGCTCCCGTTCCCGGACGGCGCCATCATTGCGCGGCTGGCTTGGCATGCGGTTACATCCGACGAAAACAATAAAGCGCTTGGCGATACGAACTCTTCCGTAGCGGGGTCCGCCACGAACCTTGAGTTCATGGTCAAGGACTCCAAAAAGTACGCCTCCACCGGTGGATGGGGATTCGCACAATTTACCGACGGCAAAGCAGACAGCGAGGCGCTGCACAAAACCTGCTTTCCTTGTCACGGGCCCGCCCAAGACAACGATTTCGTCTTCACGCGTTACGCCCCCTGATTCGCCGCTGTTTCGTGGTTGAGTAAGTGTTGGTCCATCGTTCCTGGGAAGGAGACCAAGAATGACCGAGCAGAAGAATTCGCAGCCGAGGAGCCTGGCGAGCGTCGATATGAAGCTGGAGGTCGTGGTCATCCCGGTCTCAGATGTGGGACGCGCGACGGGGTTCTACCAAAGCCTCGGCTGGAGAAAGGACACCACACAATCCAGCGGCGTGATGCAGTTCACACCTCACGGCTCCGGATGTTCGGTCCAATTCGGCGGGAACCGCACGACCGCCGCCCCGGGGTCCGTGCAAGGGCTTTGGCTGATCGTCTCCGATTTGCAAGCCACCTTGGAGCAAATGGCCGCCGCCGGCATCACAATGAACGAGGTCTACCACGTGGGCGCCAATGGCAAGGCCAGTGGGGTGGATCCCGAGCGACATAGCTATCGCTCGTTCGCCTCGTTCCAGGACCCTGATGGGAACCGCTGGATGATGCAGGAAGTTACCGCCAGGCTTCCCGGGCGCCTGGACCCGAACGTGAGTACGTTCGGCTCTGCAAGCGACCTGGCGAGCGCCCTTCGGCGTGCGGAAGCCGCGCACGGCGAGCACGAGAAGCGCAGCGGGGGTCGCGACGATAACTGGCCGGATTGGTACGCCGCGTATATGGTCGCAGAGCAGTCCGGAACAAAGCTTCCAACGTGATCGGCCGTAACGTCATTTACTGAAAATTCCAAGAGGAGAAACACCATGAAACAGATCGGTTGGTTGCTGCTTGCAGTTGTAACCGTGGCCGGCATTGTCGCCCACATGGCGCACGGTTCTGGTCAGTCCGACGGCGACGCCTCTCCGATCTATGGCGTGAAGATCCCCGCCGGATACCGCGATTGGCAATTGATCGCGGTGAAGCAGCTGCATTTCGCCGGCATGGGCGAGCAATTGCGCGCGCAAGTCGGCAACGATATAGCGATCAAGGCCTTCAAGGAAGGGACGCTCCCGTTCCCGGACGGCGCTATCATCGCGGCGATTCATTGGACTCGCGTCCCGTCGGAAGACAACAACAAGGTCCTTGATGGCCCGTTCCCCGGCACGCAATCGTTCGTGATCGGGTCCCGGGTGAATGTGCAGTTCATGGTCAAGGACTCCAAGAAGTACGCCGCGACGGGGGGCTGGGGGTTCGCGGACTTTACAGGCACAAAGCCGGGCGACCAGGCCCTGCATGAGACCTGCTTTCCCTGCCACGGGCCCGCGAAAGATCACGACTACGTCTTCACGCGTTACGAACGTTAGCATTCGCGACTTTGACAGGATCGCCGCTGCTACGCGAACCTGGGCGGCATTGTGGGGATGGAGCTTTATGAACTTCCAGACTGCCGAGGTTGCGGGCCTGAGGATCTTCTACCGCGAGGCTGGGGAGCCGTCGAAGCCGACCATGGTGCTGCTGCACGGCTTTCCTTCGTCGTCATATCAGTTCCACGAGCTCATTCCGCTTCTGGCGGAGCGATTTCATGTCATCGCGCCCGACTACCCCGGCATGGGATATAGCGAGGCGCCGGACCCGACGGTTCTGCGACCGACGTTCGACGAGCTGGCCACGGCGATGGACGCGTTCATCGCGCAGTACGCGCCCGGGCCACTCATCTTGTACCTGCACGACTTCGGCGGTCCGATCGGAATGCGCATTGCGACGGCCCATCCTGAGCGGATCGCAGGCCTGATTTTTCAGAACCTCTCCATTTCAGTCGAGGGTTGGAATCCCGACCGCCTCAAAGTCTACGAGCGGCTCGGCGGCCCTGAAACCCCAGAAAAGCTGGCAGAGACCGAGCAATTTGCCACCGTGGAACGCGACATGTTTCTCCACAAGAAGGGCGCTCGCCAGCCGGAGGCGCTGAATCCCGACAATTGGGCGCTGGACGCCTATGCGCTCTCCATCGCGGCGAAGCGGGTGTTTATGTCCAGGTTGTTTATGAACCTGACGACGAACATTCAGCACTACCCGGAATGGACCGCGTATCTAAAGGACCGGCAGCCGAAGGCACTCATCGTCTGGGGGCGAAACGACCCGCTCTTCACGCCGGCGGCCCCGGAGGCCCTGAAGCAGGCTCTGCCGAAAGCCGGGTTGCACCTTTTCGATGGCGGCCACTTCGTGCTCGACGAATACGCCGACGCGATCGCCGAGGCGATCATCGAGACGTTCTCCCAAAGCCGTTAAGGAAGGGACGCTTTCGTTCCCGGACGGCGCCATCATTGCGGCGATTCATCGGACCCGCGTCCCGTGGGAAGACAACAACCAAGTCCTTGACGGCGGCCCGCTGGCTGGCAACAGCGAAAGCTGCGCGCCGAAGCAGAGTAACGCCAATCGAGCACGCGCCTGATTGAGCAACATGCCTTGAATAAGCAAACCAGCGAGGCGCGGGTGGAGGGTAAGATCGGATATGCGGGCTTGGAAATTGTGAAGTCTGCGATAGTCGCTGAAAAACCCCAGAAGAGTGGTGGGCGATAAAGGATTTGAACCTTTGACCTCTCGCGTGTGAGGCGAGCGCTCTAACCGCTGAGCTAATCGCCCGTCCAGGACGGGTTTGCAATGTCCTGCATCCAAGAAGCAGGCGCGAAACGCGCCGGCGATGCAGTGTTCTAGTTGTAACAGGAAAGAGCCCGGATTTTCAACTATGCCGACCGCCACGTCTCAGGTTGTTTCGCAACTGCATCGCGCGATTGCACGCATCATTCTGGGCAAAGAAGAGGCCATTCAACTGGCGCTGATCACGCTGCTGGCGCGCGGACACCTGCTCATCGAAGACGTGCCCGGCGTGGGCAAAACCACGCTCGCGCAGGCACTGGCGAAATCGTTTCATTGCAGTTTTCAGCGCATTCAATTCACTTCCGATCTGCTGCCCAGCGATGTGCTGGGCGTCAGCGTTTACAATCCCGAGGCGCGCGAGTTTGAATTTCGTTCCGGGCCGATTTTCGCCAACGTGGTGCTGGCCGACGAGATCAACCGCACCACGCCGCGCACGCAATCGGCGTTGCTGGAGGCCATGAACGAAGCGCAGGTGACGGTGGATGGCAAGACGCTGCCGCTGCCGCAGCCGTTCCTGGTGATCGCCACGCAAAATCCCATCGAGCACCACGGCACGTATCCGCTGCCGGAATCGCAACTGGATCGCTTTCTGATGCGCATCAAGATGGGCTATCCCTCGCGCGAAACCGAACGAGAAATTCTGCGACGGCGCACATCCATGGACTCGCTGGCGTCCCTGGAACAGATCGCCGACGTGCACGAGGTGCTGGCGATGCAGGATGCGGTGTCGCTGGTCAAGGTGGACGGCAGCCTGCTGGATTACGCGCTGGAAATTGTCAACCGCACGCGCGCGACGGAGGAGCTGGCGCTGGGCGTCAGCCCGCGCGGAACCCTGATGCTGCAGCGGGCGGCGCAGGCGCGGGCGTATCTGGACGGGCGAGATTATTGTTTGCCGGATGATTTCAAGTCGCTGGCCGTGGCGGTTTTTGCGCATCGCGTGGTGGCCAGTTCCCGGCATGCATCGGCGCAGAAAAAATCGGAGAGCACGGAGTCCGTGCTGCGGGAGATTGTGGAATCCGTGCCCGTGCCTTTGTGAGGATGGAGACCAGCTCGCGCAACGCGACGAAGTTGAGAGCCTGGTGAAGCCACAGCCGCACAGGCAAGCGTGCCTGTGCTACCTACATGCCGACGACCAATTCCAGTCTCGGGCGATTGTCGGCCAAGCCGGACCGCTCCGCGGTGCGGGCGTTTTTCCTTTCCATAGCGGCGCTTACGGTGGCATTGCTGCTGGCGCTGTACTCCGGCGCGGCGGCGGAGCTTGGTCAGATCGGGCTGGCGAGCACCTCGGCGCTGGCGGCGCTGGCGGTGGCCGGCTGGGTGGCGGTGACGCTGGTGCCGGTGCTGGCCAAGCGGACGCCGCTGCGCTGGATTGGTTACAAGATGGAGTACGGCATCACGCGCCACGGATGGGTGTACCTTTCCGGAGTGATTCTGGTGGCGCTGGCGGCGCTGAACACCGGCAACAATTTATTGTTTTTGATTCTGGCCACGCTGGTCGCGGCCATTTTGATGTCCGGAATTCTTTCGTCCATCACCTTGTCCGGCGTGGAGCTGCGCCTGGAATTGCCCGAACATATTTTTGCCGAACAAACCGTCCGCGCGAACATTGAACTGCGCAACGAAAAATTCACGCTGCCTTCCTTTTCGCTGCGCGTGGAAGCGGTGACCAAAAAAGGCGCGATGCCTCCGGCCATTCTTGACACGCCGGTGTACTTTCCCTACCTGCCCAAGCGCGAAGCGCAGTCCCAAGCGACGCCGATGATGTTTCCAAAGCGCGGACTCTATCGTCAGGAGGCCTTCCGCATCGTGACGCGTTTTCCTTTTGGTTTCTTGCAGAAGGCGCGGCGCGTGGATTTGAAAACCGAGGTGCTGGTCTATCCTTCGGTGGAACGCACGGAGCAGCTCATCGAGATACTTCCCGGGCTGCAAGGCTCGCTGGCAAGTGTGACCAAGGGACAGGGGCAAGACTTGTACGCGCTGCGGGATTACGTGGCCACCGACAGCGCGCGCCACGTGCACTGGAAGGCGTCGGCGCGCTACGGCACGCTGATGGTGAGAGAATTCACGCGCGACGACGATTGCCGCGTTTTGCTGGTGCTGGATCCGCATGTGCCGGCCGCCGCGGCCCGGAATGCTGCGGGACAATCCGCCGCCCAGCGTTTTGAACGCGCGGTGACGCTGTGTGCCAGCCTGGCGTGGTATTTTTCTGAAACCGGCGCCGTGCTGCAATTTCGCACCGCCGGGCTTGAGACGCCGCTGGCCGCCGCGGCTGACAATATCTTTGCGATTTTGCGGCGTCTGGCGGTTGCGGAAGCGCTGCCCCCCGATCCGCACCATGCGCTGATTACGGAACTGGCTGCCGCGCCGGACCTATTCAAGATTGTGATCACCAGCCAGCCGCATGGCTCGATTCCCGCAGCGGTCTGGCATTCGTCCTACGTGATTTTCCTGGACGACATCGGTTAGCGCGGCGTTAGCGCAGGCTCCAGGCGCCAGTGTGCGAGAATTCTCGAGCAATGCTTACGGGCGCGGCACTTCGTGCTTTTCGCAAGAACTTGCTGGCGTGGTTTCGCACTCATCGCCGCGAGTTGCCGTGGCGTGTAAACAAAGATCCGTACCGCATCTGGGTTTCGGAAATCATGCTGCAGCAGACGCGCGTCGCGGCGGTAATTCCGTACTTCGAGCGTTTTCTGGCGCGCTTCCCGACGATTGCGGCGCTGGCGGAAGCTCCAGCGGAAGAGGTTCTGCGGCTATGGTCGGGGCTGGGGTATTACAGCCGGGCGCGAAATTTACAGCGCGCGGCGCAACAAATCGCTGGAAAACATCGAGGAAATTTTCCGCAAAGCCAAGAAGAACTGCTGGCGCTGGCGGGCATCGGAGAATACACATCGGCAGCGATTTTAAGTATTGCGTACGAGCAGCCGTTGGCGGTACTCGACGGCAACGTGGCGCGGGTTCTGGCGCGACTTTTTGCGGTCCGCGGCGACCTGCGCGAGCCGGCAAATTGGCGGAGGTTGCTCGACTGCGCCGGTAAATTACTGGAGCGCAAGTCTCCCGGCGATTGGAATCAGGCGATGATGGAGCTTGGAGCGACGGTGTGCACACCGCGCGCCCCGCGATGCCTGCTATGTCCGGTCGCGAAGTTCTGCACAGCGCGGAAGCTGGGCTTGCAAGATAAAATTCCCGAAAAGCGACGGAAACGCGCGACGGCCAAGGTGTCCTTGGCAGCCGCGGTGTTTGTGGACGCGCATGGGCGGACGCTGCTGCTGCCTCCGCCGACGGCAGACGGCGAACAGATTACCGCGGAACACGTGCCCACACTGGTATCGCGGATGTGGCATTTTCCCACGATCGCGACCGCCGGCGATCCGCGAAGCGAACTAGAAAAGCATTTGCACCTGCTGCTGGCCCCGAAAAAGCTGGGCACGGCGGTGCTCGCGCCGCTGGCGCAGGTTCGCCACACGGTAACGTACCGGCAAATTTCCATTTCTCCGTTTCGCGTGGACGTCGCGAAGTTGCCCGCCCTGGCGAAGGCCAAGACCGTGGCACTCGCGGATGCGGGGACGCTAGCGATTTCCAACCTTACGCGCAAGATTGTCCAGGCGGCTTTGGATCGCAGTTAAGACAGCGCCTCGGTGCTTAGGCACGCCCGTTCTTCCCCCGAAAACGTTATCGTTTGGCCGCGTGAGGGCAGCGGCGGCAGGCGCGAACTAGTCCGGAATGTTACGATTTATTTTCCCATGGCTGCTTCCCCCACCCTTACGCTGGTCCCGACGCCGGTGCCCGAGCGCGTCTTTCGCCTTTCGTTATTTTTTCTGTTGCTGATCTCCGTATCGATTGTGGCCACCACGGGCAAGCTGGACGTTTTTTCCTCTCTCGCCGCGCTGCTGCTGGTGATGTACAAAGGGTTTCGCATGTGGGTCGGCAAGCCCGCGGAACTTGGCGCGCGGCCCGCCACGTTTTTGGTGATCGGCTATCTGGTATTTTTCCCGCTGGACATGCTGCTGCTTTCGCGCGCGTTCGTGGCCAATTCAGCGAATCCACCGCTTTTTGCGGCGCTGGTGGCGGTGGTGCATTTCCTCCTCTTTGTGATGGTGGTGCGGCTGTATAGCGCCAGGAGCAATCGCGACGCGCTGTTTTTGGCGATGCTGTCGTTTGCCGGAGTGCTGGCAGCGGCGGTGCTTACGGTGGACACCACGTTTCTGCTGTTTTTCTTTTTGTACCTGATTTTTGCAGTGTCCACATTCGTCAGCATGGAGTTGCGCCGCGCCGCACAGGGCACTGTCAGGCCGCCATTTTCCGCGGCGCAATCGGCCCGGGAACGGCGCTTCGCTTGGGCGTTGGCCCTGGCGGTCATCAGCGTCGCCGTTGGCGCGGTATTGATCGGCAGTGTGCTGTTTTTCCTTTTTCCTCGCGTGAGCGCCGGCTACCTGGGGCGAACCAGCTTCAATCCGCCGCTGGGCACAGGATTTAACGACGATGTGGAACTGGGCCAGATTGGCGAACTGAAAAAAAATGCCGCGGTGGTGATGCGCGTCGAAACCGGGCACCCGGTGGGCTACCCGCTGCTGCGCTGGCGGGGGAACGCGCTTGCCAGATTTGACGGCAGGCACTGGACGGCCCCCGAACGCGACCACCAAGCCCTGCCGCCGAGCGCGGACGGGTGGATCGATGTCGGCATAGGAAAAAATGATCCCAGCGTTCCGGGGCTGCTGTATACCGCGGTGCTGGAGCCCATGTCCACGGATGTGATCTTCGTTCCCGGCGCGCCGGTGAAAGTGCGGGGAAATTTCAGCGGGCAAGGCGGCGGCAGCGCCTACGGGGCGGTCCGCAACTCCTTTTTGTTTCGCGATGACGAGGGGACGCTATTAAACCCGTTTCACAACTACGCCGCGATTCGCTACGCGGGATTTTCGCGTTTGCCACCCATGGATGTGCCGAAATTGCGGGCGGCGGGAAGCGACTATCCCCGCGAGATCGCAGACACTTATTTACAGCTTCCGACGCTCGATGAACGCATCCCGGCGCTGGCACAGCGGGTCGCCGCGCAAGCGGCCACGCCATATGACAAAGTACGCGCCATTCAGAACTATTTGCGCAGCACGCGATTTCACTACACGCTGATTCTCACCGGCAAACCCGGAGACGATCCGCTGCCGCATTTTCTCTTCGAGACGCATGCCGGACACTGCGAATATTTTGCCTCCTCACTGGCGATCATGCTGCGCACGCTGGGCATTCCCACGCGAGAGGTCAACGGCTTCCTGCCTGGAGAATTCAACGATTTGGGCGGGGACTATATTGTGCGAGCGAGCGATGCACACAGCTGGGTGGAAGTCTATTTCCCGGGGAGCGGATGGATCGTATTCGACCCCACCCCGGACGCGCCGGAAGGGTCCGGGGGATTTTTGACGCGGCTGGAAAAATATGCGGACTTTCTGCAGCTCACGTGGGACGACTGGGTGGTCAGTTACGACTTCGGACACCAGGCAGTGCTGACGCAGGCGCTGCAGCGCGATTCCCGGAATTGGATGGAACGCGGCCGGGAGTGGTTTGGGCGCAACGAAGAACGCGGAAAAAACTGGATTAAGTCCTGGCAATTTCAGCACGCCAGCTTGCGGTACCTGACTCCGCTGGCGTTGGTGCTGCTGCTTTTGGCGATGCGCTTTGATGTGTTCGCGCGCACGCTGCATCGCGTGCGGCTATTTTTGCAATTGCGCTCTAAACCATCCGCCGCGGCCGCGCCGTTGCTGGCTTCGCGAATGTATTTCGAGTTGTTGCGGCTGCTCGAGCGGCGCGGCCTGGTGCGGGCGGAGGCGCAAACGCCGCTGGAGTTTGCCGCCGCGCTGGGAAATGGCGGCTTGCCGGCGGAGGGCGGGACGTTTGCGAACGGCGGCACGGGTAAGTTTGATATGGCCGCGCTTTCCCCGGCGGTGCGGGAGTTTACGGAGATTTACGCACGGGCGCGGTTTGGCGGGGCGGCTTGTGATACTTCGCGGCTGCGTGCGCTGCTCATGCAGATTCGCGCGAGCTTGCAGTCGCGGTAAAAATCCCACAAACAACGAGAGAATTTTTGTTTCCCCCGGGATGGCGAACGTCGTTTGCTTTGCCACGGGCATTTACTTTGCCGCGGAAACGTGGCGCGCACGCCGCGTGTTACAATCAAATGTTGTCGCAAGCTCCTTTTTCGCGCCCATGACGATGCTAAAGACTAAAGTCGGATTCGTAAGCCTCGGCTGCCCCAAAAACCTCGTCGACAGCGAGGTGATGATGGGCATTTTGGCGCGCGAGGGTTATGAGTTGACGCCACGCGCCGACGAAGCCGAGATTTTGGTGGTGAACACTTGCAGCTTTATCGAATCGGCGCAAAAAGAATCGGTGGACGCGATTCTGGAGATGGCGGAGCACAAGAAATTCGGTGCGGCGAAGAAGTTGATCGTGGCGGGATGTTTAGTTGAGCGCTACCGCGCACAGATTTTGGAGCAAGTGCCGGAAGTGGACGCCGTGGTGGGCACCGGCGAAGTGGAACGCATCATGGAAGCGGTGGAGGGCGATTTGCGGGTACTGCCCGCGCAGCCGCCGGCATTTCTGTACCACGATTTGACGCCGCGGGTAATTACCACGCCGAAACACGCGGCGTATATCAAGATTGCCGAGGGCTGCGACCACCCTTGTTCGTTCTGCATCATTCCGCAACTGCGTGGCGCGTTTCGCAGCCGGCGATTTGAGTCCGTGCTGCGCGAAGCGGAAAACCTGGTGGCGGGCGGTGCGCGGGAAATTACTTTGATTGGGCAGGACACCACATCGTACGGCGAAGATTTGGGATTGCGCGATGGCTTGGCGCTGCTGCTGGAAAAATTGGCGCAGATTGGCGGTGTCCATGCCGGTGTACATGCAGCGGATGGCGACGATTTGCTGTGGGTGCGGTTTCTGTATGCGTATCCGAATCGCGTAACGCAGAAACTGCTGGATACCCTGGCGGCGTTTCCGCGGCTCGCGAAATATATGGACATGCCGTTGCAACATGCCAGCCGCAGCGTTTTGGCGCGCATGAAGCGCGGCGGGAGTGGCGAATCGTTCTTGAGATTGCTGGGACGCATTCGCGCGACCATTCCCGGAGTTTCGCTGCGCACTTCGTTCATCGTGGGTTTTCCCGGCGAGACCGATGGCGATTTTGCGGAGCTGTGCGATTTCGTAAAGGCCGCGCAGCTGGATTGGATGGGCGTGTTTGAGTATTCGGACGTGGATAATGCGGGCAGCTTTGCGCTGGACGCGAAAGTAGACGCCGAAACGATTACCGGCCGCCGTAACGAGCTGATGGCCATGCAGAAGAAAATCTCGCGGGAGCGATTGCGGCGTTTTCGCGGACAGACTTGCACGGCGCTGGTGGAGGGGCCGTCGCAAGAGAATCCGCTGGTGTGGGAGGCGCGACTCGAGGGCATGGCGCCGGACATCGACGGCAAGTTGTACCTCACAGACATCGAGCTGCCCAACGGCGTGGCGGCGGCCGGCGACGTAGTGCGCGTCGAAATCACCAAGACCGATGCGTATGACTTGATCGGCCGCGTGGTGGAAATTATTCCGCGCACCCGCGAGTTGCGGGGCGCCGCGCGGGAGGATGCCGCCCTGAAGGGCGGCGCTACGACAGCCGTCCCCGTCGAGAAATTGCATCGCATCGCCACCGGTGCGCCGCTGCGCGTACTGGCATAGGGTCTGGCAGAAAAGGCACTCTTGTTTCTCCTGAGGAACGAAGGGCCTGTACGGTTTTACGCGCCGGCAAATTCTCGATCTGCCTTACTTCGCGCACAGGCAGGAGTGCCTGTGCCACTGGAGTTGATGTAAACTTTCCTTTCTATTTGTAAATACTGAATGAGCAGGATTTGCGCCATGCTGCACAAATGCCCGATTTGCAAAACACCTACCGACTCCACGGTGCACGGCGACTTCCCGTTTTGCAGCGAACGCTGCCGCGACCGCGACCTTGGCAACTGGGCCACGGAAAAATACGTGGTCTCCGATCCCATCTTCAACGAAGATGATGTCGAGGAGATCGAAGCGCCACGCAAAACCATCATCCTGGACCTCGACGAACCGAATGACGCCGGACACTGAGCCCGCTGGTTCCACAACGCCCCGGAAAAAACCGCTCATTTCGATGGTACTCGCTACCTGCTTTGGCCTCGGCTACTTGCCAAAAGCGCCCGGTACCTGGGGATCGCTCGCCGGGGTATTGCTCGCCTGTATTTTTCTTAAAGGTTGGCCGGTTCAAGCGGGACTGACCTTTGACCTTATTGTACTCGTGCATCAGCTCGACGCTATCCTCTTGGTTCTGGTTATTGTCGCGCTAGTTGGCGTATGGACATCTTCGAGGACGTCCATGTTTCTCGGCGTGAAAGACCCACAAAGTGTTGTCATCGACGAAGTCTCTGGTCAACTGATTACGATCCTCCTGGGAACGCTGACGTTCTACCACGCCCCACCCGGCAAGTTCGACGTGCAGATAGTTGGCGCGGCCTGGGCCGGATTCGGCCACGGAACAATTGACTGGAGGCCGATCGCGGCCGGTTTCGTTCTCTTCCGCCTCTTCGATATCTGGAAGCCCTTTCCCATCCGCCGCCTCGAAAAACTGCCGGGCGGATGGGGCATCATGGCCGATGATTGGATGGCGGGCATCTACGCTGCAATTCTGATGCGTCTCGCGCTACACTTTAACCTGCTATGAAATTTGCACTGGGCGAATCCTCAGCAAAGGGCGGCGTTCCGCGCATTGAGCGCGTCGCGCCCTCGGCCGCCATTCCGGGCGGCGAGATCGCCATCAACGGGACGGGCTTCGCTTCTCGTAACGGCGCGCGTCCGGTAGTGCACTTCGGCGAGGTGGAAGCCAGCCTCTCGCTCGCCAGCGAATCGCGGCTGATTGCGCGCGTGCCGGAGGGCGCCACGGGAGGCACGGTGCGCGTGTCTGTGGCCGATCATGAGAGCGCGCCGCACCCAGTTTCCATCGGCCTGCAAATCGCCGATAATCTGCATCCCGTGGCGAATCCGGCGGTGGATGCCGAGGGCAATATTTATGTGACGTTCTCCGGGTCGCGCGGACAACGCGTGCCGGTCTCGCTCTACAAAATCACCGCAAACTACAGTGTGAAGCCCTTCGTGACCTCGCTGATCAATCCCAGCGGCCTGGCCGTCGGCCCGGGCGGTGATCTATTTGTTTCCTGCCGCAATGACGGCACCATTCATCGCGTTACGCCGGACGGGCGCTCGGAGGAGTGGATCGAAGGCATGGGCATCGCCACCGGGATCGCCTTCGACAAAGCCGGCAACCTGTACGTCGGCGACCGCAGCGGCACAATTTTCAAGATCAGCCCAACGCGCGAAATCTTTGTCTTCGCTACCCTGGAGCCATCCGTTGCGGCCTATCACCTGGCGTTTCATCCCAATGGGGACCTGTACGTCACCGGGCCCACGACCTCCAGCTTCGAGCGCGTCTTTCGTATCACGCAAGGCGGCGAAGTGTTGGTGTTCTACCGCGGCCTGGGCCGGCCGCAAGGTTTAGCGTTTGACCGCGACGGTTATCTCTACGTTGCGGCCTCGCATGGCGGACGTCGCGGCCTGGTGCGCATCTCGCCGCAAGGCCACGCGGACATCGCGCTGAGCGGCTCGAACCTGGTGGGTGTAGCGCTGCAACCGTCCGGCCGCGCCATCCTGGCCACCACGAGCACCCTCACAGGCGGTCCCACGGGCGCGCTGTACACATTAGATTGGGAAGTTCGCGGCCTGCCGCTGATCGGCTGAGGTTTTGTGGCGGCGGCCTTCTGAGACGGGGCTTTTCGCGAATCGGAATGACGGCCGACACAGGATAATCAATTTCATGAATGCCGAAATCATCGCGGTAGGCTCTGAACTCCTGACGCCCGACCATCTCGACACCAATTCCCTGTTCCTCACCGAAGAACTAAACAAGCTCGGCGTGGAAGTAGTTCGCAAATCCGTAGTCGGCGACAATCGCGAGAATTTGCGCGACGCATTTCACGAAGCGCTGCAGCGCGTGGAGTTGGTAATCGCGTGCGGCGGCCTGGGACCCACCGACGACGATCTGACCCGCGAGACCGTTGCGGAGCTGCTGGGCCGCAAGTTGATCCGCAACGAAGAAATTTTGCGCGGGATCGAAGCCCGTTTCCGCAGCTTCAAACGCGAAATGCCGGAAATCAACGTCCGGCAAGCCATGGTTCCCGAAGGCGCCGAAGCGCTAAGCAATCCGCGCGGTACCGCGCCGGGGCTGTGGATGGAAGATCGCGGCCGCATGCTGGCGCTGCTCCCCGGCCCGCCGCGTGAAATGAAACCGATGTTTCTCGAGCATGTCGTGCCGCGGCTCGCGCGCCGCGCTTCCGGCGTGCGCCTGGTGCATCGCGAATTGCGCATCACCGGCCTCGGCGAATCGCACGTCGAGCAGCGCATCGCGCCGATTTACAAACGCTACTCCGGCGTGAACACCACGGTGCTCGCCTCTCCGGGCGAAGTGCAAGTTCATCTCCGCATGTGGACCGACGATTTTGCGCACGCACAAAAAACGCTCGACGATATCGAGCAGGGCTTCGAAATTGCGCTGACCGATCGTATCTTCTCGCGCGATGGCTCCTCGCTGGAAGCCGTCATCGCGCATCTGCTGATCCTGAACAATGCCACCATTTCCGCCGCCGAAAGCTGCACCGGCGGACTCTTCGCCCAGCGCCTTACCAGCATCGCCGGAAGCTCCACCTATTTCCTCGGCGGCGTGGTCTGCTACAGCAACGAACTGAAAACCGCCTGGGCCGACGTGCCCGCAGCGTTGATCCAGACGAAGGGCGCAGTAAGCGCCGAAGTGGCCACCGCTCTAGCCGACGGCATTCGCCATCGCGCGGGCAGCATGCTCGGCGTGGGCATAACCGGTGTCGCCGGACCCGGCGGGGGCAGCGAAGAAAAGCCAGTTGGCACGGTGCATATCGCCCTGTCCAGCGCCGCCGGTGTAAAAGAGCGCCGCATACACTTCCCCGGCGACCGCGAAATGATCCGCATCCAAGCCTCCGCAGCCGCGCTAGACATGGTACGCATCCATTTCCTTTACAACGGAGCGCAACCGGCCACGCCGCGCGGCACGAAACTTGGCACAAAACTCGGCACGAAGCTCGGTGGTGCGTCCATCAATTCGGCGATCGGCTCGCCGCGCAGTGTGCACTCCTCCACGACGCCGTCGAAAAGGTCCTAGAATGGACCGCGCGCAGCTCATCCATTTCGGCATTCCGGTGGTGGCCTATCTGCTCGGCTCCATCCCGTTCGGTCTGCTGGTGGCCCACGTCCTCGGCGGCAAAGATGTGCGCAAGGCGGGCAGCGGCAATATCGGCGCAACCAACGTGTCGCGCGTGGCTGGACCATTCGCAGGAATTCTGACGCTGTTGCTCGACGCCGCGAAAGGCTCCGTAGCGGTCTTGGTGGCCGCGCGGCTCACCGGCGATTCCGCCACGTGGATGATGATCGCCGGGATCCTCGCGCTGCTCGGCCATTGCTATCCGCTGTGGCTGCACTTCCGGGGCGGCAAAGGCGTAGCCACCGCCGCCGGAGTTTTCCTGGTATTGTGCCCGCTCGCGATGTTTTCCGCGCTGGCCGTGTTTATCCTGGTGGTAATTTTCTGGCGGTTCGTCTCGCTCGGTTCCCTGGCCGCAGCCGCAGCCATTCCTCTGCTGATTTATTTTCTGTGGGCTCCGCATCACGCGCCGCCGCTGGTGGTCACTTTCGGCTCGCTGGGCATCTCCATCCTGGTGATTTATAAACACGACGCCAACATGCAGCGTCTCGTCGAGGGCACCGAAACAAAATTTTCTTTCCGCAAAAAGTCCAGTGAACCGAAAGAGCCGGAAAAACCCAAAGAGAAAGACGCCGCCTGATCCTGCGGATCGTCCATGAGCAAAATCGCCATTCTCGGAGCGGGTAGCTGGGGCACCGCGCTCGCCATCATTCTTTCCCGCAGCCCTCGCAAACACGAAATCACCCTATGGGCGCACAGTGCGGCGGTGGCGAAGATCATCACCGCTGACGCCGAAAATAAAACCTATCTGCCGGGCCACCGCATTCCCGCGCGCGTCATGGTCTCTTCACAAATGGAAAACGTTCTGGCCGGCGCCGCCATAGTGGTGAGCGCCGTGCCATCGGCGCATGTTCGCACGGTCTTCACCGCGGCGACGGATCACTTGCCCGAGAAAGCCGTGATCGTAAGCGCCACCAAAGGTCTTGAGCCGGAAACGCACCTTCGCATGAGCGAAGTTTTAACGCAACTTCTCAGCGAGAAATTCTCGCCGCAAATCGCCGTGCTTTCGGGCCCATCCTTCGCCGCGGAAGCCGCGCGCGGCGAACCCACCGCAGTGGTCGTCGCCGCCGATGCCGAAAAAAACCCTCGGCTCGCATCGTCGATCCAAGACGAATTTGCGGCTCCAGGTTTTCGCCTCTACACCAACGCTGATGTTCTTGGCGTTGAACTTGCCGGAGCGATGAAAAACGTTATCGCGATTGCCGCGGGTGCGTGTCAGGGGCTCGGACTCGGCGCGAACGCCCTGGCCGCATTAATTACCCGAGGCTTAGCCGAAATGACCCGCCTGGCCGCAGCGCTTGGAGCCAAACCTGAAACCTTATCGGGACTCGCCGGACTCGGCGACCTGGTGCTCACCTGCACCGGCAATCTCAGCCGCAATCGCCACGTGGGATGCGAACTCGGCGCAGGCCGCGCACTCCAGGAAATTCTCGCAGGCATGCGCATGGTCGCCGAAGGCATTGGCACCACGGCTCCGCTGCTAGCCCTGGCCCGCCAGCATCGCGTCGAGCTACCCATCACCGAGCAAGTGGACGCCATCCTTCACCACGCCCGGCCGCCGCGCGAAGCCATTCGCGAAATCATGGAGCGCCCGCAAAAACGCGAGTCGTGTTGAGACGTCGCAGTGGTCCATTGCCCGATGGTGCGACGGCACAAGAGTTATGGCTTCATGGCATCGATGGGGGGCTGGATCTGAAAAATAACTGGCTTTGAAGAACAGCATGGTCGCAGAAGCTGTTTCGAGAAATGCCGATGGATCTCTGTGATGACCCACGCCGATGCCTACTAGCCCGACGAATGTAATCCCGCCTGGTTCGAGCGGAGATGCGTCTCCGCCATCCCCGCTGACCGACTCCAGCAGGCGGCTGTTGCCGTGGTTGATCGCGGTGGCGTTTTTCATGGAGTCGCTGGATACCACAATTCTGAACACCGGGGTGCCGACCATCGCGTCCGCACTGCACGTTGCTCCGCTGACCATGAAGTCCGTGCTGGCAAGCTATACGCTGAGTCTTGCGGTGTTCATCCCCATCAGCGGGTGGATGGCGGACCGCTACGGAACGCGCCGGGTATTCTCCTCCGCAATCGGCCTGTTCACGCTGGGGTCATTCCTCTGCGGCATATCGAGCAACATCCATGCGCTGGTGGCGTGCCGCGTACTCCAAGGCTGCGGCGGAGCCATGATGGTGCCTGTCGGCCGGCTGACGCTGGTCCGGACGTTTGCCAAGTCGGAACTGATTCGCGCCATGAGCTTCGTGGCCATTCCAGCTTTGATTGGCCCCATGCTCGGACCCATCGCCGGCGGCCTGATCGTTGGATACCTGCACTGGCGGCTTATTTTCTTCGTGAATATTCCGATTGGGCTGGTTGGATTGGTCCTGGTCTATCTGCATCTGCCGGACTATCGGGAGCACACCAATCCCCTCGATGTGACCGGCCTGATTCTCTTCGGATCGGGTGTTGCGCTGCTCTCCTACGTGCTGGAAGTGTTCGGCGAGCACACGCTGAGCACGGTTGAAATTTTGGGATGCCTGGCAGTTTCGATTTGCCTACTGGCGGGCTATGCATTTCATGCGATCCGGGCCGCATACCCGGTGCTGCAGCTAGCGCTGTTTCGCATTCGGACTTTTCGCGCGGCGGTGGTCGGCAGTTTTGTGACGCGCCTGGGCATTGGCGGCATTCCCTTCCTCTTCCCGCTGTTGTATCAAGTTGGGCTCGGGTTCACCCCCATTCAATCCGGGCTACTGATGGTGCCGCAGGCCATTGCCGCCATGAGCCTGAAGCCGGCGATGCCGCGAATTCTCGCGCGCTTGGGTTACCGCGCGGTCTTGCTATCCAACACATTGCTCATCGGCGTTCAGATTGTGCTTTTCGCTACCATCGGCAAGGGCACCCCGGTGTGGCTCATCGTCGCGGAAGTGTTCTGCTACGGATTTTTCACCTCGCTGCAATATACGAGCATGAACACGCTGGTCTACGCCGACGTCAGCGACGAACAGGCCAGCAACGCAAGCTCCATCGCCAGCACCGTGCAGCAGATGGCCATCAGCTTCGGCGTGGCTGCGGCGTCGCTGGTCACTGCCTTCTTCGTTCCGGATCGCCATAGTTCCAATGCCGCGGCATTTATTCACGGCGTTCATCGGGCGTTCTATGTGCTCGGCGGGATGACCATCCTTTCCACCATCGTTTTTCACGAATTGAAAAAAGGAGATGGTGATGCGGTGTCCAGCGGAAAGAGCTACACCCCCGCATAGCGCCTACGCTGTTGAAGGAAAAGGTGCGCGCCTACCGGAACCTGACACGATGGATGGTGAGAACCAGGCCGCCATTTCGACGCCACAACTTAAGTTCTTCACCCATAGTACCAACGTCCCATTTAGACATCGGCGACGCCTGTCCCTCGCCACTGCAGTCTTGCCTCTCCCCATTTCGTAAAATAGCTAGTGACCATGTCCCTCAGCCCCATGCCCGCTCCTGCGTCCATCTGGACTCGCCTGCGTACCGGCCGCATCCGCATTTTGTGGCTAGTTCTGGGCGCTATGCTGCTGGTCAGCACCCTGCCGCTCGGCCTCTATCATCGCCAGGTGCTGCGCCTCAGCCAGGACAAGCTGGTGGACACCGAGCGCATCGAGCAAACCGACCTGACGCGTTCTCTCGCTCAGGAAATCCAGTTCTTCGAATCCAACCTGACCCAGCAACTCGTCAGCGAGCGTCAGATCCTTGCGCTCACCGGACTGATCGACAACATCGAGGATCCCATTCAGCAGCCGAAAGTCACGCGCCTGCTGGAAAATTTCGTCGACAGCAACCGCAATACCTTCATCTATCTGACCGCCGTCGGCAAATCCGGCAAGGGTACCAGCGCGTCGCAGGGAAATTTTCGCGCCGAGCAGGATCCCTTCGTGGCCAAAGCTTTACAACGCGCCTTTGTCACCTGCCTGCAATCGCAGCAAACGCAGCTGGCCAAGTTTCGCAGCGATCCCCTGGCGCTGGCTCCGGACAACCGTCCGGCATTCGTGATCGCCGTGCCGCTCAAGGACATCAACGATAATTTCACCGGCATGCTCGCGGCGGTGGTTTCGCTCGATCCCATACTGCACCGCCTGCAAGACGCCAGCGTGCGCGGACGCGATGTGTTCGTCGTCGATCATTACGGCCACATCGTGGCTCACCCGGACACCAAACGCTTCGTCCCCGGCGCGGACGCCAGCGCCAATTCCAAACTGGTGGCGCAGGTCATGGCCTTGCCGCAGGAATTGCGCAACACCGAAACCGTGCGCTTCAGCGAGCCCGGCAAAAAGCACCCCATCGAGATGATCGGCACGTACAGCACCTTTCCCGAGGTGAATTGGGCGGTCATCGCCGAGCGCAGCCTGGCGCAGGCGCGCGCCGACGCCGGCGTCACGGAGTTAAATCATGAGGCGCTGGCCTTCGTGTCCGGCGTGGTGCTGGTGGCCATTCTGTTCGGTTATTTTTTCGCCGTGGGCATCAGCACGCCCATTCGCGGACTCGCGGCTTCCACCCGCGCCATCAGCCGCGGGGAATTTCATCAGCGCTCTCGGGTGCGCGGCGCCAAGGAGATCAGTGAACTCGCCGAAAACTTCAACAAAATGGCCGGCGACATCGAAGAGTACATCGAGCGCCTGAAGGAAGCCGCGGAAGAAAATCGCGAGCTGTTTCTTGGCTCCATCCGCATGCTCGCCGCGGCCATCGACGAAAAGGATCCCTATACGCGCGGTCACTCCGGCCGCGTCGCTAAATATTCCACGCTGATCGGCCAGGAATTGGGCCTTCCGGCTCCCGAGCTCGACAAACTAAAAATTTCCGCTTTGTTGCACGACGTCGGCAAAATCGGCGTCGAAGACCGCGTGCTGAAGAAGCCCGGCGCGCTGACCCCGGAAGAATTTGAGTTGATGAAACAGCACACCGTAAAGGGCGCGAATATCATGCGTCCCGTTTCCCAGCTCAAGGAGATGCTGCCCGGCATCGAGCTGCACCACGAACACATGGACGGCCGCGGCTACCCCTACGGCCTGCAAGGCCCGCAAATCCCGTTGATGGCCCGCATCATCGGCGTGGCCGATACGCTCGACGCCATGACCACCAATCGTCCCTACCAAAACGCCATGGACCTGGACTTCGCGCTGACCCGCATCAAGTCCCTCAGCGGCACAAAATTCGACGTGATCATCGTGAACGCCCTGGAATCCACCATCAACGCCGGCAAACTCCGCCTCTCCGCCGTCGAAGTCCACGTGTAACCACCGCCAACGCACGCTCCGGCCGCCTTTTGTAGGGGCGCAACATGTTGCGCCCCAGCTTGCCCGGGCGCACTGCCCGATCCGTCGCTCAGAGCCTCCCCAAACGCCCTAAAATCCACCATCAACGCCGGCAAACTCCGCCTCTCCGCCGCCGTCGAAGTCCACGTGTAACCACCGCCAACGCACGCTCGGGCCGCCTTTGTAGGGGCGCAACATGTTGCGCCCCAGCTTGCCCGGGCGCACTGTTTGACGCGCGCCTTGATCTGGTGGCGGCCGCGTTCCTGTCGGAAGCGCAATACCCCAAATATTTCCAATCAACGCCGGCAAACTCCGCCTCTCCACCGTCGAGGTCCGCGTGTAGTTCAGTAGCACAGGCATTCTTGCCTGTGGCCGATCCGTCGCTCAGAGCCTCCCCAAATATTTCCAATATGGACCGGTCGCCAGTTTTTATGCGAATTGCCGCCGCAAGTCGCACTAAAATAGCGATGTGGATTTTCCAGGCCCCGCCACATGAGCACGCAAACCATCTCGCCCACGGAAATCGCTTCGCCCAAATTCATCGAGGAAGGCACGCTCTTCCGTGTCCTGACCGCGGTCAGCTTCTGCCACCTCCTCAACGACATGGTGCAGTCGCTCGTCCCCTCGATGTATCCGATCTTGAAAACAAGTTTCCATCTGGACTTCACCCGCATCGGCCTAATCACCCTCACCTACCAGATCACCGCTTCGCTCTTGCAACCCTTCATCGGCTACTTCACCGATCGCAAGCCCATGCCTTACTCGCTCCCGGTCGGCATGGCCTTCACGCTCCTGGGTCTGTTGTTGCTGGCCATCGCGCCGACATTTTTCTTGCTCATCATCGCGGCATCGCTCATCGGAGTCGGCTCCGCGGTCTTTCACCCCGAATCGTCCCGCGTAGCCCGCCTGGCCTCCGGCGGCCAGCACGGCTTGGCGCAATCCTTCTTTCAGCTTGGCGGCAACACCGGGACCGCGATAGGTCCCTTGCTGGCCGCGTTGATTGTCCTTCCGCGAGGACAAGCGGGCGCCGCGTGGTTCTCGTTGGCTGCGCTGCTAGGCATCCTCGTGCTGATCCGCGTGGGCCACTGGTACAAAGCTCGCCTGCTGCACCTGCAAACCCGTCCGGCAAAGCACCGGGAATCTGCTCTGCCTTTACCGCGCAAGAAAGTGGCTTTAGCCCTGGCCGTGCTCATAACCCTGATTTTCTCCAAATATTTTTACCTGGCTAGCTTCGGCAGCTACTACACCTTCTACCTCATCAGCAAATTCAGCCTCTCGGTGCAAAGTTCGCAACTCTATCTGTTCGTCTTTTTCGGAGCGGTCGCTGCCGGTACTCTGATCGGCGGACCTGTAGGCGATCGCATCGGACGCAAATTCGTAATCTGGGTTTCGATTCTGGGCGTCTTGCCGTTCACCATGATGCTTCCTTACGCCAACCTGTTCTGGACCGCGGTTTTGAGCGTCATCATCGGCTTCGTGCTCGCCTCCGCCTTCTCCGCCATCCTGGTGTACGCCCAGGACCTCATCCCCGGCCGTGTCGGCATGATCTCCGGCCTATTTTTCGGCGTAGCCTTCGGCATGGGCGGCATCGGCGCCGCCGTTCTGGGCCGCCTGGCCGACGCCACCAGCATCATCTTCGTCTACAAAATCTGCGCCTACCTTCCAGCCATCGGCCTGCTAACCGCCCTCCTCCCCACCCTCCACCGTCCCAAACCAGCGCAGCCATAGAGCCCTCCTTCTAAGGTGGGCTCCCCGACCCATCTGTTGCTACTAGTACCCGATATGGGTATTGACACAATGTTTATATCTGTAGTAAAATTCCCTATGTCTGTCGCTCACCTGCGCCAAAGTTACCATCCGGCAAACCCGCCACTGGCCGCCCTGCAGGCCAGCCCCCTAGTAACTACTTGCCAACTCTTTTTGCAACTTAACTCCTGTGGAATGAACACTTGCGAAAGGTTGTCAAAACAAAGGAACTTTAAGCCCCTTTGTTTTCACAACCTTTTGAGCATCCCCGGGGGTGCAGCCCCTCCCCTGGGTGCCACGCATTATCCGCCGTCTGGTACACTTTTGATTCGCCTCCGCCGCGGCAAACGATATGAGCAATACACGGAAATGATCACCCTTTTTGGCAAACCCGAACCCGTCGAGCCTTCGCTCCTCGATAAGCTGAAAGCCTCGGTCAGCAAGACCAAGGCGGCACTCTCGGAGACCGTCGATACCATCTTCCAGGGTCAGCGTAAAATCGATCCCGCGCTGCTGAAGCAACTGGAAACCGCCCTGCTCTCCGCCGATCTGGGTGTGGCCACCACGAAGGAAATCCTCGAATCCGTAAAGGAAAAACTCGATCGCAGTGCGTTGTCGGACGGTGCGCAGCTCAAACGCGAAATCAAATCGCACATCGTGCGCATCCTGAACGCCGCGCCCGCGCCAGTCTCCTCCGCGCCCGCATCCAAAAACGGCAATGACGCCGCCGGCACGCGCGTGATCTTCATTGTCGGCGTCAACGGCGCAGGCAAAACCACCAGCATCGGCAAACTCGCCAATCGCCTGAAGCAGGAAGGCCACAGTGTGGTCCTCTGCGCCGCCGACACCTTTCGCGCCGCCGCCATCGAGCAACTGGCAATTTGGGCCCAGCGCAACGGCATCGAGATGATCAAGCAAAAATTCGGCGCCGATCCTGCCGCGGTGGTCTATGACGCCGTAGCCGCCGCCAAGGCCCGCGGCGCGGACATCGTCCTCGTGGACACCGCTGGCCGCCTGCACACCAAGTCCAATTTGATGGCCGAACTCGAAAAAATGAAGCGTACCGCCGCCAAAGTAATTCCCGGCGCGCCGCACGAAGTGTTGCTGGTTCTCGACGCCACGACCGGTCAAAATGGTCTGGCGCAAGCGCGCGAATTTACCGGCGCCGTCGGTGTTACCGGCATTATTCTCACCAAGCTCGATGGCACCGCCAAAGGCGGTATCGTCGTGCCCATTTCGCGTGAGCTAAAATTGCCCATTCGCTTCGTCGGCACCGGCGAACAGATCAACGACATGGTTCCGTTTGACGCCGAAACCTACGCCGATTCCCTGTTCAACTAAACCACCGTGGACGCACACGACACTCGCTTCATGGAAAATGCTCTGGAGCTGGCGCGCAAAGCCATCGGCCTCGCCAGCCCCAATCCGCTTGTGGGCTGCGTCATGGTGCACAACGGAGAAATTATCAGCCAGGGATTTCACGAATACGACGGACGCAGCCACGCGGAAATCCTCGCGCTCAAAGCCGCGGGAGAAAAAGCCCGCGGCGCCACGCTGTACGTCACGCTCGAACCCTGCAATCACACCGGCCGCACCGGGCCCTGCACCGAAGCCATCATCGCGGCGGGCGTCACGCGCGTGGTAGCGGCCATGCAAGATCCCAATCCCGCGGTTTCCGGACGTGGCTTCGAAAAATTGCGCGCCGCTGGTATTGAGGTGTGTTGCGGTCTGCTCGAAGAGCAGGCTCGCGCGCTCAACGAATCATTCGCCTGCTGGATCACCACAAAGAAGCCTTTTGTCACGCTGAAATCCGCGTTGACGCTCGACGGCCAGCTTGCTCTTCCCGGAAAAAACGCCAAGTTGTCCGCCAAGAAAGCGGACCATCGACGAACAAACTGGATTACCTCGGAAGAGTCTCGCGCCGAGGTTCACCGCATGCGTCATGCCTCTGACGCTTTGCTCACTGGCATCGGCACGATCCACGCGGACGATCCGTTGCTCACCGACCGCAGTGGCCTGCCTCGCCGCCGCCGGCTGCTGCGCGTGATTCTCGATTCCAACCTGGAACTATCTCCGCAATCGCGCATCGTGCGGACCGCCGATGACGATTTGCTGATCTTCACGAATGGCGCGCGGAAGACGCGCAAGCCAAAGGGACGCCTGCCTTCCGGAATCGAAATCGTCCCGGCTAGCGGCAAAACCGGCCGCCTCGATCTGCGATTCGTGCTCGCCGAAATGGGCCGCCGTGGCATTCTGAGCGTGCTCCTTGAAGCGGGCCCAACGCTGAACGGCGAGGCCCTGAGCGCCGGCGTCGTCCACAAGCTGATGCTTTTCTATGCCCCCAAAATCTCCGGCGACCATGGCGTTCCGTTTGCCATCGCTCCTAAACTCACGCTTTCACTGGAAAACATGCGATTCCATCGCTTCGGCGCGGATTTCGCCGTGGAAGGATACCTGCAAAATGTTTACCGGAATCATTGAGCATCTCGGTACCATCGATTTCCTCGAAACACACTCCGACGGCCCTCACGCCGGCGGCCGCATCAGCATTCACGCGCCGAAGCTGGCCAGCTCGCTGACGGTATCGCAAAGCGTCGCGGTGAATGGTTGCTGCCTTACGGTCGTTTCACTGTCGCCAAAAAGTTTTTCCGCCGATCTTTCCGGCGAGACCGTCCGCAAGACTTCTTTCGGCGCCCATCCGCCGGTGCTGAAAGCCGGGGCCATGGTGAACCTCGAACGACCGCTCACCGCCGAAAAACACTTTGGCGGCCACTTCGTACAAGGCCATGTGGACACCACCGGACGGGTCACGGAGCTGCGGCGCGAGGGCGATAGCTGGTGCCTGGCCGTCGAAGTTCCGGAAGATTTCGCGAGCTACGTCGTTCCGCAGGGCTCCATTACCATCGACGGCATCAGCCTGACCGTGGCGCGCTGGGAAAATCGCCTCGCGCAAATCGCCATCATTCCCTACACCTACGCGCACACCAATCTGTGCGAGCGAAAGCCCGGCGACGCCGTAAATCTCGAGGGCGATGTCCTGGGGAAATATGTAGAAAAACATCTGCAAGCGCGAAAATCAGCCGCGCCGCAATCACCAATAACCATGGAATCTTTGATCAACCAAGGCTGGTAATTTCGCGCTCTTTGCTGCGCGCGCCGCGCCAATACAGAAGCAAACCGCCGGCGATGGCCACGATCGACGCGCCAACAACCTTCACCTCAAACAACACCTTGTTCGACGAATCTCCCGGCGGGATGATGGAAAAAATAATGCTGGCGAACGTGACCGCTCCCGCGAGGCCCGCAGTAAAATAAACGCCGAGTTTACCGCCCGGAATAAGGACCGCGTGTTTGTTTTCCGCGCGATCGGTTCGCCCCGCCAATTTCATCACCGCCGCGAACATATACAGGAACGGAATAAAATAAATAATCACGGTAATGTCGATCAAACTCTGGTACGCGCCGCGCGTAGTCTCATTAATTTGGCTCAGCAGCAGCACGGCCGCGGAGGCCACGGCCTGCACCAAAATCGAAATGTACGGGGTCTTCCACTTGGGATGAATCTTGCCAAACGCCGCGGGCAAATAACGATCAATGCCGACAACGAAAGGAACGCGTGAGATTCCGGCGACCGTGCTGCCAACGCCACCCGCGTTGCCCACGGATACCAGCAGCGCGGCCAGCACACCAACGAAACCAACTCGCAATATCGTGCTGCCTTGTGTGATGGCCTGGAACACGCCGCTCTTCGGATCCACATCCGCCGCCGGAATCATCGACAACACCGCGAACGTACCCAAAATATAAATCACGGCGATCAATGCGCCGGCACCCAACACCGCGCGCGGAAGGGTTTTTCGGGGATCGCGAATCTCCTGGCTCATCGCCGAGACCAGCTCAAGCCCGGTGAAGGCAAAGGCGATCTGCGACCAGAAATTTACCGTGTCCCAGCTCCACTGCGGCTTCATGTTCGACCAGGTGAATGGCGTCACCGAACCGTGATGAAACCACAGCACTCCTGCGATCACCGTCAAGATCAGCAAGGGCAGGTATGTGGAAACTCCGCCGGCGTTTTGCAGCCATTTCCCAACATTCAATCCGATGATGTTCAGGCCCACCGCGACGATCAGCAGGATCATCGAGCCGGCCAACAAAAAAGTGCGATTCTGCGCCAGCGTCGCGCCTCCGGCGCCGACGGCATACCCGCTCATCGCCGCGCTGGCCAGCAGCAATCCTGGAAAATAAAAAACCGTGTAAATCCAATACGACCATCCGGCAATGAATCCGTGAAAATCGCCGAAGGCTTCTTTCGACCATACATACAATCCACCTTCGCTCGGATATCGCGAGGAAAGCTCGTTGATCACCATCGCACTGGGCACAAAAAATAGCACCGCGGCGAGCACCCACAAGCTGATGGAGGAGGTTCCGTTGTGCGCTGCCGCGGCAATCCAGCGCGGGCCGAGAACGGTGGCAATATTAAAGAGCAGCACATCCCAGAAGCCCATTTCCCGGCGCAGTTGCCCGACGGGATTTGCCGCGGTACTTCCGTTGGTATTTGTTGCGGCGCTCGCGGAGATACCGTCTTGGGCGCTCAAAGGGTGACGTCCAGGGCGGGGATCAGTTCATCCTGCATGCGAAAATTATGCAGAAAGGGATCTTTGGAATTTTCAAAATCCTTCCACGATGCAAATACCGTGGCTTTGCCTTCCTGCAGGAAAACCACAATATCGGCGAGCTTTTTGGCGAGATGCGTGTCGTGCGTCACCACGATGGAGGTACGGTGAAAGGTGTCCTTCAATCGCAGAATCAAATTCCCGGTGTGGTCGGCCATGATGGGATCAACCATGGTGGTGGGCTCGTCGTACAGAATCGCTTCGGGGCTCTGCGCCAGCGCGCGCGCAATGGCCACGGCGCGCCGCAAACCAGTGGACAGCTCGCCCGGCAATTTATCCAAAACGTGATCGACTTCCAGGGTCTTCGCGTATTTTTCCACATACGCATCGATATCATCCGCGCTCAGGCCGGACTGCGTCTCGAGCGGAAACGCAATATTTTCGCGCACCGTAAGCGAATCGAACAGCGCGCCGGACTGAAACACCATGGTGACTTTCAGCCGTATTTTTTCAAATTGCGCTTCGGTGAAATCCGTCACATCTTCGCCGTCAATACAAATCCGTCCGCTATCGGGTTTCAAAAATCCCATCAGCAGTTTTAGCGTGACCGATTTACCGACGCCGCTGCGCCCCATGATCACGCAGGTCTGCCCGCGCTTCACGGCAAAGCTGACGTCGTGCAAAACCATGCGGTCGTCGAAGCCCTTGTTTATGCCGCGAAACTCAAAAAAGTTTTCGGCCGCCGGTTTCGTGGCGTTCGCGCCGTTGGCGGTCTCGCTCACGATCGTTCCGCTTCCAGAATGCGCTGCGCTTCGCGATAGTCTTCCACGGTATTCATGTTCCAGAAGAGCCGCCCAGCGCTATCAAATCGTTTCCAGTCTGCTTCGTCAAGCACTTCCGCGTGCAATCGTTTCAGGGCATCGTTCACTCTGCGCATGCCGCCCGCAAAAGCGGCCTGTATCTCGTCCACCGCAGAGGTGCGCCAGCAGGCGCAGAGCGGTTCGCGCCCGTGGGCGGAGAGCGGGACGAGCGCCAGAGCGCCACTCGCCGCCGCGCGCGCCAGCAAAAATGCCAGCCATTCCTGCGTCAGGAACGGCATGTCGCAACTTAGGATGACGTTCCACTCTGCGCCGCTTCCACTTTCGCGCGCGTTCAGCAGCGCGGTGATAATTCCACCGAGTGGTCCTTCGCCGGGCCAGAGATCTTCGATGGTTTGCAGACCCAAGTCTTCGTAACGCCCGCGTGGCGCCACCACCCGCACCGTTCCGGCGACGCCGCGGAGCAAATCGTACATACGCAAGAGCATCGGTTTGCCGGCGAAGAGTGCGCGTGCTTTGTCTTCGCCAAAGCGCGTGCTGCCGCCTCCGGCCATCACGTACCCGTTCGCGCCGTGCATGCTCACAGTTTCACTCGACGGCTTCATCTTCCATGGATTCACGGCCGGGACGGCGAATGCCCAGCTCGCGTAATTTTTCCTGCAAACTTTGCCGGTGCAGACCGATCGTTGCCGCCGTGCGCGAAACGTTCCAGTGGTGATCGCTGAGCTGCTTCAGCAGGTAGGCTACTTCAAATTTTCGTTTGGCTTCGCGAAAATCTTTCTCGCTCAAATCGGCGCCGGTTGAGGTGGATCCGGAGGCGGTATCTCTCGTAAGCCCCTGCCCGCTGGCTACTTCCTCCGGTAAATCCGCAACGTCCAGTTCATCCCCGCATGAAAGGACCAGCGCGCGCTCCAAAGCATTTTTCAGCTCGCGGACATTGCCGGGCCAGTCGTAACGCTCCAGGGCGGCCAGAGCTTCGCGCGTGAGCCGCATGGGGCTCGCGGTTGCGGTGCGGCGCAGCTTCTCGCCGTGCATTTGCAGAAAAGCCTCGGCAAGCAGAGGAATATCTTTTTTGTGCCGACGTAGTGGCGGCAATTCGACAGTTACAACGCGTAAACGGTAAAAGAGATCTTCACGAAATTTGCCGGCGCGAATCTCTTCCGGCAAATTCCGGTGCGTGGCGCTGATCACCCGCACATCCACGGGCAAGGTTTGCGTTCCGCCGAGCCGTTCGATGGTGCGATTTTCCAGCACGCGGAGGACTTTCGCCTGCGTCACGGGATTCATGTCGCCGATTTCGTCCAGGAAGATCGTGCCGCCGTGGGCTTGCTCGAATCGCCCTTTTTTTTGCTGCATCGCGCCGGTGAAAGCGCCGCGCTCGTAGCCGAAGAGTTCCGATTCGATCAGCGTTTCCGGCAGCGCCGCGCAATTCACGGCCACGCAGGCCTTTCCGGCTCGCGGCGAACGCGCATGAATTTCCTGAGCCAACAGATCCTTGCCCGTCCCGCTCTCGCCCAAAATCAGGACGGTCGAATCCGTGGACGCCACGCGGTCGGCGATTTCAAAAGCGCGGCGCATTTCCGCGGTCCGCCCGATCATTTGGCCGAACTGCCCTTCGGTGGTGAGGCGACGCCGCAGCGAATCGTTTTCCTTTTCGAGGCTCACTAATTTCAAAAGATTGGCTACGCGCTGCCGCAATTCTTCCAGCTCGAAACCTTTTACCAAATAATCGGCCGCGCCCAATTGCAGAGATTCGACCGCTTTCTTCGCGGTGTCCAGTGCGCTGACCATTAGCACCGGTACATCGCTGCCTTGCTCACGCATCCAGTGCAGAAAAGAGAGGCCATCTTGCCCTGGGAGTACGATGTCGAGCAGCACGAGGTCCGGCTCTTCACGCAGCAGGGCTTCGCGGGCGGCTTCGGCGGAATCGGCTTCGGCGATGCGGTATTTGGATTCCAAGGCGCGGCGCAGGCCATAACGGGCGGCCGGTTCGTCGTCTACGATCAGGATTGTTTTCATTCGCTATCCTCGCTGGTACGTTGCCACGCGAAAAGGCACCGGGACTAAAGCCCGGCCGCTACAACGGCTTGCCACGGCGCGTGGGCAGGGTTACTACGCAGCGCGTGCCGCCGCCGTTGGCGCGGGGACTGTGAAATTCCAGAGTACCGCCGGCTTCGGCGATGCGCCGGTCCACGATGGTCAGCCCCAAGCCCGTGCCTTGCGTTTTCGTGGTGAAGAAAGGCTGCAAGATTCTTGATTGCAGGACCGGGGGGATTCCGGGGCCGTCGTCGTCGAGCGTGATTTTGGAGATTAGGGCGGTGGTGTCCAGCTTTATTTCGACCGATCCGCCCGCGGGTGTGGCCTCCAGTGCGTTCAGGATTAAGTTGGATAAGATCTCGTGGACGGCTTCGCTGCTGGCGGCGACCGGTATGGGCGCGACTGGCTGGGTCATGCGCAGGGCAACTCCTCGCCGGTCAGCTTCGTGGCGCAGCACGCCAGCCACTTCTTCAAGTACCAGCGCGGCGTTGCAGGAGGCGGTGTCCGATTCTCCGAGGATGGTGGGCCGGCTGAACTTCAGGAGTTGGACCAGGGTGGCAGAGAGGCGGTTGATCTCTTCCAGCACCATCTTTGTTTCGGCGCGAAGGCTCGCGGGCAATTCGCGACCCTCCATCTGCACCTGCAAAATTGTTTTGATGGAGCCGAGCGGATTCTTTAGATTGTGCGAAATGCTGGCGGCCATCTGCCCCAAGACCGCAAGGCGCTCGCGTTCGGCCAATTCCCGCTCGAGACGCAATTTTTCGTCGATCAAACGGCACAAGTCGAGCGACCCGGGCAGCTGCTCGGATACGTATTCGAGCGCCGCCAATGTTTCCCCGGAAAGCATGGCGCCATGGGCTCGGACGCGCAGTTCGCCAATGAATCGTCCCGCATACTGAATGGGAAAACGATCAAACGAGGCGCTTTTGTCGCTCGCAGCCGGGTCCTGCGGCAATTCGCTTGCGGCCAAAAAGAGTTGCACGTCAGCGAGTTGCAACTGCTCGCGGATCCATTGTTCGCAAAACGCTTTTAGTTTCGAGACGCTTCCGAAGCGAGCCATCTCCTGGATGGGGCCCATCAGCCGCTGCGTGCGGTCCATTTCGCTGACGGCCGTCTGGCGCAAACTGGCCCGCAATAGACGCTGCAGTGGCTCGAAGAACACCACGGGAAGAAACAATAGAATTGCGGCGGTGCTTTCCGGCGGAATCGCAGGCTCGAGCCAAAAACTTACCCTGCGCACCAGGGCCAAATATAGCAGCGCCAGAAAGGTGACGAACACGGCGTAGATTAAATTGCGCTGGCGGCCGATCTGCAGAAAATTGAATTGCTGCACGTTGCGCACCAGTGCGCCGAGCGGAAACAGGGGAACGGCGGCCAGGAAGATGCTCACGCCGAAATGGAGATCCGCGTTGAACCTGCCCGCCAGGTGAATGGCTGCAATGCCGATGACCGCGAGGGGCAGGGCGTAAACCAGCGCGCGGTGGAAGCCTTTCTGTTCTTCGTCTCCCGCGGATGCGGCGAACCACCATTGCCAGGCGGCGGCCATCACCAAGGAAGCTACCAGCCAAATCTTGTAGGCGGCACCGAGAGCATTGGCAGGGGTGAGAAAATCGAAGGTGGCCGACCCGCGAACCACTGGGATGAGATGCGGCACGAAATATAAGAGCGGCGAATACGCGGCGGCGAGCCAGGCGATCTTGGCGCCTCGCCTACGAAGAAGTTGGCGAATGGCGGCGTATTCGATTTGCAAGTGAAGGAGCAGCGAGGGAATTAGAGTCAAACCGAGACAAACGAAAAAGCATGCGCACAGCGCCAGCTTGGGTGGCACCACGAAGTAATAAACCTGGGCGTTAAAATCCAGAAGCGACGCGCCGTAAAAAAAGAACAGGGCGAGACAAAGAAAAAACAAGATGCGCTCAAAATTGCGCTGGCGGCGATGCCCGAGGATGACCACCATCCAGAAAAAGGCAAGGAGGGTGCCGGCGGTAAAGACGATAAATTGGATATAGAGCATCAAGAAAACAAGTTCTCCATGAGAGCGCTGGCCGAAATAAGAAGCTTACGCGGAGAGAGTGGGCACGGCAAATACCAAGTGCAGGGTTTTTCTGGCACCGCCCAAATAATTCATTACAATAGAGTTAGCGGAAAACAAAATATGAGTGTAAAACACTCAGGATGCCGGATTAAGCCTTGACATGGCCGGAATGTCTGCTATATTAGCAGTCAGACGCGAGGAGTGCTAATTCCCTTTCACCTCGCATCGCAAAGTCAAACTCGCAAGATCACCTACTGGAGGGTCTCAAAGATGGCAGTGAATCTAACCCCGCTCCACGACAAAGTCATCGTGAAGCGAATTGAAGAAAAAGAAAGCGTCAAGGGCGGCATCATCATCCCGGACTCCGCTAAAGAGAAGCAACAAGAAGGCGAAGTCATCGCGGTTGGCCCGGGCCGTCGCGAAAAGGGCGAAGTGCATCCGCTGGATGTCAAAGTCGGCGATCGCGTCATTTTCGGGAAGTATTCCGGAACGGACATCAAGGTTGAAGACGAAGAGTATTTGATTTTGGCGGAGACGGATATCCTAGCCAAGCTGAGCGGGCATGCCAAGGCCGCCGGCGGCAAGAAGTAAGGCAAGAAAATTAATCAGGCCGGTGTAATGATCGGCGTGTAGAAAAGTCAAAGCGTCAGAAAAGCAACACCGAACCCAGTTTCAGAAAATTAGCACTAGAGAAAATCAGGAGGAGTTAAGAAATGGCGAAGCAAATCGTAACGGGCGAAGCGTCCCGCCAGGCAATTTTGCGTGGTGTGAATGCTCTAGCCGATGCAGTGAAGATTACGCTGGGCCCCAAGGGCCGCAATGCGGTAATCGAGAAGAAGTTCGGCGCGCCGATCATCACCAAGGACGGCGTGACGGTAGCCAAGGAGATCGAACTCCGCGATCCGCTCGAGAACATGGGCGCGCAGATGGTTCGTGAGGTGGCCTCGAAGACGTCTGACGTCGCGGGCGACGGCACCACCACCGCCACCGTGCTCGCACAAGCCATCTTCCGCGAAGGCGTGAAGACGGTGGCCGCAGGCGCCAGCCCGACGGCCCTCAAGCGCGGCATCGAAAGCGCCGTGGAAGTCGCGGTCGAAGAAATCAAGCGCCTGCACAAAGACGTGAAGGGCGACATGATCGCGCAGGTTGGCACCATTTCGGCCAACAATGACAAGCAAATCGGCGGCATCATCGCCGAAGCGATGAAGAAGGTTGGCAAGGATGGCGTGATCACCGTCGAAGAGTCCAAGACGATGGAGACCACCCTGGAAGTCGTGGAAGGCATGCAGTTCGACCGCGGCTACCTCTCGCCCTACTTCATCACCGACCCGGAGCGCATGGAGTGCGTGCTGGAAGACGTACGCATTTTGATCCATGAGAAGAAAATCAGCTCGATGAAGGATTTGCTGCCGCTTCTCGAACAGACGGCCAAGATGGGCAAGCCCCTCTTGATCGTTGCGGAAGACGTGGAAGGCGAAGCGCTCGCGACGTTGGTGGTGAATAAACTCCGCGGCACGCTGCAATGCTCCGCCGTCAAGGCTCCTGGCTTTGGCGATCGCCGCAAAGCGATGCTGGAAGATATCGCCACGTTGACGGGCGGCAAGGCCATCACGGAAGACCTGGGCATCAAGCTGGAGAACGTCAAGCTTGAAGACCTGGGCCGCGCGAAGAAAATCACCATCGACAAGGACAACACCACGATCATCGAAGGCGGCGGCAAGTCCGCGGACATCGAGGGCCGTGTGAAGCAGATCCGTGCGCAGGTCGAAAACACCACCAGCGACTACGACAAGGAGAAGTTGCAGGAGCGCCTTGCGAAACTGGTCGGCGGCGTGGCCGTCATCAAAGTCGGCGCAGCCACCGAAACCGAACTGAAGGAAAAGAAGGCTCGCGTCGAAGACGCCATGCACGCCACGCGCGCGGCTGTCGAGGAAGGTATCGTCCCCGGCGGCGGCTCGGCGCTACTCCGTTGCATCGCGGTCGTCGAAAAGCTCAAACTCCACGATGACGAAGCCGTTGGCGCAGGCATCGTGAAGCGCGCGCTCGAAGAGCCCGCTCGGCAAATTGCCCTCAACGCCGGCCATGAAGGCGCCGTTGTGATCGGCCGGGTACGCGACTCCAAGGAAGAGAACTTCGGCTTCAACGCGGAAACCGGCGAGTACGGCGACATGATCAAGATGGGCATCATCGACCCGGCCAAGGTCACCCGCCTGGCGCTGCAAAACGCAGCGTCCATCGCGGGCCTGATGCTCACCACCGAAGCGCTCATCGCCGACATCAAGGAAGAGTCCAAGGCGGCAGCGGGAGCTGGCGGCGGTCCTGGTGGCCCCGGCGGCATGGGCGGCATGTACTAAGATCCACCGAAGCGAAAGCACGCGAGAAGGGCGGCCAATTGGTGGCCGCCCTTTTTGTTTGTGCGCGCATGTTCCGGTGTCTCTGCGAGAGCGCAGCTCTTGCTGTTGTATAGAACGCGCTCGGCGGCCAATTTGTTCTGTCCTGAAAATCCGCATTCTTCCATACTGAACGCAGGGCGAGTCCCAGTACCGCACCTCCCGACATGGCTTCACTCTCAGCGACTCTTCCCTTGCCGGTCTCTGCCGAGGCTGCCGCGCTGCCATCGGCATCCGAGAAACACATCCCCGAACTGGATGGTCTTCGTGGAGTCGCCATCAGCTTAGTCGTGGTATATCACGCGTTTCTTTTCCGCCTCGCGCCACAATCCGGCACCGCCCTTTGGTACCTGCTATACCCGGCACGCATCGGGTGGAGCGGCGTGGACCTCTTCTTCGTCCTGTCTGGATTTTTGATCGGCGGGATTCTCTTGGATGCCCGAAACTCCACAAATTATTTTCGGACTTTTTACATTCGGCGCTTCTTCCGGATCGTGCCGCTATACTACGCGATGCTGCTCGGTCTCTTCGTTCTTTCCACCTGGTCCGGGATTCATCCGGGGGTACACCCGGCCTGGAGCACCGACGACCACTTGCCATGGTATTTGTTCGCCCTATTTCTTCACAACTTTTGGATGGCGGATGCTAATACCATGGGCTCAGGTTTTCTGGCAGTGTTCTGGTCCCTCGCCGTCGAGGAGCAGTTTTACCTGACGCTGCCCTGGATCATACGATTCTGCGAGCGTGGGCGCGTTCTGGCGATTTCGCTCGAAGCGATCGTCTTGGCGCCGATGCTGCGCGTTGTTTGCCATTCGTTTTGGCCGAACCACCCGTTATCCTGGTTCGTGCTGATGCCCTGCCGGGCCGACGCCCTGTTTTTCGGTGTGCTCGGCGCTCTGACCTTGCGCGATCTTGCCCGGAAGGCTTGGATCGCCCGCAACAGGGGCGTGATGCGCGGCCTGCTCGTGTTCTTTGCCATCGGGCTTCCGTTTGTGACCCAAACGAACATGCGCGCCAACGGCCTGCCCATGGTTTCCGTCATGCTCAGTTGGCTGGCCGCGTTTTACCTGCTGGTGCTCATCTATGCTTTGTCATTTCGTGATTCCCTGTTGAGCAGCTGTCTGCGCTGGACGTGGCTGCGCTGGTTGGGAACGATCGCGTACGGGATATACCTGTCGCACGAAGTGGTGCTCTGGTTTGCGATTGAGTTGCTAGGCGCCGCGCCGGCGGCCACTTCTCTGCCGCGAAAATTGGCCGCGTCGGCGCTGGCGGTGGCAGTTACTGTGGTTCTCGCAAGTCTTTCCTGGGAATATTTTGAGAAGCCGCTGGTTCGGCGCGGTCATCGGTTTTTGTATGAGAATTCCGCAGGGCTTGGCGCACGCGGCCAGACGAGCGAATTTCTGTAGTTACAGACGCCAGATCAAAACCGGTAGAGAAATCATATGGAACTCCGGGCCTTAGGATGACCCGCGGGAATCGGGTAGATTTCCAAGGGTAGCGCTGCGGCAGCCGGCGTAAGATGGCAGCTGCATCGAGGCCACATTGGGGGGTGTCGCTATCATGACTGCAAAAATCGTTCCGCCATTTACAGACGAAAGCGCCCGGGCCAAGGTCCAGGTGGCCCAGGATCTGTGGAACACCCGCGATCCCGAGCGCGTGGTGCTCGCCTACACCGAAGACTCCGAATGGCGGAACCGCGTCGAATTCCTGAAGGGCCGCGATGAGATCAAGGCCTTCCTGCGCAGGAAATGGTCAAAGGAACTGGACTACCGCTTGAAGAAGACGCTCTGGGGCTTCCGCGAGAATCGCATGGCCGTGCATTTTGAATACGAGTGGCACGATGATTCCGGGCAGTGGTTTCGATCCTACGGCGTCGAGCTCTGGGAGTTTGACGAATCGGGCTTGATGCGAAAGCGCCAATGCAGCATCAACGATCTGCCGATCGCCGAGAAGGAACTCCGCGTGTTCCCTTAATCGACGCATCCAGCCCTGCGGAATTTCCAGCTCAGGCCTTCACCTGCATCTCGTTCGCGGTGGCCGCGGGCAGCCAGCTTTGCAACACCGCTTGATGCTCGGGAGCCACCTCTCGAAAACTAAGGCCCATGCCCAGATGCGTGTGCGAATACGCCACGGTCGCGCGAGCTTCAAAATGTTGCGTGCCGCTGAAAATCTTCACACGCACGCCCGTCCCGTCGGGAAAAGGATTCACCGTGTCGACGTAGCATCCGCCGGCGCTGATATCGCTAATGCGCGTGGGCAAGCGCGAGCCCACGGCCAAATCTTCGACCTCCGCGGACGCGATAAACGGATGCCTTTGTGCGCGCCGCCTCTCGTTGTCCATAGCCCCTCCTGCCTTGACCAACGGTTCCGGCATTCTATCCCCGAACGCTCGCAAATAGCGAGGCAGGCCGATGGCCGTGGCGGTATCTAGAAGCGGCCGAGCTAGTTGATGGTCAGGGTGGCCGTGGCGGAGGCACTAATGGACGAGGACGAAGTGTCCGTGCCGATGATGGTCAGAGTGTAGCTTCCCGTGGGCGCCAGCGCACTGCTCGAGCCCGACGAAGATGAGGATGACCCAGAACTCGAACAACCGGACAGGGTCATGCCGAATGCGACAAGCAAGAGCGCACAGCAGCTCAGTGCGCCGATTCTGCGGGACTTGAGACTCAGCAGACCGGCGAATAGCAATCCAGCTAAAACCAAGCTGGCGCGCGATAAATACGTGCCGGATGGCGGCGGAAAATCGCGGTCAAAAGCGAGCGGCGCAAACCCGCTCAGCTTGCGCTTGCCGGTCGCGCCGGTAACGGCGGCGCTGGCGCAAGCGGTTGAGCTGGTGTAAACGGTTAACGTTGCGGTAACGGCGCTGGTGCCCGAGATGGTGGTGCTGGGCAGAACAAAGCAAGCGTTCGAGATCGCGGGACTGCTCGAGACGGTCCACGCAATGGTGCCAGTGTAGCCATTTTGTGGAGTAACGGTGACGGTGGACGTGACGGAGTTTCCGGCCGAAACGGTAGGACTGGTGGCGGCCACGGTGAACGATTTGGCGGAATTGGACACCGTCAAGGTCAGCGTGCCGGTGGAGGTGGCGTAGGTCGCGTCGCCGCTGTACGTGGCCGTAACGGTATGCGCGCCGGTGACCGAAGAGACGAAATCAAACGCCGCCGAACCATTGGTTAGCGCAAGTGAGGAAGTCTGGGTGACGCCATCGACAATGACGGTGAGGGTGCCGCTTGGCGTGCCCGAAGCGGAAACGACTGCTATCGAGACTGCGTCATTTGCGCCCGGAGCGGGGGTAGTGGTGCTGGCCGAAAGCGTCGTCGTGGTGGCGATCGGCGACGAGGAACTCGCTCCAGGCCACGCCAGCAACAAATTGTAGAAGTCGACCGAGCCCAGGCCGGAAGCTTCGTCGTAACCGGTGGTGGCAGGGTATTCCGACGCACCCACAGAGGAGCAATACTTTGTGCCGGCGGTACACTCGTTGCTGCCGCTGGTAATGTCATGAAACGCGGAGGCGTAAGTGATTGAATCGGAAGCCAGGGTGTAAAGGATGGGATTCACGACGCCCTGACCGGTGGAATTTAATTTTTGATTTACGATGGCCACCATGCCTGCGAAGATCGGCGCATCGAAGCTGGTGCCTCCGGCGACGGTGAGATACTGGTCGTTGCTGTCACGAAAGCCGTTCGCACAGCTGCCATTGATATTGAGCGAAGTATCGCTTGAGCAGTAGAGGAAACCGGCGTTGTTGGGCGAAGCGGTCAGCGAGAGGTCTGGAACCAGGCGGAAACTGCCGGACGGGATGCCGGGTACGTTGGCCTGCCAACTGGGCCGAGGGGTAAGAGTGCTCGTGCCTCCGCCGCCGGAGGAAAGCCCGCCGGTGGAAGAATCGTCATTCCAGACCCCTTCCGGAATGTACGACAGCGCCGAGCTGATGATGTCGGTGCTGCTTTGCGCCGCCCAGTAAGTGTTATTTCCGACGGCAACGTCCGCAGCGGGAAATTCGGTGCCCCCCATTCCGGTAACGTACTGGCTGCTGGAGGGAAAATCGACTGCCAAGGCTTCTTGCTCTGCAGTGGTCTGACCGGTATTTCCGTAGCAGTCGGTCGAGCCGCTGTCACCGTCGGCACTGACCACCGATTGCCCCTGCGCCGACGCTTGCTCGAGCTTGCCATTGATCAAGGTGTAGGTACCGGAGGCGAGGTCGGACTCGCAATCGCCATAGCTGATGGTGATGACGGGAGCGGTGTCGTTATCAATGGCGTAGATGAGCGAGTTGAAGACGCTGTAGCTTTGGTTGTTGCCCACGTACACCAAGTAGATGGTGGCGCCCTTAGCGATGGCGCCGGAGTATTCCAGGTCGAGGTCAGATTCCGATTCGTCGCCGGTGGAGATGGCTGCGGTCCCGGAATTCGGGACCAGAATTAGTGTCGGATCCTTTACCGGCAGGCCTGCAGCGCTTTGAAAATGTTCGATGTCCGAAAGCACAATCTCTGATTGGCCGACGGCCACGATCGATTGACCAGACCCAGTGAAGCCGGCGTTGTACGCCGGGCTGATGTTGTAGATGGTGGCGATGTCCCCGGGAGTCAGAAAATGCTCTCCTGTCTGGCTGGAGGTGAAGTTAGCCGTGGGCGCGCGCTGCGGGGCGCTGATCTTGACGTGAGACTTGGGACGGAAGCTGGAAAGATTGCTTATCGTCTGCACCACCGAAGAAAGAGCCGCCGGTATCGAAAGATCCGCCGACGGGGCGTAGTGCTGCTTGCCGTCAACGTTGTAATAGTGCAACTCGGTGGCAAAAGCGCTTTCGACTTGTTGCGCCGTGCCTGAAAAGGAGATGCGATCCTTGCTGCGGGAGCTGCCCTCCACTTTAAAGCCTTGCTGCTGAAGCCAGAATTGCACCTTGGCGATATCGGCGTCCGCCACGCCAAACCGGACGGCGAACTGATCCGGGGTGAGCCAATGGTGATAGAGCGGCGAGACAGGGTTTTGTTGCGCGGCCAGCAGCGACTGCAGATCCGCCTCTTGTGCGGCCGAACGACTGAAAACCAAATCTATACCTTGCAGTTGGGTCGCCGATGGCACGCGACCGGTGTCGTACTCCGCTCTGGCCATCGGAGGGTGACTTCCCGGAAGAATGGCCGATTGGGAACTATCGATATTCGCGGAGATACGCGGTGCCGGAGTCTGCGCCGACAACGTGGCGCTGAGAGAAAGAATACCTGCTAAACCGCCAGCGAGAAGTAGTCCTGTATTTCGGACCGCTTTGAGGCAATTGTTCATAACCCGTCCCTTGAGTGGGTCGATTGCTGGTGTCGACCGTTTTGCCTCTCTCCTGAAGCACCTAACGTTGGAGTCGGGTTAGGGGGTTTAAAGTTGTAAGCTGTAATGGAATTTTACTACCCTGGGCATTCCCAGTCTGGGGATTTCGCCTCAGGGGCGGCAATCGGTTACTGGACTTATGGGCAGGCTGGGTTTTTTATTTTGCGGGCGCTTCACTGGAAATGCTGCGCTGACGGCGCTAAGTCCGGAGGCACTGCTATAGTATGGGATTAACGCGAAGTTGGGGAGTTTCGCAATTATGAGCACGACTTTTTCGGACGCAGTGGCCGGGGCTTCTCTTTCCAAGGGTCCGTTTCGTGCGGCGCGTGGGACGCAGATTTCCTGCAAGGGATGGCAGCAGGAAGCGGCGCTGCGGATGTTGATGAACAACTTGGATCCGGAGGTCGCAGAGAAGCCGGAAGACCTGGTGGTGTACGGCGGTACGGGTAAGGCGGCACGGAATTGGGAGTGTTTTCACGCCATTGTGCGGGCGCTGCGCGGGCTGGAGAATGATGAGACGTTGCTCATTCAGTCTGGCAAACCAGTGGGCATATTCCGCACGCATGACTATGCGCCCCGGGTACTGCTGTGCAACTCCAATCTGGTGGGTTACGCGAACAATTGGGACAAGTTTCGCGAACTGGATCGTGCAGGACTGATGATGTACGGGCAGATGACCGCAGGAAGCTGGATCTACATCGGGACGCAGGGAATTTTGCAAGGAACGTACGAGACGTTTGCGGCGTGTGCGCGGAAGCATTTTGGCGGGGATTTGGCCGGGAAGCTGGTGGTGACGGGCGGAATGGGCGGAATGGGCGGAGCGCAGCCGCTGGCGGCAACGATGAATGGGGCAGCGTTTCTGGGGATAGATGTGGATGCGGAGCGCATCAAGCGCCGGGTGAAGACGGGCTATTGCGATGTAATGGTGAACAATCTGGACGAGGCTTTGCGCATCTTGAAAAATGCGGTGCGCAAAGGAGAGGCGACTTCCGTTGGCTTGGTGGGCAATTGCGCGGATTTGATTCCGGAGCTGGCGAAGCGCGGGGTGGTGCCGGATGTACTCACGGATCAAACCTCGGCACATGATCCGGTTGGCGGCTATGTTCCAAATGGGATGACGCTGGCCGCGGCGGTGGAACTGCGGCGGGAAAATCCACAGGAGTACAAGAAGCATTCCCTGGCGGCGATGGCCGCACACGTAGAAGGTATGCTGGCGCTTCAGAAACTCGGAGCGATTACCTTTGATTATGGGAACAATATTCGGACCTTCGCGTTTGAGCAGGGGGTCAAAAACGCTTACGACTTTCCGGGATTTGTGCCGGCGTACATTCGCCCGCTATTTTGTGAGGGAAAAGGGCCGTTTCGCTGGGCGGCGCTTTCGGGAGAAGCGGCGGATATTGCACGGACGGATCAGCTGGTGCTCCAGATGTTTCCGGAGGACGCGCATCTGGCGCGATGGATTAAACTGGCACAGAAGCGCGTCAAATTTCAGGGACTGCCGTCGCGAATTTGCTGGCTGGGTTATGGGGAAAGGGACAAGTTTGGTTTGGCGCTGAACGATCTGGTGGCGAGCGGCGAGTTAAAGGCACCGATTGTGATCGGGCGAGATCATTTGGATTGCGGGTCGGTGGCTTCGCCTTATCGCGAGACGGAAGCGATGCTGGATGGATCGGACGCGGTGGCGGATTGGCCGCTTTTGAATGCGCTCCTGAATACCGCTAGCGGGGCGTCGTGGGTCTCGATTCACAATGGCGGCGGGGTGGGCATTGGGTATTCGCAGCATGCGGGGCAAGTGTTAGTGGCGGATGGCACAAAAGAGATGGCGGCGCGCATTGAGCGCGTGCTTACGAACGATCCGGGAATAGGCGTAATTCGACACGTGGATGCCGGGTACGGCGAGGCCAAGGCGTTTGCGAGAGAGCATCACTTGAAAATACCTATGGCACCCCAGGAGTAAGGACCGCGGGAAACTGCCGGACTGCAGAAAGATATTGAGGGCTGATCGATTGAATCATTACTCCAGGGCAAGTGGGGACGCAGCGTCCTACGCCCCTGCAAAGTCGCGTCGCGGGTGAGCGATACACTGCTCATTACCGGTGCGGCTCAGCTCTTGACGCTGCGCGGCCGCGGAGCCCGCAGAGGCAAATCCTTATCGAAATTGGGCGTCGTGAAGGATGGCGCGCTGCTGGTGCGGCATGGTTTGCTCGCCGGTGTAGGTACCCGAAAGCACGTTGAGGCGCTGCCTGAGGCACGAACTGCAGAGAAGATTGACCTCGGTCGACGGGTGGTATTGCCGGGTTTTGTCGATTCGCACACGCATCTGGTGCATGCGGCCAGCCGGGCCGAAGAATACGAGCTAAAGATTGCCGGGGCCAGTTACGAAGAAATTGCGCGCAAGGGCGGGGGAATTCTCAACTCTGTAAAAAAGCTGCGCGCAGCCACGACAGAAGCTCTCGAGACGCGGGCGATGGGCGCGCTGGAACGCTTCGCCGCTTACGGGACCACCACCGTGGAGGCCAAGAGCGGATATGGCCTGGATGTTGCAAGCGAGCTGAAAATCCTGAATTTGCATCACCGCCTGGGCGCCGAGCAGCCAATTGAAATTGTTTCTACTTTTCTGGGCGCGCACGTGGTTCCTGCGGAATATCGCGCGAAGAGCAATGGGACCAACCGCTACATTCGATTACTGACGGAAAGATTGCTGCCCGAGGTTGCGGGTTCTGGTTTGGCGGAATTTTGCGATGTTTTTTGCGATCGCGGGGCGTTCACTCGGGAGCAGTCACTGCGCATATTGCGGGCGGGCATGGAGCTTGGGCTAGCGCCACGGCTGCATGCGGAGCAGCTTTCGCGTACGGGCGCTGCGCAACTGGCGGTGAAACTTGGCGCGGCCAGTTGCGATCATCTGGAACAAGTGAATGCCGCGGATATTCGGGCCCTGGGAGGATCGAACACGGTGGCGACGCTTTTGCCCGGGTGCGATTTTCATTTGGGTTTGAAGAAGTACGCGCCGGCTCGGGCCTTGATCGACGCAGAAGCGATTGTGGCGCTGGCGACGGATTACAATCCCGGGACGAGCCCTACGATCAGTATGCCCATGATACTTTCCCTGGCCTGCGCGCAATTACGCATGACGCCCGCGGAGGCGATCACCGCGGCTACGATTAATGGCGCTTACGCGTTGCGGCGGGCAGAGAAAATTGGTTCGTTGGAGGTGGGCAAGCAGGCGGACTTCGCGGTGTTCGAGGTGGCGGATTACCGGGAAATTCCCTACTATTTTGGAGTGAATACGTGTGTGATGACCTTCAAGCGCGGGCAAGTGATCCATGCCAGCGAGTGAAATCAGGGTGCGCCGGTTGAAGTTGCCTCAGGTGAAGTTGCGCCAGTTGAGATGGAACACGTAAAGATCTTGCCCGGATGGAGAACCAGCCCGCGACGCGGAACCTAAGCTACATTGCCGGGTGTAAAGTGCGGAACTACAGAGTAATCGGCGTCGTCGTTTGGAGCGCGGAAAAATAACCCATGAACAGATTGATAGAATGCGTGCCTAATTTCTCCGAAGGGCGCGATCCGGCAAAAGTTGAGGCGATCGTCTCGGCCATGAGCGCAGTGCCGGGCGTATACATTTTGGGCCGCGAGATGGATGCGGACCATCATCGTTGCGTGGTAACCATGGCGGGGGAACCCGACGCGGTGGCGGAGGCCGCGATCCTTGGGGCGGGCAAGGCGTTGCAGTTGATCGATCTCAACGAGCATTCCGGAGCGCATCCCCGCGTAGGCGCAACCGACGTAATTCCCTTTATTCCGATCGACGGCGTGACGCTGGAGGATTGTGTGGCACTGGCGCGCCGCACCGGCGAGGAGCTGTGGAAACGTTATCGCATTCCGGTGTTTTTTTATGAAGCCGCGGCCACGCGGCCGGATCGCGTCAATTTGGAAAATGTGCGGCGCGGACAATTTGAAGGGCTTCGCGAACAACTGAAGAATAATCACGACCGGCAGCCGGATGTCGGCGAACCCAAATTGCATCCTACCGCGGGGGTGACGGTGGTTGGCGCGCGGAAATTTCTGGTGGCTTATAACGTCAATCTGAACACTTCCGATGTGGGCATCGCGAATAAAATCGCGAAAGCGATTCGGTTTTCTTCCGGCGGGCTGCGCTTTGTGAAATCGATGGGCGTGGAATTAAAAGCGCGGAATCTGGCGCAGGTGTCGATTAATCTCACCGACTTTGAGCAAACGCCGATGCATCGCGTGTATGAAATGGTGAAGCGTGAGGCGGCGCGCTACGGCGTGATGCCGGTAGGCAGCGAGATTGTGGGATTGGTGCCGAAGAAGGCCATTGAGATGGCTGCGGAGTTCTTTTTACAACTGGAAGACTTTTCGCCCGCGCAGGTGTTTGAAAATAAATTGGCCGCGGCACTTTCCGGCGGGCCGGTGAAAAGCTCGGAAAGCGGCAAATTGGAGGCGCTGGCACGTCCTTTCCTGGAAGCCGTAGCAGAGGTCACTCCCACTCCCGGCGGCGGAAGCGTTTCGGCGTTCGCGGGGGCGGCCGCGGCGGCGCTCGGACAGATGGTGGCGGGCCTCTCGCGCAAGAAAAAGTCGCAGGTGGCGTTCGTGGATAAGCTATCCGCGGAACTGGATGGCCTGCGGAAGTCCGGGGACGCGCTCACAGCGGCGATCGACCGCGACGCTGGGGCCTATGATGAGGTGCTAAAAGCGTTCAAGTTGCCGCAGAGCAATCCGGAGGAGATAAAATTGCGCAATCAGGAAGTGCAGCGGGCTACTCGGAGGACCACGGAAGTACCACTCGAAGTGGCTGAACGAACAGTTGCGCTTTTCGAACAATTGGGACAACTGCGTGCTATCGCGGCGGCGTCCATGCGTTCAGACTTGGATGTGGCAGAGTTGATGGCCAGCGCCGGGGCCCGCGGGTCCATGGCCAACGTGGAAATCAACCTCGGCGGCATTACGGATGCCGGTTACGTGCGGAATATACGCGAAAAACTGGCAGCGCTGCGGCAGCGGCTTGGGGCCGAGAAAAGCCTGGCATAGGAACCGGTGCACAAGCTGCGAAATAATGCTTTTTGGCATCTAAATCTTTTGCTCACCAGTAATTCCAGAAGGAGCTGCATATGAGAATCAGCAGTATGAAGGTCGTCTTCGCCACTCGCGTTGTTAAGCGTGTACTCGCCGCCGGAGCTTGCCTGTTTGCTCTGGCATTCGCACTGGGCAAACCCGCCATGGCGGATTCGCTGGGCGCCGACAAACTAGCGCTCTTTCCGAAGGAAACCGGTGAATTCGGTTATGCGAACTTGAAAAAAGCCCGAACGATGAAATGGTTTCCCCAGCTGCAGGAGCAGATGCTGCCCGCAAATTTCAAGCAGTTCGAGAAATTTCTCACTTCCGCCGGGGTCGATCCGAATATACAGGTGGAAGAGTTGGCTTGGGGGCTGGCACCGGAGGGTTTGACCGCAAAGACGGAAAATGCCGGATCGTCTGCCGTGCCCACCGGGGAGCAAGTCGTTGGCGTGGCGCTCGGTAATTTTACTCCGGACAACACCAAGAATTATTTCAAACAGCAGAAGCTGCCCACGTTTGATGTGCGCGGTTACACGCTATATGCGTTTGGCACCGGCTCCGGTGCCAACGATCTGTTTTTCATGTATTTCGATTCGAGCACTGCGGCATTTGGCCATCGCCAATTGCTGGAAGAGATGATTGACGTGCACTTTGGCCAGGAAGATAGTTTGCTGCGCAACGATAAGCTGTATCCGTTAATTGCTGAGGCGAACGGCTCGGGATTGGTCTGGACCGTGCTCAACGCGGCCTACACGCGGCTGGCGATGCAGCAATTGGCCCCCGAAGTGCAGCAGTTTCCGGACGCGGCGAAACTAATCACCCGTATGCAGAACATGATTATCTCGGTAAATGCCAGCAGCGGGATTGACGGAAAGTTCCAGGCGATCTGCGGCTCCGTGGACGACGCCAATGCGCTGGGGCAATTGATTCAGGCGGGGTTGCTCTACAAAAAGTATCAGGCTACGAAGGACAATCCGGATCTGGCGCAGCTTTTGGATCAAGCGACCGTGACGCCAGCCGGGGATCGCGTAACCTTGCGCATGAATTTGTCGGATGCGCAGATGACGTCGCTTATTCAGCACAATACTTTCGCACTGAAGATGTAGTTGAGCGCGCTGTTCGGCCGCACACGCAGGCGCCCTTCCCGCGGCGGTCGCGACAAGGAAAGGTGCGCTCATCGCCAGGGCCCTACAAAACCATTTACAAAGCCTTGGCCAGGCGCGTTACGGATCCGGCGGCGACTGATTCGTGGTCTATGCGATCGACCCCTGGCAGCACGGCGATGCCTACCAACGGAGGGCCGGCATGGGTTACGGTTATCTCGATGCGATCCGCGAAGCGCATCACTTCCACAGACAATTCCTGGCTGGTTGTTGCAACCTGCGCGCACGCAGCGATGCAAACGGCTAGCGTGGCGGCTTGCAGTTTCGCCGCGGCGCTGGCTTCCATTCCGGCAGCATCGGCCAAACAGCGGGCGACGCCGCCTGCCGCCGCCGCGAGCCGTTTGTCCGCGGTAAACCGCAACAGCACCCCGCTCTGGACTTCAGTGTTCACGGCTGGCGGCTACGGAGACATCGCAGGCTTCGCGGCATTCGGGGCAGTAGTACAAACCGTCGGTACAGAGGCGCACCGCGTGCTGGCCTTTGCAGATGGTGCAATACTTCTCGCAGGCGCAGTCGTACTCTGGTTTTTCGCACTGCGCACAGACCACAGGTCCGGCCATAACGCCTCCCAGCAAACTCTTCAGACTTTACCCGAGCGCATTCCGTGCAGCAAGGCGCCTCAAAAAACCTGCGTTGTTTCGGCCACTACGTCGTCGCCGCGATTGCCGCGCCGGCGACCATTCTTTGACCCGACTTGGAGCGCGTGCTAGTATCGCTTTCTGCCTGAGCGACAGAATGGAATCAGCAACAACTTCCATGCCCACGGAACTGCGCAAAACGGCGCTGAATGCGGTGCACCGGCGCTTAGGCGCAAAAATGGTCAATTTCGGCGGCTGGGATATGCCCGTCGAATATCCGTCGACTGGCGGGCTTGTTGCCGAGCATAAAGCGGTACGCAACGGAGTGGGCGTTTTTGATGTAAGTCACATGGGCGATATTCGCATTCGCACCGGACGCCGAGACGGCGGGGCGCTAGCGGCGGTTCAGCATCTGAGCATGAATGATGCGGCGAAATTAGCCATCGGTCAGGCGCATTATTCGGCGATGCTGTATCCCAACGGAACATTTGTAGATGATGTGGTGGTGCATCGGCTTGGGGAAGACGATTTCCTGCTGGTGATCAATGCCGGTACGCGGGAAAAGGATATTCAGTGGGTGCGGGGACACACGCGCGGTTTCGATTGCGTCGTGGAAGAACTTAGCGATAGCTACACGCAGCTTGCGATTCAGGGACCGCGAGCGATTGATTTGCTCCAGAAACTTACCGATGCGAATCTTGCTGCGATCAAAAATTATTGGTTCACGCATGGAACGGTCTGTGGCTTGCCCCGCACGTTGATTGCGCGGACGGGGTATACAGGCGAAGATGGCTTTGAAATTTATGTGCCGAGCGATGCCGCGACGAGCGCGAAGGTTTGGGACGCCGTGATGGAAGCGGGCCGCGCGTTCGGAATTTTGCCATGTGGGTTGGGCGCGCGGAATACGCTGCGCCTGGAAGCGAAGATGGCTCTCTACGGCCACGAAATCAGCGACACCGTCAATGTGTGGGAGGCGGGACTCGATCGCTACGCCAAAATGGAGAAGCCGGAGTTTATCGGCCGCGAAGCGCTCGCGGCGGCAAAGGCGGCAGGAATTACGCGCACCCTGGTGGGTCTCGAGATGGTGGAACGCGGGATTGCGCGCGATGGATATTGCTGCTGTTCGCATGACGGCGTGCCGATTGGCGCGATTACCAGCGGATCGCCTTCGCCGACGCTAGGTAAGAATATTGCGCTGGCGTATGTTCCGCCGGCCATGTCCGCCATCGGAACGAATATTGATGTGGAGATTCGGGGGCAGCGCTGTAAGGCCCAAGTGGTACCCACGCCATTTTATAAACGAGCGCGCAAGGCGGCCGCACTGGTCACATAGGTTTCTGCGATTTTTGTTTTGCGAAAGGATTCCATCATGGCTTATCCCCCGCAGTATCGCTACACGAAGGAACACGAATGGGTCGATGTCAAAGGCGATACGGCAACGATCGGGATCACGGATTATGCGCAGCATGAGTTGGGCGATGTGGTGTTTGCGGAGTTGCCCAAGGCGGGATCCAGCGTAACGGCGGGAAAGTCTTTTGGCACGGTGGAATCGGTTAAGGCGGTGAGTGAGATTTTTGCGCCGGCGACGGGCGAAGTACTGGAGGCGAATCCGGAGCTGCAATCGACACCGGAGAAAATCAACACCGATCCTCATGGTTCGGCTTGGCTGATCAAAATTAAACTTAGCAATCCGGCAGAGCTTGCGGGCTTGATGGACGCTGCGGCATATGAAGCGTACATCGCCGAGAAGAACAAGGAAGCCTCCGCTTAATGCGCTATTTGCCGAAGAGTCCCGCGGAGCGTCAGGAGATGCTGGCCGCGATTGGAGTGCGATCTGCGGAAGCGCTTTTTTCGAGTATTCCGGAGCGCTATCGTCTCAAGCAGCCGCTGAATCTTCCCGGTCCGCTCTCTGAAGCGGAAATCATTAGCTATTTCAAAGAGCGAGCCGCAGAGAATTCGTCCGGCTATTCCAGCTTTCTCGGAGCTGGAGTCTACAACCACCTGCGCTCGGTGGTGACCGATGTGGTTATTCAGCGGGGCGAATTTCTTACCTCCTATACTCCGTATCAGGCGGAGATCACCCAGGGTACACTGCAGGCCATCTTCGAATTTCAAACCCTGATGTGCCAATTGACTGGACAGGAAGTTGCCAATGCGTCCATGTATGACGGTTCCACGGCGACAACCGAAGCGGTGCTGATGGCGGAGCGGCTGACGGATCGGCGTCGCGTGCTCGTGGCACGGTCGCTGCATCCGGAGTACCGGCATGTTTTGCAAACCTATGCGCGCAACTGCGGTTTGCAACTGGAAGAGATTCCTTACGGCGCAGATGGCACCATTGACCGCAAGGCGTTGCAGGGTGCTTTGCGCGATCATGTTGCCGCGGTGGTGGTGCAATCGCCGAATTTTTTTGGCGCGATTGAATCGACGGCGGAGCTTGCAGGAACGGCACACGGTTCCGGGGCATTGTTGGTGGTGGCCATTGCCGAGGGCGTTTCACTGGGTTTGCTGAGTCCGCCGGCGGAAGCGGATATTGTGGCGATGGAAGGACAAAGTTTTGGACTGGCGCCAAGTTACGGCGGGCCATTTGTGGGCGTGATGGCTTCGCGCGAGAAATTTGTGCGCCAATTGCCGGGGCGTTTGGCGGGGGAAACCACCGATACGGAGGGGCGGCGCGGATTCGTGCTGACCTTGGCCACGCGCGAGCAGCACATTCGCCGGGAGAAAGCGACCTCCAACATTTGTACCAATCAGGCGCTTTGCGCGCTGGCGGCTACGGTGCACCTGACGCTTCTAGGCAAAGAGGGACTGCGCGAGATGGCGCATCAGAATTTGTCGAAGGCGGCGTTTGCGCTGGGAGAGCTGGAAAAGATTCCTGGCGTGCGGCGGACTTTTTCTGCGCCGTTCTTCAACGAATTCACGGTTGAGCTGCCACGTTCCGTGAAACTCGTGAATGCACAGCTGCTCAAAGAGAAGATTATTGGTCCTTTCGTTTTGGGGGCGTCTTATCCGGAATTGACCAAGCATGCGCTGGTGTGCGTCACGGAGACGACCACGCGGGCGCAGATTGAGCATTTTGCCGGCGCATTGCGGCAGGTACTGCAGCAGTCGTTATGAGGCCGCCGATCTTTGCGCGATTTTGCTGCGGCCGCTAGACCAGCGATAAGAAAGCGCCGGGACTAAAGCCGGACGCTTCATAGGCCAAATACTAAGACGATCATGAATAGCAAAATTAAGAAGGCCGGGCGGCACACGAGTCAGAACGAAGGGCTGATTTTCGAAAAGTCATCGGCGGGCAAACGGGCGTTTGAATTGCCGCCGCTGGATGTTCCCGCGGTTGATACTGCGAAATCTCTTGGGGCGCATTACCGGCGAGACGGGGTCGAGAATTTTCCCGAAGTCAGCGAGATTGAGGTTTTGCGCCATTTCACGCGGCTTTCGACTTGGAATTACGCCATCGATCTCGGCATGTACCCGCTCGGTTCCTGCACCATGAAATACAATCCGCGAGTGAATGAATTTGTCGCGCGCCTCGAGGGATTGGCGACAGAGCACCCTTACCAACCCCAGGAATTGTCACAAGGCTGCCTTAAAATTCTTCAGTTGCTGGAAAAATGCCTGCTCGAAATCACCGGAATGGATTCCATCACCTTGCAACCGGCCGCCGGTGCGCAGGGCGAGCTGACGGGGCTGCTGCTGATTCGCGCTTATCTCGAAAAGCAGGGGAATGCCCGTAAAAAGGTATTGATTCCGGATTCGGCGCACGGGACAAATCCGGCGACCGCGGTGATTGCCGGCTATCAAGTTGAAAACATCAAGTCCGAGTCGCACGGCCAGATCGACGTTGAAAAGCTGCGCGAGCAAGTTACCGGAGACGTTGCGGCGCTCATGATCACGAATCCCTCGACGCTGGGTATCTTCGAGCAGCGCATTCCAGAAATCGCGGAAATTCTGCACGCCAAGGGCGCATTACTTTACATGGATGGCGCGAACATGAACGCGCTTACCGGTATAACGCGCCCGGGCGATTTCGGCGTGGATGTAATGCACTTGAATCTGCACAAGACTTTTTCCACGCCGCATGGCGGTGGCGGACCGGGTGCCGGGCCCGTTGCCATGAAGAAAATCCTGGAACCGTTCCGGCCCGTTCCGGTGTTGGTGGAGAAAGAAGACGGACGGCTCGCGTTGGATTTCAATCGGCGGGATTCCGTCGGCCGCGTGAAAGCCTTTGTCGGCAATTTTGGTTTATTGGTTCGTGCGCTCGCATACATTTTGGCTTACGGCCCCGGTGTGCGCGAGGCCACGGAAGACGCGGTAATTAACGCGAACTACATTCGCAAGCATCTGGAAGGCGTCTTCGATCTGCCTTACTCCCTGCCGTCTATGCACGAGGTGGTGTTCAGCGATGCCATTCAGAAAAAGAATGGCGTAAACACCATGGACATTGCCAAACGGTTGATCGATTACGGCTTCCACCCGTATACCACCGCGTTTCCGCTGATCGTGCCGGGCGCGCTGATGATTGAGCCCACGGAATCGGAGTCCCGGGAAGAGTGCGATCTATTCATTGGTGCGATGCGCGCCATCGCGCAGGAAGCGGCGGAAAATCCGGCGCTCGTGAAAACGGCGCCGCACACCACGCGCGTTCGGCGGCTCGACGAAGTGGGCGCGGCCCGCAAACCCATTCTGCGCTGGAAGCCTTCTGACAAGCCGGAAGGCGACCTCCATCACTCGAAAAAGATACTGCGCCCCGAACCGACTCCGTCCGTGTGATTCCTCGCCAGGCCGTCCGTAGATGCTCTTACACTTGCGCGTTTTTCCGCAGGCTCGGCCGGGCAAGCCATCTGAAATTGGGCTGCGGAGAGATCTGTAGGACAAACTGGCTACAGCATTCCTTCGCGCAGTTCAAGAAGCTCCGCACCTACAAAGGCACGCTGTATCCGCGGGATTGCCAGTGAGGAGCCCGGTTAACGAGCCATGCGCGGCGCCGGCTGAGGAGGCAGCGTGGTAGTCGGCGTCTCGACGGATTTGCCGTTGCGCGCCTGCGTGGCGCGCGAAGTGAGCAGCGGTTCTGCCTTACGCACGGGAACCGCAAGGTTTTCGCCCTCGCGTACAAAGGTGAGGCGATCCTGCTCGGTGTTCCAGTCAATGCACACCAGGTCTCCCAGGTGTACTTGTTCCGTAGCCAGTAAATTCGCCAGCGGATAAACGATATGCCGTTCAATGGCGCGCTTCAAATGGCGCGCTCCGTATCGCTGGTCCGTGCCTTCCTGGAGCAGAAAATCGCGGCCCTGCCCCGTCACCCGAAAAAGGAATTGCCCCTTCGCGGTGTCCAGCACGCGCTGTTGCACCTGACCCAGCTCAATCTCCAGCACTTGCTCGAGCTGCTCTCGGCGCAGCGGATGAAAGACCACCACTTTGTCCAGGCGGTTCATGAACTCCGGAGAAAATTTGCGGCGCGCGGCTTCCACGGCAGTGCGTTCCACTTTTTCGTTCATCGCCGTGGCGGGCTTGTCTTTTGGATGAATGAAGCCCATGCCGCCTTGGGTCATTTCCGCGATCTCGCTGCCGCCCAAATTGGAAGTTAGGAAAATCACGGTCTGCGACAAATCCACGCGGCGGTTATCGCCGAGCGTCAGCGTAGCTTTATCCAGCATGCCGAGGAGCAATTGCCACAAAGCGTCGGAAGCTTTTTCAATTTCGTCGAAAAGTAAGAAACTCAACTTCAATTTGTCCGTATGCGAGGCCGCCAGCGATTCCTGAGTGATCAAAGGGTGTGTTTCGCGGTGACCCAAATAGCCTGGAGGCGAACCAATCAGTTTCGCTATTTCGTGCGAGTGCTGAAATTCCGCGCAATCCACCTTGATGATCGACCGGGCGTCGCCGAACAGAATCTCCGCGGCCGCTTCCACGATACGCGTCTTGCCCGACCCAGTTGGGCCCAGGAAAAGCAGATTGCCCACGGGACGGCCCGGCGAATTCAAACCCGCGCAGAACACCTGATACATGTCCACCAGTGCTTGTACACCCTCGGTTTGGCCAACCACTTTGGCTCGCAAGCAGGATTCAAATTCGCGCGTGTCAATGCTGCGGATGGTGGGATCCAGTTGCTGTCGAACGGCAGGTTTCATCTCAGTGGTCCTCCGCTCGTCCAGATCTCCCGGATGAGCGACTCGTCTCATCGACGCGCTAAGACTGAGCATGTGCATGGCAAAGGCCATTCGGCAGAAAAACTAGAGTTCTCTTAATTTATTTGTAATCAACAACTTACCGTTGGCGGAATCCACGATTTTGTCTCATGTCCTGAGATAATGTTTCATTCGCGTCCATCGTGAGAGACCTGAAACAGTTTGTGTCACACCGAAAATGACAAAAAGGGGCGCGCCGCTCGGGCGCGCCCCTTGCGAAAAGCTGCCTTCCACAATTTCTGGTCGAAAACTCCCAATCGAGCTTACGGGTTTACGCGATCCTGTTTCTTTCGCGCCTGCGGAACGGGTACATGCGTGGCCGCCGGTAATGCGGCGCGCGACTTGCGGCTTTCCACCACCACTTCCGCCGGGGCGTTGGTGGTGCGTCCGTCTTGCGCTTCGGCCGCGGCGACCAACGGCAACGGTTCGGGCGGCCGGCTGTGAACGAGGGCGCCTTCGCCTTCGCGTACAAACGTCAAGCCGGAGTGTTGGCCGTCCCAGTCAATGCGCACCAAATCACCAAGCTGCACCTGCTCGGTGGCCAGCAAATTGGCCAGGGGGTAAACCACGTATCGCTCGATAGCGCGCTTCAGGTGCCGCGCACCGTAGCGCTGATCCGTGCCCTCCTGAAGAAGAAATATCCGGGCGTCGTCGGTCACGCGAAAAAGAAACTGACCCTTGGCGGTCTCCAGCACGCGCTGCTGCACCTGCCCTAGCTCAATGGCCAAGACCTCTTCAAGCTGATTGCGCTGCAGGGGATGAAACACCACAACCTTGTCCAGGCGGTTCATAAATTCCGGTGAAAACCTCCGCCGCGCCGCTTCCATCGCCGCGCGCTCGACTTTTTCATCCAGCGCGTCAGCCGGTTTATCTTTGGGTTGCACGAAGCCCATGCCACCCTGCATCAATTCAGTGATCTCGCCGCCGCCGAGGTTGGAGGTCAGGAAAATGACGGTTTGCGACAAATCCACCTTGCGATTATCGCCCAATGTAAGCGTGGCTTTATCGAGCATGCCCAGCAGCAGTTGCCACAAGGCGTCGGAGGCTTTTTCGATTTCGTCGAACAACAGAAAGCTCAGCTTTATCTTTTCCGAGTGCGACGCGGCGAGCGCTTCCTGCGTAATTAGCGGATGTGTCTCGCGGTGACCGAGATAGCCTGGAGGCGAGCCAATCAATTTAGCAATCTCGTGGGAGTGCTGAAACTCCGCACAGTCCACCTTGATGATCGATTTCGCGTCCCCGAACAGAATCTGCGCCGCGGCTTCCACCATCCGCGTCTTGCCTGAACCGGTGGGTCCCAGGAAGAGTAAATTGCCAACCGGGCGGCCGGGCGAGTTCAATCCCGCACAAAACACCTGGTACAGGTCGACGAGCGCTTGCACGCCTTCGGGCTGTCCCACGATCTTGGAGCGCAACGCAGTTTCAAAATCTACGGTCTGCGTGCTGCGCCTGCTGGGATCCAGATGAAGAATATGTTCGGTCATGACCGCCTCCTAACGCCCCAGAACAGAGCGCGACATCGCCTGAGACGTACTCCCAAATCGCCGGCGTCCGCGGTCAAATTGATCGAGCTTGACCTGGATGGTGGATTGCAGAAGCCGCAACTGCACTAACAGTTCCTGCGCCACGACCGGAGATTCGGAAACTTTTAGGAGCGGCGGGAAGAGGTCCGCCAAGTCCAGATTGAGGCCGCGCAGCGTGCCTACCAGCCTCTGTATCGCGGGGGAGTTAGGGTCCGCGAGTTCCATTTGTTCGCTTAATTGTCCGTTCAGTTGCTCCCGCAGGGCTCTCCAATTCAGCTCCACAAACGGATGCTTCTTGGCCACCTGCCGAACCACTTCATCGGTAATCCGGGCGCGGACGCCCAGCCGCGCCAGGTGGATTTGCCGCACTTTTCCGCCGCGGCGCACGCTGTGCACCAGAAAGAAGGCCTTTCCTTTGCGGCGAACGAAAGCCATGACTTCACCCTGAAACTGCCATTCTTGCTGTAGTGTACCCGTCTTCCACTACAGATACAAGACTAAACACGCAGCCCCAACGAATGTTTCGTCTAAACAGTAAACTCGTAACCGAATGCGGTGTCCCCAACATACTGAAGTCGGCGGCAAATCTTTTATTCGAATTTTCGCTGCGTTTCATCGATTCGTCTCATACTAGCTTCGCGCTTTCCGGGCGGCACAAAATTCCCCGCATCGCAAAACTTCGACGGCCTCTGCAAGGCTCCTCGCTGCGCTCGGGATGAGAGTGTTCATGATCTGCGGCATCCGGAGCGCCCGTTGCGTTCGTTGCGTTCGCCGCGCCCATCGGCGTGTGCGCTTCTGGGCGATTGGCAGGCGCCTCTACTGGATTAAACACGGCAGCGCCCATTTTTACTCTTCACCGCTGCGTGCCTCGCGTGGACTCGGATTAGTCCGTATACTGTCTTCGCTTGGCTTGGCCGTCGATTTGCCGTAGCGCACACGATGGACCCAAGCCTGAGGAGCCGCTGTGGCTGCGGTCTTAAAAACTGGCATCGATAGCAATTCGGCCGCATTCGAGAAGAATGCGCGGCGTATCATCGACTTGCTGACGAACCTAAAGAACGAAGAAGAGCAGATTTGCAGTGGCGGCGGCAGCAAAGCCATCGAGTCGCAGCATAAAAAAGGCCGCCTGACCGCCCGCGAACGCATTAAGAAACTCGTTGATCCCGGCTCGCAATTTTTTGAGCTGGGCATTTATGCCGCGTTCGAGATGTACGAAGAGTGGGGTGGGGCTCCCTCTGCAGGGGTCATCACGGGCCTGGCGCGCGTCTGCGGCCGCACTTTCATGCTCATCGTCAATGACGCGACGGTGAAAGCCGGCGCGTTTTTCCCCATGACCGCCAAGAAAGTAATTCGTGCGCAGAACATTGCCATTGAAAATCGTATCCCCACCATTTACCTGGTGGATTCGGCCGGAGTTTTCCTGCCTCTGCAGGAGGATGTGTTTCCCGACACGGATGATTTCGGCCGCGTGTTTCGCAATAACGCCGTGATGAGCGCTATGGGCATTCCACAACTCGCCGCCATCATGGGCATGTGCGTCGCAGGCGGCGGCTATCTTCCGGTAATGTGCGACCACGTGTTGATGACCGAAGGTTCGGGTCTTTTTTTGGCGGGTCCCGCGCTGGTGCAGGCCGCCATCGGCCAAAAAACCTCCGCTGAGGAATTGGGCGGCGCGAAGATGCATGCGCAAATCAGCGGCACGGTGGACTTTCGCGAGCCGGACGACGACGCTTGCATCGTGCGCATCCGCTCGCTGGTGGATAAAATGGGCAAGGCGGACGCATCCCCATTCAGCCGGATAGCGTCCCGCGCACCGTTATATCCCGCCGAGGAAATCTACGGAATTTTTTCCGGCGACGCCGCGAAGCAATACGACATGCGGGAGCTGATCGCGCGGATCGTGGACGGCAGTGAATTTGACGAATACCGCTCGAAATATGGCGAGACCGTTCTGTGCGGCTATGCGCGAATTGGCGGCTGGTCGGTCGGTATCGTGGCGAATCAAAAAAAACATGTACAGACACACGCGCGAGGTTCGGATCAAAAGCGCGTCGAATTCGGCGGCGTGATTTATACCGAAGCGGCGGAAAAAGCCGCCCGGTTTATCATGGACTGCAACCAGAACCGCATTCCGCTGGTATTCCTGCACGACGTGAACGGCTTCATGGTCGGCAAGGATGCCGAGTGGAGTGGCATAATCCGCGCGGGCGCAAAAATGGTGAATGCCGTGTCCAACAGCGTCGTGCCAAAAATTTCTGTGATTTGCGGCGGCAGTTTTGGTGCCGGCCACTACGCCATGTGCGGCAAAGCCTTCGATCCGCGATTCGTGTTTGCCTGGCCCACGGCCCGCTATGCGGTCATGAGCGGCGACGCCGCGGCCAACACCCTGGCGGAAATCAAGCTGAAACAGCTCGAACGCGAAGGCAAAAAAGTCGACGAAAAACAGAAGAAAGAGCTGCACGATGCCGTGCGCGCCTCGTATGAGAAGCAGGCTGATCCCCGTTACGCTGCGGCACGGTTGTGGGTCGACGCCATCATCGACCCAGCGCAGACGCGAGAGGCGTTGACCTGGGCGCTCGAAGCCGCCGCGCTCAATCCGGAAATTCGCGAGTTCAAGACCGGGGTCTTGCAGACATGAGGCTCGTCGCGGCTGCGATTGCGCCCGCTGCTATAACTCATCGTGATTGGACAAGCTTGGGCGCGGCAGGCTGCGCCCCTGCCGCCGCTGAGCCGCGATTTACAGACGCTAATTCGCGGGCTGGTGACAATTCTCGATGAGTGAATCCGTTAAGATTATCGAGTGCCCGCGTGATGCCTGGCAGGGATTGCCAGAATTGATCCCGACCAACTACAAAGTCGCGTATCTGCGCGAGCTAATTGCAGCCGGATTCAAGCACATCGACGCAGTGAGTTTTGTTTCGCCCAAACACGTGAGACAAATGGCGGACAGCGAAGAGGTGATGGATAAGCTGACGGCTTCCCTTCCCGATGGCACAGAAATGCCCGAAATCATCGGTATCGTCGTAAACGAAAAAGGCCTGCAACGCGCGCTGGCCGCGCCCGGCGTAAGCACCATCGGTTATCCGTATTCAATCTCGGCATATTTCCGCCGTGCCAACGCGAACATGTCCCGCGACGAATCGCGCAAACTGGTCGAGACGTTACGCAAAGAGACTGCTGCCGCAAATCGCGGCCTGGTGATCTACGTCTCCATGGCCTTCGGCAACCCCTACGACGAACCGTGGGGCACGGAACTTGTCGGCGAGACTCTGGAATGGTTAAAGGATATTCGCGTGCGCACTGTGTCTCTCGCCGACACTGCCGGCGACGCCACGCCGCAAATCGTCGCCGACGTATTGAGCAGTGTCAAAGATTACGTGGCTGGCATCGAATTGGGTGTGCACTTGCACGGGAGCCCCGCCGACGCTGAGGATAAGATTCTTGCGGCCTACGCCGCTGGCTGCCGCCGTTTTGATTCTGCCTTGACCGGACTGGGCGGCTGCCCTTTTGCCGGCGACGAGCTGGTCGGCAATATTCCCACCGAGCGCGTGGTTGCCGCGCTGGCCACCGTCCGCGTGAAAACAGAAATTACCGCGAGCCATCTCGCGAAGGTTTTGGCCATGACCACCGAGCTCCGCGCAAAATACGTGCACGCCGCGCCGGTGAATTGAAGGGAGCGCCTTGTACTCCACGCTGCTGCTGAAGACCGAAGGTCAAATTGCCACCATTACGCTGAATCGCCCGGAGAAGCGCAACGCCATCTCCGCGCAGATGATGTCGGACATTCTCACGGTGCTGGACGAAGTTGAGCGCGGCAAGATGCGCGTGGCCATTTTGACCGGTGCTGGCAAATCGTTCTGCGCGGGCATGGATTTGGAGATGCTCACGGCCATCGCCCGGCAGTCCGCTCAAGAAAATCAGGAGGATTCGCGGCGCATGGCGAAAATGTTTCGCCGCATCTGGAGCTTTTCGAAGCCGCTGATCGCCACGGTGCAGGGAGCGGCGCTGGCGGGCGGCAGCGGGATCGCCACGCTGTGCGATTTCACCTTGGCCGCGCCGGACGCCACGTTTGGTTACACCGAGGTGCGCATCGGTTTTCTGCCGGCACTGGTATCCGTATTCCTGACCCGGCAAATCGGGGACAAAAGAGCTCGCGATCTCTTGCTCACCGGACGCAAATTGACCGCTGCCGAGGCTAAGGAGCTGGGCTTGGTCAACGAAATCGTCCCAGCGGAGTCCTTGACGGCACGCGCGCACGAACTGGCCGCGGTGCTCATCGCCGCCAGCCCCAGCAGTCTGACGCGCGCCAAGTGGCTGCTCACGGCGGCGGCGGCGCAGAGCGTGGACCATGACCTCGAACGCGCCATTCTTGAAAACGCGCGCATTCGCTGCACTCCGGATTTTAAGGAAGGACTGGCGTCATTCCTCGAAAAACGCAAACCGGTTTGGGCCGCCGAGATGGGCAAAGATGACGACTGCCCGTAAGTCAGGAAACTCACTTCCTTTCCATGACGCGACCGTGCGCGTCCGCTACGCCGAGACCGACCAGATGGGCGTCGTTTATCACGCCAACTATCTCATCTGGCTGGAAGTGGGACGCGTGGAATTCATGCGCTCGTTAGGAGTTGAATACAGAGAAATGGAATCTGTGGATGACTGTCATATCGTAGTGGTGGATATACATTGCCGGTATCACAAATCCGCGCGTTACGATGAGATATTGCGGATTCGCACGCGTGTTTCCGAAGCGCGCAGTCGCAGCATTCATTTTCAATACGAAATATGGCGCGACGCGGACGGCCAGCTTCTCGCCACCGGGGAAACGAGACACGTCATTTGTGGAAAGGACGGACGACCTAGGCAGTTGCCGGAGAGGTACCGCCAATTGTTCATCGCCGCCACAACTCCTCGCGAACTTGCGTGAGTGCATCGCCAATGAGCGGCAAAGACGAAACTCGGAGCCATGAATGAGTATTGCCCTGACCGGCAACGACCTAACATTTGAGATGTTGTACGCGGTGGCCAAAGGTGGGGCTACGGTGGACCTCGCCCCATCAGCCGTGGAGCGCATGAAAGCCTCGCGCGCTGTGGTGGAACGCCTGGTTGCCTCGGGCACGACCGCTTATGGCATCAACACCGGCTTCGGAAAATTGGCTTCGGTGCGCATTTCCCCCGAACAAGTAAAACAGTTGCAATTAAATCTGGTACGCTCGCACGTCTGCGGCGTGGGCGCTCCGCTCAGCGAGCCGGAATCGCGCGCCATGATGCTCTTGCGCGCCAACGCGCTGGCCAAGGGCTTGAGCGGTGTGCGGCCCACCGTGGTGGAAACACTCTGCGCGATGCTCAACGCTGGCGTGCATCCGCTCATTCCATCGCAGGGCTCAGTTGGCGCTTCCGGCGATCTCGCTCCGCTGGCGCATCTGGCGCAGGTAGCCATCGGCGAGGGTCTCGCTACTTATAATGGCAACGTTATTCCCGGCGGCGTAGCCCTGCGCCTTGCAGGAATTCCGCGGCTCGAATTACAGGCCAAAGAAGGGCTCTCACTGCTGAATGGTACACAAGGCATGCTGGCGCTCTTGAGCCTCGCGCTTGCCGAAGCAGACGTTCTGGCCGACACCGCGGACGTGGCCGCCTCTCTTTCCCTGGACGCCTTGCGCGGCAGTCCTGGAGCGTTTGATGCGCGCATCATGCAGGCGCGCGCCTATCTCGGTGCGGCGCAATCAGCGCGACATTTGGCAGCTCTGAACGAAGGCAGCCAAATTCGCGAATCGCACCGCTCCTCGGATAAAGATTCGCGCGTGCAGGACGCCTACAGCTTGCGCTGCACGCCCCAGGTCCACGGCGCGGTCCGCGACTCCTTGGCACAGGCGCGCGCGATTGCCGCGGTGGAATTAAATAGCGCCACGGACAATCCGCTGGTATTCGTCCGCGCGAACAGCGCCGGTGCGTCTTCCGCAGACAATTTCGGCGGGGACATCGTCAGCGGCGGAAATTTCCACGGTCAACCTTTGGCAATGGCGGCGGATCAGGTGGCCATCGCCATCGCTACGCTCGGAGGCATCTCCGAGCGCCGCATCGAACAGATGACTAATCCACTGACCAGCTTGCTTCCAGCGTTCCTGACGCCGGAACCGGGCCTGAATTCGGGCTTCATGATTGCCCAGGTCACCGCCGCGGCGCTTACCAGTGAAAATAAGGCGCTCTCCACGCCGCATTCGGTCGATTCGATTTCCACTTCCGGCAATCAAGAGGATTACGTCTCAATGGGTATGAGCGGCGCTCGCCGCCTCTCGCAGATGCTGCAAAATCTTCGCTATATCGTCGCCATCGAATTCCTGTGCGCTTGCCAGGGCATCGATCTGTTGCATCCGCTGAAGACTGGCACGCTGGCAACGCGGGCCTTCGAATTGGTGCGCGCGAAATCCTCCATGCTGGTGGACGATCGCCCGCTTTCAGAAGAGATCCAAGGCATTTCATCCGTTGTCGCCGCGGGCGAGTTTGCGCGCCTGCTCACTGAGCAACGGCGGTAGAATTGACTCATGCAGAAGCTTCTGCTCGAACTCGGCGGACCGTTGGTTATTGCCGCTGTGTTGCTCGGCATAGCTAAGTTCACTCGCGGAATTATTGAGCGTTTCAGGGAACGCTAGCCGCCTACCGCGAAGCAGTGCGCTGGTAGAGTCCTGTGCCGTTACGCCAGCGCGGCTCGCAGGAACATCAACATTCGGTAGCCCGCAATATAACTGAACGGCGCCAGCTCCAGCGAATAGTGCCCGCAGTGCAACTCGACCGTTTTTGGCGCAGCACCGTGACGGCGCAGCGCATCGAGCATTTGTTCGGTCAATGCCGGCAAGAATGTCGGGTCATACTTGCCGTGCACCATGAATGCGCACTTCCCCGCCCCCATCCCGCGTTCGACGTATGGCAGGGGACTAATCGGCGCCCAGAAATCGCGCAACTCGTCCACCGTCACCTGCGTCCGAATACCTTCCCAAACATGACTCGTGGTCATACCCTGACTGACGACATCGGCAAAGTACGTCGAAACGTGAAAAAATCCCCCCGCGCGCAATGCGTCATCGTGTACCAGCGTGATGTATCCCACGGACGATCCAATGCTGGTTCCCAGTATTCCCAGCTTCGAAAACCCTTGCTGCTCCAGCCAGCGCAGACATCGCCGCGCATCGTGCACCGCCTGCCGGTTGGCCTGCAGTGTCAATCCGATGTTCGGCCCAACCAGCTGATCCGCCCGCTCGTGTCCTTTGGCCATGCGCCGGTTGTGATAGGGCATGCTAAGCTTCAGCGCCGTAATCCCTAGTCGCTGCAGCCATTCGCAGAGCCCGTCTTGTCCGTTCCACTTCGCGTTCCAATTGGGCAGCACCAGCACCGCGGCATCCTTGCTGCGACCGGGAAAGAGCCGCGCATGCACCGTATTATTCTCCGGCCACGGCGACTGCACGCTGCTGGTGAAGGTGAGCACGTTCTCCGCATCCAATCGATAATCGTCCGCCGGCGTGGTCGCGAACCATTCACGGCTGTTCTCCGTGGCCCATCGCGCGTACTGCCGCACGTACGCCGCGGGATCGCGCTCGTTCGGATCGCCTCCAATGTGCTCCAGCCCCCACGCGAACGGCTGCACACGACGATTGTCGTCGGTGGACCAGCGGCGATGTTCATAGCGGCGAATGCGGCGTTCGAACCAGTTCATGGTCTTGGGAGGTTTATAGTTTACGTTAGAATGCAAATAAAAAAAGAATCGTCGGTTGGACGAGCAAAAGAATGTTCGGTTGGACGAGCTCAGGTCGACCTGAACGGGCATGACTTCGCCCCCGGCCTCGAGGATTCGATAGCAACCAACCGCTCGCCGTCCCGCGCGAAAAGTGGCGACAGTGTTAGGCATGCGACACGCCACCAGCCGCGTTTCTTGAGCCTCTCGCGCGTCTGTGTCACATTCCAAACGTGGTCATTTTCGTCTTTTTCCTGTTCGGAATCGTGATCGGCAGCTTCTTGAATGTGTGCATTTCCCGCATTCCAGACGGGCTCTCGGTTGTTTCGCCGAGCTCCCGCTGCCCGCGATGCCACACGCCGATCAAACCATACGATAACGTGCCCATCCTCGGCTGGCTTTGGCTGCGCGGCAAATGCCGCTCCTGCGCCCTGCCCATCTCGCCCATGTATCCCATCATCGAATTGCTTACCGGACTGCTCTTCGTGTGCTGCTATCTCACCTTTGATATCACCCAGGTCACCTTTAAATGGCTGATTTTTATCTGCTTGATCATCATCCTGATCGTCACCGATCTGCGCGTGCGCATGCTTCCTGATGCCGTGAACTGGCCAGGCTTCGGCTTGGGCCTCGGACTTTCCCTATTTTTCCCGCCCGAGGATGGCACGGCCTTTATGCTGTGGGTGCGCCTGTTCCATCGCATGCCGCCCCGTCCCGTATTCGGGTTGTCCATGCTCGGGTTGATCGACGCCCTGCTTGGCGCCGCGTTTGCCAGCGCTCTCCTCCTGGCCGCTGCGGCGCTGTACCGATTGGTGCGCAAGCGTGACGGCATGGGCATGGGCGACGTCAAGATGATGGCTATGGTGGGCGCCTTCGTAGGTTTGCGCGGCGCTTTTCTCACCATCCTGCTAGGCACGCTATTTGGCAGCCTCCTGGGGGTATCGATTGTCGTCTCGCTCTACGTGGCTCGCTGGAAGCTCAATGTCGCCGAACGCGCCGCACGCCGCGGTCTGGGCAAAACTCGCGAGCTGCGTTGGGCTATCGTAAGTAAATATCAACTGCCTCTTGGGACGTTTCTCGGAATCGCCGCCCTGCTCGTGGTATTTTTTGTACAGTCGCCGTTGGTAGCGCTACTGCCGCGCTGGCTGTGAAACGGCTTTCAGGAGATATTCCGTCGATGATGTTTGCCGCATTCCAAACTTCAGGTCCACAGCATCTCTGGACCGTGGCGATCGTCAGCGGCCTCTTTCTGTTCGGCGTCGTGGGCCTCATCGTGTATTTTATCCAGCGATTTTTTCAAGATACCCGCGCTGAACACTCGCGCAAGAGCGTCTCCGATCCCCCTCGCACGGAAAACCCCTCGGCATTCATGGCCGCGTCCATGCATGGCGTCATTCAGACCCTGCGCGATCAGGAAAAAGAGCTCGCGCGCCTGCATCTCATCGAAAAAGAGCGCGCCGAACAAACCGAGCGGCTCAGCGAAGAGGTCACCCGCAACATGCCGGCCGGATTGCTGGTGGTCAACGCCACGGGAATTATTTCCAGCGCCAATCCGGCGGCCGAGCAGGTGTTGGGTATTCGCGCTTTGGGCTTCCGTCGTTACAGCGAGGCCCTCGGCGAAGATTCCGAACTCAGCGCCTTGGTGGCCCACTGCCTCAGGGACGGCAAGATTTTTCGCCGCGCGGAGGTAAAACATTTCGCCCCCGGCGGGGAGAGCCGCCGCCTGGGCGCCACGATTTCCCCCATTCGCCGCGGCGAAGGTAAAATTAACGGAGCCATCTGCCTGCTCACCGATCTGACCGAACTCGCCGCCCTGCAGCAGCAAGTCCAGCTCAAGGAAAATCTCGCCGCGCTTGGCGAACTTTCCGCCGGTATCGCCCACGAATTCAAGAACGCGCTCGCTACCATCTCGGGCTACGCGCAACTGATCCGCGCGGAAACAGCGGAAGGTGAAGCTCGCGATTACGCGCAAAACATTCTCGATCAAACCCGCAACATCACGCATGTCGTGACTGAATTTCTAAAGTACGCTCGCCCTCTCCATATCTCCACGGAAACCGTCGGGCTGCAAGGCGTGGTGGAAAAGGTGGTCGCCGAGGTTGGCGAGGCCATGCCGCAAATTCGCATCCGCCACGAGGGGCCTTTTGGCAACGTGCCGGGCGACGAAGGTTTGCTGCGTCAGGCCTTGCTCAATCTGGCCCGCAACGCCGCCGAAGCCTGCGTAGGCGCCGCGAATGGCGGCCGCGTTCTGCTGCGCGGCGAATCCGTCCGCGGCAACGACGCTTCTTTTCAGCGCATCACCGTCTTCGACAACGGCCCGGGCATTCCTCAGAACGTACGAGAGAAATTATTTCATCCATTTTTCACTACCAAGGCCAAAGGAACCGGCCTGGGCCTCGCCGTGGTGCAAAAAATCGTCGTGCAGCACGGTGGCCAGGTGCGCGCCCGAAACCGCCCGGAAGGCGGGGCCGCGTTTATCGTTACGCTACCCCTGAGCACCGGGGTTCCGGAAGCGGTAGAATCACATCAGGCGGCGGTTTAGCCGCTTTGGCACGCGGCCCGGTCCAGGAAGGTGGGATCTATGCTTGGGAAGCACAATCAGAGATGGACGGCGATTTTGCTCGCCGGTTCGGCTTTAGCTCTGGGCGCACTCATTTTGCCTGCCAGCGCGTTCGCGCAAAGCTCTTCGCAATCCGGCAGCGCCGACAGCGTCGCGGATGCCGCGCGCAGATCCCGCGAAGACAAGAAAAACGCGCCAAAAGACAAAAAAGTTTACACCGACGATGATGTGCGCCCCGCTCCTGCACCTGCCAATTCGCAAGCCGCCGCCCCGCCATCCGGCGCTGTGCCCGCTTCGGGAGACGTCCCGGCTGCTGCTGACGCTACCAAAGCTCCCGGCGCAGACGCCGCTGCTCCCGCAGACAAGACCGATGAAAAAGCCTGGCGCACCCGCTTTCAAGCCCGGCGCGATCAAATAGCCACGGCCGAAAAGGAGCTGGACGTTCTGCAGCGCGAAGAGGAAAAAGCCCAGGTTCAATACTATCCCGATCCCCAAAAAGCCCTCGAGGAGGGTTACAGCCGCAAAGATATAAACGACAAAGACGCCAAGATTGCCGCCAAGAAAGATGAAATTGCAAAACTCAAGCAAGGCCTGAGCGACCTGGAGGACGAGCTGCGCAAGTCCGGCGGCGACCCCGGCTGGGCCCGGGAATAACCTCACCACGCCGCTATAGCGGCCCGGCTTAGTTCCCGTACTATTTTCGGGACTGGCAGATCACCAAACGTGTTGGTTTTTCGTTAGCTCCCGCTCCCCAAAAATCGCGCCCACTCCCACGTTCATCCTCCGCACATGTCCGCCACGCTCCAGCCTTCGCATGCGCAGAACCGTGATAAAAACAAAGTGATGGATCCCCTGCTTCTCGTTGAAGACAAAAACGAACTGCGCGCCATGTTGCGCAAAGCCCTGGAACGCGCCGGCTACCCCGTCGACGAAGCTCCCGACGGCACCGCCGCCATCCAAAAAGTCCGCGCTCGCCGCTACCAGGTAGTCATCACGGATTTGAAAATGCCTGGGGCCTCCGGCCTGGATGTCTTGCGCGCCACCAAGTCCGCCGATCCCACCATTCCGGTGCTCTTGCTGACCGCCTTTGGCTCCGTCGAAGAAGCCGTCACCGCCATGAAGGAAGGCGCCTTTGACTTCCTGCAAAAGCCCGTGGACCTGGACCATCTGAAATTGCTGGTCGAGCGCGCCGCGCGCCAGCAAGAATTGCTCCGCGAAAACCTCCTGCTGCGTGAGGAATACTCCACGCGCTACGGTTTCCCCCGAATCGTCGGTGAGCATCCGTCGATTCGCGCGGTCAGCCAGGACCTCCAGCGCGTCGCCGCAACCGATTCCACGGTGCTGCTACTCGGTGAAAGCGGCACCGGAAAAGAGCTCTTCGCTCGCGCCGTGCACCACCTTTCGCCCCGCCGCGACAAAGCCTTCGTGGCCCTGAATTGCGCCGCCATTCCCGAGTCCCTCGTCGAAAACGAACTTTTCGGCCACGAACGGGGCGCCTTCACCGGCGCGGCGGCACGCAAGATTGGCAAGATGGACCTGGCTCACCACGGAACGCTGTTTCTCGATGAAATGGGCGACCTTCCCCTCGCCATTCAGGCCAAACTTTTGCGCGTGATTGAGGAGCGGCGTTTCGAACGCGTGGGCGGCACACAATCCATCGACGTCGACGTGCGTATCGTCGTAGCCACCAATCGCGACCTGCGGAAATTGGTCGAGGAGAAATTGTTTCGCGAGGATTTATACTTTCGCATCTCCGCCGTGCCCATGACCATTCCGCCATTGCGCGATCGCGGAGACGACGTGCTGCTGCTCGCCAATCATTTCCTGGAAAAATTCAGTCGCGAATTTGCCAAGCCCGGCCTCGAACTCAGCGAAAGTGCCCGCGACCGCCTTCTCCATTACCGCTGGCCTGGCAACGTCCGCGAATTGCAAAACACCCTCGAACGCGCAGCCATTCTTGCCGACGGCCTGACCATTCAAGCCGACGGCCTGCAACTTCCCTCCGCCAAACCGGACGCCGCGCTTTTGCCCGCTGGCTTGCTCCCTCCGGACTTCCGTTGGGAGGGTTCGCTGGAAGATGTCACCGCACGCGCGGTTGTCCACGTCGAACGCGCGCTCCTCGAAGCGACCCTTCGCGATTGCAAATGGAACAAAACCCGCGCCGCCGAAGTCTTGGACATTTCGCCGAAAACCCTGCTCGCTAAACTGCGCTCCGCGGGCTTGGAAGAGTGATTTGAGAAATTATTTTTTCGCGGTGTGTAAACAAACGGTGCAAAACGTATAGCTCGTATATTCCACGGTCGTGTAGCCCACCGACCTGATCAACGCTGCCAGCGCCTCCGGTCGCAAAAATCGCGACACCGATTTCGGCAAATATTTGTACGCCGCGGGATCGCCGGACAGCCATCCCCCGATGCGCGGCAGCACGTTGCAGAAATACCATCGATAAGCGTTCCCCATAAAATTGTCTGGTGGCTCGGTGAATTCTAGGATCGCCATCGTGCCGCCGGGTTTTAGCACGCGGTGAATTTCGCGCAATCCACTTTCGTAATTCGCCAGGTTCCGAAAACCAAACGCGCTGGTAACTAGATCGAACGAAGCATCCGCAAACGGCAGGTTCAAAGCGTCGGCTTCCAGAAATTGCACGCACTTTTTTCTGTCGCCGGCCGCTTGCACCGCGTTTTTTTCGCGCGCGCGGACCAGCATGGGATGCGCAAAATCCACCCCAATGACGCGCGCCTTCCCGGACCGTGCCAGTGACAAAGCCAAATCGCCCGTACCACAACAGACGTCCAGAACCACGGCATCGCCATCATCGAGGATCGGCGCCAGCCGCCGCGTCGCGCGCGCGCGCCAAAGCCGGTCCAGCTGCAGCGACAGCACATGATTGAGCAGATCGTAGCGCGGCGCGATCTGCGTGAACATTTCACGCACCTGGCTGGAGGCCTCCGCCTCGCTCCTGGCGCCTTCGGGAAGCGTGCCGGTGACCGGCGCCTCCGGCAGTTTGCGGTCGGTTTCTGGCATCTTTATAGTTTGGCGGGAGTTTGGGAGATCAATTGGGGCCCAAAGCGCAATACGCGCTGCAATAATTCCACGGGGATTGTGTCGTACGTGCGGGCCTTCCCGATACCGGGGCTCAGCACAAAGCGCAATTTTCCGTCCCGCACTTTTTTATCCGAGTGCATCGCAGAAATGAATTCGAAAACCGTCGCTTTCGGCCACGCAGGCAAGCGCCCGATGCGATGGCTCAGCGCGATAATCCGCGCCGCATCCTTTTCAGGCGTAATTCCCGCGCCATATCCCAGCAGCGCCGCCGCCATCATGCCCCAGGCAATCGCCTCGCCATGTTGATAAACGCGATATCGCGTCACGCTTTCCAGCGCATGTCCAAAAGTGTGGCCAAAATTCAGTATTTCCCGCAAATCCGCTTCCCGTTCGTCGCGGCTCACCACCTCGGCTTTAATCTCCGCGCATCGCGGGATGATATAACCGAGCGCGCCCGCATCACGTCGAACGATTTTCTCGATATGCGCTTCCACGTAAGCAAAAAGCTTCGCGTCGTAAATCACCCCGTACTTGATCACTTCCGCCAGCCCGCCGCGAAACTCGCGCTCCGGCAACGACAGCAGCGCCCGCGGGTCACTGAGCACCAATCGCGGCGAATAGAACGCCCCAATCAAATTCTTTCCCTCTGGCAAATTTACGCCGGTCTTCCCGCCGATGGCGCTGTCCACCTGCGCCAGCAGCGTTGTCGGTAAATGTACCAGCGCGATCCCTCGTAGATAGGTCGCCGCCACAAATCCCGCCACATCGCCCACCACCCCACCGCCCACCGCCACAAGCAACGCCCGGCGATCCGCTCCCACGCGGCTTAGTGACCGCGCCACCAATTCAACACTGTGCATCGTCTTGGCACTCTCCGCGTCGTTAAAAAGATGTGCGCGATGCTTTGCAGCTGCCTGGAAGCGGCTGGGCAAAAGTTTTTGCACCGCGCGCCAAGCCTTCGGCGAAGACACCACTTGCACGCTGGAAAAATTCCCCAAGCGAGCAATCTCCCGCGCCGCATCGCGCAATGCTCCTCGGCCGCAAACCACCGTGTATTTTCCCGAGGAGGATTGAACCGCGATGCGCTTGAATTTCATTGTTCGTAAATTGCGATGAACTTGTAGTGGCAAAATCTTAGATTCGCATTTTTCCGTAAATCGCGGGCTATTTTGCCTGCAGCTCTCTGATCGTTTCCAAAAACACGTGCCCGGTAATCGCCAGGATGCGCGCGCTGATTTTGTCCAGCGTGTCCGTTCCATTCTGATTGTGCCAATACGGCACGTCATTCACGATGTCGAAATCGAATACATCGATCGACGGAACCTTCCGCTTCAGAAACGGAAAATCGTCGTCCCCGCCCATGGTGGTGATCCCGTCTACGAAAACATCCCGGTAACCCAGCCGTGCCGCCACCTTCCATACCAGTTCCACCAGCCACGCCGTTGACGCGCTGTCGCGCTTGTAATGCGCCGTTTTGCTGCCCACTAGGTCGGCCAGCAAAAACGCCTTTACCTTCGGCAGCTCGCCGCTATTCGAAAGCCGCGCCGACATTTCCCTGCTCCCATACACACTGTCATCATCGCTCCACTCTTTGGTTGCTTCCTCGCCGTCGAAAAATGCAATCCACACGTTGTAGCGCCCCGGGTGGGGACAAAGATTGCGCGCGATCTCCAGCATCACCGCCGTCGATGCCGCCCCGTCAAAAGCGCCAACGAAACCCGGCGCAATTTTCGTATCGTAATGCGTCCCCAGCAAAATAATGCCGGGCTTTTCCCCGGGAATCTTTACCAAAATATTTTCCATCGATTTCCGGCCGATAGGCGTGTCCACTTGAAAGTCGTCCACGTCCAGTTTGCAACCATAACTCGCCAGCTCGGTTTTCAAATAACCCTGCAACTGCTGCAGTTCGGGAGAACCCGCAGGCCGCGGCCCATAAGCGATCTGCTTCGCCACCTGTTCGAGTGCCCGGTGACCATCAAACCCCCCGGTTTTGTCCGCCGGAGGCGCATCATCCGCGGGCTGTGGACCGGCCTGCGCTTGGGCCGCCTTCAACGCATCCGTCGCCGAGAGCGCCGTGTTCGCCGGAGGCGTAGCCTGACTGGCCGAAGCAGTGTTCGCGGGCCTCGCGCTACTGTCCGCCTGCGATTTGCAGCCGGTCGCTCCACCAAGCAGCAGCAACGCCATCGCGGCCGCGACCAGAAACGTACTGCGCATCGCCATCCTCCGAAATCGCCTCGTCAGCCGGAATCTCATGCCGCGCTCTGCTCCGCCGCCAGCCGTTTCTCGCGCCTATTCACGACCACCGCAGACACCGCTATACCCACAACGTAAAGACCGATCATCGGCGCCATAAAAATCAACATGGTCGTGGCGTCCGGTGAAGGTGTGATAATCGCCGCCACCACGGAAATCACCAAAACGGCGTAACGAAAATTGGCCCACAGAAACTTCGGCGTAACGATTCCAAAGAGCGACAGAAAGAAAATCAGGATCGGCAATTCAAACACAATCCCAAAACCCAGCAGCACCATCAGTACCAGATCGAAATAGTCGTTGGTCGTGATCATCGGCTCGATCGGCCCAACGTTGCCCTGGAAGCTCACCAAAAATTTCAGCATGTACGGCAACGCCACGAAATAACCGAACGCGATCCCGCCGACAAACAGGAAAAATGTCGACGCCACGAACCCCGAAATGGCGCTCCGCTCATGCTTATAAAGCGCGGGAGCGACGAACAGCCAGATCTGATAAAGCACGTACGGCGCGGCAATCACGATGCCCAGATACACGCCCAGCGTGATGTAAAGATTCAGATAGCCCGCGGGGTGCGTGTAGTACAGGTGCGGAGTCTGCTTCGCCTGCGTCAGCGCCTTGATAATCGGCCCGGTAATCCAGTTGATCAGATACTTGGAAACGGACACGCCGGCGAACGCACCGATCGCCAGCGCCGCGAGTGAATTGATCAGCCGCTTGCGCAGCTCCGTGAGGTGCTCGAAAAAGGTCATCGCCCCGCCGGGTTCGTCCTCCGCCAACGGTGCGGGGGCCGGCACCATCGCGCTGGGCAACGCCTCGTGCGTCGACGCTTTCGTCACCTCACCATGAGCGTCAAGCGGGTTGTTGGGTGTCATGAGCGGGGTCGTGCGTCACCATGCTGTTTGCCGCGGCCTCGTTCTGCGAACCCGCGCTGGCGTTACCGTTTCCTATTGTGTTCTCATCTTGAGAACTCACACTGGCTGTGTCGAGACTCACGCTCGGAGCATCCTCTACCTGCCCCCGCGCAATGGCTTCCGCCACCGGCGTGGCCATCAGCGCCTCCGTAGCCCGCGTATCGGCCGATTCCGTTGGCTGCGTGTCCGTCCCGGCAGCCGTCGCCAGCGTGGCAGGTTGTTCCGGAGCCGCCGCCGCGGAAGCCGCCGCCGCTTCCGCCGCCTTTTTCCGCTCCGCCAGCATCGTTTGCCGCTCCATTTCCCGTATTTCCTGCTCAAACGCACCCTTAAAATCCGCCGAAGCCTTCCGAAACTCCGCCATCAACTTCCCCAACCCCCGGGCGAGCTCCGGCAGCTTGTTCGGCCCGAACACCACCAGAACAATAATAAACACCACGATCATGTGCGGAACGCTAAGCATGCTCGAATCTAGACGTTTTTGGTCCTCAAGGCATCATAGAAAGGGTGGCGTGCCCTGTCAAATTACAGATTACGTCATGCTATAATTAACGCATGCTCTTTCGCGCGAGGTGCGCATGAAACCGGAACGCCGCGGGCTGGTGCTCGTCATTTCCGTTCTCCTTCTCTCCGCCGTTCTTGGCGGCATCTACGGCCCTAACGTCAAGGCCACCTCCACCTCCGCGGACGATTACCAGAATTCCGTCCGCGATTTCACCAAGGCACTTGACGTCGTCCAGGCCAACTACGCCGAGCCTGTGGACGTCGACAAATCCGTCTACCAGGGCGCTATTCCCGGCATGCTCCGCGTCCTCGATCCCCACTCAAATTTCTTTGACGCCAAGCAATTCGCGCTCCTCCGCGAAGACCAGCGCGGCCGCTACTACGGTGTCGGCATGACCGTCGCCCCGCACGAAAATCGCACCATGGTCATGGCCCCCTACGTCGGCGCCCCCGCCTTCAACGCCGGCATCCGCCCGGGCGATGTCATCATGAAAGTCGACGACAAATCCACCGACGGCCTCAGCACCACCGAAGTCGCCGATCTTCTTAAGGGCCCCAAAGGCACCGTGGTAAAAATTTCGATCTCTCGCGAAGGTTTTCCCGATCCTCTGGTTTTCACCGTGACCCGCGACGAAATCCCTCGCCGCTCCGTGGATCTCGCTTTCATGCTTAAGCCCGGCATCGGCTACATCCGCTTCCCCGGACCCTTCAACGAGACCACCGACCGCGAAATCTCCGACGCCATGCACGAGCTCGATGCCCCCAACCTCGACGGCTTGATCCTGGACATGCGCGGTAATCCCGGCGGCCTGCTCAACGAGGCCGTCGCCGTCAGCGACATGTTTCTCGATAAAGGCCAGCTGATTGTTTCCCACCACGGGCGCAACTCTCCGAATCGCCCCTACACCGCCGTCCGCGGCAATCGCGGCGACACCGTGCCCCTGGTCATCCTCGTCAATAACAATTCCGCTTCCGCCACGGAAATCGTCTCCGGTGCCGTGCAGGACCACGACCGCGGCCTGATTGTCGGTGAAACCACCTTCGGCAAGGGTTTGGTACAAACCGTCACGCCGCTCAGCGAGAACACTGGCCTCGCGCTCACCACCGCCCGCTATTACACGCCCAGCGGACGCCTTATCCAGCGCGACTACAAATCCGTTTCTCTCTACGAGTATCACTACGAGCGCAAAGTTCCCGAGCACCCCACGGAAGTAAAACTCACCGACAGCGGCCGTCAGGTTACCGGCGGCGGCGGCATCACTCCGGACATCATTGTCGCCGCACCCAAACTGAATAAATTTGAGACCGAGCTCTACCGCGAAGACGTTCTATTCGGCGCGGAAACCGGCGTCGGCGGCTTCACCCGCCATTACCTCGGCACCAAGCCCACCATCACCAAAGACTGGGTCGTCGACGACGCCATGATGAAGTCCTTCCGCGATTACCTCTCGCAACACAACGTCCACTACACCGAACCCGAAATCGCCGAAAATCTCGACTGGATCAAGCGCAAAATCAAGCAGGAAGTCTTCATGTCCACCTTCGGCCAGCAAGAGGGCTTCAAAGTCCTTCTGACCGCCGATCCCCAGGTCGAGAAAGCCGCCGAATCTGTGCCCCAAGCCCGCGCGCTCTACCAAAACGCCCGCAAAATCGTGGCCCAGCGCACCGGCACTCCCACTCTGGACCAGCCATAGCCTGGATCAACCCTAACTTCGATCAGCCAGTAGCACAGGCATTCTTGCCTGTGAGTGGCCTGCTCACCCTCACTATTCCGTAGCACAGGCACTCTTGCCTGTGACTGGCACAGCCACTCTTGCCTGTAAGTAGCACAGGCATTCTTGCCTGTGCACCGATCCGCCGCCAGTGATGTACTCTTCGGCATCCAGCGCACTTCGTCCCATCAATCTCGCCTGTTTTTTCTTTTGCCCGCCCTCACCGCCTCCAGCCTCCTGCTCACCCTCACTATTCAGCCACGTCTAAATCGCCGGGTCAGTGGCACAGGCACTCTTGCTTGTGAGTGGCACAGGCACTCTTGCCTGTGCTCTTGAAGTTGTGTCTGCGTCATCCACGTTCCTGATCCATGCGCATCTGACGCACGCACCACCCAGACCACCGTGTTTTTAGATTGAAGGAGGCATCACCTATGTCTAAAGCAGCCTGCCCCGCATTCTTTCTTTGCATCCTCTTCGCGGCTGTATCGACCGTCACCCGAGCGCAGTCCTTCGTCCTGGATCTCCCCGACGCCAGTCAGCGCGCCGAAGTTTCCCAGCGCATCGGCCTCACCGACATCACCATCGACTATCACCGCCCGCTCGCCAAAGACCGCAAAGTCTGGGACGGCCTCGTCCCCTACGGCAAAGTCTGGCGCGCCGGAGCCAACATGAACACTACCATCACCTTCACCGACCCCGTATTCATCGAAGGTCAGCCTCTCGACAAAGGCACCTACGGCCTGCACATGATCCCCACCGCCGACCAGTGGACCGTCATCTTCTCCAAAAACTCCACCTCCTGGGGCGCCTTCACTTACGACCAGTCCGAAGACGCTCTCCGCGTCTCCGTCAAACCCCACCCCGCCGAACTGCACAACGCCCTCACCTACGACTTCGATCAGCTTCAGCCCGACTCCGCCGTAATCGAGCTCGAATGGGAAAAGCTCGCCGTCCCCTTCAAAGTATCCGTGGATGTGCACGGGCTCGCGCAAGCCAGCCTGAAAAAACAGCTACGCAATCTCTCCCAATACACCTGGATCAGTTGGAATGACGCCGCCAACTACCTGCTAACGGAAAAAATCGATCTGGACGAAGCGCTGAAGTACGCGAACAAATCCATCGAAGCCGAAGACCGCTTCGAAAACGAAGACACTAAAGCCCAGCTCCTGACCGCCCTGAATCGCAAAGACGAAGCCGCGGTCGCCCAAAAGAAAGCGCTCGATTTAGCCAGCCCGCTGCAGATGCATTTCCACGCCCGTCAGCTCCAAGCCCAAAAACGCAACGACGAAGCCTTCGCCATCTTCCGCGATAACGCCAAAAAGCACCCCGACCTCTGGTTCGTCCACACCGGTCTCGCCCGCATCGACAGCTCTCAGGGCAAATTCGACGACGCCGCCCAGGAAATAAAGCTGGCCATCGCCGCCGCCCCCGACAACCAAAAAATCTACCTCGACGGCCTCCTGAAACAGGTGCAGTCCAAGCAGGACATAAACTAACCGCGCGCCCTTGCTCCCGTCTTCGTACCCTCAAGCGCGTCTTCGTAGCCTAAGCGCCGGAGGCGCGCCACAAGTTAGCCCAGCCCGCAAGGGCTGGGCGGGCAGCGGCAACTCCGCCTCGAGCGCCGGAGGCGCGGCACAAGTTAGCCCAGCCCCCAAGGGCTGGGCGGGTCGCACCCTAACGCCATAAACCTCCTGGGTGGCCTACCCTTTGCGGTTTTTGCAAAGGGTGGGCCGCTAGGATGATTCTGCCTGCCGCACCGTGGCGATATTCAAGGGTGCGGCTCTTGATTTTCATCTGTCCCGACTGGATTGCTTAGCGGTGAGCGGCCGTTACTTCTTCCCAGTACGGCGTGTAGCCGTAATGTTTGTAAATGCTTTGTCCCCAGTCCGAGTTAGCCACATCTGGCCATTTGTGTTTGTCGAATCCGGGAGCGGTCTCGAGCAGTTTCTTGTCCACGTTAAGAATCACGCGACTCTCCGGCGGCAGATTGAATTTGAAAGCGTTCCACGGAATGGCGAAATACTTGTCGCCCATGCCCAAGAAGCCTCCAAACGATAAAACCGCGTAGGCGATGCGTCCCGCGCCGGCGTCCAGCACCAGATCTTCGATTTTGCCCAAAAACTCCCAATTTGCGTTGACCACGTCGCTGCCGATCACCGTCATTGCCGGCACCACGTGCCGGGATGAGTACGTCGCTAATTTTGCCTCTGCCATGTGATTCTCCTTTTGTCAGAGGAGGCCGGACGACTCACCGTGATTCCTCCGCAGGCACGAGCATAAATGAAAGGACGCGGGACATCTGTACACTTCGAGACAGCGGCAACTCGCCTCAAGCGCCGGAGGCGCGCCACAAGTTAGCCCAGCTCGCAAGGGCTGGGGCGGGTCGCACCCTAACGCAAGAAACCTCCTGGGTGTCCGCCCTCCGATGAAATATCATAAATCGCGGACAAAAAAGGCCCAGATGGTTATCTCAAAACTTGCGCGCCTGCTCTTCCTTGCAGCAATCGCGTTTATAGGCGGGTACCTTCTGCTGCTACAGGCGGTCCCGTTTCTTGGTTTCGGTTGGCATCTGTTCCATCGAAGCTTTATCACGTCCAACGGATGCCGGATTCCTGTTCCCAATGACTTCTATGTGAGCGGAAGTGTGCAACAACCCACGATGTGGAAGCACACGCTCGGTGTTCCGCTTCTTAAAAGGCTGTAGTGCTCCCCTCTAAAACTGGACACCTCAGTTAGGTAAGATCAGGGCCTCCAAAACAGGAGGCAACATGGGCAGAAAACCACGCGTAGATAGAACCCCGGAAGAGAAATGGCAGATCGTTC
>Ga0302324_100000775_pt1 | contig 80865 bp, 56 predicted proteins | sample Palsa_T0_1_FD_201949 | JGI IMG/M metagenome (GOLD analysis project Ga0302324, IMG submission 201949) | Peat permafrost microbial communities from Stordalen Mire near Abisko, Sweden - Palsa_T0_1 | ecosystem: Environmental > Terrestrial > Soil > Palsa > Peat permafrost | place: Sweden: Abisko...
CGACACCGTGTAGGTCTCCGGCGATCCCGGGCTGCCGCTCTCGGATACCGAGATCCCTGAGATCGCGGTGGCGACCCCAAGCGACAGCGTCTGCGCACCCGGCACCGTGATCGTAGGCACCCCGTTGGCCGTGACGGCCGCCTGCTGCTGCGCGGCGACGCCGCCGAAGCTGTCGGTGGCATTGATCGTGATCGGGTTGGACCCGGCCGTGCCGTCGGTATCGGTCAAAGTCGCGAGCGCGGCGTTCACCTCGGTCAAGGTTCCGGACACCGTCAAGTCTGTCGGCGTGCCGCCCACGGCTGCACCGTTCGCGCTGGCAATGCCGAGCACTCCGCTCGAATCCGTGAGCGTCACGCTGAACGTTTCGCTGCCCGTCGACCCCGCCTCCGAGATACTGATCCCCGAGATCGTCGCGATTTTGTTCACGCCGACCACCGTGGCCGCCGCCGGCACGGTGATCACGGGCACGGTGCCCGCGGTGACGGCGATGGTGCTCTGCGCCGCTACGTTGCCGAAGCTGTCGGTGGCATTGACCTTGATCGAGTCCGCACCCGAGGTCGAATCGGTGTCGCTCAACGTCGAAAGGTCGCTGTTGACGACGGCGAAGGAGCTGGTGATGGTGAGGCTGGTCGTGCCTTCGCCCGTGACGGTGCCGCCCTCGTCGGCGACGCTCAGCAGCCCGTGGGTATCTGTCAAGGTCACCGTGACCTGGGGCGCGCCGGCCGCGTTGATATTACCGGTCTCGGTGACGCTCACGCCGCTGATCGCGGTCGCGCCGGCGAGAGTCACAGTCGCCGTGGTGGGCGCCGTAATGGACGGCGCGCCGTTGACGGTGATTCCCACGACCTGCTGTGTCGCCGAGTTGCCGAAACTGTCGGTCGCATTCAGCGTCAGCGTATCGGGGCTCGTCGTGGGCTCGGTGTCATGCAGACCTCCGAGCGAGCTGTTCACATCGCCGAAGTCTCCGCTGATCGTCAAGGTCTTGCCGCCGTTGCTCGACACCACGGAATCCGAGCCCGAGATCGCGGCCGACAGTGTCCCGGCCGTATCCGATACGACGACCGTGAAGGTCTCCGGCGATCCCGGGCTGCCGCTCTCAGAGAGGCTCAGGCTGGTCAGAGGATCGCTCTTGCCAACGCCGGTGGTTTCCGAAGTCGGAACGGTCAGCACCGGAACGTTGTTCACCGTGACGGCGATATTCTTCACCGCGGCAGAGCCGCCGAGGCTGTCGGTGGCGTTCACTGTGATCGTATCGGAGCCGGCCGACGTGTCGAGATCAGCGAGCGTCCCGAGCGCTGTGTTCACGGCGCTCAGCGAACCCGTGATCGTCAGGGTGTGATCGCTGTTGCTCTGCGTGCCACCGGTCGCGCTCAGCACGCCATTGGTGTCGTTCAGCACGACGGTGAACGTCTCACCGGCCTCAGCACCGGCCTCGCTGATGCTGACGCCGGTAACGGCCGCCGAATGGTTGACGCCGACCGTCAGGGTCGTCGGCGCGGTGATCGTCGGACCGCTGATCACCGTGATCCCGACATCGCCGGCAGGCGCGCTGTTGCCGAAGCTGTCCGAGAGGGTGACGGCGATCTGGTCCGATCCCGTTACCGTATTGTCGTCGCTGATGGTGCCCAGCGCCGCGTTGACCTGCGTGAGAGTGCCGGTGAGCGTGACGCTCGTCGTGCCGCCGCCCGACACGCCGGCGCCGTTCGCGTTGCCAACCGACAAAAGCCCGTTGGTGTCGCTTAAGGAGACCGTGAACTGCTCGCCGGTGGTGTTTCCGGACTCTCCGATCGAGCCGATATTGACTGCGACCACCTTGTTAGCGGTGATGGTCTGCGCGCCGTCGAGGAACAGCTCTGGCTTGCTGTTCACCGTCACGGCGATATCTTGTTGGTTGGCGCTCGCGCCCAGGCTGTCGCTCGCGTTGACCGTGATGGTGTCGGCGGCGGTGCTCAAGTCCGTATCGGTGAGCGTCAGCAGCGTCGCATTGACGGCGGTCAACGAGCCCGAAATCTGCAGCGAACTCGTTCCGGAACCGCTGACGCCTGCGCTGTCCTGGGACGTCGCCGCCAATTCGCCGGCACTGTCTGCCAGCGTGACGGTGAAGGTCTCGCCGCTCTGCGCGCCGCCGGCCTGGCTCACGCTGACGGTCTGAATGGGGCTGGCCTTGCCGACGCCGATGGTGGCGGCAGCCGGCACCGAAATGACCGGCGCGCCAGTGAGAGAGATCGCGACGTCGGTGGGGCCGGCCGAGCCGCCGGAACCGCCCAGACTGTCGGTGGCGTTGATCACCAGCGTATCGCTGCCGGTGCTGGAGTCGTTATCCGTCAGCGTCGCCAGGGTCGCGTTCACAGCGGCCAAGGAGCCGCTGATCGTCATCGTGGTGCTGTCAGGGTCGCCGACGCTCGCGCCGGCCTCGCTGGTCGCGGACAACAGGCCGTGGGTGTCGGTCAGCGACACGCTGAAGGTTTCACCTTTGTAGGCGCCGGCCTCGACGATCGAAACGCCGGTGATCGCGGTGGCGTGGCCCTGCGAAACGGAGGCGCTGGTGGGCGCGGTGATGCTCAACGGCGCGCTCACCGAGAGCGCGATATTCTGCTGCACAGCGCTCTGGCCGTTGCCGTCGGTGGCATTCAGCGTGATGGTGTCGGCCGGCGTCGTGCCGTCTGTGTCCGTCAAACTCGCCAACGTGGCGTTAACGTCCGTCAGATCGCCGTGGAAGGAAATCGACGTCGCGTTGTTGGTCGTGATCACGGCGCTGCCGGAGGCGGTGACCTTGAGCAAGCCGTTGGTGTCGGCCACCGTGACCGTGAACTGCTCGGAGCTGGTGGCGCCGGACTCGGTCAGGCTCAGCCCGGTGATGGGATCTGCGACGCCCTGCCGCGCATGCGCAGTCAACGGCGCTTTGATGACGGGCGGGCCCTGGCCATCGGTGGCACCGATCATATATTGAATGCCGTAACCCGTGCTCGTGCCGGTGAACGTCTCGCTCAGGCTGACCGTGACCTCGAGGTTGGAGGAGGCGGTGAAGGTGCCCAAGTTCAGCGCGTCGTTGGTGAAGAAGGTGTTCGCTGCCGCGAGGCTGGTCTCGTTGAACACCTGCGGCGCGCCGCCGCCGACAGTGACCGTGAGCTTCGCGTCCGTGAGCCCGCTGCCCGACGCCTGCGGCGCGATCAGGCCGAGCACCAGATCCCCGGTGAGACCCTTGGCATCGATGTCGAAGGACGCGGACATGTTATAGGTCTGCGTCCCCGACGAATTGCTCTCGACGTAGGCACCCTCAGTGCCGTCGGCAAAGTCCACGGCGGTCGTCGCTGTGCCGAGCTTTGCGTTGATATTGCTCGCGCCCGAGACGAACTCGTTCACGATGCCGCTCGTAGGCATGCCGTCCGAGTACGAATAGGCGCTGTAGTCGCTGCCCAGGACTCCAGGGAAGGAGCCGCTGTTGTTCGCATCGGCCGATGTGGTCATCGTGCCGGCGCCGGTCACCACCGCGCTGTCGGTCAGGCCACGCAACACATCGGTGCCCGAGGTGTTCGCGGTGGAGCTGACATTGTCCGACCCGCCATTGCCGGTCGCATTCGCCAACGCATACTGGCCGTTCGCCGTCGTCGCCGTGGCGGATGCGGTCGCGCTGCCCCGCACAGTGCTGCTGCCGTTGAACCCGCCCGTTGCGTTTGCAGTCGCCCGGGCATTCGAACCGTACGCCAGCCCCGTCGCCGTCGAAACCGAAGTCGACTGCGCATTGCCGCCCGCGCCGGCCGTGGTACCCGACCCGCCCGTTCCGCCGTCCGCGATCGTACCGGCATAGTTGGCGTTCAAGCTCGTGCTGGTGTCCGACGCGGTGGCCGCACCGCCCGCGCCGCCGGCGCCCGATGGCGAGTTGCCGCCGTTGCCGCCATAAGCTCTGACGTATGAGTTGACGCTGCTCGCCGCGACAGCGTTCAAGGTGTCGTTGGACGTGAGCGTCGAGGTCGCGCCGCCGCCGGCACCGCCGGTGCCGCCATAGCCGCCGCTGCCGCCTTCGGCGGTCTGAAGCAGACGCGAATACCCGCCTTGCGTTACCGCGGTCACCGCGTTGGTGAGCGAGGTGGTCGCACCGTTGCCGCCGGCCGCGCCGGAATAGCCACGCCCGCCACTGCCGCCTATCTCTATCACCCGCGCCCGAGCCGAATTCCCGGACGCCGTGGCGGTGACACCGGAGACGGTCCCGCCAGCACCGCCGATCTGACCGCTACCGGTGCCGAATGCCCGGCCGCCGTTGCCGCCGGTCGCGCGGCTATACGCATACGCGCGGCCGCCGCTCGTCGACGAGTCGGACGCCGATGAGACCGCACTCGTGACAGCGCCGCCCGCGCCGCCGCTTCCGGAGGTGGTCGAGGACGAGCCGCCCGCGCCGCCGATGGCGATGCTGTCGGCATCCGCATCATCCGGATTGATGGCACTGGTCGTGGCTGTGGCCGATGAAGAAGCGGCCGCGCCGGCACCCCCATTACCGGAGGTACCGGCTCGGGAACCGCCCTGACCGCCCGTCGCGCTGGCTCGGTCACTGACGGTATTCGCACCCGTCGCCGAGGCGGAGGCTGTGGCGGCGCCCGCGGCGCCGATTGCGGTTGCGCCCGCGCCGCCCGCACCGCCGGTCGCACTGGCGAGGAGTTGCAGGTCCGCCGCCAGCCCGGCGTTCGTGGTCACATCGTTGAAAGTCAGGGTCGAGGTCGCCGCGCCGCCGGCGCCGCCCGCCGCCAGATTGGAACCGCCGCCCGCGCCGCCGGATGCGTACTGATCCAGCCGCAAAACCCCAACGCCGGTGCCGCGGAGCAAATTGTTGACCGATACCGCGGCGCCCGCGCCGCCGGATGCGCTGCTCGCACCATAGCCGCCGGCGCCGCCGTTGGCCGTCACGGTCGCATAGGAGTTGAGGCCCGTTGCGCTGATCGCGCCGGCGAAGGCGACCACGCCGCCCGCACCGCCGCTATTTCCGCTCCCATACCCTCGGCCCCCGATCCCACCGATGGCGTAGCCCACGGCATTGCTCGGCGTGCCCGCAGTGCTCGAGGTCGAATCGCTGATGACCGCGCCGAGCGTGGCCGAACCGCCGGTGCCGCCATTGCCCGAGGTGTCGCCCTCGCCGCCGGCGCCGCCGGCGGCGCGCGCATGCGCGGTCACGCTATTCGCGCCCGTCGAGCTGGTCGCGGCATAGGCTGTGCCGCCGGCCGCGCCGTTGCCGCCCAGCGAGTAGCCGCCGACGCCGCCGATAGCGCTGGTGTAGTTGGCGACCGACGAGGCGTGCGCCGCGTTGGAAAGATCGCTGAAGGTCAGAGTCGCCTTGGCATTGCCCGCTGCTCCGCCGGTTCCGCTGGACGATCGGCCGCCCCCGCCGCCGGTCGCGAATTCTTCGCCAATCCAGTAACCGCCCGAGGTCGAGCCGGAGATGGCGTTGGTCACGGTGCTGGATGCGCCCGCGCCACCGGTTCCGCCATAGCCGCCCGCGCCGCCGGTCTGTTTGACCACCGCGCGGGAACTGTTGCCCTCCGCGACCGCGGTGGCTCCGCTGACTGCGCCGCCGGCGCCGCCGCTCTTGCCCGCCGAGCCGTGCCCGCCGCTGCCGCCGATCTCTTGGTCATAGCCATAGGCGCGGCCGCCGGTCGCGGAGGACTCGATTGCCGAGCCAAAGCCGCCGGTCGTGGCGCCGCCGGCGCCGCCGGCGCCCGACACGGCGTTGCCGCCGTTACCGCCCTGCGAATATGCGAGCACTTCGACGTCGTCGGAGCCCGCCGTGAGGCTGGTCGCATAGGCAGTCGCGGTCGCGGCGCCGCCGGCGGCGCCGTTGCCGCTGGTGGAGTTGCTGCCGCCTGTGCCACCGGTCGCGAAGGTGCGCGCGGTGATCGCGCGCAGGCCGGTGATGGTCTGGGTCGCCGACGCCGTGGCACCCGCGGCGGTGCTGGCAGAGCCGCCGCCGCCTTGGCCACCGTCGGCAGTGACGCGTGTGTTGATCGCGCTGGCATGGGTCGTGTTCGACGAATCGTTCAAAGTCAGGCTGGCCGTCCCCGCGCCGCCCGCACCCGCCGTGCCACCGTGGCTGTAGCCGCCTCGCCCGCCCGTGGCCGACACATTGAGCGTCAGCGTTCCGCCGGTGGTGACGCCGCTGACCTGATTGGCGAGCGTGGCGGAAGCGCCCGCACCGCCGGAGGCACCGGAATAGCCGTACCCGCCGTTGCCCCCTGTCTCGTTGGCCGTTGCGTTGGCGTTGAAGCCGTTGGCGCTGACATTGCTGATCGAGGCGGTGCCGCCCGCGCCGCCAATCTTGCCGCTACCATAGCCGCGGGCGCCGTTCCCGCCCGTGGCATAGGCATTCGCCGTTGTGGTCGAGGAGACCCCGCTGGAGGTGCCCGTCACGGCGCTGATCGTGGCGGCGCCGCCTGCGCCGCCGTTGCCGCTAGTGCGGCCGCTGCCGCCGTTCCCGCCGGTGGCCCTCGACGTGGTCAAGACATAGGCCGCCACGCCGGACGCAGCGCTGGTGGCGCTGGCGCTGCCGCCTGCGGTGCCGTTGCCGTCATAGTTGACTCCGCCCGTTCCGCCGTTCGCGGTCGAATCGACCGTGAGATGATCGGACTTGGTCGTGCCCGAGTCGGTGAAGTCCAAGGTGGAGCTGGCATTGCCGGCCGCGCCGGCCGTCGTCCCGCCAAGGCCGCCCGCACCGCCGGTGGCGGTCTGGGTCAAACTGATGTAGCCGCCGAGCGATGTGCCGGAGACAGCGTTGGTGAGCGTAGTGGACGCGCCGGCGCCGCCGGTCGCGGTGTAGCCGTTGCCGCCGCTGCCGCCGGTTGCAATCAGGCCTGCGCGCGCACTGAAGCCGTAGGCGCTCGCCGAGACACCGCTGACCGCGCCGCCCGCGCCGGCGACCGTGCCGGCGCCCCTCGCGCTGCCGCCCGCGCCGCCCGTTGCGGAAAGCTGCGTGTAAGCGCGGCCGCCGGATGCGTGCGATTCGGTGGAGCTCGCTACGCCGCTGGTGACCGAGCCGCCCACTTTCCCGCTGCCGGCAGCGGAATTACCGCTGCGGCCACCGCCGAGACTCAGGCGATCCGTGGCGTCTGATATACCGGTGGTGATGCTGATCGCGGCCGAGGTGCCCGACGCGTTGCCGCCTTGTCCGCCAGTCGTCGCGCTGCTGCCGCCGCTGCCGCCGTAGCCCCTGCCGGTGGCGTATGCGGATGCGGCGCCGGTGATGCTGATGCCCACGGTGCCCGTGGCGCCCGCGGTGCCCGCCGACGTGCCATAGCCCCTTCCGCCGGCGCCGCCTTGTCCCCTCGCATAGCCTTGCACCGACGACGCCCTCTGCGCATTGGTGGTGTCGTTGAAGGTCAGGGAGCTCGACCCGGCGCCGGCCGCGCCGGCCGTGCCGCCGTTGGTGTAGCCGCCGGCTCCGCCGGTTGCCGTCTGATTTAGAATCTCAGTCCCACCGGTGGTTTGGGTCGTGACGGCGTTCGTCAGCGTGCTGGCCGCACCCGCCCCACCCGAAGCTCCGCTGTAGCCGTTGCCGCCGGCACCGCCGGTCTGGTTCGCGGTCACATTAGTGCTGAATCCGGTCGCTGTGACGGTGCCCGTCGCGGCAGAACCTCCGGCCCCTGCCGATTTGCCTGTCCCGCGAGAGCGGCCGCCCGCGCCGCCATAGGATTCGCCGGCGGCAGTCGCCGTCCCAGTCGCCGACGTGGTCGTCACAGACGAGGACCCGGTGGTCGCGCTGCCGCCCACGCCCCCATTGCCCCCGGCCGACCCACCGCCGATACCGCCGGTCGCCCTCTCGGAGCCGAGTATCGTCCCGGCGCCCTTCAGCGTGAACGTTGCCGAGCCGGCCGCGCCGGCGGAGCCGTTGGCGGTGCCATCGCTATAGCCGCCGTTGCCGCCATAGCCGTGGAGGTAGGCAGACAGCGAGCTCGCGGTGGTCGCGTTCTTGGTGTCGTCGAAGGTGAGTGTCGAGGTCGCGGCGCCGCCCGCTCCGCCCGCATTGGTGGCGCCCGACCCGCTGCCGCCGCCGGTGCCGCCGGTGGCGTTCTGCCTGAACACCATGTAGCCGCCGTTCGCGACTCCCTTGACCGCATTGGTCAGCGTTGAGGTTCCGCCCGCGCCGCCCGCCGCGCCGCCGGCGCCGTAGCCGCCGTTGCCGCCGGTCTCAGTGACACTGGCGATGACGTTTTTCCCCTCGGCGTAGGCGGAGGCCACATTGACCGTGCTCGCGCCCGCGCCGCCGCTGTTCGAAGCGCCGCCGCCTTCGCCGCCCGCACCGCCCGCGGCGTTGTCACGGGCATAGGCCCGCCCGCCTGTCGCACTCGCTTCGTATGCCTTCGCGGACGAAGCGGTGAGCGCGCCGCCCGCGCCGCCGTTGCCCGCGATGCCTTGACCGCCGGCACCGCCGGCCACCGTGAGGTAGACGCCCGCGTTGTCGCTGCCTGCGGTCGTGGACGTGGCAATGCCGCTGCCCGAGGCCGCGCCGCCCGCACCGCCCGTGCTGCCGCCGCTGCCGCCATCCCCACCCCGTACATTCAGTGACGCGCTGACCGCGTGGGCGGCGGTGATGTTGACCACCCCGCTCGCCGCGCCGGCTGTCGCGCCCGCCGTGGCCGTACCGCCACGCCCGCCATAGCCACCGTAGGCGTCGGCCGTGCCGGTGAACGCTTGGGACGTGGTGTCGGTCACGGTCAGGGAGGAGCTGGCCGCGCCGCCGATGCCCGCCGTACCGCCGCTGCTGTAGCCTCCCCGGCCGCCTCTTGCTTGCTGGTTCACGGTAATCGAAGCGCCGGCGGAGGTCACTGCGCCCTTGACCGCGTTTACCATCGTGCTCGAGCCGCCGGCGCCGCCGCTGGCGCCGCTGTAGCCGTAGCCGCCTCTGCCGCCGGTTTGCTGCGCTCTGGCATAAGCTGAGCTCGTGCCATCGGCCGTCGCCGTGGTGCCGCCGACGGCACCGCCCGCGCTGCCGGAAATGCCGGTGCCCCTACCCGCGCCGCCGGCCCCCCCGGTCGCCCGGGCAAGCGCCTCGGCGCCGGCGCTGGTGTTCTTCGCCGTCGCCACTGCCGACGCGTAGCCACCCGCGCCGCCGTTGGCCCCGGCACCCGAGCCGGTCAACTGACCTGCGCCGCCGCCACTGCCGCCGGTGCTGTACGACTGAGCCACCAACGTGGCAGTAGTGGCTTGATCGGAATAGGCCGAACCCTTCGCGGAGCCTCCCGCGCCGCCCGCTCCGGCGGCACCGTTGGGCCCGCTGCCCGTGCCGCCCGTGCCGCCCGTGCCACCGTACAGCGCTGTCTCGACGTCGGTTTGACCGGAGACCCCGACATAGTTGTAGGATTCGTTACCGCCGGCGCCACCCGCACCACCTGGGCCGCTAGAGCCAGTGCCGCCGCTTCCCGAAGATCCTGTGCTACCGGTGTAGGTCTTGACGCCCATGTTCCCTCATCCTTCCCGCGCCCCTCGATTGGGGGTTTGGATGAATGGTAAGTAGGAACATGTCTCGCCCGCAAGATGCCGCGAAGCGAAAAATTCAATATATTTTTCGCGCGTGCTCGATGCACACGAATCGCGATTTAGGTAGCTCCTTTAACATAAAAAAATTAAATATTTTTTTTGTGAACTCGATGCATGCTGCTCGCGATCTCTTGGTGTAAAGCAGGCGCCCCTTTTTTGCATGAAAATCTCCGCAAAATTGAATTTCGATGCAAAACACGACGGCGAGATTACTTATTGCAGCAATGGCGATTCACTGCCGCTCGCGATGCGTTATTCGATCGCCCAGAGGCCCAGCCTGCCCAAGCTCGCGCCGAGCGCCAAACGCGCGTAGCGCCAATCCGATAGCGCCCGAATGCGCTGCTGCTGAGCATTCGCGTAGGCGCTTTGCGCGCTCAAGAGCTCCAAGATATTGCCGACGCCGCCCTCGTAGCGATGCTGCGTCGACTGAAAGGATTTTCGTGCGCTGTCGAGCAGCGCCTGCGAGTTCGGCAGGTTATCCGTGTCGGCCTTAAGCTCGGTATAGGATTTCCAGACGTCCAGGGCCACCTGTTGCTCGGCGCCAAAAAGAGTTTCCCGTTGTACTTCGACTTGCGCGCGGGCCTGCGCCACGCGGCCGCGCTTCCACAATGCATCGGAGATCGGCACGTCGATTTCAATGCCGATGGACTTGTTGCTGACGCTTCCCGGCACCGACGGGCTGCCCAAGCTCGGCGCCAGCGACTCGTTGGAGCGGCTCAGCCCACCGACCAAGGCAATGGTGGGAAGGCCGTGCGCGCGCGCCGCTTTTTCATCGGCTTGTGCGGCCGCGAGGGTTCTCTCCGCCACGGTCACGCTCGGATGGTTGCGCTTCGCCTCGCCGATGAGTTCGTGCAGTGATTCGGAGAAAACGGCTCCCGCAGCGATGCCGGGCTCCGCCTGCGGCACGGTGATCATGCGATCGGGGTCCATTCCCATGTCGCCCGCGAGTGCGCCGCCTTTGAGCTTGAGCTCGGCCGCCGCCTTGACGCGATTGACGACCGCCAGCGCATAGGCGGTTTGCGCTTGCAGCTCATCGCTGATCGGCGCCACGCCTTTGCCCACGCGCATCTGCGCAGCGTCGGCGCTTTTCTTCGCCAGATCTTCAATTTCCAAATTCGAATTCAGGCTCGCCTGCGCGGCCTGCGCATCGTAATAGTCCGCGGCGGCCTGCAGAAAAACCTGCTGCAGATCAAGATCGAGGTTGGCGCGCGCGGCGGCGAGAAGTTCGCGCGCGGATTCGAGCTGATCGCCGCGCTCGCCGAAGTCGTACAGTACCCAGCTCAACGCCACGCTCCCCGCGGGATACAGATCGTTGGTCGAGGTATCGAGCTTAGGCTCGTATTTGAGACGGGTTTGCGTATCGCTCTGCGTCTCCGCCGCCTTGATGCCGAGGGCCGGCAGATAAGCGTCCTTGGCGGTTCTGAGCTCCGCGGCATAGAGCTTGATCGACGCCCAGGCGATGCGTGTTTTCGGATTTCCGCACAGCGTGCGATTGACCGCATCGGCCAAAGTCACCGGCATGCTGAGAGCGCCGAAGGAGCAGGGATTCGGATTGTTGGAATCGGCCAAGAGCGGCGAGGCCGGCGAGGCGGGGATATCGCCCGCCTTCTGCGCTCGGGCCGACCCGCTCACGATCAGCAGACACAGCAGCATTGAGAATGACAGGCGTAGCATGAATTTTTTCCAGTGTAGGCGGATGCAAGCGAGGCGGCAAATCGAGCAGGCTCATTGCATGCGCACAGCGGCGGCGCGCGTGGACTTAGGCTTTCGACTGGCCGCATAATGCCGAGCACACCATCGCGGCGTCCGGCATAGCCGCCGCCAGCTTTGCGGCGTTGGCGACGGCGCGCCATTGTCATAAGACAACTTAACATTTGCGGCCGCTCGTCATAGATAAGGACAGATTGGGTGGGTGACAGCAAATGAATAATGTTGCGGACGCTGGTCCTAAGACCGAACCGGGACTCAGAAGTCTGGTGCTGATCGCCCGCATGCACGGGATTGCCGCCGATCCCGCCCAGATCCGCCACCAAGCCGGCCTCAGCGAGCGTCAGTTCAGCGAAGAAGATCTGCTGCGCGCCGCAAAGGCCATCGGACTCAAGGCCAAGATCGTCAGCTGCAGTTCGGAGCGGCTGCAATTTCTGTCGCTGCCGGCGCTGATCTTCGATACCGCAGGCAATCATTTCATTCTCGCCAAGGTGTCGGAGGACAAAGCGCTCATTCAAGAAGCCAACGGCTCGCCGCCGAGGATCCTCTCGTGCGATGAAGTGCTCGCGCGCAGCACCGGCAGAGCGCTGCTCGCCGCCTCGCGCGCTTCCCTGGTCGGCGAACTCGCGCGCTTCGATTTTTCCTGGTTCATTCCCGCCATGGTCAAGTACCGGCGGCTGCTGATGGAAGTTCTCGGCGTGTCGCTGCTGATTCAGCTGTTCGGCTTGGTGCCGCCGCTGATGTTTCAAGTCGTCATGGACAAGGTGCTGGTCAACCGGGCTTTCGATACGCTGAGCGTGGTTTGCATCGCCATGCTGATCTCCTCCGTGTTCGAAACAGTCTTGACCGGGGTGCGCAACTATCTATTTGCGCACACCACGACACGGATGGACGTCGAACTCGGTGCGCGCCTATTTCGCCACTTGGTGAACCTGCCGCTCGCTTATTTCGCCGCGCGCCGGGTCGGCGATTCGGTGGCGCGCGTGCGCGAGCTCGAGAACATCCGCAATTTCCTCACGGGGCAGGCGCTCACCGCGTTCATCGATCTCTTGTTTTCGGTGGTGTTCCTCGCGGTCATGGCGCTCTACAGCGTGGCGCTGACGATGATCGTCATCCTCTCCCTCGGGCTCTATGTACTGATCTCCGCCGTGCTCAATCCGCTGTTTCGCAAGGCTTTGGAGACGAAGTTCTCGCGGGGCGCCGAAAATCATTCCTTTCTGGTCGAAACCGTCTCCGGCTGCGAAACCGTCAAGGCGCACGCGATCGAGCCGCAGTTCGCGCGGCGCTGGGACACCCAACTCGCCGCGTATGTCACGGCCGCCTTCCGCGTCACCACGCTCGGCAATCTCGGCCAACAGTTCATTCAGCTGGTCGGCAAATTGGTGACCCTCGCCATCCTATTCTTCGGCGCGAACTTGGTGATCGCCGGCAAGCTCACCGTCGGCCAATTGGTGGCCTTCAACATGCTCGCCACGCGGGTGGCGACGCCGATCTTGAGGCTCGCGCAATTGTGGCAGGATTTTCAGCAGATCGGCGTCTCGATGCACCGGCTCGGCGACATCTTGAATGCCCGTACCGAGATCCCGCCGAGTTCGCAGGCGCTGCCGGTGATTGAAGGAGCGATCGACTTCGAAGACGTTCACTTTCGCTACCGGGCCGACGGCGCGATCGTCTTGCACGACATCAATCTGCACATCAGCGCCGGCGAAGTGGTCGGCGTGGTCGGCCGGTCGGGCTCCGGCAAGAGCACGCTGGCAAAGTTGATGCAGCGATTGTACGTTCCGGAACGCGGCCGCATACGCATCGACGGCATCGATCTCGCGCTCACCGACCCGGCTTGGGTGCGGCGCCAAATCGGCGTCGTGCTGCAGGAGAACCTGCTCTTCAGCCGATCGATTCGCGAGAACATCGCGATCTCGGACCCGGGACTGCCGCTCGATGAAATCATCCGGGTGGCCAAACTCGCCGGTGCGCACGAATTCATCTGCGAAATGCGCGAAGGATACGATTCCCTCGTCGGCGAACATGGCAGCGGACTGTCGGGCGGTCAACGGCAGCGAATCGCGATTGCACGAGCGCTCGTGACCGATCCGCGCATTCTGATCTTCGACGAGGCCACGAGCGCCTTGGATTATGAAACCGAACGCACGTTGCAGCAGAACATGCCGGCGCTGTGCCGCGGGCGCACGGTGATCATTATTTCGCATCGCCTCTCCGCAATCCGGCACGCCGACCGGATTCTCACCATGGATAAAGGCGCCATTGTGGAATTTGGACCGCATGATGAACTGATCCGCCACCGGGGGCTGTATGCCCATTTGGTCGCACTGCAGGCGCAATGAGGGGCCGGCATGCAATTTCCTGAGTTCGCCGCCTACCGGGATCTGTTCACGCGCTACTGGGCGGTGTTTCGGCAAAGTTGGCGGGTGCGCCGCGAACTCGACCAGAAGCAAAGATTGCCCGAGGAAACCGCCTTCCTGCCGGCGCACCTGGAAATCGTCGAGACGCCCGCTCACCCGGCGCCGCAATGGACGGGGAGAATCATCGCGATCCTCGGTTTGAGCATGCTGGCGCTCGCAGTCTTCGGCCACCTCGACATCGTCGCGGTCGCGCCCGGCAAATTGGTCCCGAATGCCCGCGTCAAGGTCATTCAGCCGGCGGTAACCGGCGTGGTGCGCAGCATCCTGGTGCATGACGGCATGCGCGTCGAAGCGGGGCAGCTCCTGATGGAACTCGATCCCGCGCAGGCGGAAGCCGATACCGGCAAGGCGACCGCCGCCCGAATCGATGCCAAACTCACGGTCGCCCGCTCGGAGGCGCTGCTGCGCGCGCAGAGCGAGAACAAGAGGCCCGTCGTTCTGCGCGTGGCGGATGCTCCGGAGGAGCGTCAGAGGCAAATCCAAGATTCGGCCGACGGGTTTTATAATGAATACCGGTCCAAGGTCGCCTCGCTCGAAGCGGAACTCTTCAAGCGGCAGGCCGAACTCGCGACCACCAATGCCGAAATCAACAAGCTATCAAAAACCGCGCCGCTGGCCCGCCAGCAGGCGGACGACTACAAGTCGCTCGCCGAGGGAAATTACGTAGCGCGCAGCGACTATCTCGACAAGGAGCAATCCGCCATTGCCCAGACCGAGGAGCTGGCCGCGCAGATCAGCCACTCGCACGAATTGGAGGCGGCGGTCGAAGAGCAAAAGAACGACATCAAGACCACGACGGCGACCTTTCGCCGCGAGCACGTGGAGGAGATGGGCAAAGCCCAGGAGCTCTTGTCGCAGGCGAGCAATGATCAGACCAAGGCCGAAGTGCGCCAGGCATTGATGAGATTGACGGCGCCGGTGAGCGGCACGGTGCAACAGCTCACGGTGCACACCGTCGGCGGCGTCGTGACCACCGCACAGCCGGTACTCGAGATCGTGCCGGACGATACGCTCGAGGTCGAGGCGCGCCTCGAGAACAAGGACATCGGCTTCGTGGAAGTCGGGCAAACGGCGGCCGTCAAGATCGATGCCTTTCCGTTTACCCGCTTCGGCTATATGACCGGCACGGTCGATGCCGTATCGAACGACGCGGTGTCCGACAAGAGAAACGGTCTATTCTTCGTGGTGCGAATCAAGCTGCCGAGCAGGCAGTTCCGCGTCGAACACAAATTAGTCAACTTGACGCCCGGCATGGAGGTCAAGGCGGAGATTCACACCGGAAGGCGTTCGGTCGCCGAATACTTTTTGAGCCCCTTGATCACCACGGCGACCAGCAGCTTGCGTGAACGCTAAGGCGCGCTGCAGCAGCAGCGTTAAGTTAATTCGTTGGGTCAGCGGCTGAAACGCTGTCAATGCGCGTCCCCGGTGGCGGCCGCTGCATCTGAAGCGGCGCAAGCGCGTGGTAAACTCAGTGCGGTATAAAAAATCGAGACAAACACCAAATGGATAATGGGATTCATTTCATTTCGGGGCTGCCGCGCTCCGGTTCTACGCTGCTCGGCGCCATCCTGCGGCAAAATCCGCGCTTCGACGCGGGGATGACGAGCGCGGTCGGCGCGCTGTTCATGGCGCTGCAGGGCGCGATGAGCCGGCGCAACGAGGCCGCCGTGTTCATCGATGAAGCCCGCAAGCGCGAGCTGCTCAAAGGCCTGTTCAGCAACTACTACTTCACCCAGCATCCGACCAAACTGGTGTTCGACACCAATCGCGCCTGGTGTTCCAAGCTACCCACACTGGTGCGCCTGTTTCCGCAGGCGAAAGTCATCTGCTGCGTCCGCCACGTGCCCTGGATCATGGACAGCATCGAACGGTTGATCCGGCAGAATGCATTCGAGCTATCGGGAATTTTCGGCTACGAACCGAGCAACACGGTGTATACCCGGGTCGCGCGGCTTGCGGCCAGCGACGGGCTGGTCGGTTTCGCGCTCGATGCGCTGCGCGAGGCGTTCTGGGGCGAATACGCCGACCGCCTGATCCTGGTCGGCTACGAAGCCCTGGCGAAGTACCCCGAGGATACCCTGCGGCAGCTTTACCAGTTTCTCGGCGAGCCTTGGTTTGAGCATGATCTCGACAATGTGGAATACGAGGCCGACCAGTTCGATCTGGCGCTCGGCACGCCGAACCTGCATACCGTGCGGCGCAAGGTGGGCTGGATCGACCGCGACAGCGTCCTGCCGCCGGAACTGTTCAATCGCTTCGTCAACGATGCGTTCTGGGCGCTGCCCGATCTCAATACCCACAAGGTCCCGGTGATCCTGCGCCACGGTTAATTCCTTTACGGGATCCGTAGATGGTGCCGGCATAGTCAAGACTGGCTGATGAGGGGCTGGCAAACAAGCGCACAAAGATTGCCGCGGCCCAAATGGTGCGGATGATCATTTCCGGGCCTTTACCAGCCTCGCGCACTCGGAAATGTTTCTTTACTAATGCGTACACCGGCTACCTTGAGCAGTTGCGCGTTGGAACGGACGTCGACGCCAGCTAAGGTGAAGCCGCGGCGCTTGGCCATCATGGCCTGCTGATCCAGCGCTCAGAACTTGGCCGTGAAGGCGGCGAACATGACCCGGCCCAGAAGATCGTAGGTGGGATAGGCATTCGGCGAGCCGGTGCCCACCAGCAGTGAACTCACCAAGGGCGGGTCCTTGTCGAGGACATTGTTCACCCCCGCGCGCACGCTCAGGTTCTTCGTTACGTCCCAGGCCGCGACGAGGTCGAGATAGCTGACGTTCGGCAGCCGGGCATCGAAGCTGTCGTAAACCCCCGGCGGTGTATTGCTGTAGCCCTGCGCGGAAGAGAGCAGCAGCGGGTTGCCGGTGTTGTTGTCGAGCTTGACGGCGCCGATGAAGCGCCATTGCGCGGATACCAACACTTGCAACGGAGTTTCCCATGACAGGCGCGTGATGTGGCGCCAGCGGGGATTGACCGTGGCGCAGGTGGGGCCGTACAGACCGGCACAGTCGTAGGCCGGCACGCTGGGAATGGGCTGCGAGGTTGCATGCTGCAAATAGGTGCCCGAAAACGTGGCGGACATTCTCCCCAAGCTGCCGACATCCCAGCGATAAGCCATTTGCGCGTCGATGCCGGCGACTTCAGCCGCCGCGATGTTGAGGTCATTGGCGATGATGTATCCGCCTCCCGCGATGGTGGTGCCGTACAGACCTCCATTCGCGGTGCGAACGATGAGGGCGCAGGAGCTCGGCGCACCCGTGGCCAGGCAATTGTTGAGCGAGATGTTTTGCGGGACGGCGGTTATTTCCTGCTTCAAGAGAATCTTGTAGTAGTCGAGACTCGCGGTGAAGCCTCTCAAGGCCTCAGGCGTGAAGGTCACTCCGTACGAGAGCGTGTTGGCTTTTTCGGGCGCGAGATCGGCGTTGCCGCCTTCGAGCGTCGAGCATTGGCCGGCCGCGCATTGGCCGATGTGGCCATACTCGGCGGCGGTGACCCCGGTGTGCGCACATTGCGCAAAGCTCGCGCTAGGGGTCGGCCCCGCGCAGGGATCCGCCGCGACCACGGTGGTATTGGTGACGCTTTCGGGGGACAGCAGTTCGATGATGTTGGGCGCGCGGATGGCGCGGTCAAAGGATGCGCGGAAGGCGATATCCGCGATGGGCGCGTATTGCAGGTCGAATTTATAGGCGTTCACCGAGCCCGCCGAGGTGCTGTAGTCGGAGTGCCGGAAGGCCGCGCCCACCGAGAGCTGCTCGGCCCAGGCTTGTTTCTGGGCAATGGGCGCGCGCACTTCGAGAAATTCTTCTTGGACGTGGTAGCCGCCGTTGATGGCGGTGCCCGCGCCGCCGAAGCCGGCGAGATCGTTCGACAGCGATTCCTCGTCGGGGCTGTAAGCGAGCTCATCGGTGCGGTGTTCCGCGCCGAAGTTGACGGCGATGCCGTCGGCGGCCAGCGGCGAGGCGATGCCGTACTTGCCGAGCTGACCGGTGGCGTTGGCGCTGACGATGCGCTCGGAGATGGTGCCTTCCGAGGTTCCCGCCGTGGCGAGCGAGGCGGCTTGCGCCGGTGTCACGCCGCCTTCAGTCCAGATGTTCCAAGGAATACATCCGGCGGCCCCGCCTTGACATTGCGGAGCGCCGCTGGCGGGATTGGCGACGACCAGCAGCGCGGCTTGGATCTTGTTCCAACTCAGATAGCCGCCATTGGCCTGGAACAGCGAAGTGTAGTAGTACGATCCGTACACATCGTAAGCCCAGGCGTCGCCCGCTTCTCCTTTGAGACCAAACACGGCTCGATAATTGTCATGTTCGTAGTCCGCGGTTCGCGGGCCGCCTTCGATATTGCGGCGGCCGATGTAGAGGTCGACGGCCGTATCTCCATTGGCGGAGGGATAGACCGCCGGATGGTTGGCCGGATTGCAGAGGATGGCGTTCTCTTCGGCACTCAGCAGCGGGTTGGTCGGGACGCAATTGACCAGAAGTCCGCCGAGGCCGTTGGGATCATTCGGGTTGCCCCCTTCGAACGCCGCCGAGGGTCCGACCGTCGAGTTCGAGCGGTCGTTCATGAAGTTGAAATCCAGATACGGTTTGACGTAGTCATTGACATCGTAGTGCGAGAAAAACCCGCCCATGAAGCGCGTATCCTGGGAGGACAGCGTCTGGAAAGGACTGGCGTTGAACAGCCCAGGCGGCGATGCGCCTGAAGGCTCCCAGGTCGCCAGTTGATTTCCCTTCACCATGTAGCAATTCAGGCCGAACTGCGGACAGTTGATGTTGGTATTGAATATCGGGGAAATGAGATTGGAGTTGGGCGATCCGTCGCACACCGGCGTGTTGATCACGTTGGCCGCATTGGGAGTGACGTTCAACTTACAGGCGGAGAAGTCGCGGCTTCCCTGCGACACGGGATCCGCGTCGCGATAGGTGAAGTAGCCTTCGAAGTTGCCCTTGTCGTCGGGGCTGTTCATGCCGAGGATGATGGAGAGATTTCTATTCTGTCCGTCCCAGACCGAGCCGGTGGGGGCCGGGAAGCCGGCTTGCGTCTCGAGGCTTTGCATGAGCGAGTTGTGATTGCTGTGTTCGTCGATACCGGCCTGGCCGTCGATCTCGATGCCTTGGAAATTGTGCTTCATGACGAAATTCACGACGCCCGCGATGGCGTCCGAGCCGTACACCGCGGACGCGCCGCCGGTGACGATGTCGACGCGCTCGACGAGTTGCGATGGAATTTGATTGAGGTCAGGGGCGGGATTCGGGTTCAAGGTGCTGGCATCGCCCACGCCTAAGCGCCGGCCATCGACCAGCACCAAAGTCCGCTGGGGTCCCAAGCCGCGGAGGTCAGCCGTCGAAATGCCGCCGGCAGCGGTCAGGGGATTGGTGGTCGGTGAAAAATCCACGGCGGCGTTCTGAAAATTCTGCGGCAGATTGTTCAGCAAGTCGATCATGTTGTTGGCGCCCTGGAGCTGGATCTCCTGGGCGGTCACCACCTGGATCGGACTGGTGCTGGTCAGATTCGGTTGCGCGATGCGCGATCCCGTAACGACGACTTCCTGAAGAACGCTCTGCTCCGGGGCCGGCGCATCCTGCGCCATGGCCATCGTCCCGGCGACCAAGGACGCAACGCCAAGCAGTAGCCGGCAAGCGTTCGATGGAAGGCACGGTGACCCGGCCGCGTTGATGGTTCGATGCTTCGGCATGGAGTACTCCTGAAAGAAAATCCCTCGGTCGATCGCCGCTTGTGTTGTCGGAGCCGCCGTTGCGTTTTCGGCAAGCGCCGCTGCACGACGTGTTGGCGCGAGGTTATGTGATGGTATTGAGCTGCGCGCAGCTTTGCGGCAGGACCCAGAGATGCGCGGTTGAAGCGATGCGGACGCGCGACGAAATAGAATTCGCAAAGCAACTCGCGTGGATTTTCCGCAAGAACCGCGGCGACCGCCGGGCGTCTCTTTTGAACATCAGATGTTGAGCGCGGGCTGCACGCGTCGCAGGACGCGGCGCTGCGCCGAGGCGAGAATTTTTCAGGCCGAGCCGAGTGAAAAGTGCGGCCAGTAGAACAGCACTTGCCGGCTGCAAAAACCCGCGGATACTTGAGGCGATTCAGCGGTGGGGCGCAGCGAGGTGTCGATGAGCCATTCGGTCTTCGTCATGCGAAGCAGGCGGCCAACCCTCGGCGCGTTTCGCAGTCGGACTGCCGACGCCATGAATCGGCTCGCAGCAAAGCGGCGCGGCGCTTTCATGCGCTACCTACAATCCTGCCGGTCGCCGCTCGCTTCGACGCGGCGCTCGAGCAGGAATCCGGCCATGCGGTTGTTGGATCTCATTGCGCAGGGTCAAAGCGCCGTCATTCGTGCCGATGGCCGAGAGTTGCCGGGCGCTCTTGAGTTCCGCGCGCAGATCAGGAATTGCCCACTGCGCTATGTGCTGTCGGATGAACTGGCGCGCTGCGCTACACAGCTCGCGTACGCGGAAGGCGATCGCTTGAGTTCCTGCATGGACCTCATCCGCGTTCCGGCTCGGACGTTGTGGGTGGAGTGGGCCGAGGCGCCGCGGCGCGAGGCGCTCAAGGCGGTTCCCGCGTTGGAGGTGAAGATCCACGAGATCTCACGGCGAGGCGGGGCGTTGGTGACGGCGTCGCCCGACTGCCGGTCCGGCAGCATTCGTACTTTCTGGTGCGCAGCAGACGAACGCGCGTATTTGTCCCCGGTGATCACGACGTTCAATTTCGACCGGCCGCCGGCACCTTTGAGTTCGGGGGGCCTCGCGGCCTGGCGCGGCGAGGCCGTGCTCAAGATGGAAGAGGAACCCGCGATCGCAGAGCTGCTCGAACATTTGCGCTTCCACTTCGATGAGGGATGGGCGGTCTATTATCGCGAGCGCATCCAGAGCGACGATCTCAAGATGCAGGTGCTTCGCGCCAACTTGGGCTGTTGTGCTTTCGATGGGCCCATGCTCATGGCATTCTTCCTGCTGCTGGGTTCACGCAATCTGCTGCCGCGCCAGGAAGTGCGCCATGAGCGGCTCAACCGGGCGCGGCTCCGCGCCGGCAAAGCGCCGCTGCTGGAACATGTCGAAGTCGCCGCGCCGCTGGATGAACCTCTCGTCGGCCGGTCGAGTGAAACCGGCGGCTCGCTGCGATCAAGTCCGCGGCTGCATCATGTCCGCGGGCATATCGTGCGGCGCGGCGCGGCCGTCTTCTGGCGGTGTCCCCATTGGCGCGGCAGCGCGCGGCTCGGGCAGGTGCGTTCAAGGACCGTGATGCTGACCTTCGGTCAATCGGCATCCGCGGCGGTCCCTCACTAGAAAGCCGAGTACGCGGCGTCCGGCGTATGATGGAGCGAACCCACCAGGGTGGAGCGTTGGGGGACCGATGTTGCTCATGAAACCAAATTGCGAGTGCTGCAATCGCGATCTTCCGGCGGATTCCCGCGAGGTCATGATTTGTTCCTTCGAGTGCACATTCTGTAGCGAATGCGCCTCGCTGCGCCTCAAGGGCAAGTGCCCGAATTGCGAAGGGGGATTCGAACGCCGGCCGGTGCGCCCCGCTGAGGCTCTGCGCCAGTATCCGGCCACCAGCGAGCGCAGCTTCAAGCCCCAGCGTTGTCTGTAGCTTGCTGCTCTCTGCCAAGAAGCCGGGATCGGTGGTCCTGGGATCGGGCAGACAGGTGTCGCACGACACCCTGTTCTGGTCGCTGCAAACGGCCGGGTGGATTTTGTACGGCCTCACGATGCTGGGGTATGGGCTGTCTCAAGAGAGTCCGCATGACGCCGTGATCGGCGACGCCGTCATGGTCGCCACGGGGATCTTACTCACCAGCGCAATTCGACTTCTGTATCAATGGTACCGGCGGCGGAGAGTATCGCCGCTGATCGTGATAGCCTCGGGAATCGCAGTCGCGATCGCGGGGTCACCGGTGTGGTTCTTATTGCAGGTTCTGGTGAGCCGAACGCTGAACGGCGGCCTTTTTCCCCAGTGGCATCCGAACTTCGGTTGGTCGAGCTTCAGTGCCGACATGTTCCTGTACAGCATATTCATTTTATTGACGTGGTCGCTGTTGTATTTTGGAATCAATGGATGGATTCGCCTGGAACTGGAGCGGCGTCGGGCCGATCGCGCCGACGCGCTGGCGCAAGCGGCGCAATTACGGGCGCTGCAATCGCAATTGGAACCTCATTTCCTGTTCAATACGCTGAACGGCATCTCCTCGTTGGTCGTGGAAGGACGCAGCGATGCGGCCGCCGCCATGATTGCCCGCCTGAGCGATTTCTTGCGGCTGACGTTAAAAGTCGCGGGCACGCCGCAAATCACGCTCGCCGATGAACTGGTGTTCGTGCGGCAGTATCTCGATATTCAACAGCTGCGTTTCGGCGACCGGCTCGGCTTCGGCATCGAGGTCGCGCCGGAGGCCATGGAGGTCATGGTGCCTGCCATGCTGCTGCAACCGCTGGTCGAGAACTCGGTGCGTCATGCGATTCTACCGCGCGCGATCGGAGGAAGAGTGGTTGTGTCGGCGCGAACCGAATCGGCCCGCACGGCGGCGGATGTCTTGATTCTGAGAGTGGATGACGACGGCCCGGGAATGCAGAAATCGACGTCGCCGTCCACGGGTGTGGGGTTGTCGAACACGGCAACGCGTCTTGCGGTGCTGTACGGCGGTGCGGCGGAGTTCGCGATCGGTCGAAGCAGCTTGGGCGGCGTCGGTGTGACGATTCGCCTGCCGCTCTCCACGGCCGCCGTGGCGCAGCCGCACGAATCAACCGCGGAGTGCGAGGAATGACCCTGCGTGCATTGATCGTCGATGACGAGGAATTGGCGCGGCGCGGACTCAAGGTCCGGCTGCAACGGGCCGGAGTGACCATCGTCGGCGAATGCGGCAACGGTGTGGAGGCGCTCGCGGCCATCCCGAAGCTTTCGCCCGATCTCGTGTTTCTCGACATCAAGATGCCGGAAATGTCGGGACTGGAGGCGGCCGAGGCGATGGACAAGGACGCGCTGCCGCATGTGATTTTCGTCACCGCCTTCGATGAGTTCGCGATCCAGGCATTCCAAGTGCAAGCGCTCGATTACATTCTGAAGCCCATCGACGACGATCGGCTGGCGGCCGCGCTGGTGCGCGCCCGAAGCGCGGTCGCGGACACGCACGACAGCGATTTCGGCCGGCGAGTGACGCGGGCCATCGCGAGCATGAGTTCCCTGGCGGTGCCGGCTGCCGACGGTCTCATGTCCGACCGGCTCTTGGTGCGCGCCACCGGACGGATCGTCGTGGTGCGGGTGGCGGACATCGACTGGATCGAGGCGTCGGGCGACTATGCCTCGCTGCACGTCGAGAAAAAATCCTGGCTGGTGCGCGAAACCATCGCGACCATCGCGCAGCGCTACGCGGCCCACGGGATCGTGCGAATCCATCGTTCGACGCTGGTGAATCTCGACCGGGTCACCGAATTGCGGCCGATGTCCAATGGGGAATTCATCGTGGTATTGCGCGACGGGACGGAGCTCAAGATGAGCCGGAATTACCGCAGCGCGCTGGATTCGTTCGTCGGGAATTGAGCCAAGGGGGGATGCGCGCGTACGCTAGGCCGCGGTATGGCACCCATTAATCTTCCGCGCCGCCGATTCATGCAGCTGATCGCGGGCGCTGCGGTTCTGCCGGCGCTGCCGAGTCCGGCGGCCGAGAACGCCGAAGCCTCGCCATCGGAACGAGGCGAGATGTCGAACCTTGCCCGCGCCTTCACGGAAAAATATGCCATGCCGGGGCTGTCGGTGGCGGTGGGCCGTGGCGGCGCGATCCTTTATGAAGAGGCATTCGGGTGGGCCGACCGCGAAACGCGCGAGCCGGTCTCTGCGACGCACCTGTTTCGCATTGCCAGCGTGACCAAGCCCATCACCTCGGTCACGCTCTTTTCACTCATTGAAGAGGACCGCATCCGGCTGACCGACAAGATCTTCGGTCCGGGTGCGATCACCGGCACCGACTACGGCCGCCCTCCTTATCATCCGGGGGTGGATGAGATTACCGTCGAGCATCTCCTTACCCACACGGGCGGCGGCTGGGCCAACGACGCTGCCGATCCGATGTTCAGAAACTTGGAGTTGAACCAGGCGCAGTTGATCGAATCGACTTTGCGCAACCGGCCACTGGACCAACCCCCCGGCCGGCACTATGCCTATTCCAACTTCGGATACTGCGTGCTCGGACGGGTGATCGAGAAAATCACCCGACAGAGCTATGCGAGCCATGTCCGCGATTCGGTGCTCAAGCGCTGCGGCATCACCGAGATGACGATCGCCGGCAACACGCTGGCCGAGCGCCACCCCCGAGAGGTCAAGTATTACGACTCGCGGAATGAACGAGAACCCTATGCCATGGACGTCGCTCGGATGGATTCCCACGGAGGATGGCTTGCGCGGCCTTCCGACCTTGTGCAGTTCCTGATGCATGTCAGTGGATTTGCGACGCCGCCCAACATCCTCGCGCCGCAATCCCTCCATGCCATGACCAGCGCTTCCGCCGCCAATGCCAACTATGCGAAAGGCTGGGCGGTCAACAAATTCGACAACTGGTGGCACACGGGGAGCCTGCCCGGCACATCGACCATTGCGGTGCGCACGCACGGCGGCTTCTGCTGGGCGGCGTTCGGCAATAGCAGGCGTTTGAACTCGCCCCTGGACCGCGACCTCGATGATCTCATCTGGGAGATGGTGCGGCGGGTTAAGAGCTGGGCTGTCTAGCTAATTTGGAAGATACCCCGCCGGCTTATTAATCAATCGGTTACACGCGTGCGCCGTGCTTCCGCGGACACCCGCACTTGCTTGCGAGAGGCCTTGGCGTGCATGGTAGTCCGGGTGCTGGATAATCGAAAATCGGCGAATGTTCATGGCTAACGATCCGGGTTCAAATTCAAAGCATTTCGACTTCTTGGCCGGCGGCGGCGAGATGGGCGAGCGCATGCGGGCGCTCGATTGGACCAGGACACCGCTCGGGCCGGTGGCAGGATGGCCCCAGTCGCTGAAGACGATCGTGCGGGTCATGCTCGACTCGCGTTATGCGATGTGGATGCTCTGGGGACCGGAGCTCACCTTCTTCTGCAACGACGCGTATCTGCCGACCGTCGGCATGAAGCGCGACTGGGTGCTCGGCGCCCGGTCGGACAAAGTCTGGGAGGAGATCTGGCCGGACATCGGCCCGCGCATTCAACGGGTGCTTGAGGAGGGGCGCGCGACTTGGGATGAGGGCCTGCCGCTGTTCCTGGAGCGCTATGGTTTTCCGGAGGAGAGCTACCACACCTTCTCTTACAGTCCGATCTATGACGACGGCAGCCGCATCGCAGGCATGCTGTGCGTCGTGACGGAGGTGACCGATCGGGTCATCGGTGAGCGCCGGCTGCGGGTGCTGCGGGATCTCGCGGCATCGCCCAGGGCCGAGACGACGGAGGAAGCGGGCACGCGGCTCATCAATGTGCTCGCCAACTATTCGCTCGATGTGACGTTTGCTTCCTTGTATCTGCTCGATCACACCCAAGAACGATTTAGACTTGCTCATTATTACGGGAACCTTCCCGAGCGGCTGCTCCCCGCGCAGGTGTCCGTGGCCGAGCGCTACGCCCCGTGGCCGATCGGCGAGGCCATCGGCAGCGGTGCGCCGCAAATCGTCGAACTCCCACCGAACGGCCCCGGATCTGTGACCGCGCAGCTCTGGCCGGATCGCATCCATCAGGCGTTGGTGCTGCCCGTCAAGGGAGGCTCCTCGACGAGCATCGCGGTGTTGATCGCCGGGGTTTCGCCGCGCCGTCCTCTCGACGACGGCTATCGGGGATTCTTCGATCTCATTGTCCGGCAATTCGCCGCCGCGATTGCGGATGCCCAGACGTACGAGGCGGAGCGGGCACGCGCCGAGGCGCTGGCAGAAATCGATCGCGCGAAAACCGCCTTCTTCTCGAACGTATCGCATGAATTTAGAACCCCGCTGACCCTGCTGCTGGGTCCGCTCGAGGATGCCCTGCAGAAGCCGTCAGAGGGGTTGAGCGGCGAGGCCCTGCACAGCGCGCACCGGAATGCGTTGCGATTGCTGAGACTCGTCAACACGATCCTGGATTTCTCGCGCATCGAAGCCGGGCGCGTGCAGGCGCACTACGTGCCCACCGACTTGGCCGCGGCGACGCAGGAACTGGCGAGCGTGTTTCGCTCCGCCATGGAACGGGCGGGTCTGCGCTATGCCGTCACCTGCGAGGCGCTTCGCGAACCCGTCTTCGTTGATCGGGAGATGTGGGAAAGGATCGTCCTCAACCTGTTATCGAACGCCTTCAAATACACCTTTGACGGCGAAATTCGCGTCGAGATGCGCGCGACCGACGCCGGCGCCGAGCTCACGGTCGCGGACACGGGCACCGGCATACCGCCCGAGGCGTTGCCGCAACTGTTCAATCGCTTTTATCGCGTTCCGGGCGCAAACGGCCGCACCCACGAGGGATCCGGGATCGGATTATCTTTGGTGCGCGAACTCGTCAAGCTGCATGGCGGCTCGATCGAGGTTGACAGCACCGTGGGCCAGGGGAGCGTGTTTCGGGTACGCATTCCCTTTGGGGCCGCGCACCTGCCGAGCGCACAGGTCGCGCAAGAGAGCGACCACCGCCCAAGCCCGAGCGGCGCCGAAGCGTTCATCGAAGAGGCGCAGCGCTGGTTGCCGGATTTCGCGAACTTGAACCAGAGCGGCACATTCCTCGCGCTCGCGGGACCTGCGCCGCCCTCCGCAGCAAGCGACGCGCACGACACGCCGAGCGTGCTGCTGGTCGACGACAATCGCGACATGCGCGAGTACGTGACCCGATTGTTGAAATCGCGATTTGCCGTGGTCGCGGCGGAGGACGGCCAGGACGCGCTCGATTTGATCGACAGCGGCCTGCGCCCGGATCTCGTGTTATCCGATGTGATGATGCCGCGTCTCGATGGCTTTGGGCTGTTGAAGGCTTTGCGCGCCCGGCCTCCCACCGACACCACGCCGGTCATATTCCTGTCCGCGCGCGCCGGGGAGGAAGCGCGCATTGAAGGATTCGACGTGGGTGCGGATGACTACCTCATCAAACCGTTCAGCGCCCGGGAATTGATCACGCGCATCGATACGCACATTCGATTGAGTCACCTGCGCCGCGCCGCGAGCGAGCATGTCAAGGCCAGCGAGGAACGGCTGCGCATCGCCATCGACGAAGCCGGCATGGGGACGTGGGATTTGGATTTGAGAACTCAGGAAGTGCTCTGGAGCCGGTCGCACTACCGCTTGCTCGGGCTGCTTCCGGATGAGTCGCGCCCTGCGACCTATGAGATGTGGCGCAGCCGCGTTCACCCTGAAGACCTCGCGGGCGTCGAATCCGAGCTCAAGAAATCCCGGGACACTCAGTCGCTCTATTCGCAGGAACATCGGATCATTCGCGCCGATAACGGCGCGGTGCGCTGGCTGAGGGTGTTGGGCCGATTTTTGTACGATGAGGCGGGCGTCGCGGTGCGCAGCGTGGGCGTGTTCTTCGACGACACCGATCGCAAGGCGGCCGAGATCGCGCTGCGCGAAGCCGATCGGCGCAAAGACGTTTTTTTGGCCACCCTGGCGCACGAGTTGCGCAATCCCCTGGCGCCCATCCGCAATGCCGCCCAATTGCTGGCCTCCCCGAAATTGGGATCCGAGCAGCTGCAATGGGCGCGCAGCGTGATTCAGCGCCAAGTGAGCCACATGGCGCTGTTGCTCGACGATCTCTTGGACGTCGCTCGAATCACGCAGGGCAAGCTCGAACTCAAAAAGCAGCAGCTCGCCCTTAACAGCGTGGTCGACTCCGCCGTCGAAGCGGCACGCCCGCTGCTCGACCGCAAGAGCCATCGCTTTACGGTGACCCTGCCCCCGGAGCCCATTACCCTGAATGCGGATCCGCTGCGTCTCTCCCAGGTGCTGTCCAACCTGCTGACGAACGCCGCCAAATATACGGACGCGGGCGGCCGCATCAGTCTGTCGGGCCGTATCGAGGGTGGCAGACTGTGTCTGTCGATCAAGGACAATGGAATCGGCATTCCCACAGAATCGCTGAACGGAATCTTTACGATGTTTTCGCAGGTCGAAGGCGCCGCGGCACGCTCGGAAGGCGGCTTAGGGATTGGCCTCGCGCTGGTGAGCGGGCTGGTCGGATTGCACGGCGGCACGGTCGAGGCGAGGAGCGAGGGCGCAGGGCACGGCAGTGAATTCATCGTGCGGTTGCCTATCGTCGGCGCCGATTCGGCGGCGGCGCCCGCAACCGGTGCGGCCGCAACCGCCCGAATCGGCCGGCGCATCTTAGTGGCGGACGACAACCAAGATGCCGCCGACAGTCTGGCGATGATCCTCGCAATGGGCGGGCATGAAGTGCGCGTCGCCCACGACGGGCGTGCGGCCCTGTCGATCGCTCAAACCTTTCACCCGGACACTGTTCTTCTCGACATCGGCATGCCGCAATTGAACGGCTACGAAGTGGCTCGAGCGCTGCGCCAAGAGCCCTGGGGAGCCGGCATCACACTCATCGCGCTGACCGGGTGGGGACAAGAAAGCGACCGGCAGAAGGCGATCGACGCGGGCTTCGACCGACACTTGACCAAACCCATCGATCCCGATGCGCTGGAATCCCTCATGTCAGAAGGTGCGTGGCCTCGAGCAAAGGGGACCCAGGTCAAGAAGCAAAAGAAGTAACCGGCGAACCCTACGACTTAGATGGGAGGCAATTGCGCCCAGAAGCGCACATCGTTGGTCAGGTACTCGGGATCGGAGAGAATCCGGTCCTTGGTCCAACGCCATGCGGCGATGAAATTGTTGATGTCCGGTGTATTCGGATTCGCCAGCCCGAGGGAGCCATTTCGATGACCGGCGAGGAACTTGGTTTCACCAAACTGCAACATTGACTGCTTGTAGATTGCCACATCGAGCCTTCGATTCTGAGTCAATTCGTAGCAGGTCTCGTATTGCTCAGGTTTCATCGATTTCCAAGGTCCGTACACCTGCCGCATCATGCCCCAGTTCTGCTTGCAAGCACCGGCGTTAAACTCATCGTTGATTTTGGGCACTTTATTGCCCTGTTTGTCGTACTTGAAGTCGCCCTTCGGATAACTTGCCGGGTCCATCTGGTTTGTTTCGATCATCGCGGAGGCGAGGAAACTAAGATCAGCACCGGCAGATATATAGAGGCTCTTGTTGAGGCCCAAGCCGGGAACGATCATGCATCCGTGGCGCATGCCCGGGAGCGGTACCAGCTCGGCTGGACAGCCGGCGCTCATGGATACCTCCGCGTTCGCGCAGATGCGCGCCGAACCGCCGCCGCTACGGAGTCCATCCGGATGACGACAGCGGTGCTTGTTGGGTACAACCATACTGCGTCAAGCACGAGAGTCCGCTCATCTGCTTGGACGCATAGATGCCGTTCATCATCAGCGCGGGATCGATATCGCCTTCGGAATAGTGCAGACCCCGCCTCCCGAAATTGGGTTCAGCGAGCTGCGACACGTAGTCCGTGGCGCATGCCGACAGCGCCAGGCAGATCATCAAAGACGTCATTAGCTTCATGCAAACCCCCATGTGGGTGGGATTACTAGCACGATCGTGGAGTCGAAGCAACGACTCGACGCGCGGACCCAAACACTTGAGCTAAGGCTGCCGGCGCGGCACCGTAGGACTCGCGGGAAATTGGATCTTCTGAATGTGAGAGAGGTCATCGGATGAGATTACGTGCACAGATCATCGGCATAGCGGCCTGTTCAATGCTTTTCGCCCCGGCACGACCCGACCCCACGGAAGCCGGGAGCGACGATCCCGCGCAGGGCGCCGTGTGGGATTTGAGCCCACTGTTTCCCGATGCAGGTGCCTTCGAGAAAGAGCGGGTTGCAATAGACGCCGCGATTCCTGGACTGTCTCGCATCAAGGGCACGCTGGGTTCGAGCGCGGCGGCACTCCGCCAAGGGCTCGAAAGTATGTCTGCCATCAGGCAGCGAATCGAGCGGCTCGCCGAATATGCGGACCTCAATGCCGACGCGGACGCCGTCAGCGACGCCAATCAAGCGCGCGTCCAACAGAGTTCAATACTGCAGTCGCGGTTCAACGCAGCCGCGTCCTTTGTGAAACCGGAGATCCTGGCTCTCGGGCGTCCTCGTGTAGAGGCGTTCGAGCGGGCGGATCCTGGGCTGTCGAGCTATCGGCGGCCACTCGAACTGATATTGCGCCAGAGCGCTCACACGTTGGGGCCGGAAGCGGAAGCCGTCATGGCGGCGACGGAGCCGCTGCGGCAACAGCCGAGCGCGATCCACGATGCGCTGCTGTATGGCGAACTGCCGTGGCCCACTCTCGCGATCGATGGAAAGATGACACGGCTCACGCCTGCCGTTTACCGGGCGATCCCGTTCAACGCCGATCGGGACATACGCCGGCAGGCATTTGAATCCGTCACGCAGACACTCGCTCATTTTGAGAGCACTGCAGGCGCCATCGCGTACGGATACCTCGCCGGAACGGCGTTCGAAGCGAAAGCGCGCCATTACCCGAGCTCATTGGCGCTCGCGGTCGCCGATGACGCGATGCCCGAAACCACCTTTCAGGTCATGGCGACCGAGGCGGATAAGGCGCAAGGCGCGTTGCTGCGCTACTTGAAAGTGCGCCAGAAGCTTTTGGGCCTCGCCGATTTGCATGTCTACGATCTGCGCGTTCCTTTGGCCGCCCGCCCGCGTCGCTACAAGCTGGACGAGGCGGAGGCTCTGATCCTAAAGGCGCTGGCACCGCTCGGCGACGACTACGTCGCCACGCTCAGAACGGGCTTCCAGAATCGCGCCATGCACGCCACGTCCCTGCCGGGAAAGGCGCCTGGCGGCCTGACCGAGTATTCGGCGTATGGGGTGCAACCGTTCGTGATGCTGACCTTCGACGGCAGCTTCGACGCCGTGAGCACCGTGGCGCATGAATGGGGCCACGCCGCAACTGACGCAAGCTGCCCAACCCTTCGAGAACGCTGATATTGCCTCCACGTTCTTGTCGGATACACCTTCTTTGACCAACGAGATGCTGCTGTCGGATTACATGATCGCCCACGCAGAGACCCGCCAGGATCGGATTCTCGCGCTGGACCAGGCGATCGATTCGCTGCGCTACTCGTATTTCGGGGTTTTCGTGGACGTCGAATTTGAAATGAAGGCTCATGAGATCGCTGATCGCGGGCAGGCCGTGACGGGTCAGGCGCTCAACCAGATTTACTGCGGCCTCTACAAGCGCTTCAACGGAGTCGATGCCGGTGTGACGAGTTTCGATGAGACCGCGTGCTCCGGTTGGGTCAATCGGCCGGGACTTTATTATGACTTCTATTTTTACAAGTATCTGACCGCAGTCAGCGCCGCGGCTTTCTTCGTGGACGGCTTGGAGCGCGGCGATACGGATACACGCCGGCGCTACTTCGAGCTGTTGAAGGCCGGCGGGTCGGAAGATCCCCATGTACTCTTGAAGCGCGCCGGGTTCGATGCCGATTCATCCGCCGCGTACCAGCCCATGGTGCGGCGGCTGGAGCGGCTGGTCGCACGGCTTGAAGCGGTCGTCGCAGAGCCTACGGGAGACGCGCCTCGGTCGAATCCCTGATATCGTGAGATCAATGGCCGAAGACTGGACGAAGGAGTGGGAGCGCCGGGTTGTCAACGGAGTGTATCCGCTGCGCCGCTATCTCGGCCGGTCAAACCACAGCGTGGTATTTCTCACGGAATACAAGGCGCAAAACGTTGCCCAAGCCGCCATCAAGATCCAGCCGGCTACTCCGGCGCTGGCCGAGGCGCAACTCGCGCATTGGAAGACCGTTGCAACGCTGTCGCATCCGCACTTGATCCGCCTTCTCGACGCGGGCCGCTGCCAGCTTGGGGGGCACAATTTCTTGTTCGTGGTGATGGATCATGCGGAGCAGAACCTCGCTCAGATTCTCACCGGGCGGCCCCTGACTCCCGAGGAGGTGCGGGACCTGCTGCCCCCGAGCCTGGATGCGTTGGCGTATCTGCACGGCAAGAATTTGGTGCAGGGCGGGCTCAAGCCGCCCAATTTTCTGGCCGTCGGTGATCAATTGAAACTGGCGAGCGACACGATCCGGCCCGCCGGCGCACGCACCACCAGCACGGCCAAGCCTTCCTTGTACGATCCTCCTGAAGCCAAGCACGGCAGGATGACCACCGCGGGCGACATTTGGGGACTCGGCATCACGCTCGCCGAGGTTCTCACGCAGACTGCGCCGGCGTGGTCCCGAGAACGCCACGAAAGCGTCTCCCTGCCCGCCCAGCTTGCGCCGGAATTCGTGGAGACCGTGCAACGCTGCTTGAACCGCGACCCCGCCCAGCGTCCGGCGATTGCCGAACTCGCGGCACAATTCCAACGGGAGCCGCCGGCGACACCCGAAGACGCCGCGCCGCCGGCCACGAGCGAGCCCTGGGTCCGGTCGCTATCCGCGCACATTTCGCCCACGCAGATCCGGTTTCTCGCCACCGCGATCGTGGTGGGCATCATCGCGCTGTGCGCGGTTTGGACGGTGGTGCATCGGGCTCATACGGAGGTTAAGGTCCAGCTGCCTGTTCCAGTGACTCCTCATTCGCCGGCGGCCGTTGCATCGCCGGCCGCCGTGGAGACTCCGAAGGCCAATCTCGGCGCATCGCTCCCGACGGTGCTGCATCAAGAGATTCCGGACGTTTCGCGCAGCGCGCGCGAGTCGATTCGCGGCGTCATCAAGATTGGCGTTCGCGTAATCGTCGATGCCGCAGGCAATGTCGTCGCGGAAACCTTGGATAATCGCGCATCGAGCAAGTATTTCGGCCGCGCAGCCCTCGACGCCGCCAATAAATGGAAGTTCTCCGGGGCCCCGGAGCAGGCTTCGCGGGTGTGGCTGTTGCGCTTCGAATTCACGCGCGCGGGCGTCACTGCAGAGGCGGTTGCGGTGCGGTAGCGAGTCAGGTCCGCTTTCGGAGCTTTGCCACCCAGGCGGCAAGCGGGCGATTGGCGGCGCGAGGCCTCGCACTCGCTGGTTTGCCGCGCTTCGAGCGGGCATCGGTCTTGGATCGCAGGTGCGGAGGCTTGCCGAATTGGTTGAAACGATCGACTGCCCCGCGAGTACCCAGCTTCAGCGAATTGGCGAGCAATTCATCTTTGGACACCGGGCCGCGGATGGAGCCGTCCATCAATTGCAGCCATCCGCCGCTGCCCGACCACGTCACATAGCCTGAACCGCTCACCTGCTTGCCCAGTTCCCAGAGATGCAGGGATTGTTTGCATTGGGTGAAAGGAGCGGCGCCGTCCTTGTCATAATAGGCCGGCCAGCAGAAGTCGCTCAGTGCGATGTCGCTTCCCGGCAGCGTGTAGGTCCGGCCGGCACAGGGATCGCAGATCTCCACCAGGAAATCGACCAGCCCGGGTGCTCCGTTCGGGTTCGGACCTCGCTTCGTCGCCGCAAGGGTGGAATCGACCAGGGTCTCGACGATCTCGTGACTCGCCGCCACGGACCATGCCCCGTTCGGGTGCCAGCGAACCACCGCGGAGGCCTGATTGTCTTTCCACCGATGGCAGCCTTCGACGTTCGGCGGCGGGGATTTCATGATGACGATGGGAATCGCCGAGGACGGCGCCGCCGCCGGGCTCGCGTAGCTGCTCACGGTCGCCTGCAGCTGCCACGCGGGCGCAACCTGTTGCGTCACTTGAATATTGAGCGCACTCACGACATGGTCCCACGCCGCGTCGGACTGCTTGATCGCCGGATCCTCGGGCACAACGGCGAATTCCATGGTCCGCTCCCCCGCTAGTCGATGGTTTTCCGGAACGACTTGTATTTGTCGTCGACGCCCGATAAGGCCGCGGCCATGTTGCTCAGCGTGTCGAATATTTCAGTCATCGAGGTTTTATCGTTGATGGTGCTCGCTTGATCGAGGGCCGCCTGCAGCTGTTTCAGGAGCTTGTCGGGATCATTCGCACTCAGTTTCACGTAGGCGTCGGCATCGACCACGAACTTGTCGGCGGCTTCCCAGGCAAGATGAGTTTCTTTGGCTTGGTTGATCCGGTGCAGCCGATCCCAATCCTCCTGCAAGCGCTGTGCCGCGAACCAGCGATGAATGGCCAAGGTATTGCCCAAGCGGGTATCGGACTCTCCGGGCAGTGTGTAATCGCCGGTGCCCGGCTCTTCTCGGAGCTTCGCCGTCGCTTGCTTCAAAACCTCAACCATGTGCTCAGCCGATTTACGTACCGCGACGTCGCGCTGTGCCTGTTCGATGACGGCGAGGACGGATTTCACCATTCCGTCGATGCTGGCTACCGCGGCGGGCAGGGCCGATATCAGCAAACCGTTGCCCGTGATCTTCGGTCCCGACAAATGCTTCTCCAGGTCCGACGACAGGAGGCTCATGCAGCGATTTTGTGCATCGAGCGTTTCCTGCTTGTCCTTGTCGCTCTCCTCATCCGGGCTTTTGGCGGCGGCGTCAATCGCCTCGTGATTCTTCTTGAATTGCTGCAAGTATCCCGAGTAGGTCGTATCTTTCGGCTTGTCGGACACCTTACCCACGATGTTGATGGCATCCGCGTAGGCACCCAACTCCTTGGCGGTGAGCTCGATCGATGGGGAGGACTTACACACCAGCGCCGGCGGTACTGACTTCGACGGCGCAATCGATTCGTTGTCGACCAGCCCGAGCAATCGCGCTTCGAGGATTTCGCCCTCGACGCCGTGCACCAGGAGGGCCGTGTCGGATGCCTTGGTGGCCGCGGCGTTCAGATTGGGCGGAACGGTCGTAGAGACACAGGCACTTAAGGTGGACAAGAGTGCGATCAGGATGGGAACGGAACGGGTAGCCATGCTGTTCTCCACGAAAACCATCCCCCTTTTGTCGGCGAACCGCCTACACCCCTTGGTGACGCATGTTCCTGCGCGCGGCCCATGAAATTGGTAACATTGTCGCCAGGGTTTCGCAACTGTCACAACAGATGGTTGTTGTTCTGCCGCATTTCGGATTCAATAACTAGGGATTCATTGATCCCGCTACATTTAACCAATTCAGGAGCCATCATTTACCTGTATGAGCCAATCGAATTCTGCATCTAACCCCCCATCGCCACGGGGCACGCTCACGCTCAAACCGGGCGCTCGAAAATCTCCCAGAGAAATCAAGACAGCGCCTCCAGCGCCTCCCCCGCAAGCGAAAAGCAAAGCCAACTCAAAACCCGGCGCTCACTGGTCGGACGAATATAAAGAGCGCATGCAGGCGGACATGGACAGACTACTGCGATAACCGGGCCTTTCCGGCCCAGACGCAGCGCTGCGGTCGAGTCGCCACCGACTTGCCGCCCAATCCCTGCTGCGCGAGCGGACTTCCCTTCACCGATTGTTCCACGGGAATCCTGCCGCGAGCGTCATCTCGCCGTTCACGGGAAACACACGTGGATAAAAGCCCGCCGCCTTCGCCTGACCTGACCTGATGGCCGAGAGCGCCGCATCCAAATCGCGCAAGTCCCGGATCGACAACCACGGCGCCGACACCCCCTCGTTCTTGCGGCAACAATGCGCCGTCCACAGAACGGTATCCGCGGGTAGCACTCTAAGCAGCATCCGCGCCGTCGCCTGATAGGCCGACAGGCTTGCGCCCGGCAAGAAGGCATAGAGGGTCGTCGGATAGATAAAGTCACCGATGAACAGCCGCCGGTTCGTGGCATCGAATAGCGCCACCGAGGTTGGCGTATGCCCAGGGGTCGACAACACACGGAGCGTCCGGCCGCCGAGATCGATGACCGCTCCGGGCGCCAGCCACTCTGTAACACGGAACGACGGCGCGCCGCGTCCGTCGAGGAAGCCCAGGTATTCGTAGCGGCGGGGCTTGAAGATTTCTCCGGACAGGTCCGCCCGAGTGTCGTTAAGATCGATCATGGCCACATCCCCGAAGGGACCAATCCCACCTAAATGGTCAAAGTGCAGGTGCGACACGATGACCGTGACGGGTAGTTTCGTTAAAGCCGTAACCACGCCGCTGATATCCCGAGTACCCGAGCCCGAATCGAAGAGCACCGCCCGTGTCTGCCCCACGATCAAATACGAATAGTTCTGCTGGTAATAGCGCGGCTCGCCGATCGCGAACGTGCCATCTCCCAGCTCCTCGACGGCGAAATAGTCGTCCACCATCCGGCCCTTTGCGATTTTCACCGGCGCCGGATCGATGATGGCGTGAGGCTCGAGCCACACCATGAGCTCGCCGTCAACGTAAGGCGCCCCCATCAGCGCAAAAACGACGCCCAACAAAAGCACGCCGACCACAATGATGACCGCCCGCGTGGAGCGGCGCCGCGAGCGAGCCGTCACGGCTCATGCCCCGTGCGCTCAATCAGCGCAAGTTCCGAGTTCCCCTGGAGCCGATCGACCACTATTCCTGAGCTGTCGGCTGCGATGTCGAAGTCGCGGACGACAAAGTCCGCCGGGAGTTCGGCGAGCGTGCGCCGGACACCCGATCGCAGATCGAGGAGCGACGGGTTCTCCCGGCCGATTTCACCGCCCAGAATGACGAGCTTCTCCGGGCCACGAAAAAATGCTACCCGCGCGCCGCGAGACAGGATCACGCTCGGCAGCGGATACGGGCGGCCGTCTGCGGCGGCAGCCCGCAAGGGAAAGGTCGTGCCGACATCGGCGCCTGCATAGACTAAGAATCGACCGTCGGGCGACCAGACGGGATTAGCAGAATGCTCAGACACCATGGGAAGCGGCGAGTCGCCGTTCAGGAAAATGCGGGTCAGACGCGGCTCGCCGTCGCGGACAACTGCAGTGACGATCGATTGCCCGTCCGGCGCCCAGGCCGGATGACCCCACAATATGGAGGAATCGGACAGCGCTTTGAGATGCGCGCCATCTGCATCCATGATGTACAGCAGCGTTTTATCGCCCTGCTCAACCGAGAAGGCAATGCGCCGCCCGTCGGGTGCAATGGCCGGCCCCCCGATGATATGCGACTTGGCGCTGCTCCAGATCTCGCGGGTGATTCCGTGCGTCAATGACCAAATGCCTTGCCGGTCCCCTCGCCATGAGACATACGAAAGAAAATCCTCACCCAGCCGTGGAGTTGCCGCATTCGCGACCACCAGCGAGGGGCCGGCTGGGGCAGCCGCGGTGCCATCTTCGTTGAGCGGAATGCGCCAAATACTGGTGCGGGCGCTGACAGTCGTCGCCACCAGGCGCGTGCCGTCAGCGCTCGCGGCGAGCGACGTATAACTTTCGAGCCCGGAGCTGATGCGATGCGGCGTGCGCCGCTCGACGTCCATGGCATACATCCACGGCCCGGAGCCGTCCCGATCAGTCGCGAGGTAGAGCAGGGTGCGACGATCGAGCATGACGGGGCAGGTGATGCGCGTGTCGAGGAAGGTGAGCCGTTCGAGCCCCGCGCCCGAGGGCTGCATTCGCCAGAGGTCCCAGTCGTCGGGCGGCACACCACGGACAAAATAGATGTAGGCATCGTCGGGCGACCATAGCGGAAAGTGGCTATGCACCCCCGCGGCCGCGGCATAAATCCTGCGGTCCACGCGGTTGCCTGGCTCCTTGGATTCGCGCAGGAAGTACGGATCGCCCGGCGCGGTGGTGTGGTAGATGAGCCGCTTGGCGTCGCGGGACCAATCGAATTCGGCGGTCTCCTTGAGATAAGGCTGCAGTGGGCCGCCGGCCGTCGGCACGGCCAGGATATTGACGTCGCCGGCCTGCGAGCCGTCCGCTCGCCGGGTCCAGACAGTCACCAAGGACGAATCCACGGAAAAGCCGAGTGCTCGAATCTCGGAGGGGGCGAGCACGCTGAGTGCGCCATTGGTCAAGTTGCGGTAGGCGCCGCTGCCCACCTCGCTGACCCAGACATCGGTTTGCCCGTCCCGGTCCCCCAGAAATGCCACGAATTTTCCGTCGCGCGACATGGCCGCCGCGCGCTCGGTCCCGGGGAAGTCCAGGAGGCGAGTGAATTTGGCATTGGCCAGGGGATTGCGCCAAAAGTAGCCCTTGTCGGACGCGAACCAGACTAGCGTGCCCGCCATGAGCAGGACTGCCGCCGCGGCGCTCAAGACCGCGAGGGTGCGGTGGCGAGAGGTCAATCTCTGCAGCCGGAGACTTGCCGTATCCGGTCGGGCGCGGATCGCTTCGTGATGAATATAGCGGCGCAGATCGTCGCCCAAGGCATCCGCCGTCGGGTAGCGATGCTCCGGTTGCTTGTGCATCGCCTTCAAGACAATGGTGTCGAGGTCGCCTTGCAAGGCCTTTCGCAGCGCCTGTTGCGCGACCGGATCCCTATTCGCCCCAGTGCTCGTCACGGCCTCGCTCGGGCGCACGGGATCGGCCGACAGGATCGCGTCCTCGAGATCGCGGCGCGTCGAACCAGCCTGCGCGTAGGGCCGCCGTCCGCAGAGGAGCTCGTAGAGGACGACGCCGAGCGAATAGACATCCGTGGTCGGCGCGAGCGTCTCGCCCTTGATCTGTTCGGGCGAGGCGTATTCCGGCGTCAACGTCGCGCCGGCCTGCCGCGTGAGTTCCGTCTCGGCGGCCGTGCCGTCGACGAGAAGCTTGGCGATGCCGAAGTCGAGCAGCACGACCTGGCCGCCCTCCCGGACCAGGATGTTGGAGGGCTTCAAATCGCGGTGAATGATGTTCTGGCTGTGCGCGTACGCGACTGCGCCGAGCACCTGCAGAAAGAGTACGAGCCGCTCATCGATCCCAAGTTGGTGCGAATCGCAGTACGTGGTGAGCGTTTCCCCGGCGACGAACTCCATGGCGAGAAAGGGCTGGCCCCCAGCACCCACGCCGGCGTCATAAATATGCGCGATGTTCGGGTGCGTCAGGTTCGCGAGGATGTCGCGTTCGCGGGCGAACCGATCGGCGAACTCAGCTCCCAGCAGATGGACGTAGGGCAGCTTCAGCGCGACGGGGCGCGTGGTGAGCGTGTCGGTGCGCATCGCCAGCCACACCGTGCTCATGCCGCCACGGCCGATCTCGCGAACCAGCCGGTAGAGGCCGATGACCGAGTCGGGCTGAAGTGCCGCCTGAACCAATCCCACGGTCTCGCTCTCCCGATACCCCTGCCGGTGCGCAACGCGGCGCCGCGGGGACCCCTTATTTCGGGCGATCTTAACGCACCGGGGTCAGCGGGGCATGCTTTTGACCGTGAGCGCTGAGGGATTCGGCATCCTGACCAGAACCACTTCCGATCCAAGCGAGATTTCATTGCCGTCGACGATGGCGGTCGGAACGCAGATTTGCGTTCCGTTGACATGGGTGCCGTTGGTGCTATTGAGATCCTCAATCGTAGCAGCCCCGGAGAGCACCGTGATCCGAGCATGCTGCCGCGAGACCGTCGTGGCGTCGATCACGATGGAGCATTCGGCGGCACGCCCGGCGATGTGTTCGCCATCCGTCAGCGGCATCTGCCGCCCGTTCCAAATGAGCGAAAGAACTCCCCCCGAGCTCGCCGCAGGAGCCGAGGCCGTGACGCTTGCGCAAAAGGCATACCCGACTTTGTAAACGGTGCGAATAATGTGCGAATCGCGCGGTTCATCGCCGAGAGCGGAGCGCAACTCTGAAATCAAGCGAGTCAGGCTGGTGCGAGCGACGTAGACATTGGGCCAGAGAATTTCATCCAGTTCCTCATTCTTCACGACGCCCGGCCGGCGTTGAATGAGCACCTCGAGGAGCTGGTACATTTTGGGTTCGAGAGGCAGGATTTCGCCGCCGCGCGAAAGCTCGCGAGCGGCCAAGTCGAGAATACAGTTCCGAAACGCGAATTTCATTTGCCCGGAACCCAAGTACCTGACTGCTGCGATGGGGCTCGGTGCCTACTTTTCACCGATTGATCCTCCCGAGCCAAAAATTCCGGAAGCAGGCGAGGTTTATCTTAAGGGCAACACGGCGAATTCGCCAGAGCGGCAGCCCGTCACCCGTTCGCGGCGGCTTTAAGTGTGCTATCGCCGCGCTCGCGGCAACAGGGGCAGTGACCCATAAAAGCAACGGGTCCTGACACTCGAATCAGGACCCATTACCGCGGCGGGACTTCGGCCGACGACTGGTGAGCATCAACGCGACACGAGGCGCACCGGGGCTTCTTTTCCAGTCTTCGCACTGTACAACGCGGTCAGCGTTGGCGCATTCACCTGGGTCACCGCGCCTGAAATCGCCTTATGGATGCAAGCCTTTCGCTGCACATAGGCGTCGAGGCCACCCCAGTCAAAATCCGAGCAAACGTTCGCGGCGGCATGCTGGATACGGGCGTACAGCACGGACGCTCCCGCCGTGCTCGCGACATTGAGGTCCGCGTATTTCACGATCGTCTGAGGCGGCGCGATATCATCGGCAACCACCGGCAACACAGCGAAGCTCGAGGCGGTGCCGAAGAGAGCAGTTGCAATGACGGTACGAAAGAAACCAATTGTGGTCATGGTATTCATGGTCATCTCCTTAAATGTCGTTTCACTTAGATGGTCGGCGTCTTGAGAACTACCGCGGCTTGGAACCTTAGGCTCTGCGGTCGCGTTCTCAAGCCTCGGGAGCAACGGTAGCTTCCGGCGGCTGGGAGATCCTTAGGGAGTTCTTAGGTAGTTGTGAAATCGAAGGCCGTGGGTCAGGCAGTTGCCGCAAACCGGCCGGCGCGGCGCTTTATCGGTCTTTGACCGGCTCGGCGAAGATCAGCGTCCAAATCGATTGTTTGATGGACTGGGCGACTTTCTTGCGGTTGGCGAAGCGCTTGCCTTTCGGAACGATGAATATCAGAAGACCCTCGATCATCGCGGCGATATGGGTCGCGAGATCATGGCAGCGTTCCTCGGATAGCGCGGGATTCGCAGCTCCAATCAAGATGGCGAGATTGTCCCGGTACTGCGAATAGGACTCCGTCAGAAACTTCTCGACGCGTTCATTGTGGCTGCTCAAGGACCAGAACCCGAAGTAAAAGCTGCGCGTCTCCAGCCTGAACAGGCCATCGATCATATAGTCAAGCATGCCGCGAAGCCGCGCGGGCCCCAAAAATGGCAGCTTGGCGCCCATCTCGCGGAACACGTCCTGATAATAAACCCGCTCCACGTATTCAAGCATTGCAAGCTGAAGTTCGTCGGTGGTGGAAAAGAAGTGCTGAACGGTGGACAGCCCTACCTCGGCTTGCTTGGCGACGCCCCTCGCGCTGAATTTCGCGCCGTCGCGAAGAAAGACAATCTTCGCCGCCTCCAAAATCCTCACCGCTTGTTTGGTCACTTCCTGACCGGGCAAACGGGGTGTAGCAGAGCGTAACCTCAATCGTGCTCCTTCTCGCGAGTCCGGCATCCAAGCCTCAAGCGCCGGCCGGAGTATATATGATCATTCGGTTGACGAGCGCGTACACCGTGACATAGAGTCGCACTAGGTCGGCTGATACACCACAATGAGTCACCCGACCCACAGCGCATTCGACGCCCGGCCGGAATAAGTTGCAAGGGAGCACACGATGGGCCAGAAGCATATTCGGTGTGTACCCGTTGCGATCGGTCTGCTGGGCCCGCTGCTCATTTCAGCAAATGCGAGCGCGCAGAATTCGGCCCCTGCGAGCTCCAACAGTGCGCTTGACGAGATCGTCGTCACCGCCGAGAGGCGTGAGGAGCGGATCCAGGATGTGCCCATCAGCATCAGCGCCTTCAGCCAGCAGCAGCTCGATCAGCAGGGCCTGCGCAGTATCGATGATCTGACGCGGCTCACGCCGGGCGTGACATTTCTGCGCAACGGCACGGGCGGCATCAGCAACTACAACGACGAGTTCTCGGACATCAACATTCGAGGTATCGACTCGACCGCCGGGACATCGACCACCGGCATCTACATCGACGATACGCCCATACAGGGGCGCCATATCGGCTATGGAGCCATCAACGCATTCCCGGCCCTGTTCGATCTTGACCGGGTTGAGGTGCTGCGCGGCCCTCAGGGGACATTATTCGGTGCGGGCGCCGAAGGCGGAGTCGTCAGATTCATCGCGCCGGAACCCGATGTCAACCACGATTCCGGCTACCTGCGATCGGAGCTCGCCTCGACCAAGAGCGGTGATCCGAGTTATGAAATGGGCGCCGCGGCGGGCGGCCCGATCATTGACAATGTGCTGGGGTTTCGCGTCAGCGCATCCTTCAGGCGGGATGGCGGCTGGGTGGATCGCGCGAACTATAACCTGGTACCCAACGCGGAAAATCCGGGCCTGCCGACGCCGGTGTTGAATCAAGTCATCGAGCCCAATGCGAATTGGCAGCAGACGGAAACCGTTCGGGGAGCGCTCAAGTGGGTGGTCAATGACGATGTCAGCATCACTCCCTCGGTTTACTACCAGCAATTGCACATCAACGATACCGCGGCGTATTGGCCCGTGCTCTCCAATCGCAGCGCAGATGCCTTCTATAACGGCAATGCGCTGCCCAATTCAAGCCACGACCCGTTCGCTCTGGCTGCCGTCAAACTCGATTGGAATTTGGGCTTCGCGCAGCTCACCTCGAATACCTCCTACTTTTGGCGCAATCAGTCCGGAACGGAGAATTACACGAATCTCGACCGAGAGATTTATCAGCCGTTCGGCCTGTTGGCCACGATTTACCCAGCGCCCGGAGACGCGGCGCCGGTTTATTTCCAGGACCAGCAGAAGAATTTTTACGAGGAGATCCGGCTCGCGTCGAAAGATCCCGCCGCCCGCATCCTATGGAATACCGGCATCTTCTTCTCGCACTTGAACGAGGATGTCGTAGAGAACGTCTATGACCCGAGCCTCGAGCCCGAGATTCTGGCCTACTCGACGCAGCAGGGATATCCCTACGATGTCTGCGCGGCGCCATTTCCGTGTCCGGGCGGGCTCATGTTTCATAGCCCGGAGAACCGCGTCGTCGATAACCAAATCGCGCTGTTCGGCGAGGCGTCCTTCAAGTTCACCGACACGCTCAAGGCCACCGTGGGGCTGCGCGTCTCGCACGTACATTATACGGGTACGGTGATCGAGAACGGCCCGCTCTTGGGTTCCTCCTTCGACCAGCAGACCAGCGCCTCGGAGAAGCCGGTGACTCCCAAGTTCGTGCTGTCATGGCAGCCCGACAGCGACGATCTCTATTACGCGAGCGTCGCCAAAGGTTACCGCGTCGGCGGTACCAACGTTCCGGTGGGATCAATCTGCGACAGCGACCTCGCGAATATCGGGCTGCATAACGAGGTGCCCACCACATTCGCTTCCGACAGCCTGTGGAGCTATGAGATCGGCGCGAAGACGCTGTTCTTCAATCGCCGCCTCGAGGTCAATTCCAGCCTGTTCATCATCAATTGGAAAAACATTCAGCAAAATGTCTATTTGCCGACTTGCGCCTATTCATTCACCGCCAATCTTGGCAAGGTGCAGAGCAGCGGCGGCGATATCGACATCCGGTTCAGGCCGATCGACACGCTGGCGATTGGTCTCACGCTCGCCTATACGGATGCCCGGTTCACCGAAAGCGCCTGCGGCGGGGACCTGCAATTCACCGGAGCGGGGAAAGGCTGCGTTGGATCCACGACGCCTGCGGGCGGGGTCTCGCCGGTGGTGAGCGAAGGTGACCGGCTGGTCGGCGCTCCTTGGACCGTCATCGCCTCGATTCAGCAAACCTTTGGCGATTGGAACGGCCATACGCCGTACGCCCGCGCCGACTATCAGTTTACAACCGCTCAGACGGGACTGCTGCCGTACCAGGACGACCGCAACGCCAGTTTCGACACGACGATCCCGGGTCTGCCGCAAACGAAAAATCTCCAGCTGCGGGCAGGGTTCCGCTGGAGCGGCTATGATGTATCACTGTTTGTGCAGAACGCGCTGGATCAAAATCCGGTGCTGTTCGAGACGCGTGACATCGCCAGTCCCCCGAACGTCGACAATCTTTATTTCGACCGAGGCCAGAGGCCGCGGACCGTGGGTATCACAGCGACCTATCGATACTGATTCTGCAATCGCTAGCGGAGAAATAAATGGCGTCTATACAGTGGATGGCGATCCGGCGCCGGCTCAAGTCCTTCGCTCTCCTCGCCGCATGGGCCGCCTGTGGGCCGCTGCCGGGATACGCCGCCGCGAATTACGAGGCAACGGATTCTCTGGGCACGGCCAAAAGGCCGGCAGCGCCGGCCGACTTGATTTTCCGCAGCGGTCTCATCTACACGCTCAACGACCGGCAGCCTACGGCGCAAGCGGTCGCCGTCGCCGCAGGGAAGATCGTATTCGTCGGCGGCAACGGCGAGTCGGTTGCCTACGAGGGACCTCACACGCGGATTGTCGATCTGCACGGCAACGTGCTGCTGCCCGGCATCATCGATTCCCACATTCATCCCGCGCTCGGGGAGTATTTCAATCGACGGCTCTGCAATGTCCAGAGCTTCACTCTCGAGGAAGGCTACGCGAAACTCGCGCATTGCGCGAAGATCGCTCCGAAGGGGGACTGGGTGGTCGCTTTCGGATGGTACTTCACGGACAACCCGAAGCTTTCGGATGTCACGCTCAAGCGGCTCGACGCCATCGTTCCCGACCGCCGCCTGGCAGTGATCGCCCGGGATTTTCACACGGTTTGGGTGAATTCCGTGACGCTGCGCGATTATTCAATCACGCGCGACACGCCGGATCCCGCGGGCGGGAGCTACGGGCGGGATCCGGCAACCCACGAGCTTACCGGCGCGCTCCGGGATGCGGCTGCGTTGGGCCTCATCAATGGCGTCGAACACGATTCACCGTATGCAGTACCGACGTTGGAGTTGTACCGAACCGTATTGCCCTACCTCAACAGTCTCGGCCTGACCTCGATGCTCGATGCGCTGGCGGACGACGATGCCGAGGCGGCTTACCGCAAGCTCGAGGCCGAAGGCGCTCTGACCATGCGCGTATCGCTGGCATTTCGGGCATCGGCGGAGAATTATCGAACCGAGATTCCGCGCATCGGCGCAAAGCGGGCGAAGAACGACTCTTATATAAGAGTTGATTACGTCAAGATTTTTGCGGACGGCAATGCTGAGGATAACCTGGCGAACATGTTGAGCGCTTACGGGAAATCCGGACCCGCAGCGCACGGTTATTTTACGCAGGCGCAAATGAACGAGGTGGTCCGCTTGGCGGAACAGAACGGCCTCAGCATCTACGTACACTCGATCGGCGATGGCGCCGCTCGCCAGGTATTGGATGCAGTCGCCGCCGCACGCAAGGATTCGCCGTGTCCCAAGTGCCGGCACACGCTCACGCACTTGCAGTGGATTTCGCCCTCGGACATACCGCGGCTGAAACAGTTGAACGTCATCGCGAATATCCAGGAAGGATGGCTCGCCCCCCGGTCGATCGGCGGACCTGCCGGGTACGACTACGTCAAGGATACGGCCGCCGGGCCGCTGGGACCCACGCTCGCCAAGCGCATGTATCCCTTTCGGCAATTGGGCGAGGCCGGCGCGCGGCTGTCGGCGGGTAGCGATTGGTTCTTCACCGACGAAAATCCGTGGAACGATATCGAGGCCGGGGCGACCTCGCGAGATCCGGGCGTTGCCGATTCCGTAGCGATGTTGCCGGATCACGCGGTCGATGTGAAAACGCTGCTCAAGGCCCGGACAATCGATGCGGCGTATCAGCTGTTCGACGAGAAGGAGACCGGATCGATCGAAGCCGGCAAGGACGCCGACCTCGTTGTGATCAATCAGAATATCCTCGAAGTCCCTGTCGATCAGATCCATCGCACCAAAGTCCTCATGACGTTTTTCGCAGGCAAAGAGATCGTGGCCGGTCATTAGATGCGCGCATCCTTAAGCCCGGTCACGAATGCAGAGCTAATCAAGCCCGGTTCCGATGCGCAATTGGACCGAGTATTGGTCGAACGGCTGCGCACCCTCGGCGAGCCGAATGAAGCCCAAGATGAATGCTTGGCGCCGCTTGGGACCATTAAGGCCGAAGCCGCGCTCTGGCTCGCCGCAGCGGCGATGCTTTGGGTTCTTGCCGCTGCGCATTCTGCTTAGCCGCGAGCCCGAAAGCCGTGCCCAATCCCGAGAGTCGGCAGCTGCAGGAAGCCCTGGACGGGAGGCTGCCTGTTTTGCCTCGAGAGCGGATCTATAAAACCTATGGATCGCTCCTGTGGACCACGGCCGTGCTGTCCACGGCAAGCTGGGCCTACCTCATCGGCAGCGCGCTGCCGGCCTTTGGAAATACCCGGCTCACCATAGTGGGATACGTCATCGGCCTCCTCATCGGTGAAGTGGCCGTGATTTTTGCCATCGGCATCCCCTGCTACCGCTACGGCGCCGATGCGGTGGATGTCGCCAAGGCTTCTCTCGGCAGCCGCGGCTCGGCTTTCCTGCTGATCATGGTGCTCGGCACCTGCATCGCCTCGGCCTATATTCTGATCGCGATGACGGCGCGCGGCATCGCGCGCCTGGCGAGCACCGCCGCGACACCGCCGACTCCGATCAGCGAGACCCTCGTCGTCGTCACCGCCCTCGCACTATTGCCGCTGCTTTGGTACTTAACGAAGCGCGGGCCGGCCGCCATGGAGCGCCTTTCCAAGTTTTTTGCCTCCGGGCTGATCGCGCTCGCGCTGCTGATCCTCGGGTTGCTGGTGATGAAATACGGGGCATCCGGCCTCGGACGCCATGGAGTGCCGCCGGAACTCGTGGTGACCAAGGATCCGCTGGCGCAAATCACCTACGGCGTCGAGTTCGGGTTCGACAATGCCTTGACGCTCATGCCGTTTCTGGGGAGTTTGACGCGGCTGGTGCGCCACAAGCGGCACCTCGTGGGACCGACGCTGATCGGATCCGCGCTGGTCAGTGCGTCGGTGCTGTCTACCGTCGCCGCGTTCGGCGGGGACGCCTTTGCGGATGCGGACCCGACCAGCTGGATCATCAAACTGGCGGGCCCCGTCTGGGGCTCCGCCATCGTGGCTTTCGTGCTGATCGGCAACGTGGGGACGCTGGTGGTGCTGTTCTACATTGCGAGCGTCGCGCTGCAACAGGCGCGGGCGGTGGCGGCCTTGCGCTGGGAGTGGGTGATCGCACTGACGCTGCTGCCGGGAATTCCTTTTGCGTTTTATACGGAATGGCTGCTGACGCGAGTCATGACGCTGATTGCCTACAACGGAATGATTTTCATCGGACTCGCGGCGGTGCAAATTGCGGATTTCTATTTCTTGCGGCGCCAGCGCCTGCAAATGGCGCATCTGTTTGCCCGGCCTCATCAGGGCCTCTACTGGTACTGGGGCGGCGTCAACTGGGTGGCGATGGCCGTGATCGCCGAGGCCGCGGGCGTCTATCTCGCGCTCTTTGATCCTGTGTCTTATCGCACCGACGGCTACTTTCGCTACATCGGCGCCGGCATCCCCGCGCTGATCACGGCGTGCGTGACGTATTACGGCGTCATGAGATTCCTGATTGCGCGCGGCGCCGTGCCTACGCCTTGGACAGCGACGAGCCAGCGAGCGGCGACGCTGGAGGTTGGCCTGTGAAAACTTTGAGTGCGGCTTAGATGCTTTATCTTTCGGCGGATGTCGGGGGTACGTTCACCGATCTCGTCCTCATCGACGGCGAGTCCGGGCGCACGATGGTCGAGAAGGTACCGTCGGGTGCACGCGGCCGTGCGGATTCAATTGCCACGGGCATTCAGCTCATTACCAAAGAAGCCGCCTGTTCGCCGGGCGATCTCGGTTTATTCGTGCATGGCTTTACCGTCGCGACGAATGCGTTCCTGATGCGCAAGGGTGCGCGTGCGGCGCTGATCGTCACCCAAGGGTTTCGCGATATCCTGGAAATCGGTACGCAGCGCCGTCCCCAGCTCTATGCGTTGCGGCAGCAGAAGCCGCAGCCCATCGTGGCGCGCTCGCATGTGGTCGAAGCGAATGAGCGGCTCGATGCCTTCGGCCGTGTGGTGACGGCGCTCGAGGACGCGGAGATCGCCCGCGTCGTGGCTGCGGTGGCGGCGCTCGAGCCGGAGGCGATCGCGATCTGTCTCAATTTCTCTTTTGTGAACGACCGCCACGAACGCCTGTTGCAGGCGGCTTTGGAGAAGGCTCTGCCGCAAGTGCCGCGCTATTTGTCGAGCACCGTCAATCCGCAAATCGAGGAATACCCGCGCGCGAACACCACCGCATTGGCGGCCCATGTGGGACCGATCGTCGATCGGTATCTCACCGATGTGGAAGCTCAACTGGCTGCAGCCGGCGCGCGCTGCGCGCTGCGCCTGATGCGCAGCGACGGCGGCGTGTCGACGCCGCGCGCGGCGCGCGCCAACCCGGCGCATATGATGCTTTCGGGTCCGGCGGGGGGCGTGATTGCGGCGCGGGCGCTCGGCCAACGCCTGAATCGGGACGATGTGGTCACATTCGACATGGGAGGCACGTCGGCGGATTTTGCGGTCATCGCCGGAGGCGAGCCGCGCACGGTGCACGAGCGCGCGATCGCCGGCCAGCCGCTGCGCTTGCCCAGCCTCGACATCGAAACGATTTCGGCGGGCGGCGGCTCCATCGCCTGGGTGGATCGCGCAGGCGCGCTCAAGGTGGGTCCCGATTCGGCGGGGGCCGTTCCGGGGCCGGCCTGCTACGGGCAAGGCGGAGAAGCGCCGACCATCACCGATGCCGCCGTGGTATTGGGACTGCTCGATCCGAACCGCTATTTGGGCGGCCGCGTGAGGCTCGATGCAAAGCTTGCGGCGAAGGCCATTCGAGAGCAGGTTGCAGAGCCGCTGAAGCTCACTCTCGCGGAAGCGGCCGCGGGCGTCGTGGCCATCGCCAACGCACAGATGACGCAGGCGATCCGCACGATTTCGGTCGAGCGCGGCCTCGACGTGCGCCGCTTCTCGCTGCTTGCCTTCGGCGGCGCGGGCCCCCTGTTCGCTCCTTACTTGGCGGCCGCGCTCGAGATGGCCGAAGTGCTGGTGCCGCTGCATCCCGGCGTGTTCTGCGCCGAGGGACTCTTGATGAGCGATATCCGCCACGCGACCCAAATCGTGCATCGCCGCGAACTGGCAGGCCTCGATGTTGCCGAACTTGCGGGACGAGTGACGGCTTTGCGGGCTCAGCTCGAGCGCGAGCTCATCAGCGATGGGATCGCACCGGCGCTGCGCTATTTCCGTCTCACCGGCGATTTTAGGTATGTGGGACAGTTTCACGAATTGGAGCTCAATCTTCCCATGCCCGGCGAGAGCGGATGGTGGGACAGCGCGCACATTGCGGAACGCTTTCACGCCGCACATCTGACGGCGCACGGGCACTCCGACTCCGACAACCCGATCGATCTTGTGAATCTGCGGCTCGCGGGCCTGGGGCGAATCGAACGTCCGACGGTGACGGTCACGGCAGGCGACGCGCCCTATGAGCCGCGCCCCATCGAACAGCGTCCGGCGTATCTTACGCGGGGGTCAGGGTTCGTCGCCTGCAATCACTACGACCGCGCGGCACTCTTCCCGGGCGCGCGCATCCGCGGGCCGGCACTCATTCATCAATTGGATTCAACCGTGCTCGTCATGGCCGGACACAGCGCCTGGGCCTTGGGCGACGGCACACTGGCGATCGTTGCGGAGGAACGCGCATGACCATCGACCCCATTGACCGCGACATGTTCCAGCATGAAATCGTCAGCGCCACCGAGGAGATGTCGGCGGCGCTGCGGCGCTCGGCCTACTCGTCCATTATTTGGGATATGTACGACTATTCCTGCGGCGTGCTGCTACCGAACGGCGATTTGTTGTCGCAAGCGGAGACCATACCCGCGCAGCTTGGGATCATGCGTGTCGCCTTGGGACACATGCTCAAGGCCATCCCGATCGACGAATGGCACGAGGGCGACATCATCGTGTGCAACGATCCCTACCGGGGGTGCACGCACACACCCGACATCGTGCTGTTCAGCCCGATATTCCACGACAAGCAGATCATCGCCATCGCCTCGACCATAGCGCATCACATCGATGTCGGCGGCAAGGTGCCGGGAACCGAGGCCGCGGACAGCCGCGAGGTGTTCGAGGAGGGTCTCATCTTGCCGCCGCTGAAATTGGTCGAACGCGGCAAGCGGAATCAGGCCATTTTTGACATCATCGCCGCCAATGTCAGAGATCCGAAGGCGAGCGCCGGCGATCTGCGTGCGCAAATTGCCGGCTGCCATACCGGCGAGCGCCGCGTCCGCGCTCTTGCGCAGCGCTATGGCGCCGAGCGCTTTCGCGCGCTCGCGAATGCAGTCATGGACTATGCCGAAGCGTACGTCCGTTCCTCGCTCAAGGCGCTGGGCGAGGCCCGCAGCGAAGCGCGCGTATTGATCGAGGACGGATACGGGGCGATCGAGCCCATCGTGATCCAGGTTAAGGCCTTGGTGGAAGGCGACCGGCTGATCCTCGATTTCGCCGGAAGCAGCGCGCAGCGCGACTGCGGGCTCAATTGTCCTCCCTCCTCGACGCTGTCCATGGTGCACTTTGCGGTCAAAGCGCTGTTCGCGCCCACCCTGGCACAGAACGAGGGTTGCAACCGGCCGATCGACATTCGCGTGCCGGACGGGTCGGTTCTGTGGCCCAAGCGTCCGGCGGCGGTCTCGGTGCGCCATTTGACTCAACAGGCGCTCGCGGATGCGGTTCTGAAGGCGCTCACCCCCTTGCTGCCGAACACGGCCTCCGCGGGCTGCCATGTGTCATTTCCGACCTTCGCCGCCGGCGGCTTCGACGATCGAGACCCGCAGGAGGCCGGCAAGACGCCGAGCTATTTCCTGATTGCCGACATCATCGGCGGAGGCATGGGCGGCTCGCCGGCGGGAGACGGCATGGCCGCCGTCGATACGCATGGCGGGAATTGCGCCCTGCTGTCGGCGGAAGTGCTGGAGACCATGAGTCCGTTGCGCGTTCGGCGTTCCGCGTTGGTTCCGGGCAGCGGCGGCGCCGGCGAATTCCGCGGCGGCCTCGGCATGGAGCGCGAGTACGAGATTCTCTCCTCGGTATGCACCATCTCGGGCTATTTGCAGCAAGCGGAAATTGCGACCGCGCCTTGGGGATGGGCCGGCGGCGGTGCAGGCGGCCTGTCCGGCTGCTGGGTGAGATCGGGCGACGGCGCCGAAAAAGTGCTGGCCACGAAGCACATTGGCCTCAGGCTTACGCGTGGCGATGTCATTCGCTATCGGAGCGCGGGCGGCGGCGGCTGGGGCGATGCGGAACGGCGTTCGCGTGAAGCGGCCGCAGATGATCGGCGTGAGGGTTACGTCGACTGACGAAGGGGCATGTTTGGATTCCAGTAATAGTTGGCCGAGATGGGCTGCGGTACTCGGGTTATGTGCGCTTAGCTTTAGCGTCCATGCCGAGAATGCGGGGCCACACGCCGAAAAGTCCGCCGACCTCGTATTCAAGAACGGCGTGGTCTACACGGTCAACGATCGCCAACCTTGGGCAGAGGCCGTTGCCGTTACCGGCGCCAAGATCGCCTTTGTGGGCTCGAACGCGCAGGTCAATGCGTTCACGGGGCCGAACACTCGCGTCATTGATCTCAAGGGCAAGATGCTGTTGCCCGGCATCATCGACTCGCATATTCATACGGCGAAGGGCGAGTTCTACAACCGCAGACTCTGCAATGTCCGCAGCTTCACGGTCGAGGAAGGCTATGCGAAGCTCGGAGAGTGCGCGAAGAGCGCGCCGCCGGGCGACTGGGTGGTGGGATTCGGCTGGTACGCCACCGACGATCCCAAGCTCGGCGACGTCACGCTGGCGCGCCTCGATGCCATCGTTCCCACGCGCAAGCTCGCGGTGATCGCACTCGACAATCACACCGTGTGGCTGAACTCCAAAGCGATGCAGGAGTTCTCGATCACGCGCGATACGCCTGACCCCGAGGGCGGGCGCATCTTGAAGGACCCCAAGACGCATGAGCCCACCGGCATCGTGCAGGACGCCGCCGCGTTTCGCATCGTGAATGCCGTTCGGACGGCCTCAACCTATGCGGCGGCAGCGGCCGATCTGCATCGCACCGCCCTAGCCTATTTGAATGGCCTCGGCATGACCTCGATCTTGGATCCCAGCATCGATGATGAGCTCGAGGCCGGCTATCGCGAACTCGATGCCGCGGGAACGCTGACGATGCGGGTGTCGCTGGCCTTCAAGGTATTTCCGGATACCTACCGGACGCTGATTCCGCAAATCGCGGCAAAACGTAAAACAAAGTCCGACAAGATCCGAATCGACTTCATCAAGGTCTTCGCCGACGGCAACATCGAAGACAACTTGGCCAACATGCTGGGCGCGAACGGCGAACCGGGCCACGGCTACTATACCCAGGAGCAGATGAACGAGGTCGTTGAGCTCGCGGAAAAAAACGGTCTCAGCATCTATGTGCATTCGATCGGCGATGGCGCCGCGCGCCAGGTGCTCGACGCCATCGCCGCGGCGCGAAAGCGCGGGCCATGCCCCACGTGCCGGCACACCATTACTCACTTGCAATGGGTATCCCCGGCCGACATTCCGCGCTTCAAGCAATTGCATGTCATCGCCAATATCCAGGAGGGCTGGCTCGCGCCGCGCTCCTTCGGCGGCGCGCCGGGTTACAACTATGTGCAGGACACTGCGGCCGGCCCCATTGGACCCAAGATTGCGTATCGCATGTATCCCTTTCGCCAACTGCGCGAGGCCGGCGCGCGGATATCCGCCGGCAGCGACTGGTTCTTTACGGACGAAAACCCCTGGAACGATATCGAAGCGGGCGCGACGTCGCGCGATCCGGGTGCCGCCGATGAGAAGCCGATGGCGCCGAACAGCACGCTCGATCTCAAGACGCTGGTCCGCGCGCGGACACTCGACGCCGCCTATCAGATGTTCAATGAAAAAATCACGGGATCGATCGAGCCAGGCAAACAGGCGGATCTCGTAGTCATCGATCAGAATATTTTTGCAGTACCGATCGAGCGGGTGCACAACACAAAGGTGCTCATGACGTTTCTCGCCGGTAAGCAATTAGGAAGCCATTGATGCGCATGCTTAGAAAATCGCTTCCGCGGCTCGCGCTGCTGTCGGCCGCGGCCTTGGCGTTCAGCGCACCGGCATCCGCCGGCTCGGGAGATCCGCGGCTCGCGACGGGAGCCGCCGATACGGTCTTGATCGACGGCAAGATCATGACGGTGGATGACAAGGACGCCGTCGCGGAGGCGGTCGCCGTGCGATCGGGCCGGATCATTGCCGTTGCAACGACGCGTGAGATCCTGCGCTATTCAGACTCTCACACCCAGGTGATACACCTCGGGGGCCGAAGCGTACTCCCCGGCTTCATCGATGCGCACACGCATCTCGAAGGCATCGCGGAATTTCACCGCATGCTGGATATTCATGCCCCGCCGCTCAAGGACGTTGATGCCATTCTGGAAAAAGTGAGACAGCGCGTTGAGTCAGCCAAGCCAGGCGAATGGGTGATCGGCGCCGGCGGCTGGGGACAGCCCTTGCCGACGCGCCCGCAGTTGGATGAGATTGCGCCCAAGAATCCCGTGGTGCTGCGCGAAAGTGCGCACTTACAGGTTCTCAATAGCCTGGCACTGCAAATGGCCGGAATCGGCAAGGACTCGGTGCCGCCGACGGGAGGGCATATTTTTCGCGACCCTAAATCCGGCGAGCCCACGGGCAGAATCCAAGAAATGGCCTACGTCTGGTCGAGTCTCCTGCCCCCGCCCTCCAAGGAGGCGCGCAAGCAGTCGCTCCAAGAAGTCATGCAGCAGTTCGTCAAATACGGCGTGACGACCATTTATGATTTTCCGAGCGGCGATGGCATGAAGCTGTACCAGGAGCTGCGCGATGAATCCCGGCTTCCCGTGCGCCTGCGCCTGCAGATCATGGTCGACGGCGGCCCGCTAACCCCGCGCCGCCCGGGGTTCAAGGAATTCGTACTCGACTACGGGCCAAGAACGGGTTTTGGCGATGACTGGCTGAGGTTGGGCGGGATCAAGCTCTTCATCGACGGCGAAACACAGTCCGCGGTGCGCTATGAACCCGCGGGTCAAAGAACCACCTGGGTGGGCGATTTGCGATACAGCCAGGAGGAACTCAATGCCATTGTCTTGCAGGCACATGAGGCCGGCTTCCAGCTGTGGATTCACGCCATCGGCAACAAGGCCCAGGACATGGCGCTGGATGCTTATGAAAATGCGCAGCGTCAATTTCCGCGAGCCGACGCGCGCCATCGAATCGAACACGCGGGGGTCAACGAATCGGGTACCACCAGCGAGGAGCAGTACGAGCGAATGCGCCAATTGGGCATCATTCCGGTGCCGACCGGTGCCTGGATCTATCTGGCCGATGGCGGCGAGAAGCCGTTTGTGTCATTTCCCTACCGGACCATGCTCAAGCACGGTTTGCGTCCGCCCGGATCATCCGATTCTTTAGGTTCGATGCCCGAGTCCATGAATCCCCTTTTTGCCCTATGGACGATCGTGACGCGTGAGACACATAGCGGCGAAAAGAACGCGCCTCAGGAGGCCATTTCCGCGCGGGAGGCGATTCGCGGCTACACGATCGACGGTGCTTATTCCGCCTTTGAAGAGAAGGTGAAAGGATCGATTGAAGCGGGAAAGTTTGCGGATTTGATTGTGCTCTCGGACGATCCCTTGACCATTGACCCGAACCGGCTCAAGGACATTCACGTATTGATGACGATGATTGACGGTCGGGTTACTTACCGCTTGGATGATTGGAGCGCACACGCGCCGGTCGGTCACTGACCGAACCTGATCAGGCGCCCTCCTCTACGAGCCCCGGCGAATGGCTCCCTTGCAGATGCGCTCCAATAGCTCAGGGAAGCTGATGCCGGCGACTTTTGCGGCTTGCGGCAACAAGCTCGTTGCGGTCATCCCGGGCAGCGAATTGGCTTCCAGGCACCAGAAGCCGCCGTTCGCATCGCGGCGAAAGTCGACCCGGCTGTAAGCACCCAATTTCAGCACCCGGTGCGCCCGGAGGGCGTATTCCTGTACCAGCGCGGTCTCCGCCGCGGGCAAGTCCGCCGGAAAGATTTCGCGCGCGCCGCCGACCTGGTACTTGGACTGGTAATCGAACACTTCGCCCGGAACAATGATCTCGCCGACCGGCAGCGCCTTGTTTTCCAAGATCCCGACGGTAAATTCCCGGCCCGCGATGAATTTTTCCACCATGACTTCATCGTCGAACCCTTGGGCCACTTCGATTGCGCCGGCAAGAGCAGACGCCTGGCGAACGACGGTCAAGCCGACGGTCGATCCTTGCTTGCTCGGCTTGACCACCACGGGCCACCCCAAGATTCTCTCGACATCGGCGGCCTCGGCCGGCGCCATCAGCCAATCAGCGGTGGGCACATCCGCGGAGCGGAACAGTCGTTTCGCGAGGTCCTTATCCATCGCCGCGGCGCTCGCAATGTGATTGCTCCCAGTGTAAGTGAGGCCAGCGAGATCCAGCATGGCCTGAAGGCGGCCGTCTTCGCCCGCACCGCCATGCAGCGCCAGGAAGACGATATCCGCGGAACGAATATCAAAGGCGCTCGGCGCGAAGGCGATCGCGCGCCCGCGCACCCGCTCGATAGCCGCCGTGGAGGGCGGCTCAGGCGCCACGCCGCGAGCCAATAATTGCCGCTCATCGGCCGGCGGCAAGCGCCCGCTCGCGGTGTCGACCGCAAATACGTCGTGACCTAAAGCTCGCAGCGCCGGAATGATCTGCGCAGCGCTCGCAATCGACACGTCGCGCTCCTCGCTGGTGCCTCCAAATAGAACGGCAATTTGCATGAATCGAATCTAATCGAGGTGGAACCTGCCCGCAATCGTTCGATGCGTCGACTACGCTTCGCGAGTGAGGGTGAGGCCCTTGCCCTCGGCTGAAATGATGAGCTGATTTCCTGACACCCACGCCTGCGCTGACTGCGGCTGGCCGGTCACGTCGGCGCGCAGGCGTCCGTCGGCATCGACCGACCACCGGCCGACGTTCTCGCGTCCAAGGATGCTGGTCGATACACGGCCGTCAGCCGAGAATTTTGCGGTCACCATCCCGTTGCTCCAGGTTCCTAAAATGGCTTCGCCGAGCGGACGCGGATCCCGGGCCTCCGGAGCCGGCGCTAGCGGTTGAGCAAATGCGGCCTTCATGGCGCCGCCAATCCCAGCCATCGCCGCGCGAGCTTCGTTGATCTCGCGCCGGTCGTGGGACCCGACGACGGCAGCGAAGGATCGAACGAGGTCTTGCGTCGATTGGGGGAGTGCCACCGGGTAGTCCGGCAGCCGCTCGAGGTTCACGACCTTCCGGCTGTGCGGCAGAAAATACAGCCGAACGTACCCGGCGTCCGGCGCCGCCTCGAAGGTCAGAGACATCACTTGGAAGCGGCTGTCGCCCACTTCGAGAAAGTACGTGGGGAAGTCTCCGTCGCCGAGCGAGGAGATGCGCCTCTTGCCGATGGCTCCTTCGATCGACTGGACTTGGCCCTGCCGCAAGTCGCGGGTGAGCGCGTCACCGCCGCCGATGGAGCGCACCACAAGGAACGCCGCGATCGCGAGGCAGCCAATCGGAATGAGCACCCGCAAGACGGCAGAGTACGTGGGCGAGGCAAAGAAGACGATCAGTAGACCGATAACCGCCAGGGTTCCGGCAATATCGAGCGCACCTTTACGCCGAATTCGCGAAAGCCCCCGGAAGGCGCGCAGCTGCGCGTCAGTGAGCTCGCCGCGGCGGTTAGCGTCGAGCGCGTCGGGCGGAAACGGGTTCAATGCATTGCTAGACATGGCTCGAACCTCTCCGGGATTCCAGCCCATGGGGCAGGCACCGAGCTGGACCGCGAGCCTGATAAAGCAATTAGAATCGACCCTTCAGGAGGCTGCGGCGAAGGCCAGCCGGGGGCCTGATCCGCTACGCCTCAAATCCTCGACACATCGCCTATGATATCGGAGGATCGAGAAATGAGTAAATCCCAATCAACCTACCCCCTGCGGCTTCCGACCTCAGTGAAGGCCGAAGTCGTGCGGCGCGCCAAAGCAGATGGCACCAGAGTCAACCAATTCGTGGCGACTGCGGTAGCGGAAAAGCTCGCCGCCATGAATACCGCCGCGATCTTCGCAGAGCGGCGCCATCGCGCGGACTTTGCCGCGTTCGACAAGATCATGAAACGCAAAGGCGGACAGGCGCCGGAGCCAGAAGATCAGATACCTTGAGTCGGCCGTCAATCGGCCGAAAGATTGATCTGAGTGAACCATGGGCCGCTCCAAAAACCTCACCCCCAAGCCCGTCACGCTGCCGTGCCGCGCACTGACCTCCGAGGATTTCTCCCAGCTCGAGGATGTGGGAGCCCTCAACACGTTCATCGAACGATGTCTCGCCACACTCTTGCTGTGCCTCACCCTGGCTAATCCATCGGCCGCGGATACTCCCGGACAGGTGCCCATCGGCGCGAACCTACGTGACGCCACGCTGCAGGGACTAAATGGTCCACCCCGGCAATTGAGTTCGTTTCGCGGGCGGCCGCTGCTGATCAACGTGTGGGCGAGTTGGTGCGGACCCTGCAAACAGGAAATGGCCTCCTTGGAACGGCTCGCATGGCAGGGGCAGAATTTCGCGATCATCGGCATCTCGACCGACGATTATGCCGATAAAGCCAAGAGCCTCTTAAAAGACACGAATGCGACCATCAGCCATTTCATCGACCATGACCTTCAGATGGAAAACATGCTGGGCGCAGCGCAGCTGCCGCTGACAGTTCTCGTCGACGCCGACGGTCGCGTGCTCCAGAAAATCTACGGCGCGAGACAATGGGACGGCGCCGATGCCCTGCGGCTCATCAACGAAACCTTTCACAAGGTACTCGGCCAGCGGTGAAAAAGCCTACCGCAACGACCTCTAAGAATTCATGAACTTCGGCGATGATCGCGCGCGGAGAGGCCTTCTAACGACCCGATGCGCCCCTTCAACGACTCGACGGTCTCGAAGACATCGTCACCAGCGCCGACTACCCGGCGTCTGCCTTGATCGGCCTTCTCCCATCCTTGACATTGCAACGGTCTCGTCACGCAGAGTCGCCATCACGTCCGATGCCTCCCCCGCCATGTAGCTAACACCGTTAGGTCATGCTCATCGATATCGTGTTCCGTGTAATCCCCCGCCGACTGTCCGGAGTCGCTTACTGAACCGGGTCGAGTCCCTGCGTCCAGCAGCACTTCTTGAATTTCCTACCGCTTCCCTACCACTCCGTTTCATCGAGCGCCCATTCAGCCGCAAAAATGAATCCGATGAATTGAACGAGCAATACCAGACAGATACCCAAAAGTCCCGGTTGCAAGACCCAGATGCCACTGTTGTTCACCACTGCCAGCGCCGTACCAATCATCAACACTCCAAGATACACCCACGGTTTCCATCGGTTTGCAGTGACGAGTCGCCAAGACAGTACGGCGCTCGTCAGGTACGGCAGCGTCGCCAGCAGGACATAACTTGCCAGCACGAACCCGTGCCGTCTCAAGTAATCCCAGTGCCAGACGTCCGCTCGCGACAACCATGATCCCGCCGCGACGAGTCCCAAGATCACATGTGCCCAAACGACCCGATGACGAGTCTGCGGTATCGGCAGATCGCTGTCCTCCACCTGCCGGGCCGCGCTCTCCCCATATCCGCACGCCACTAGAAGTAGAAACGCCTGCCCCACCGTCACAGCGACGATCTCCCACGGCCTCAATGGAGCATCGAACAACTGACCTAGATACGCGGCGCAAACCAAGGTGGTGACCAGGCACAGCGACATCGTCTGCAGCAGCGTCGAGATGAGAGTGCGCGTGCTCGTCGTCGAGGCGACCAAATAGGAAAATCCGTAAGGCCATGCACCAAGCAGTCCCCACCCCACCAGCGCCAGTGCCGAGCCCTCCCAGCCCGGGCCGGCAAAGGATCCTGACTGCAATACGAGCACCGCCGCTGCCGTAATTGCGGCAATCGCATGCGTCCAGCGAACGATGGATCTGCGAGAAACACTGATTGCATGAGCCCCCTCTTCGTGAAACAAAGATAGAGTGGCGCCGGCCATTACCTGGAAGCACTGGATCGAGAAAATCCGATATCGCAGTGCCAGCCAGAGTCTGACAAACGCGGGCACCAACAACACCAATCCAATGGCTCTTTGAGGAAATCCGATCTCACCCGAAAGATAAACGCCCGCCAGCCTCAAACGAGCGGGGCAATGACCGGCAGCAGCCGCCTTGCGCATTAATTCGACCGCCTTTCGCTTACTCTCCTGGGGAGCTCCGCGAATCAAAATCGACGCCAAGTGGGCCGTTGCCGGTACAAAGCCCGCCTTAATCGATTCGACGAAATATTTGACCGCCTCCGACGGTTGCTTATCCCTGAGGGCAATACACCCGAGTAGATAATTGGCATAGCCCCGCGCTCCGCTGACCGCCGACAGAGCGATCCGTCTCGCCTCTTCAAGGTTGACGGGAACTGACGGAGCACCCATCAGGTGCACATAGGCAAGGACGCATCGAGCGGCACCCGATCCCAAATCCGCAAGACGTTGCCACTCCGCAATAGCAGCGTCGACATTTCCAACCGCCAAAGACTCACGAGCGGCCGGACAGCAGTCCGCGTCATATAGAGGGAAATTCAGCACACGGCCGGAAACGCGGGCGCTCAATCGGGCGGTTTTATCAAGGAACATTCGCGATCCTTGTGCTTACGTCCCCTCCATATATAGATGTCCTCGAGCTCACCCCTCAGATCTTGCCAAGATGGCACCGGTCGCGCCAGCGCTTCTTTGTCGGGCCGGGTTGTCCGGGCAGAGCGCAGACCTGCACCGCCGACAACATTCGCGCTCGCAAACCCATCTGGGTACGTTGGCGCCGAGCCGCGAAGCGGCGTCTGACTTTGTCCGAGATCAATCCGTGCCCGTCGAGGGGCCATTGACAACTCGGAATCCTCCATCGGTGATAGGATCGTGACGTCCGGACTCAAACGATGAATCCTCCGGTGACACGCCCGTACCTCGCTATAGCGCTAACGCCTTCTACGAATCTACTTACGCTGACAAACGTCAGCGCTACTTCAGCGCACGAAGTGAGGCCGAAGCTCTGGCGTACTTAGTGCAAGCGGCCGTTGATAAAACTGCGGCGAGGGTCGTTTCGCGGAACTGGGTCGAAGCACATTACTTGAAGGGATTTGCCCTCGTCGATTTGCAGAAACTCGATGCGGCGCGCGTCGAGTACGAGGCAGCCTTGAAGCTGGCGCCTCACAATTCCCAGGTTCTCGGTCAACTTGGAGACATTTACAACCGACAAAAGGATTTCAGCAAAGCCATAGAAACCTACCCGACGGCTGCACCACGGGCTGCGGAGTACAATCCGCTCCAGCAAGGCATGGAAGGTATGTATGCGCCGAGCAGTATTGGTCCTCATTGCGCTCTCTGGGCCATTGGTCGGCGCTGTAAGCTGCGCCCAACCCTCCGGATATGCGGCGCTCGTCCGGCGCGTTGCACCCAGTGTAGTGACTATTCTCGTAGAGGAAGAGCGTATCGGCGCCGCAGATCGGGCAGCCGAACGAGCCGAAAGACGAGCGGCAGCCGATTCAGATCCCAACGCCGTAGGGGCAATCATTCGACGGCTCCTCGCCGCGCCGACTGGTGACTCCGGCCGCGACGAGGGCCCGGTCGGCTCCCTCGGCTCCGGGTTCGTCATTCGAGAAGACGGTCTAATAGTCACGAATCGGCATGTCATCGTCGGCGCTCGTACGGTCCGAGTACGACTGTCAGACGGACGAGAGATCAGCGCAAAAATCGTCGGTGCCGATGCGGTCACCGACATCGCCCTTCTCAGCGTCAAAGCGGGACGTCTCCCAGTACTGCGCCTAGGGTCGTCTGAAAAGGTCTCTGTCGGTGACGCCGTGATTGCGATCGGCAATCCCTACGGACTGGGTCAATCCGTCAGCGCCGGCATCATCTCCGCCCGATCCCGAATCCTCGAGGATGATCCGTATATAGATTTCCTGCAGACTGACGCGGCGATTAACCGCGGCAACTCTGGTGGCCCGCTATTGAGCGTGGACGGCACGGTCATTGGTGTAACGTCCACCATTTTCTCACCCAGTGGCGGATCCGTGGGCTTGGGATTCGCGATTCCAGCCGAAACGGTGGCAGCGATTACGCGCGAACTAGAAGCACACGGTCGAGTCGAGCGCGGATATCTCGGAATCTCCGCCCAGTCAATGACGCCGCTGTTAGCAACCGCCCTGCACATGAAAACGCCAATGGGCATCTTAGTCACGGGGGTCGAAGCAGAAGGCCCCTCAGTCGGTACTCTTGCGATTGGCGACGTGCTGCTGAATATAGGTACCGCACCCGTGACATTTAAGGATCTCAGCAAGATTACAGCGCGACTCGTACCGAACGCCCTCGTCACGTTGACAATCTTGCGCTCGGGCTCGCAACAAACGGCTGCGATGAAGATCGGCCGCCTTCCGGAACCGATTTCCGATCCAGCGCTAACCGGAGGCCAGGATCTCTGGGTGCCGGCTCTTAAAATCGGAGTGGCCGATACGACGGCTGAGATCCGCAGGGCGCTCAAAGCCAACAATGAGCCAACGGGGCTGATCGTCACACAATTGCGACCGGTAGGACCCGGAGCTTTAGGCGGCCTCAAGGTTGGTGATCTCGTAACGCACGTCGGAACAAAACAGTTGGTTAACTCGACAGATATCACAACTGTTAGCAATCCGACTCCCCGAGATCCAATACTCCTTCGAATTGTGCGAGACGGCTTACCAGCCTTCATCGCCCTGACCGGCGAAGCGCAGCCGTGATCGAAACCGCGCGTCGACACCCGACTATCCTTTGGCCAGTGACTCCGCACCCGCTATTCGCCGACCCTCCCTGCCGACGAGCCAAACACGCGCCTCGCGACAAACAAGCCGCGCGATCGCCAGTGAACGTCGCTCAGGTTGTACGCGGAGACGGAACGCATATCCGTATTGGGGAGCGTGCAAAACAGGAAGTTTTGCCCGCGGGCCCCGGGGACGGGTTTACGCCGATCCTCAAGACCCATATGCGTTCCGACCTCATTACAGGCAACCCATTTCCCCGTCGGCGAACAAGACTTCCAGGTTGAAGCGCGCGCAGTGCTCCTGATAACGCATCTCGATCAGTTCTATTGCTATTTCCAGAGCGGAAACGTCTTGGCATTCTGTTGATATCGCACAATTCGCTGGAGGTCGCGCTGCCGGCGTACTGCGCGGCCACAACGCGTGAGCGGCCACGACGCGCGCGTCTTCGTGTATCGGTTGCATCGACATCGTCGGACTCCTTGCCTATGGGGGGCGACAAACATTGCATTCGGTCCAAATCAGCTCGAGAGCACGGCGCGCCTTATACGATGAAGCGACACGCCGGCACAGCGTGATACGTCCAGATGACAATAGGGTTACTCGCAGTGAGCTCCCGAGCCGTCGGCGAACTGCTTCCCACCGGCGGCACGGCCGCCTTCGGGTTGGCGATTTATCCCATTGCGCCGTAAGACCTCGGCCTTCAGGCGAGGATTGCAGGCGCACTCTGGAGCCACATCGGCGCCGCTCGTGGTCCCCGATTCTCATAGCCGTGGAGCTGCAGAAGGAAAAGGCCCCGCTCGCGGGGCCTTCCAGTACATCAAATGGCTTGTCCAGAGGCAATCGTTAGGCGGCGGCCGCCAACAATTGCCAGTTTCTGGGCATGATCACTGTATCAATCGCGTGGATGACGCCATTCGTCGCGTCGAGTTCCGTCCTTTTAACGTGAGCACCGTTGATCTGTATTTCCGAGGACGATACCACCACCGTCAGCGTGCTTCCCTGCAGCGTCATCACGTCGCCTGATTTCATGTCCTTAGCCGTGACATGCCCCGCGATCACATGGTAGTTCAACACCGCCTTGAGCTTCGCCTTGTCCTTGAGCAATGCTTCCACTGCGCCGGCTGGGAGCTTCTTGAAGGCTTCCTCGGTCGGTGCGAAGACAGTGAATGGGCCTTTACCGGCCAGCGCATCGGTCAATCCCGCCGCCTTAATTCCGGCAGCAAACGTGGTGAAATTGCCCGCGACATTCACCGTATCGACGATGTTCCTCGTGGGTACCGTATGGTCGGTGCTGGCTTGTTCGCTAGCAGAAACGTTCTTTGACTGATTCATAATAAAGTCCTCAACGTATAGCCAGCGAGAATTCACCGGCCAACTCAGCTCGTGTGCGGCTAAGGGGGCGGAGTATGCACCGTGTGCACCGCACTAACAGCCGATGACGAAAAGAAGCATTTAGTTTGACCGCTGGCTGGACTAGCCCTTGCAATTCACCCCTACCACGCGATGCGTTCCCGTGTATTTGCGTTTCCCATAAATAGCGCGACGAGTCCGACGCGCGCCCCTCTCAACAACATCACGTTTCTGGCGCCGAATCAAAAACCGGCAACGTTGTGAGGCTCTTCGATCAGCTGCCTCGCTGACCTGCCGATCACTTTCGATCATCAGATCCTCGCATGCGGTTCAGCTGTTCACGTGTAATCGGATTCGCCATAAGAAAGGCGACGCCTAGCGCAATCACGAATACGCCTGCAATAACATCGATTACCCTATCGGCGGGGAAGACGTATGAACAGACCAGGAACCCGAGACCAACGATAATCCAAATAACTGCCGCCAATTTGGCTAGCCGGCTGAGGCTACTCTGAAAACGCATGTTCATACCTCATTCGATGGTGGTAATAAGTCGCCTGCGAGGTCTAAATCGACTGCGGCGTTGTGCCTTAAAGTAAAATTGAGGGGGTCGCGCTCCTCATGAATGCCCTTCCGTGACCATTGATCGCAACGCTACGCGAATCCTAGGTTGCTGAAACAGCATCTCCCAAGCCCGCTGAAAGATATTCATTTCCAAATCCCCGTAAAACGCATTCGCTATCCGCATCTCCTCGCGCACCCGAGCCAAAGCTACGTCACGGGATCGCGGCCGCCGGCGCTGCAGTCGGCGGAGGCACGACCGCCAAGGTGTCCGCCCCAACCGAATCGCGTAAGGAACCGGTGTCAACTTGATGACGCTTTGCCCAATCCACGAGATTGGCGGGCCGGTAATCGCCATCCTTCTGCCAACGATCGAACACACTGACGTCGATCGTTTCATTAATCGTTGTGGTTGTAGTCGTGTCCTTGACGACCGGGCCGACGCCAATTGCCCTGTAGTACGGCCGGAATAATTTGCATGCTCGATAGAAGCCTCCCGCCATATCGCCGAATGAGTCATGAATGCCGGCTTTATTCTCATCTCCATCAATGACGGCCGTGCCTTTGAATACCAGCCCGTGTACTACGGCCTTCTGCATGAGCCATACCAGGGGTACCTGCGCCAACAACCCGTTGGCGTAACCGCCCCCAACATCCGCATGTGCCCCGACAAACCACCGCTGCTCCACCTCTTCTAGCGGCCGCGGCGGGGGACTTGGCACGCCCGCCTCGACACTCTTGGTCCACAGCGTAGGGGCGAACGCCTCTCGATGCTCATCAATGGCCATGGCGTGATACGCGCGAGAGTCATTTATTCTCAGGTCCGTCTCGAGAAATCCATAATTCGAGCGACTGATGATCGGAATGTGCGCAAACGGAACTCCAAGCGCGCCGACAGTATCGAAGACGCCTTGAAACCAAAGCGGGATGGGCATGGAATATTTCTTCAGCCACTGGTCCTCAAGCGAGAGACTATCGGTTGCGGTGTTCTGAAGATGAAGAATGGAAGGCTGGACGCGCTTCTTATAGCGAGCATAAAGCTGAGTGAGGGACATGGGGCTGCCCGGATTGAGGAGTCCACACTTTGAAATGAAGCCTGCCAAACTCCTGGCGGTGAAAGCGCCGCGACTGAATCCAAAGAGGAAAATGCGATCGCCGGCAACGTAGTTGTCGACGATCCACTCATAGGCCTGAATGACTTCGGTGTCGAGCCCATACCCGAAAATGCCACCCGTGAACTTCTCGCCGTATTGAGTTCCTACGCCTGGGCTGTAATAAACCACCTGGTCACTGCCGCAGGCGCACAGCGATTTCATCCGGTACACATTGGTATTGTCAGTGACGGTATTCCAGGTGCCGTCCAAGAAGAGCGCTAGTCGTTTGCTAGGCACGACGATTCCTCCATGAATTCCAGACGAATGCCGCTCTGGCCAGACAATCAAACCGTTACCGACGGCGGCTTCCTTCGCTACGGTCCAATTTACGACCGCTGAGGGCGCTCTGGCAAGCGATTGAGAGCAATAAATTGCACTCGAGCGTTACAACCCGCCCGAAGTCCAGAGTCCTTGTCTGTCCTGAGCCCTACTCACCCTCATGCGCCCGCGCGTCGATCTCATCCGGCGCATCCCGGTACCCAAACTCGAGCACATCCGGAACGTACTTCGCCAGGAACGCCGCAATCGACCCAGCTCGCCCATATTGATACACATGCCGACACTGCCGCTTAATCCGATCCTCAACGAATCCCTCGACGAGGTAGATCCCGTACCCGAGCGTCAGACCATGCGTCGACGGTCCCAGCAATCCCGCTTGCTCCGCCGCGGCTTAGGGTTCTCCGACGCCGGACACCGACCGAGGAAGCCAGTTCCTGCGCTACGCATCCGCTATCGGCAACTCCGCTGTTCAGGAGGCTTACGCCGGTAAATCATTCGAGAACGCCGACTACGCTGCCGTAGTCAGCAACATACCGTCAAGCCGCTCGACTCCCGCTACGACTACTCAGGACAACCTTCCGTGAGTTTCCGCTTCCGCCGCTCGATCAAGATCCTCCCCGGCATCCGCATTAACCAAGGGAAGTGCGGAATCTCGGCCCCCACCCGCGTTCGAGGCGCCAACGAGACCCGATTGAACGCACTGTGAAGCACCACACACACGGCAGCCGCAAGGGGTGCCAAAAGCCTACAGACAGCGCGTGTCAGTCCGCTCACGATCTCAGTTCAAACTACAGCGGAAACACAGAGGCCGAAATGAAAGCACTGTCGATCAAACAGCAGCCTTGGGTTCACGCCGGCCCTGCCGAAAGCCACGCCATACCCAACTTGCATAAGCCCGGTTTCATGTTTGAATACAACGTTCGATTCGATCCATCCGCGGAGATCGATCGGTACTTCGATGACAGTTCCCTCGCCACCACCGAACCACCCCACGTCGTTATCATCGCCGGCGGTGTCGCCGCGGGAAAGACCAGCCTCCGCCGCGCGAGGTATTCTACGGGCTACGTTGTGCTGGATGCGGCGGAGATCTTCCAAAACCTATGCCAAGGCAAGTCCTTAGGCTTCCCCGGCCCTTTCGAAGAACCAATGATCATGATTGGCCACGGAGTCGCCCAACGCATTTATCGGGAACGACGAAACTTTGTGACGGAAATCATTGGCAGAGAAACCGCCCCGGTACGCCAACTGTTTGAAACCGTCAAAGCTGCTGGCTATCAGATCGAGTTCGCCGGTGTCACTTGTGATGCAACCGCCGCAGTGGAACGAAACGCCCATCGTGAAGAAAGCAATATCTCGTCTTACTACACAGAACACTATCATCGGCAGTGGATACTCGAGACCATGACGCCTGATGCAAAGGTCCCAGACAGAATTGCAAACGCGACGGCGGATTGCCATTGACTAGAGATGAAAGCACTATCGATCAAACAGCCCTGGGTCCAGGGCATCCTTCGCGAAAGCAAGGATATCGAGAACCGGTTCTGGCAAAGCAAACATCGCGGCTGGATTGGCTCGACTACGGCGCCATCTGCGGCGTCGGCTAAAGCTAATTGCGGGCCGCCACAAGATCGCGAGCCACGTGTGACCAACAAGCCTCCCGGTACGGACACCCAATCCGACAACAGCGAATCAGTGGCAAGCCTAATAGCTTACTGCCGCGATAAGTTACGCGTGTGCCCGATGCCGCAGCAGTGGACTACTCTTTATCACATGTTGCCAAATCGTTCGCAGGTCGATAGCGCCTGGGAACCTCCACTGCCGTTAATTCTTGGCGAATGGCACGGAGCAACAGGGTTGCAGAAAATGCTTCGCCTTGAAACTCACGTTGAGTGGGCCGACAAATGGGGCGCCTTGGAATCCGTACAACGCTTCCTGCACTCTCTACAGGAAAATCAGTGGTTTCACCTCGGGGAGTGATTTCTCTGAACAACCGATAGTTGACCGGCCTAGCTCCCATCGTCGTACGACACCCAAGTTCGATAGCGAGCGGACTCGTACAGCGGGCGCCCGCTAGCGGCATCTTCTGCGTGACAGATGTCGCGGACGGCGACGAAGCAGGTTCACCCTGAATCCCCCCTCAGCAGTATTGTCTTTGCAATCGCTCCGCCACTCCATAAATACCGGGACAACCTCCCATGGGTTTCCGCTTCCACCGCTCGATCAAACTCCTCCCCGGCATCCGCATAAACCTCGGCAAACGCGGAGTCTCCACTTCCATCGGCGTTCGAGGCGCCCACGTCACCTTCGGCAAAACCGGCACCCGCACCACGATCGGACTCCCCGGCAGCGGCTTGAGTTACACCCATCTCGACAAACCGCATCATGAGCACACGGCGGCTCCAGCCGCCGACCACGCCCCGACGGCCAGCGTGCCGACTGGCAACGCGCGGCGCGGGCTGCTGTGGATCGCCCTCATAATATTCGCCAGTTGCGTCGCGATGGCACTCTTCGTTCAATGACCATTCACGGCCGACGAGTAAATATGCCAGGGCCCAATGCGAGGTAATGTGTGCCGCCATCACTTAAGGCAGTCATCGCGTTTGCAGTGCGGGTCGCCAGCCCTAAATACGCCAGTGACCTTGAGCTGCGAACATGTTTATGAAACAGGTTCGCGGCATAAACAGGTCTGTCGATCGATGGGCCGCCTCCCGGGTCTTGTTTTCCTCAAGTGCATCCCCTTCCGCTGCCACCAGGGCGCGATGATGACTGCAACGACGTGGCTCGAGAACGCCGATCTTGTGATATCGGTTCGCAACGAAAGTCCATAGTCCGGGGCGTGCAAAACAGGGAAGTTTTGCCCGCAGCGTCTATTGCAGTCGACGATTCCCTCGTAAACGAACTTAGCTGGCAACCAGGTCGACTGCATATTCTCAGTCTAGCTGAGCCGTTCGTGCATTGATGTGCTCGCCCGGCACGGCGAGTTAGCGACGAGTCGCTATCCTTTTCACCGTCCGTGAACTGATGAATCCGCCTTCGCACAGGACCCCGGCATCGGCTTCACCCCAAAGCTATAACTCGCCCACACGCTGAACCGCCCCGGCGGCACCGCCACCGAGCCGCAACGCGGCGTCCGCCTTTGTCCCAGGCGACTGACCACTCTGGCAACGGTCTGAATTTCATGATGCTGGCCGCAGCTATCGCTCATACCGTTTCGTGACGGGATTAAAAATGTAAAACACCTCCTTTCCATTTTCGTCAGGAGGTTTGAATTTGCACATCAATCCAAAGATCTCCATCACGGAATTGGACTGATCATGTTTCGTCCCAAACGATGTAAGCATTACATCGCTGAGGTACATGTTATTCGTGATTCCCGTGTCGTCGTCCACGAACTCCACAATCGCAGAATCGACGGCTGAGCCGTCATTCGTCATCTTGAGTAAAGCGCCGCTGCTGATGTCAAATTTTTTCGAACACTCCAGTTCGATCCACGGTATCGTCTTCGATCCCGGTGGAGGCGGTACAGGAGCTGCGGGTGCGCTCGGTCTTGCGGTCGTGCAACTCAACAACTCGATCCATTGCACGTGCTCACGGTCCGTGCTGGAGCCCATGACCTTGCCGAGTTTCAGAAAAATCTTCGCCGTGCTCAATCCGCCTCCTAGGGCAATATGGCCTGACATTGAAAGATACCCACTCAGGGAAGCGGAATCGGCCGGACGAACCCGACAAGACGGGGCATTTATTTTCCGGGCCGTGAATGATTTCGCCGTTCACACCGGAGAAATGCAACGCAGCTCGAAATGATGCGAATGGCCAGCATCGACGATAGAACTATCCTGGCCGGCCCGAGTCACATACGTAAATCACATTCGAGGATTGATGAATGAACAAACTCACCTATAAAGTTGTGAAGCACGACGGCGGTTGGGCCTAGGGCGCCGCCCGATGGGAAACTACTAAGAGCCATTCCCAACTCGAGAAGCCGCTCGCAGGTCGGCCAAACGCGCTGCGAATGAGCAGGCTACACCGGGTGAAACAACCCTGATTTCCTACGAGGACGAGAAAGGACGCTGGCACGACGAAGTCGACAGTGGCACTGATCGGCCGGCAACTACAATAGAAGGCTGAGAGAATTAGCGGATCCGCTCCCTCTCGCTTTCAGATCTGCCCATCGACCACAGTTCTGTAGCGGGCCACGGGATAGCGGATGAATCGATTAGGCTCCTCGGGATCGTACAGAACCGTGATCACGATCTCGCGCCGATGCGGAGCGGCGCTGAGTGAAGATCCCCTGACGGGACTCTTGGCCGCGTCTGTGTAATCGGCTATCCACGACCGGCGAAAGAGTATCACCGCACCACAGGCCGGGATGCCGCACGCGAGGAGCCTCCGTTCCTCCCGTCGCAGGCGCCGCCGACGCGATTCGGTGAACCCAGCGATAACTGCGACGACGACACTCGGCCATAACATCCAAACTTGCGCCTGCGGGTGGCGCAGGAAGTCGGCGAGACCGTGAAATACGAAGGACATCAATCCCTGCGGCATCTGCACCGGTACCGTGCGCGAGTACAAAAAGCCCAGCATGTAGCTGATCGCGGCAACCAGCACAAGAAAGACGAACCGCGGAAATGCCCATAAGAGTCGAACGCCCAAGGGGGCGCTTTTGATCTGGCGAGGCGGAGGAGCGCTAAGCTCCGGCGGCACGCGCCATTGCTCTTTAGCTTCGCGGCGCTTCTCCGCGGCCGCACGGAACAGCTCCTCGAGCGGCACGCCGCGGTTCTTTTGCTGCTTCGCGATCCCCCAGACGAGGGCCCCGAATATGTAGGCCGCTGCGATCGCACCGAAGATTATGAAACCCTTGGACATTAGTTGAAACCGTTCGCAGGGTTCACGGGGTGCGTAATTTCTTAGATGATGCACCGCCGCTATCGTACATAAAATTCCCTTCCTTGCAGGCGCCGCAACCAGCAGCAGTTTGAACGACATAGCTTGGGATGTCCAATAATGTGCCGGCATTTGGGAAGCGACCGAACAACACGAGTCATTTCACGGTTTTTTGGGAACGCTCTTGCGAACGGCCGAAACAGGGGACTTGTCGAGTGAGTGGGCGGAATCCGCGGCCGAGCGCGACGACGTGTATCAAAAGAAAGCTAACCAACGATCACTCTTCCGCGGCGCGCGCGATGAAATCGCGCGCGCACTTCGCACCCGCCAAGTAAAGGGCTCGTTGAGGGACTATCCGTTTTCGGAGTATCGACTAAGTGAGTTCAAAAGAAATGGCCGCTCTCTAATGCGCCTCGTTGACAAGAGTCGGGCCGATGAACTCGCCGATCGCTGGGGAGTTCCTCTCCCGGAGAAATACGCTTCGGATCTTCACTGTTATATACAGACAGACCGCGGCCCGCATTGATCTGGCCCAAGTCGCTTTCAATCGCAGTTTTCATGCCGGCCGCGCCAAAAACTGCTGGATCAATGCGAGCACGGCCTTTGGTTGCTCTTGCTGCACCCAATGACCCGCGCCATCAACCAGGTGAATACCTTTGAACTGGGTACAAGCCGTCGATGCCATTGATTCCAGAGCGCCGGGACTCTGATAGACCCCCCAATCGCTCTTGCCCGCAATGAAACAGGAGGGCACATCAATGGTGCGCCCCGAATACGTCTCAAGTTCCGGACGGAATCTAGAGTCCGTCATGCAGCGGTACCACTGCAAGCCGCCTTGAAACCCGGAGCGCGTGTATTCATCGCTGTATACGCGGAACTCGCTCTCCGGCAGCCATCTGCAAGCCGCAATTTCCGCCGCACTCGGCGCCTCCTGTGCGACCGTCTCTGCCATGCCTTTATCGAGATCCATGATGTAATACCTCGGCATCTTCGCAAGCTCCTCGGCAGTCCAAGACGCGAGCGGGAACGGTTTGTTTTGCTTCCAATCCGCGCTCTTGAAATGGTAGTACTCCCGCAAGAATGAATGCACACCCTGGGGGCAGTGCTGCATGTTGTCGTTGGCTTCTCGCGTTGAGTAGTACCACTGGTAGTGTTTGCGCGGCGGATTCAAGGCTGCGAGATCTTTCTGAATACTGATTCCTGGCCGTTGCGCAGCGGCGGTTCCAGGCTGTAGATCGTTCCCCTTGTTGAATGGCAGCGCCGGCGGCCCTGCAAACGGAGCACTCAGCAGAACCACCGACCGAAAGACATCGGGGCGCAGAAGAGAGCACCAAGCCGCAACGGGCGAGCCAAAGTCGTGCCCGACGACGGCAGCAACGGAGTGATAACCGAGAGCTGCAACCAATCCAACGGCATCTCTTACGAGATTGGGAAGCCGGGATAGCGCGATGTCACCGTCATAGCTCGCGTCGCCGCCCGTTGTGCGCCCATAGCCCCGTTGATCGGGCGCGATCACGTGATAGCCCGCCGCCGCCAGAGACGGCATGAGCTTCCTCCAACTGTACGCAAGCTCGGGAAAGCCGTGCAGCAGCAAAATGCAAGGCCCCTCTTTGTTCTCGACGCCCGCCTCGAGCACGTGCATCGCGAGGCCATTGCTGTTGTCAACGAATCGCGAGCGTATGCCCAATGGCAGACTACTCTCGCCGTACACCACGTCAGGATTCCGTATCATTTTTCCCGGTGCCATTTGCTTCGTGAGCCCGCGAGTGGAAAGAACACTCAGAGTCCCCAATCCGACGAACACCTGACGCCTCGTCACGTTGAACTCTTGCATCAAGTTCCCCTGTCGATTTTAAGACTGGACACGAGCCGGATCCCGAGCGCCGCTCGTCGCATGAAGGATGCGGAGCGCGTGCCCATCGGCCGGGGCGTGTTGCCGAGAGTCAAGCGATCAGGAACCTTTGTGTCGCGCCGGGTAATTTTTCCATTCGCCGGTTCTTCCGTTGAGTGCGCGGAAGGAACCATCTTGGTCAGCACTGATCTTGATCCAATAAGAGGTACTCTCATCGGGATTGGCGATGCGTTCAGCGGCGAAGTTCTTGTCGCCGGCGGCTTCCGAATTATGGAGCTGCCAAACGTCCTCCAAACCTTGCACGTGGTGAAGTGATTCGTAGGTCGCCAGCGCGCCGCCCTTCTTCAGGCCATTGTTCATGATGGCGACTCGCGGTTTGAATGCGGCGAATGTTGCCGGATCAGAGGCATCCCCGCCCCCATGGTGTGCCACCAAGTAGACATCGACGGAGCCGATCAGATTCTTGGGACACGCCAAGTCGAACAGAGGCTGGCCGGTGAGGTCGCCAACATCGAGAAACCGGAATTCGCCAAATGACACCACGATGCCGGTCGAGCGGGGATTCTCGACGGGGTCTCCCGGGGAAGGCGCCGAACGAGCACAAGCGGTATTGATTTCGCCGGCGCCGGGAAACGGATCGACGATGGTCGATGCGGCGGAACTCACGACGACGGCATCGATGCCTTTGAGTGGCAGTCGATCGCCCGGCTTGGGTTCGATGTGCGGTACCTTGTTGCGCACCGCGAGGTAGGCCTCCGACGCGTCCTTCAACCCCGCATCCTTTTGTCCCTCTGCAGCCAAACTGCCATGATCGATGAAATGGAGTATTGGGATGAGATGCGCAAGCTCGGGAAACCCGCCTTCGTGATCTGGATGGAAATGCGTGAGGAGCGCATAGTCGATCTCTTTAATGCCCGCATCGTGAGCGGCGGCGACGATGCGGTTTGCGTCACGCGATTGTTTGGGATCGCCGGCCTTCGCACCCGGCGCGCCGTTGCCGGCCCAACCTGCATCGATGAGCAAAGACTCTCCCGCAGGAGTGACCAGCAACGTGGACTGCCCTCCCTCGACATCGATGAAGTAGATGTCGAGGGTTTTAGCAGTCACACTGTGGGCTGCACCAATTACCAGCAATGCAATGACCGCTAGGGATACCAAACCGGATTTCATATCCGCTCTCACCCTCGCCTCACTCCTTCGGCACGAATTCCTTTGGTTTCTCCGACCCCTCGCCGAAGAAGAACTTCTCCATCTCCTTGACCAGGAAGGCACGTGCTTTGGGCTCGATGGGAGTGAGGCGGTTTTCGTTGATCAGCATGGTCTGATGCGCCACCCACTGCGCCCAGGCTTCCTTCGATACGCTGGCATAGATGCGCTTACCGAGTTCGCCGGGATAGGGCAGGTAATCGAGGCCTTCTGCCTCGCGCTTCAAGAGAACACACTGTACGCGGCGCGCCATAGCGCCATCTTAACCCAAGCGGCGAGCGCGGTCCGCATGCGATGAACAGAAAGAGAGGGGCTGCGGCGGCGCATCCCCTGCGAAGCGGGAGCTAGTGAGCGGGTGGTTGGTCCAGCCACGTCCACTCTTTGCTCGACTTGCGGCAGCCTCCGCCCGTGACACCAGTCCAGAAGCGCCCGCGCAAAGCACGCCCGGTCGGCGCTCCAGAGAGTTGGCCGTACTTCAAGACGTGCTTGCCAGCTAAATTTAGTAGGGTCTGTTCGCAGGCAGCAGCAGACGATCCGTGATCGGCAAGAATTGGTTGGCCGCCCGGATGAGCGAGCCCGCAGTAAGCTCCGCGACACCGTGCACTTCAACGCGCACTCGGTGGTGCTCCCTGACCTTTTGCACCAACAGGTCAAAATCTCCATCGCCCGATGCCAAAACCACGACATCCGCGCTGGGTGCGTATTCGAGGACATCGAGGGTGATGCCCACGTCCCAGTCGCCTTTTGCCGAGCCATCGCCGCGGCGGATGAATGGTTTCAGCTTTACCTCGAAACCGATGCCGCGCAGGATGTTTTGAAACGCCAGCTGTTTTTCGTCATCGCGGTCGATCGCGAACGCTATGGCTTTCACGACGTTCCTATCTTGCGTAACTTCCGCCCAAAACTTTCGGTAGTCGAAATGCCGGGAGAAACGCTCCCGCGTCGTGTAGTAGATATTCTGAACGTCGACAAAGATCGCTACGTTTTCCAATTGCCCATCCCATGAGGAGCTATCGAACTTAAGGTCAGTCTCACGCTGCGGCGTCTCTTGAAAGTAGCCGATCAAACAGCTGACTGATCGGCTGCGGCAAACCGACGCGCGGCGGAGACCTTAAGGCATACCAGAGCCGATCGTCCGCTTCGCGCACGCCCAAAGAAGAACGGCAGCGTACCCGCAGCGGCGTCAATCGCAGATCGAAATGTGTGAAGGCATGATCGATGGGATCGAGCTGCTGAGTGGACTCGATGTCGCCGAGTTCGCGGCGGCACCAGGCGAGCGCCGCCGGTTCATCGTCGAATTGCGGCGGCGACCAGAGGCCTCCCCAGATGCCGGGTGCGGGCCGACGCTCGAGGAGCACGGCGAGCGACGCGTCCATTCCGGTCTCCGCAATCAGCAGGATCGTCTCGCGCGCCTCGCGCACACGCCGCTGTTTGACTCCCGGCAACTCCGCTTGACGTCCCTCGCGCGCAGCGACGCATTGGGCGCTCATCGGGCAGAGGGTGCAAGCGGGCCGAGTACGGGTGCAGACAGTGGCTCCTAAATCCATGATGGCCTGCGTGTAGGCGGCCACTTTGAGGTGAGGTGTGCACGCCTCCGCCTGCGACCACAGCGCCTTGAGTACCGCCGCGGAACTGGGATCGCCCGCAATCCCGAAGACTCGGGCGAGCACGCGCTTGGCGTTGCCGTCGAGAATGGGATGCCGATGCCCTCGCGCCAGCGCCAGAATCGCGCCCGCGGTCGAGCGTCCGATGCCGGGCAGCGACTCGAGCGCTTCAATCTCATCCGGGAATTCACCGCCGTGCAGTCTGACCAAAGCCTCAGCGCAAGCACGCAAATTACGCGCCCGCGCGTAGTACCCCAAACCGGTCCAAAGGTGCAGCACCTCATCGAGCGGCGCGGCCGCGAGCGCCTCGACCGTCGAAAACCGCTCCATGAAGCGCTCGAAGTAGGGAATCACGGTGGCAACTTGAGTTTGCTGCAGCATCACCTCGGACACCCACACTCGGTATGGGCTCGGATTCTGCTGCCAGGGCAGACCTTTGCGCCCGTGCCGCTCGAACCAATCCAGCAGCTCTCCGGCAAATTGCTCCGGCTGCCACCTCATGGGTGGCCTAAACCCCTCGATCCACTCGCCCAGAACCTCATATTCTTCGCTCCGCGCCCGTGAGCGCAATTCGTTGAAAACCAAGCCCGATCATAGCTCAAGCCAACGGAAACCCGGCCGATACCAGTAGATTGAGGGCGCACGCCCACCCCATTGGCTGGATGACGCATGCGCAGATGGCCGGTCCGCATCAAATTGCTCGCGATCCCAGCGGTGGCGGCCACGCTGGTCATGGCAATGACGCTGTGGTTCGTGGATGCGAGCCGGCGCTATGACAGCCAAGTCCGCGCGACGGTCGAGCTCGCGTTAAAACCCCCCGGAGCCCCGCTCGGCTCCTCCGCCGCAGGCTCATCGCAGACTTCGGACGTCGCGGCGCAACGTGCCCTGACCGCCGCGGCGCGATCGTTCGAGACCGAGGAACTCCTCATCGGCGCTTCCGCGCTCGCGATCATGCTCGCACTCGCGGCCGGCGCTTGGGCTGTGAGCCATGGCCTGGTGAGCCGCATTGGCGTGCTGCGCAACGTCCTCTCGCCGCTGCAGGACCGCGGCGCCGTTCCGGCGCGCGCCGGCGATGAAATGGATTCGCTGTCGGAGAGCTTGCACAAGGCCATTTACCGCAACCGCGAGCGCGAGATGCAGCTGCGCCGCTCCTCCGAGTTTCTGGAGTTCGCGCAGGCCGCCGGCGGATTCGGCATCTTCGATCTCGATCTCGTGACGGCGCACATGATCGGCACGCCGCTGTTCTTCGAACTCATCGGCTTGCAATCCGGCAATGTCGACCTCATGCGCCACGAATGGCTGGCCACCGTGCATCCCGAGGACTTCGAGCACGTGGTCCGCGAGCTCAACACCGCGATCAGCGTCGCCGGCAAATTCCAGGCGGAATATCGGTCGCTCAAGACGGACGGCAGCGGCCGCTGGCTCGCCGGCCGCGGCGAAGTGCTGCGGGATGCCGAGGGCATGCCGGCCCGAGTGATCGGGACCCTCACCGACATTTCCGAGCGCAAGGATCTGGAAGAGGCGCTGCGCCAAACCACCGAGTCGCTGAACATCGCGCAGACCGCCGCCGGGGTTGCGACCATGGATCTTAATTTCGAGCGCCGCAGCTGGATTTGTTCCGCAAATCTCCACGAGCTTCTCGGCATCCCCTCCGCAACTCCCCTCAATGATCTGCACGCACGGTTGACGCGGGTGCACCCGGAGGATGCCGAAAGGATCCGCCGCGCGCCCTTCGAGACCACGCCGGAGAATCCTTCTTACCGTTGCGAATATCGCCTTCTGCTCGAGGACAGGACGGAACGCTGGATCGCGGAGAAAGCCAATGTGACGCGCGCGGTGGGGGGCGAGATCACGCGCATCACCGGCGTGCTGATCGACGTCACGGACTTAAAGCGCACCGCAGCCGCCTTGAATTCCACTGAAAAACGCCTGGCCCGGACCATGCGCGGCACGCGCGACGGCGTCTGGGAATTCGACATTCCCATGGGTCGGATTTGGTTCGGGCCTCGCTTCGAGGAATTGCTGGGCTTTGCGGGCGGCGAACTCGAACACTCGCAGGAACGCTTCGAGAGTCTGATCCATGCGGACGACCGCGGCGTCTACCGCCAGGGCATCGACGATCATTTGCTGCGCGGCCAGCTCTACGACGTCGAAGTGCGGGTGCTGCACAAGACCGGACACTACGAATGGGTACGCCTGCGCGGGCAGGCCGAGCACGACGCGAGCGGCAAACCCACCTGGCTCGCAGGATCGATGCAGCTCGTCACCGACCGCAAGGCGGCCGAGCAGGCGGCGCTCGATGCCAAGCTCGCCGCAGAAGCCGCGAACCGCGCCAAAAGCAATTTCCTCGCGAATGTGAGCCACGAAATACGCACGCCCATGAACGGCGTGATCGGGATGTCGCAGATTCTGTCCGAGACCAAACTCGATACGACGCAGCGCGAGTATGTCGAAATCATCCGCGGCAGCGCGCAAGCGCTCTTGTCCTTGATCAACGATGTGCTCGACTTATCGAAGATCGAGGCCGACCGCTTGGAGCTGGAAGACGTCGACTACGATCTGCGCGACGTCATTTATGAGACGGCCTCCGCCATCGCACTGCAAGCCGCCGCGAAAGGCATCGAACTCGTGGTCAACATCGATCCTCCCGTGCCGGTGCTGTCGCGCGGCGACCCTGTCCGCCTGCGCCAGATCATCATGAACCTGATCGGCAACGCTGTGAAATTCACACACGAGGGCCACGTGCTCCTGCATGTGTCGAGCAGCTCGAGTGCCGAGGGTGGTGAGGCGATGCGCATCGAGGTGACCGATACCGGCATCGGAATTCCGGCCGACCGACTCGACCGCCTGTTCAAGACCTTCTCGCAGGTCGATTCTTCCACCACCCGCCACTACGGCGGAACAGGTCTCGGGCTCTCCATCGTCAAGCAGCTTGCCGAACTCATGGGAGGCGATGTCGGCGTCGACAGCGAGATCGGCCGCGGCTCCCGCTTCTGGGTGACCTTTCCCTTGGGGCCGCTACGGGAGCAGTACGGTCCCAATTCCTTGGGGTCCGGCAAACGGATCCTGGTAGTCGATGATTTGCCCGCGTGCCGCGCGGGCCTGGCCTCCAAACTCGGCTTGTTCGGCTTCGAGCCGGTCACCGTTGGAAGCGTCGATGAAGCCTTGCAGCTGCTCGCCACGGATCAGGCCTTCCACCTGGTGCTGGCCGATGAATTGATGCCGGTGCAAGGCGGTCTCGATTTATTGGCCGCGCTGCGCTCGGATCCGCGCTACGAGCACCTGCCTTTCGTGCTCCTCTCGCTGTTCGGCTCCGACCATGCCGCCGTCGCCGACTGGCCCCACCAGCCCGATGCGATCGGCCTGAAGCCCATCCGCGCCATGAAGCTCGCCAAGCTCTTGGACCAGGTGCTGAGCGGCGCTTCACCGCGCTTGGCGAGCGCACCGGCCGCGCCGCGCGCTGATCCCACCTTCCGCGGACATCGCGTCCTTTTGGTCGAGGACAATCCGGTGAATCAACGCGTCGCGCATCGACTGCTGCAGAAATTGGGCTGCGAGGTCACGATCGCGAACCATGGGGCCGAGGCTTTGGAGCGTCTCGCGGAAGGCGCGTTCGATGTAGTGCTGATGGATTGCCAAATGCCCGTCATGGATGGATTCACGGCCACCGCCCGCATCCGCGAATTGGAACTCCAAGGCGCCCGCGGCAACCGAGTGCCCATCATTGCGCTGACCGCCAACGTGATGAACGAGGACCGTGAGCATTGCATTGCCGCCGGCATGGACGCGCACTTGGGCAAGCCCATTGTTCCGAGCCAATTGGCGGATTGCCTCGGCAGGTACTTGAGGGGCAGCAAAGTGGCGCAGGAAGTCGATCTTCAGGCGCTGCACGATTTGACCGGCGGCGATGCCGAGTTCGAACGCGAGTTGATCGAAACATTCATCTTAAGCGGCGATCAATGTCTGGCCGAGATCGTGGCGGCCATGCACATCAACGACCTTGAAACCATCGGCAAACGCGCGCATGCGCTCAAGGGTGCCAGCGCCAACATTCACGCGCACCGATTGAGCGCCGCGGCATCGAGCCTCGAGAGCGCCGCGCGCACGAATTCGGCGGCCGAGATCGACGGCCTGGTGCGGCAGGTGACGGACAATCTACAGGCGGTCAATGCTCAACTGAGCGAGTTCAACGCGCCGCCGGGTTCCGCACGGGCGGCTACGCATTCGCCTTGAGGGCGACGGACTCGACGATTTCAACCCCGGTGGTGCGGTTTCTGCCGGCCTGTTTGCTGCGATAGAGACACTCGTCCGCGGTCCGGATGAGAGTCTCGACCTTGAGCGTGAGATCGGGTCCCTGTTCCGTCGTCGCAGCGACGCCAAAGCTTGCCGTGATTTGCACATCGCCGGCGCGCGTCACGAAAGGGGTCGCCGTCATGATGGAGCGCATTTTCTCCGCGACGACCATGGCGCCGTCATGGCCCGTGTCCGGAAGCACGATGAGAAACTCTTCGCCGCCGTAGCGTGCGATCCAGTCGCTGGTGGTGCGGATGGACTTCTGCATGCGCGCGGCGAACTGCTGCAGTACATCGTCGCCGGCGGCGTGCCCGCGCGCGTCGTTGAGTTGTTTGAAATGGTCGATGTCGCACATGAGCACCGACAACGGATAGGCGTAGCGGCGGCAGCGATCGACTTCGCGCGGCAGCTGCTCCATCAGGTAGCGGCGGTTGAAAGCCCCGGTGAGCGCATCGGTTATCGATAAAATCCGGTTGCGCTCATTGGCGGCGCGCAGCGAATGCTCCAGCGCCAGGATTCTGCGTCCCGCGATCAGGCGCGCGATCAGCTCGGGTTCATCCACGGGTTTGATCAAGTAGTCGTCGGCACCGGCTTCGAGCCCCGCGATGATGTGCTCCTGCGAGTCGCGCGCGGTCAGGAGCAAGACATAGACGTAGCCGTCGAGCTGCAGGCCGCGCACTGCCTCGCACAACGCGATGCCGTCCATTTCCGGCATTTCCCAATCGGTGATCAAAATGGGGTAGTAGCGCCGGGTCATGCGATCGAGTGCCGCGGAACCGTCGGCCACAGCATCGACCTCATAGCCCGCCTTCTTCAAGAAGCGGGTCATGAGCATTCGCGTCACCGGATCATCCTCAGCCAACAAGATTGCGGGTGCAGTCTCGGCTGTGATCGCCGTCACAGATTCATTTTCGGGCACTACTTTGAACTCCGCGTCCCCGGCCTCCACTGATACGAATATCGGCGGGGCTGGGCTCGACTTGATGATCCGCTGTTACTTGTTGCAAACCCCGCGCTGCCGCTCAATGAGCGCACGTGCACCTCGCCCGCCAGGGTCTCGATTTGAATATTTGCGTCTTCGGCGATGGAGCAGCGGAGCCGCGGCCTCGAGATCCCCGCTCACGGTATCGGCGTCGATATCGCCCGACAGATTGCTCAAAATGGATCTTGCCATTGGCGCTGTTCAGACTGACGTGCACCGGCGAATTGTTGCCGTGCACATCAATGGCGCCGCCGACGGTCTTGAGGTCGAGGTCGAGGTCGGGGCCGGCTGCCTCGGTTTGCGAGTGCGCCCCGATTTGACGCCTCATCGCCACCCTCTGTCCAAAACTCAATAAAACACCCGTTCGCGAATCACTTATTGGAATTGTGCAGCAGTAGATCGGGTATGTCCCTACAGGGGGCCGAAGACCCTTAAAGATCGTGCTTTCGTGGACCGATACTCTAAGGATGACCGTGTCGAAACCGCGAACGAGAAAAACACCCAATCCCGGTTTGCGAGCGCTCGCGGCCTGTGGCGACGGCTTTTGGGAGTTCGATTTGCTGGATAGCTCTGCATGGTTCAGCGACTGGTTTTATCGCAAGCTACATTGGTCGACCGATGCCAAGCGCACGGCGCTCCTCGATTTACAGCCGCTGCTGCAGCCGGCCGCCTGGGACGAGATGATGCGCACGTTTCGCGCTCACCTGGAGCAGAATCTGCCGCTGGATCTTAAGCTGCGCGTTCAGGTGTCACCCGATCGAAACGAGTGGTGGCACATGCGGGGCAGTGCCGAACGCAACCCGGCGGGACAACCGATTCATCTCTCCGGCAGCATGCGGGAGGTCAGCGCCGATGCCGCGCATCCCGAAACATCCTCACGCCTGCTCCGCTTGCGCGACGCGTTCGATGCATTGCCGGTCGCGGCGGCGCTGCTCGACTCCGAAAGCGCCGTCCTAGAAATGAACCGCCTGTGGCGCGAGCTTCCCGCAGGCGATGCGGTCGAGGTCATCACACGGGTGCGAGCGGCCCAGGTCCAGTCGGCGGTCGAATTCACAGTGGACCATGGAGCCGGCGGTACGCTCCGGCTGCGCGGGCGGGCCGTTCCCTTCCACCATGAAGGATCGCGCCACCTCATCGTGACGCTCACGGCCCGCTAGCCTGGATGACCACGCTGGGGCGTAGGGCTAACAATTTGGTCAGCCGAACGAGATTTTAAGTTTGCGGCCGCCCCACCACGGCACGGCGACGTCGGTGTCTTGGAAGCCGGCGGCGAGCAGTA
>Ga0302324_100000776_pt1 | contig 80781 bp, 66 predicted proteins | sample Palsa_T0_1_FD_201949 | JGI IMG/M metagenome (GOLD analysis project Ga0302324, IMG submission 201949) | Peat permafrost microbial communities from Stordalen Mire near Abisko, Sweden - Palsa_T0_1 | ecosystem: Environmental > Terrestrial > Soil > Palsa > Peat permafrost | place: Sweden: Abisko...
TTTGACCTGGGCAATGTCATCATCCCCTTCAATGTTGATCTGGCCTACGCGCGGATGGCCGAGCTTTGCGTTTGCTCTAAAGATGAAGTAGCGGCGCGAATTCGCGCCACCGGATTGGTGCGGCCGGTCGAAAAAGGCGAAATCGCGGCCGAGCCATTCTTTCGCGAACTTTCCGCCGCTCTCCGCTTGAAGATCAACTATGGGGAGTTCTGTGACTGGTGGAACTGCGTTTTCGAGCCAGAGCCCCTGGTTCCCGAGGCGCTGCTCGAAGATCTCCGCCGCCGCTACCGGTTGCTGGCGCTATCGAACACCAATCCCATCCATTTCGCGATGCTGAAGGAAGCCTATCCCCTGCTCGGGCATTTTGATGACTTCGTGCTTTCCTATCAGGTGGGCGCTGCGAAGCCGGAGGCGAAGATATACCACGAGGCGATGGCGCGTGCGCAACGCAAGCCCGAGGCTTGTTTTTTCACCGACGATCTGGCGGTGAATGTGACAGCCGCGCGCGAGCTCGGAATGGACGCGGTCCAATTTCTGTCGGCGGAGCAACTGGAGCGGGAACTGCGCGCTAGGGGCCTGCGTCAGGCGTAGACGTTTATGCTGGAGCTGCTGTTGCGCGAGTTGTAAGCGTTGGAGGAAGACGCCGTCGAGGAGGAGTTTTGGCTGCCGCCGCCCCACTGCTGCTGTTGATCGTGCCAATCGGCCCCAGGCCATTGCCCAGAGCCCTGGGTCTGCGGGTTGGCAGCCTGCTCGGCCGTCTGAATGTCGCTTTGTAATTGCGAAAAGGCGGTCTGCGCCTGAGTGAGGCTGCCGGATGAGAGCGCTTGGCCGAGCGCATTCAGGTCGTTCGCGATCGGGTCGTTATTGTTAGTGGAAGTGGTGTTGGAAGCTGTGCTCGCCGTTCCGCTCTGCGTCTGGAGCGCCTGCTCGAGGGAGGCAAAGGCCGACTGCGCGTCCGTCAAATTGCCGGATTGCAGGGCACTGGCGAGCTGACCATAATCTTGCCTCACCTGTTGGACCGGATTCTGTGTTTGAGGCTGGGCTGCGCTCGCAAGATCGCTCTGCAATTGTGAAAACTCGCTCTGGGCCTGCGTCAGATTGCCGGACTGGAGATCCTGGCCGAGCGTGGCAAAATCGCTCTGGATGGCGCTATCGGATTTCGCGGGGCCCTGATAAGCCTGCACCAATTGCTTCAGGTTGGAATAGTCCGTCTGTGCGCCAGGCTGGTCGCCGGACTGAAGATCGCTACCCAGTTGCGCGTAATCCTGTTGGGCCTCTTGAGCCTCCGCGTTTGCCGACGCGGCGTCGCTCTGCAATTGGGCGAAGTCACTCTGCGCCGTGCTCAGGTCGCCGGACTGGAGCGCCTGGCCGAGCGCTAGAAAATCGTTCTGGAGCGTGTTCGACCCGGCCGAAGTCGAGCTGGTGTTCGAAGCCGACGAGCCTTGACTGCCCTGCAACAACTGTTGAATATTGGCATAGGCGGACTGCGCGCCCGACAAGTTGCCAGACTGAAGCGCACTGGCGAGTTGTTGGAAGTCCTGCTTGATTTCCTGGAACGGATTCTGCCACTGCCGCGGCGCCAGGTCGCTGATTAAGCTAGAGGATAAAGCTGAAATCGACATGCTGAATCAATCTCCACATCCATACGTATCGCCCGTAATGGAAGAAGATTGAGACTTTTCCTCTGTCTTGGCAAATCTTGACGATTAAGATGGAAATATCGAGGACAAGGGTGCGGACCAGCCGGGGAACATCGCCGATTGAAGTTCCCGAGCGAGCGTTTCGCTGTGGCCATCCGGGAAATGCGCACGGACGCGGCGGGTTTGTGGAAAAACGACCCACACTTCCTCGGCCCCGTGCGCGAAGTACAGTTCCATTTTCAAGTCGAGCTGCGCCGCAGTGTTCGAATCCGAGGCGACTTCGATGGCCAAGGCCGGGGAGCCTTCAAAGTATCCTCCGGGCCGCGCGCTCCGAAGTTGCGCCGTTCTCAAAAAGCTCACGTCCGGTTGCACCCATGTGTCTTCGGACAGCCTAAAGCCTGCCTCGACACGGATGTCGCCGAGCCCATGATTGTCGACGTAGGGCTGCAAGATGCGTAAAAGCAGATGCTGTACATCGGAGTGGTACGATTTCCGCGGAGGCATGACGATGTGCTCTCCTTGCAGAAGCTCGTGCTTGTGGCCGTCGTCCGGGTATTTTTCGAATTGTTCGAAGGTAAGAAATGTTCGGGTGGCCATAAGTGCTACTGCTGAAGAGGCGGTCCCAACCTATCAGTTAGACGATCGATGCTACGAATCTTAAGGTACTCTCCCAGCGCCACGACGAATATCGTGCAAAAGGAACACAACCAAGCGATCCACATCGCCCAGAGCGGCACGGTTTGGTTCATTGACTTCAGTGTAACTGACGCGCTGCAACCTTCTGTCCACGTTAAGATGAGAACCAGCAAGGTTGAATTAATATGAAGCATCCCGACAGACCCATGGACGAGCGATTGGCTCACATGGTGAGGCTGCTTAAGGACGCCGATGCGGGAACCCTCGATGCACTTGAATGTCCAAACTACCACCAGCATTCCGTATCAGTTTGGTTCACTCATCCGGGAGAGGGAATCTACCGAACGTGGTTTATCTGCACTGAGTGCTCGTTCCAGCGCCGCGCGCAGAACGTGGGCGTTCCACCGCACTACTCGGAAGATAGAGTCTCTGAGCGATTGGAAAACTACGATGAAAGCCTGCTTGCTAAGGCGCACTTTAAGAGACCTAAAGACAAGGCGTGAAAAAGGCGGCTCCGACGAGCCGCCCCAAGGACAAGGAGGATTGACACCTCCCACCAAATCGTGATGAATCGGTGAATCGGCTTTAGCTACAACCGCTGGTTCCGCCGCAGTTCTCGCACTTGTAGCAGCTGCCGTTGCGCGTCATGAACCCGCCGCATTCCGAGCACATCGGAGCGTCGCTCACCGCCGGGGCGAACGGCAGGGCCTGTTGCGGTTCGGGTTCGGTGGCGCGCAGCACTGGCGCATCGCCGGCTTCGTTGGCGGCATACTCCGGACCGAGGAACTTCGCGCCCAGCCAGCGGAAAATGTAATCCATGATGGACTTGGCATAGGGCACCTGCTGGTTCCCCGTCCATCCGCTGGGTTCGAACCGGACGTGGCTGAACTTGTCGACGAAGAACTTCAGCGGCACGCCGTATTGCAGCGCGTAGCTGATGCTGGTGGCGAAGCTATCCATCAAGCCGCTGATGGTGGAGCCTTCCTTGGCCATCGAGATGAACACCTCACCGGGCGTTCCATCCTCATACATGCCGACGGTGATGTAGCCTTCGTGCCCGCCGATGGAAAACTTGTGCGTGATCGATTTCCGCTCGTCCGGCAGCTTGCGGCGGATCGGCCGGTAAACAATCTTTTCCGTCACAGCCGGGGCCAGCGCGCCAGCGGATGCAGTGGCCTTCTTCTCACCCTTGCCGGTCCCCGAGCTCAACGGTTGCGAACGCTTGGAATTATCGCGATAGATCGCCACGGCCTTCAACCCCAGGCGCCAGCTCTCCATGTATGCATCCATCACGTCTTCGACAGTGGACTCTTCCGGCATGTTGATGGTCTTCGAAATCGCGCCGGAAATAAAAGGCTGCGTGGCGGCCATCATGCGCACGTGCCCCATGTAGTGGATGGACCGCTTTCCGTTTTGCGGGCGGAAGCTGCAATCGAAGACCGGCAGATGCTCGTCCTTGAGCGCGGGCGCGCCCTCGATGGTGCCGGTGGAATCAATGTGGGTGACGATCATCTCCACTTGCTCGGGCGTATATCCGAGCTTGATGAGCGCCTGCGGCACGGTGTTGTTGACGATCTTGATGATGCCGCCGCCCACCAACTTCTTGTATTTCACCAGCGCCAGGTCCGGCTCAATTCCGGTGGTGTCGCAATCCATCATGAAACCGATGGTGCCGGTGGGCGCGATCACCGTGGTCTGCGCATTGCGGAAGCCGGCGCGCTCGCCCAGCGTATACGCGTCGTTCCAGCAATCCACAGCCGCCTTAAACAAATCGTCCGGGACGCGCTTGCTGTCGATGCCACTGACGCTCTTGCCGTGCATCAGGATCACGTCCAGGAACGAATCTTCGTTGGCGGCGTAGCCGGGGCAGGGGCCCACGGCTTCGGCGATGCGCGCGCTGGTGAGGTATGCCTGTCCGCACATCACCGCGGTGAGCGCGGCAGCCCAATCGCGTCCGGCCGGGCTGTCATAAGGAATGCCCATGGACATCAGCAGCGCGCCCAGGTTGGCGTAGCCCAAACCGAGCGGGCGGAAATCATGCGAATTCTTCGCGATTCTTTCGGTCGGATAACTGGCGCTGTCGACGATGATCTCCTGCGCGAGCGTCACCGTATCGCAGGCGTGACGAAACGCTTCGACATCGAATTCGCCGCCCGGGCCGACGAACTTCATCAGATTCAGCGACGCCAGATTGCAAGCCGAATCGTCCAGGAACATGTACTCAGAGCAAGGATTGGACGCGTTGATGCGCGCGGTGGCCTTCGAGGTATGCCAGCGATTGATGGTGGTATCGAACTGCATGCCCGGATCGCCGCACTGGTGCGTGGCTTCGGAAATCTCGCGCAATAATTCCTTCGCGCTGTAGCGTTGTTTGGGCTGGCCGTTGGCCACCGAGCGCGTCCACCAATCGCCGTCCGACGCAACCGCTTCCATGAACTCGTCGGTCACACGCACTGAGTTGTTGGCGTTCTGGAAAAAGATAGACCCGTACGCGTCGCCGTCGATGGCTGCATCGTAGCCGGCATCAATCAGCGTGTGCGCCTTCTTCTCCTCTTTCGCTTTGCACCAGACGAACGACTTGATGTCGGGATGATCCACATTGAGAATCACCATCTTCGCCGCGCGCCGCGTCTTGCCCCCGGATTTGATAACTCCCGCGAAAGCGTCGAAACCCTTCATGAAGCTGAGCGGACCGGAAGCCGAGCCGCCTCCGCCGAGTCCGCCGCCCTCTTCGCGCAACGGCGAAAGATTGGTGCCGGAGCCCGAGCCCCACTTGAACAACATGCCTTCGGTCTTGGCCAGATCGAGAATCGATTCGAGCGAATCCTTCACCGAGTTGATGAAGCAGGCCGAGCACTGCGGCTTCGACTCGCCTTTCTTCAGCTTCACGATGTTGTCGGTGGCTTCGTCGTAATAATAGCCATAGCCGCGCGGCTCCGAAACGCCCACATTGAACCACACCGGCGAATTGAAGCAGGCCTTCTGCGTCAGCATCAGGTGCGCCAGCTCGTTGCGGAAGTTGTCCGCGTCTTCACGGGTTTTGAAGTAGCGGCCGCTCGCGCCCCAATCGGCGATGGTGTCCACTACGCGATGCACCAGCTGACGAACGCTGCGCTCGCGGTCGGGCGACCCCATCTTGCCGTAGAAATATTTGCTGACCACGATGTTGGTGGCAGTCTGGGACCAATCGGCCGGCACCTCCACGTCGTCCTGTTCAAATATGATGGCGCCCTTATCGCTGGCGATGGCGGCGGTTCTGAGCTCCCAGTTGATCTCGTCGTACGGAGTCTTGCCTGGTTCCAGTTTCTGGGTGAAGTACTTAGGAAAGCTGACGCCCTTGCGCTGGTTGGCCGGAAGAGCTTTCTTGGCGGTAGGTTGCAACTCCGAAATCCTGTTGGTGAGATCGACTGCGAGTAGTCCCATATCTATTTTCCTCCAAAACCTTAGCCCTTAACTTGGGTCTGGGGCACGTCTGCAATCATGCCCCAATAGGTAGTGGTGCGTCAAGGATTATATCTATATGCCGTGCAGTACGTTACGAAGGTATTAATTTATTTGGCTCACCGTACGCCAAGTCGATAAGTCTCCCGAGAAGCGTAGTCACTCAGGCGAAAAGGTGAGTCAAGTAATTTATTGCCGTTACGAACGGACTACGATAGTTGCCGGAAGGACGCGCCGCGGGCCTACCCGGATCTGCAGCGTGTGGGGGCCAGGCGGCAAGCCACGGGGCAATTCCAGGTTCAATTCGTAGCGCGGCGGGCGCGGATCGGTGCGCAACAGCCCCAGATGTTCCACCGGCTGATCGTCCACACTGGCGCTCACCGAATCGGGCAAGTTCGCTTCTTCCAGGTGAATCTTGAGCAGGCCGGTGCTGGTGGCGTTTTCCACCACCAGATTGACACCGTCCCGTATGGACACGATGCGCGGCACCAACGGTCCGGGAGGAATCACGCGGGCAATCGCGGAGAGGCGGAGCGGCTGACCGCCGTCTTTCGCAAGAATCCGAAGCTCCACTGGCACCAGTCCCGTTCGAACCCGGTCGGGAAGCCAGGCGTTCACCTGCTGCAGACCCTCCGCATCGGCCGGACCCACATAGATCGGCACGCCAGGCTCGCGCTCCACCAGCACCTCGATACTGTTGAGATCGCAGCCGGCCGGCAGGTGGTTCACCCAGAGTGACAGCGCGGCGTGGCGTCCGTGTTGGGGAATGAGCGGCTCGCCGGTGTACGCGTTGGTAACTCTGCGAATCGATGGCGAGAGCTCCCCTGAAACGGCAACGGAGGGAAGCGGCTTGCGCCACGTGGTCCACATGTATTGCGTGTTCTCGCCGTCCAGGTTCAAGAGCTCGAGGCCGTGATCACGCGTGAACGCGCGGATGTCGGCGGCGGTGAACGACACGCCGCTCCAGGTATTGGCGTCGCCGGGATGCGCCAGGCCGTTAAATTGGCCATGGAAAACGCCGCCGGGCTTGAGCACTCGCGCGGTTTCGCGCATGTATTCGGCCACCACGTCGCGGCTGGGGATGTGCTGGAAAACCGCGTAAGAGTAAATGAACTCAAACGAATCGTCCGCGAACTGGCCCAAGCTTGAGCCATTGTTGGCATGGAAATGGGCGTGGGGAATATCGGCCAGCCGCTCGCGAGCCAGGACAATCATTTCGTCGGAGACATCCACGCCGTGGATTTCGCCGAAGTGGCGGCTCAACGTTTTCACCAGACGGCCGGGGCCGCATCCGATTTCGAGCGCTCGCCAAGCCCGGCGGTTGGCTTTCGCCGGCAGCCGCTTCAGTTCCGCTTCGATGGAGCGCAAAACGTCGGCGGCCGTGGCCAGAAACTCCGCCTCATCCTGATCCCGTCCTCCAAAGGCAACGTAATAGTGCGCGTCTTCCCGGGCGCGTTGGTTCCAATCGGCGCGCATGCGCTCGCTGACGGAGCGGCTTTCATCCATAAACTAAAGGTCGCACAAGCGCGCTACCGGAGTGCGATGTCAGAGGGTGGAGCGCAGGCAGCTCAGCATGCGACAATTGGTCGCTTGCCACGTCCGGCCGGATCTGAAAGCCCCGTCAAACTCGATCTGTGGATTGCGGCGGCCCTCTTTATCGCCGATCTGCTGCTGCTTGGTCCTTGGGTCCTCATGGATTCTTCTGACCAGCCGTGGAATAACGGATACCTTTACACCGGCATTGCCCGGATGTTTCGCGATCGCAGCTCCATGTGGAACGCGCTGCAATATGGCGGCTCGCCCTTCCATTATCTATACCCGCCCGTCTTTCCCTCGTTGGTTGCCCTCGTTCCTTTTCTGTCGATCGGCCACGCATTTCATCTGATCAGCGGCATCGGATATGCCCTGGCGCCGGCTTGCTTATACCTTTTCGCACGCCAGTTGTTCGGTTCGCGATTCCTCGCAATATTCGCCGCTCTGGCGTACGCCGTATTCCCTTCTCCCATCTACCTGCTGGCAAAGGTGCGCGCCCTGGCTCATCCCTACGCATACGCGCCCTGGAGCTATTTGGCGCTGGTGGGCTATGATGAAGCGCCGCATGCCTTGGCTCTTCCGCTGACGCTCGCGGCGCTGAACGCCGCCTGGCGCAACCGGTGGACGCTGGCCTCAGTGCTGGCCGGCGGTGTCTTCCTGACCAGCTGGCCCGGGATGATCGGGCTCGGTTTCGCCGTCCCGGGCTTAGTGCTGGCACGCTGGCGGGATGTCGGCGTCAAACCAGCGCTGGTCCCGGTGGTTGGATTCATCGGCGTCGCCTATGGGATCTCAGCGTTCTGGATGACGCCGTCTTATTTCGTCTCCTCGAAATTATTCAACACCATGGTGTTCCGGCACACCATGCTGGCCGCCCCCTGGAGCAGCGTCACCTGGATGATTCTGACTGCGGCCTTGATCATATTGGGGCTTTCCCTGTGGCGGCGCATTCCGTCCCCAGTTGCGCTGGCCGCGGTGTGGTTCGCACTCTCCGGGCTGGTGGTTGTCGGCTACCTGCTGGCGGGGAATTACCTGCTGCCGTTGCCCCACCGTTACACGCTCGAGTTCTGTGCAGCGTTCGCGCTGTTGATCGCGGGCCTGCTTTCGTTGGCGCCCCGGCGAGCCCAAGCCGTGGCCGCAGCCGTATTGATCGCCGCTGGCACGGCGGTCTCATTTCGATTTATCACGCATTCCTGGAAACTGGAACCGAAGAGCGAAGACCCGCGCGCCACTCCGCTCTATCAAACCGCCATGTGGCTTGAGGGGCATGCGAATGGAGCGCGAGTGCTGGCCTCGGGCGAGTTGGACAGTAACCTCAACCTGTGGACCGACGTTGCGCAGGTGGGCGGCTCGGGACAAGACCCGACCAACTTCCTGATCTTTGCCGCGGAACGCCAAGTCGCGATGGGATGTGAAGCGGACTCTGAACGCCTGGCCGAGCTGTGGCTACGCGCATTGAATGTTCCCTGGTTCGTGGTTCACGGAGCCACGTCCCAAGATTATTTTCATTGGTATTCCGATCCGGACAAATTTGCCGCCCTTCCCATCGCATGGGATGACGGCATGGGCGACGTGGTTCATCGCGTCCCGAATTTTGAAGCTCAGGAAGCGGCCGTGGTGGATCTGGACGGGCTGGCCAAACTGCCCCGGCTGGCTTCGACAGCCGACCTCAAGTCTCTGGAAGCCTATGTGAACTGGGCCGCGGGCAGGCAACCCGTGGCAGTCCATCGCATTTCGCCGGGAGAAGCTTCGCTCGACGTAAACCTGGGTCCGCGAGAAGCGGTGCTGCTCAAAGCGAACTACGATGCTGGCTGGCGAGTATCGGGAACAAGCTCACCTGGAACAACCCTGGAGAGTGATCCCATCGGATTCCAGTTGATCCGCGCCGCGCCAGGGCCGCGGCATATCGTGCTTGGATTTGGCGCGTCTTGGGATACCTGGCTGGGACGCGCCATCACTCTGGTGACGATTCTCCTGCTTTTGGCTCGGGTGAACAAGGTGACGATCGCCGCAGTAGCCGTGCTTCCTGCCATAGCCGCGTGGGCCGTCCTGGTTTCCACTGTGCCCCAGACCGCGCGCATCGCCGAAGAAGCCTTCGATCGCATTCAACCGCCGCTCATCAACTCGCAGGGGATTGTCGACGCGGCAAGTTTTCAGCAACCGCCCCTGCAACCGGGCCGGCTGATTTCTATCTACGGGCTAAACTTCGGCGCACCCAGTGACACAGTCCGTGTTTTTGTCGGCGATCGTCCCGTACCTTACGAGAGCCGAGGTCCGAACCAGGTGAACCTTCGTTGGCCAGCCGATGCGCCCCGTTTGGCGGCCGTGAGCCTGGAGGTGAATGGCTGCCGCGGAAACGCATTCGCGGTCGGGACGCGTTGAGCGGGGAAGCCGTTATTCGTTGGTGCAAACGTTCTTGCGGATGGTGTTGTCCGCCAGCTTGACGCCTGGCGCGGCCTGGATGCAGCGCGTCTTCATTTTCCAGCCGGAGATAGTGTTGCCTTCGATCAAATTGCCGCGCGCAGCGTCGGGATGCTCCGCGTGGCTGCCCAGGTAAATGCCGGTTTCGAGCACCTCCGGCTCGCCCAGCGCCGAGCAGCCGAACTTCGCGCGATTTTCGTTGCAGTGCGCCGTGTTGATGTGGAGCATGCGATTGCGCAGGATTTTATGCCCCGTGCCGATCACGAAGATGCCGCCAAACTTCATGCCGTCCAGTTGGTTCGCTTCCACCACGATATTTTGCGACCGCATGTCGACGTTGGCGTTGTTGAACACGATCCCAAAGTGGCCGAACGCATAGTCCTCCGGCGGCCGGCGATTGATACAAATGTTGCCTCGCACGGCCCCGTCATGGAAGCCGTCCAGGTCGATGCATTTGCCGTTGATCTCTTCGAAGCGATTGCGTTCGTAGCTGGCTTGCTCCACGTTGCCGGCCGTGTCGATGCCAACCGGAGTGCCCGCGTTTTCGACATCAATAATCTCGACAGGAAATCCGATGCGTGTCCCGCGATTGTCCGCCACTTCGACAGCCACCGCGTGGCCCACTTGAATCGCATCTCGGCCGATCTCGCTGAACTGGTTACGCAGGATTTTGCCGTTACGGTTGCGCGGCGAGCGGGAATGCGTCCAGACCCCGTTGCCGCGAATGTTGCTGAAGGAAGAATCGGCGACCGTGAACTCCTCCGTTCCTTCTTCCAGCAGAATTCCGCCGGAGGTATTGTTGCGCCCTTTGGCATTGCGCGATCCGCTGTCCTTTACCGCAACGTGATCGATGGTGACATTTTTGGAATGGCTGATGAGCGCGGCGAAGCCGGTAATATTGGCGAAATCGACATGCTCGATCGAAACGCCGTCGGACTCTTCGATGAGAATGCCGTTGTTGGGGAATACGCTGGCGAAAGATTTGGCGGAGGGAGCAAAAGGCATCGGCTTCTCGAGCGCCGCGCGGTTTCCGTCGATAGCAAAATTCGCGAAGTGGATACGCTGGCAGCCCTGGCAGCTGAAAATTGCACGGCCTTGAAAGTTGGCGGCGACATGCAGCGTGCTGCCATGGCCCGTGATCATCACGTCGTGCGCGCCTTCCGGGAGCTTAATTTCGGAAGAAATTTCCGTCACGCCCGGCGGCAACCGGACCGAACCTGTGGCCGGAATTGTGACTGCGATGAGGAATGCAAGTATCAAGCGTTATTCTATCTAGCATGGCGATAGAGTTTCGCGGCGTGCGCTTCCCGCCGTTGCGCGATCTGACGGTTTCGGCTCCCAGTGGCTCGGTAATCGGTATTATCGGCGAGAAAGGCTCAGGTAAGGCCGCTCTGCTGCGCCTGGCGTCAGGAGCGGCGCAGCCCGAAGCGGGAGAAGTGATCGCGCCAGGCGAACGCCGTTACCTTGGCCTTGGGGATGCGCTGCAACTTTCGCCGGTAGATATTTTGGCGCTGGAACATTCGCTCGCGCAGCACGACGCTCTGGTGCGCGCACGTGCACTGGCAGGCATTTCGCGGCTCAGAAGCGGCGGCAGCACCGTGCTGATGGTCTCGCATGAGCTGGATCTGTTGCAGTCTTTCTGCGACGAAATCTGGTGGCTGGACGCGGGGGCGCTCGAGCGCAGAGGCGATCCGCGCGAGGTGCTGGATGCGTACCGCGCCAGTATCGCCGAAAAAGTCCGAGCCTGGGGGACCACGCTGAAAAGTCCCATGCGCCCCGAAACGCGGCGAGGCGACGGCCGCGCCGAAATTCTGTCGCTCGAAACGCTGGGCGCCGATGGCAGCCCAAGCGCAGTTTGGCAGAGCGGCGAAAACGCAACGGTGCGCGTCGCGGTGCGCTACCACGACGCGGTGGAGGAGCCCGTGATCGGCATCATGCTTCGTACCCGCATCGGATTAGCGGTGTACGGCACCAATACGGAGCTAGAGAAAGTGAGCACCGGAAGTTGCCCGGCTGGAACCCGCATGCGGATCGAATTCGCGTTCCGCTGCGACCTGTGCCCAGGCGAATACACCATCACCGCTGCGTCGCACGATTCCGACGGCACCGCTCACGATTGGGTGGACGACGCCGTGAAATTTGCCGTTGCGGATTCGCGCTACACCGCGGGCGTGGCGAATCTTCGGTCGAAGATTACGATCGAGAAAGTATAGCTGAGCGGCGGGAGACCAAAGCCGCCAGCGCAAGCAGCGCTAAACCCACCCACGCCATACCGCGCGGCTCGGGGACAGTTGAAATTTCCGTTATGTTGCCACCCGCCGAAGTTGGGCCGAAAAAGATACTGACGCTCGAAGGCAGCGACTCGGGGCCTAGCGTGACATCGCCTGCGTTGAATGGATCGGGCAGTGCGCTGGATGTCAGGAATGCCAGGTCTCCCAGCAATTGGATCGAAATTCGGCTGGCGCTGGTGGAGGAAGTCTGAATGGAGAAATAATCCTGATCGGGGTTGGGATCGATAAACACCGGCCCTTGTCCGACATCGATGGTCATCCCATTGACAGGCGGAGCGAGCGAAACTTCCAGCCCGCCTACCGAAACGAACAGGCTGTCTTCGGGAGAAACCATCGAATATTCATACAAGCCATCTACCGATGTCTCGAACAGATCGTTCGTGGAATAACTAAATCCACCCGAAAAACTTTCCCCGACCACCACGCCTGGCGCGTTGCTGAGATTGATGATCCCGCTGAATTGCACGTTGATCTGGTCTGCCTTGGCCAGGGACGCGCAGATCAATGTGACAGCTAAAACTGTCGCCCATGTTGCAAATCGCGGGAATTCCATGAGTGGTCAAAATAAAATACCACGGGAACTCTCAGCGTGAAATAGTCCTATGGCCCGGCAGGTACCAGGTGGCCCATCGGTTTGGATCGGTTATTTTTGTTCGAGAATGAACGTCGGCGCGATCCCGGAGAGCGTGGAGAATCCCGACGGACCAACTGCCGTCAGCCAGCTCGAACAGCCTTGCACCTTGCCCAGATAGGAATGCGGGTGAACATCCACTCGCATCTTCTGCATCTCAAGATGGCCGTATTGCAGCACCGGGAAAACATCTACCACCGGATCCAAAGCTTCCTGCACCACGTAAGGATTGCGCAGGGCCGAGCGCACGGCTTTCTCCCAGACGGCTTCGTCTACTTCCGAGCCGCGGAAAGATTGCTGATCGGCGCCGTCGTCATTGGGCCGCAGCACCAACTTATTGCGGTTATGCAGAATAAAGTCGGGAAGATCGACGGTCCGGTTGCGATACTTGGTCTTGGTTTCCTGCACCACGCGGGTCCACGGCACGAATTCCTTGATGGCCTTGCGCTCCGCCGCGGGGAAATCGGCGGTGATCTCTTCATCGGTGAGCAGATCGAAGATCGCTTTCTTCTGGGCCAACTCCGAACGGAAGCTGTTGACCATGCATACGGCCTGGTCGCGATAGGCACGCAGCAGAGGATGCGAAAGGTCAAACCGCACCAGGAATTCCTGCACTTTCACCCGGCGGAAAATCAAGTCGATGGCGAAATCGCCGTGGCGCAAAACATTATCCCGATATTCGAGCTGCTCGGGAGTGACCACCTCCACAGCCAAACCTTCGCGGCGGAACAATTCCGCGATGATCGCACTCTCACCCGACTCCGCTGCCTGAAAAGGCTGGCGGAATTCGAGAATCGCGATGTTCGGTTTCTTGTTCTTGCCGCCCCACTCTTTGTAGGCCTTCAGAATGGCCTGTAGCAGGTATTTGGCGCCCGGCAACTTTTCCAAGCGGTAGCGTTTGCGGAATTCCTTCACCGGCGCCGCATCGTAAAAGATATCCGCTAGTGTCTCGCCATACGCGACACCAGTGGGTGTATCGGGGATGTAGCGTGAGAAGCGCAACGTTCCGTTGTTGATATTTGTATCCAGCAGCGAAGTGACGGCGGGGAACGAATATCCAGGATCCACGGCCGCCAGCATCTTTTCGGCGGGCAACAATTCCATGCGCGCCAGCAGTGCCGGACTTCCCAGCGCCTTGGCTTGAATGCGTTGCAGCGAAATGGAGAACGACTCAACTGCCTTGACTAACCCCGCGTACTGTCTGCGCGTGATAAAATGCGGACGCAGAACCGGAGATACAGGCTTCCCACTGGCGACCAAATTGTGCGCCTTCATGCGTTCCTGGAGTTCGTGTGCCCAGGAAAGATTTTTGTAGTGGTCGCCTTCCAGGATTTTGTGATAGCGAGTAACGGCCTCGCTTAACTGGTTCATTTTTTCTCGCGGCTCTCTGGACCCAGTATCGCACGGCAAAGTGGAAAAAGTGAAGCAAGCGCGCGATTTAACGGAGATTTAGTACTTTAGTTTCTATCGTTTGCGGGTAATTTTGACACTCTAGCAGCGATCCCCCTTAGGAGTCCTGGAACCCCACCGCGCGCTCACTTGGCCGCTTCTAACGCCAGAAGCTTCCGCTTCCGCTCGACGCCCCAGCGATAGCCTCCCGAGGCGCCGTCTTCGCGCACCACGCGATGACAGGGAATGGCGACTGCCACCGGATTCGTAGCGCAAGCGCGTGCTACGGCGCGGGCGGCTTTGGGATGGCCGATGTCCGCCGCGATCTTGCTATAGGATTTCGTCTCGCCGCGCGGAATGGCTTGCAATGCTTCCCAAACTCGCCGCTGAAACGCGGTGGCCTGAATGTCCAGCGGCAGAGGCGCATTGGATTCTCCTTGCAGAATCGCGCGCAGAGTCTTCACCTGCCCGGCGAGTTTGCGGTCAGACCGGATGATCTCCGCCTTGGGATACTCACTGCGCAGATTTCCCTCCAACGTTTCGGCCGCATCTCCAAAATGGATCGAAGAGATGCCTCGGTCCGTGGCCGCCAGCAGCATTTTGCCAATCGGCGTAGGCGCGATGGTGTAATGCATGGTCACGCCTGAACCTTGCTTCTGGTAGCGCGCGGGCGTCATTCCCAATTGTGACGACGCCCGTTCGTAGAGTCTGCTGCTCGATCCGTAGCCTGCGTCGTACATGGAGCGCGTAACCGAGTGCCCTTCGCGCAATCCAGCCTTGAACGATTTCAGGCGGCGCGAATCGGCGTAAGCGCGCGGCGTGATTCCGGTGAGCGACTTGAACGTGCGCTGCAAATGGAAAGGGCTGATGCCGAGCGCGCGTCCCAGGGCTTCCAGCGTGACCGGCTGGTCGGGGTGCGTATCGATATAGCGACACACCTTTTCCACCAGTTGCCCGTTGCGATCGCGCTGATCGGTGATCTCCGGTTTGCAGCGTTTGCAGGGGCGGAAGCCAGCGCGTTCGGCCGCATCCCTGGCGCGAAAGAAGACCACGTTTTCGCGGCGCGGACGCTTGGAGGGGCAGGACGGACGGCAATAGACCCCTGTGGACATCACAGCGTAGAAGAACACGCCATCCATGGCCCGGTCACGCGCGGCGACAGCGTCCCAATAGTTCGCTTCCAGTACCGTCATCTGAAGTGCAATCATAATCCAATGCTACGCGGAGCCGTCGGCGAGAACTATCCGATTCTTGCGGTTAAACCATCGGCGGCCGGATTGATCGGCCATAATTAGGTTGAATGAAGCAGATTCGGGCCGTGGCTCTGATAGCGATCAGCACCGCACTCCTCTCGAGATCGGGAGGGCGGCGAAAACTTTGGGATCTGGATCTTTCGAAATTCACAGATCACCAGGCGGACACAGTGGCGCAGGTTTGGGGAATCCGCTTTTCCCCCGACGAGACCAAGGTTGCCGTCGGCTTCGGGTCGCGCTGGAATTTCGACCCTCGGCCTCGACATGTGGTTGTTGTGGCGCTCGCTCAACCTCAAATTGCTCTTCGCGAATTTGAACTGAACGCAAGAGCCTACCCTTTGCCATCCGAAAACAATATCGTGTGGTCGCCGTCCAGCGCGATTTTAGTGACGAGAAGCCTGACGCCGGTCATGTTTCGGATTGACGGAACGGCCCCTTGTGCTTTTCCCAAAGAATCGGATTTCGGCGGCTTTCTCAGCGGTGATCGCATGGTTATTTATTTCAGGGATAAGGCGGAGATGCGGATCGTCGGGTCCGACTGCTCTCTGATTGACAGTTGGATGATAGACGGTCGAGCTGATGTGCTCGACACATCGCCGGAGCAGGACACGCTGGCGGTCCAGACCTACTCGAAGCCGCAGGCCCACTCAACTATCGAGTTGGTGGCCGCCCGGGATCATGGGATCAAGCAACACTGGATGTGGGATGCGCTGTCTACTTTTGAGGGTGGCCTCCTTTTTTCCGATCGGGGCAGGCTAGTTTGTAGCGGAAACCCTCGCGCAGAAAAACTCGGCGCGGACCCGGCATGTTGGGACACCCGGACCGGCGCAAAGACTGTGGAGATCGACAAGGTAGCTGTCGATTGGCAAGGGATAGCTAGCGCTGGTGGCGACCTGTTGGCCATCACGGACTCGAAATACGTATCGCACCAGGGAAAGGTCTGGGTGTTTCTGGACATGAACAACGACTACAGCGTGCCGCAGCGGCGTCTCCTTTGGAACGTTCGTACAGGAAAAGAAATTGCATCCTGGGGGGAGCTAACGATGCCATGGGGCGGATTCCAGCAAAAAGAGCTTTGGGGAAGAGATTTGAAAGAAGCAACAACGATGACGACCCCGTTTGTCCTCTCGCTCTCGCCAACCGGAAAATACGTCGCGGAGGGCGGCTCTGGTTCGGTCTCGGTCTACTCCGTCCAACCTTGAGCGGCACCGCGCGGTCGAGCGAGAGTTGCTACGGGTGTTCGTCCTTGGTCAACTCGAAGGTGATCATGCCCACCGGGAAACTCATGCGGGCGCGGATCTGTACCGGCAGCCGGTGCGCGTCGTCAGTCAGCCATACGAACATGTCGGCTTTACGGGGATAAAGGACGCCGTTGAACAGGAAAACCTGGTAGCGGATGGTATCGAAGGTTCCCGCCTTGATCTTTACTTGCTCACGATCCTGCGCTTCCACGCGGACATAGGCAGCCTTCTTTCCGTCGCTCATCGGCGCCTGTTTGCTTTGGCCCGGCTCCAGCTTGTCCAGGCGCAGCTTGTACAGCCCGGCCACGACATCCATGGTGCACGCCGGAATATCCACTTCCGAGCTCTTGATCACGGCGTTCTTGTTGAGATCGCGCTCTACGGCGCTGGCCTTGCCGCGCACGTGATCGTAGACCACCTTGATGTTGCGGTGGCGCTTTCCCTCCGTGGAATCGAACTGCGTAGCGGTGGTACAAAAGCCTTCATCCATTCCGATGTCATAGGTGTCCCGGAGGGTGTAAAGTTTGGAGACCAGACCGCCCGATTCCACTTGCAACTTGGAATCCCACTTGCGCGGATCTCCCGGTTTTGGCTCCAGACTCAACTGAGCGCTGCCCGCGTAGATCAATCGCCATTCGATATCGTAGGAGAGCTTTTCGGCGGAAGGAAACGGAGCCAGGGATCCCTCGAAAGCCTTGGACGAAATACCGTCGGCCAGCAACACCGATTGAGGGTGTGATTCGGCTGGTATCAACAACAGCGCCAAACACGCGCCAATCGCTCGCGGGGGAGGGCGTCCTGGCATCAAGCTAGAGTGTGACAGACTCCCCGCCCTGGCGCAAACAGGCCCTCGTCCCCAAGCCCGGGAGGGCGGAAGCCCGACCTCCCCGGCCCCCCAATGTTACGCTGGAATTACAGCATGCCACTCTCCGATTCCTTTTTTGGCCAGAAGTTTGGCATCACGGAGCACGATCTCCAGTCCTATCTTTCCGAAGCGCTGGCAGCCGGGGGAGACTACGCGGACCTGTATTTCGAATGCCTGGCGACCAGCCAGTTGAGCATCGACGAATCCATCGTGAAGAGCGCGGTGCAAGGCGTGTCCCTGGGCGTGGGCGTGCGCGTCATATCGGGTGAGCGCACCGGTTATGCCTACAGCGACGACTTGAGCCCGGAGAAAATCCGCAAAGCCGCTCGCGTGGCGGCCTGCATCGCCAATGGGCCTGCGAAGGTCGACAAAACGGGTTTCACCAGGAACGGAGGAAACAGCGCGCGTGGGCACGACCTTTATCCGATCGCTACCTCGCCATCGGAAACCAGCCTGGCCGAACGCGTGGAGCTGGTCAAGCGCGCGGACCGTTCCGCTCGCGCCGCGGACCGTCGCGTGTTTGAAGTGCAGGCCAGCTACGTGGATAGCGTGCGTGAGGTGCTGGTGGCCACCAGCGACGGCGTTCTGAGTACAGACCGGCAACCGCTGGCTCGCCTGGGAGTATCGGTGCTGGCGCGGGAAGGGGATGGGGTGGCCCAACGCGGCTATTCCGGCGGCGGCGGGCGCGTGGGCCTGGAGTTTTTCGAAACCGAGAAGACTCCGGAACATTTCGCGCGCGAAGCGGTTCGGCAAGCCATCGTGCAATTGGGCGCGGCCCCTGCGCCGGCCGGCGAGATGACGGTGGTGCTGGGTCCTGGATGGCCGGGCGTCTTACTGCACGAAGCGGTGGGCCACGGCCTGGAGGCGGATTTTAACCGCAAGCAGGTGTCGGCTTTCAGCGGCCGGATCGGCCAGCAGGTGGCAAGCCCGCTGTGTACCGTTGTTGATGACGGCACCATTCGCAACCGCCGCGGATCCCTCAACGTGGACGACGAGGGCGCTGCCACGCAGGAGAACGTCCTGATTGAGAAGGGCATTTTGCGCGGCTATCTGTTCGACAAACTATCCAGCCGCCTGTTGCGCTCCAAAACCACGGGTAGCGGGAGGCGGGAAAGCTACCAGCACATTCCCATGCCGCGCATGACGAACACCTTCATGCTGGCCGGCGAGAGCGACCCGCAAGATATCATCCGTTCCACGCCGCGCGGCCTCTATTGCGCGAATTTCGGGGGCGGCCAGGTGGACATCACCAGCGGAAATTTCGTGTTCAGCGCGTCGGAGAGCTATTTGATCGAAGACGGCCGCATCACGCGTCCGGTGCGCGGCGCCATGCTGACTGGTAACGGCCCGGAAGCTCTCAAACACGTCAGCATGGTGGGCCACGACCTGCAGCTGGATGAAGGCATGGGCCTGTGCGGCAAAGAAGGCCAGAGCGTGCCGGTGGGCGTAGGAATTCCGACCATCAAGATTGACCGCATGACGGTGGGCGGCACAGGCGGATGATCGATCTGGCCCGTCAGGCCGTGCGTCTCGCGCTCGATCGCGGGGCCAAGGACGCAGAGTGCACCCTCGCTGAAGGCCAGGAATTTTCGGCGCACGTGCGCATGCGCAACCTGGAAACATTAAAGGACGCCGGATCGCGCCGCGCTGGACTGCGCGTTTTGGTTGGCAAGCGCGTGGGATCGGCCCACACCTCGGACCTCTCGAGCGACGGCGTGCTCCAGATGGTGAAATCGGCGCTCGAGATCGCCGAGATCTCGACCGAAGATCCCTTTGCCGATCTGCCCGACCCTTCCGAGCTGGGCTCTTTGCCGGGCGATCTGGATCTCTATTCGGACGACATCCAGACGATCGACACGCCCGCACGCATCAAAGAAGCGCTCGAAACCGAAGAGGCCGCGCTTTCCTGGGATCCGCGCATTACCAATTCCGAGGGCGCTTCCTTCAGCGCGCATTCCGGTCAGCGCGTGTTCGCCAACTCGCGCGGATTTTTCGGCGGCTATCGAACCAGCAGTTGCTCCTTGAGTACCACGCCGGTGGCTCGCCAGGGTGAATCTATGGAGCGTGATTTTTGGTACTCGTCGGCGCGCAGCCATTCCAAGCTGGATAGCCCAGCCGCGGTGGGACGACGGGCCGCGGAACGCACCGTTCGGCGCTTAGGCGCCCGCAAAGTGCCCACCCAGAAAGTGCCCGTGATCTTCGATTCAGTCACGGCGCGATCCCTGCTCGGCAACATCTTCGAAGCGGTTGAGGGCGATTCCATTTATCGCAAAGCGTCGTTCCTGGCCGGCAAATTGGGCGAGCGCGTGGCGTCCGAGAATGTAACCGTGATCGACGACGGTTGCCTCCCCGGATTATTCGGCACCTCGCCGTTCGATGACGAAGGCGTCCCGTCGCGCCGCACCGTAGTGATCGATCGCGGCGTGCTCCGAAGCTATCTGCTGAATAGCTACACGGCTCGAAAGTTGGGGCTGCGCACCACCGGCAACGCGGCGCGCGGCATCACGGGAAACGCGGGCGTGGGACACGGCAATTTCTTTCTCGAAAAAGGGGAGCGCTCGCCCGAGGAAATCATTCGCGGAATTCGACAGGGGTTGTATGTGACGGAGCTGATCGGTCAGGGGGTCAATGTCGTGACCGGCGATTATTCCCGGGGCGCGGCTGGCCTGTGGATTGAGAACGGCGAGTTCGCGTATCCTGTTTCTGAGATTACTATCGCGGCGAATCTGCGGCAAATGCTGCTGGACGTGGAGGCTGCGGGCTCCGACCTGGAGTTTCGGGGCTCAGTGGCGTCGCCGACGCTGCTGATCCGGGAGATGACTGTCAGTGGGCAGTAAAACCGGCATCTATATTTTCCTGGCCATCGCCCTGGTTTTAGCCGGCGGTCTGATCTGGTTCGTCAACCGCCCGCATGTCGAGGCCGCGGCAGCGCCGCTCTCCTCGGATGCCAAGGCGTACGTTCGAAACCTGCAGCTCTCCGATGTCACCATGAAGGCCACCGAAAGTTACGTCGGGCAAACGGTGACCGAGATTGAGGGCAAGATTGCCAATGCCGGCAGCCGCACCGTGGAGCATGTGGAGGTGACCTGCGTCTTTTACAACTCCTTCGGCGAAGTAATCCTGCGCGAGCGCGTTCCCATCGTAGTGACGGGTCTGAAACCCGGCGAAACGCGAGCCTTCCGTATGCCCTTCGATGCCATTCCGAGCGGCTGGAATAACCAAATGCCGCAATTGGTGATCGCCCGCATCGAGTTTGCCTGATGGCCCGGATTCTGGTGGTGGAAGACGACACCAGCCAGCTCGAAATGCGTAAACAGATTCTGGAGCACGCCGGCCATGAAGTGATTACCGCGCAAGATGCGTCCGAAGCACTGGAGCGATGGCAGGGGTGTCCTCTCGTGGTGATGGATCTGCGCCTTCCGGAACCCGGGGATGGTCTGCGGTTAATTCAAGGTATCGCGGGGAAGGCGCGGATCATCGTGCTGTCCGGCGGCCAAGTGGATCCCGATCTGCCGGTGGACGAGTTCCTTACGAAGCCTTGCCCATCGAAGCGGCTGCTCGAGGCGATCGAAAAGTGGGCGCGCTCAGCAAGCTAATGCCGGCGGCGAGCGTTGCGAGCGAAATCCACTGGGTGTATGAGAGCCCCAGGTGCAGGCCCTGCTCGTGGAAGCGGAAGAACTCGATGAGGAAGCGCGCGCTCGAATAAAGCGCGAGATACCACCCGAGAATGGCGCCCGAAGTGTGCGCCTTGCCGATTCGAAAATACAGGAAAGCGAAAATCGCAGCGTCGGCGATGCACTCGTAAAGCTGCGTGGGATGCAGCGGAATGCCCAAGGGCACGCCGGTCAGATCGGCGGCCTGCGGGTTGCGGAACGTGACGGCCCAGGGCACATGCGTCGCGGTGCCCCAACAGCATCCCGCCGCAAAACAGCCGATGCGTCCGATGGATTGGCCGAGCGCAATACCGGGCGAGAAGACGTCGCAGGTGGCGAGGATCGGCAAATGCTGCCGGCGCATGTAGAGGATGGCGGTGACGAACGCAACCAGGAAGCCGCCTTGATAAACCCCCGCGGCTTGCAGCGTACTCAGCGAGAACAGCGATCGCGGATCGTTCCAATAGGTTTGGAAATCGAACAGGATCATGAACAGCTTGGCGCCGGCCAGTCCGGCGAGCGCGCAATAGATGGCCAGGTTGGTTACCAGCTCGTTCGGAAGGCCAGCCCGCTTCCCCAGACGGATGGTGACCCCGAGCGCAGCCAAAAATCCGATGGCCACCAGCGTTCCGTAAGTCGGAATAAAGAAACTACCGATCGATATTAGCTTCGGAAGCATGGCTTACTTTTCGCTCCTTGGCCCACCACATGTCGAGCAGCAGCAGGCAAGCGCCAACGGTAATGGCGCTGTCGGCGACGTTGAAGGCCGGAAAATAATGCGCGCCGGCGTGGACTTCGACAAAATCGGTCACCGTGCCGTTGACAATTCGATCATACAGGTTTCCGAACGCGCCGCCCAGAATGAAACCCAGCGCAACGCGCAGCAGGGAGTCGCGCTGGCGCGCTGGCCGCAGCAGCATCGCGGAAATCGCGATCAGCACGGCCGAGGAAAATCCGATGAGCAAAACGTCGCGCCAGACACCCGTAAGCGTGGCGAGCATGCCGAAGGCGATGCCCGGATTTTCGGTGTGGACAATATTGAACAGGCCAGGAATAACGCTGACGGTATCGTAGGACGAAATGTTGGTCCTGATGAGGCCCTTGCTGATACGGTCCAGCAACACCACGACGGCGGCGATGAGGAAAGGAAGCAGCCGTTGACGCATTACTTGATCGCGCCGCTGCACGGCGCGCAAATGGTCGGGAATTCCGGATCGCTGCCGACATCCAGCGTGTATTTCCAGCAGCGCTCGCATCTGACGCCTTCGGCACGCTGGATTTCGACTGAAACACCGTTTTCAGTTCCCTGCTCCAAACGTACCTGGGAGACGATGAACAACGCCGGCAGTTCGGACTCGTACTGACCGAGCACTGGGTGAAGATCGAAGCCGGCCGTCAATACTACTTTGGCTTCCAGCGATTTACCGATCTTTTTCTCCTCTCGCGCCACTTCGAGCGCCTTCAAAACCTGATCGCGGACCAGCATCAAGTTGTCCCAATGAACCAGGCGTTCTCGTTGAAGCATCGTGATTCCCTGGGTCATTTCACTGGGTTCGGGCAACAAGGCGAGATGCACGCTGTCGGGGCTGCCGGCCGGTTTGCATAAGTAGCCCCAGACTTCTTCGCAGGTAAAAGACAACACCGGCGCGAGCAGACGAACCAGCGCGTAGATGATCCGATAAAGAGCGGTTTGGGCAGAACGGCGCGAGAGGGAGCGGGCACCGGCGGTATACAGACGATCCTTGACGATATCAACCCAAACGGCGCTCAGATCGGTGGTAGCGAAATCGTAAAACGCCCGGTAGACTTTATGGAAGGCATATTCGTCGTACCAGACACGGCATTTTGCGATTAATTCTTCGGCTTTCAGCAGAATCCACTGGTCCACTTCAGCGAGATTATCACCGGGCACGGCATCCAGGTCCGGATTAAAGTCGTACAGATTGCCGAGTGCATTCTTGAAGACCTTATTGCGGAAGTTTTTGTAGGCCTCGCTGACCCTTTCGAGGATGGTGTTCGAAAGGCGAACGTCTTCGACGAAATCGACCGAAGACACCCACAGGCGCAGCACGTCGGCGCCGTGTTTGGAAATCACTTGCTCCGGCTCGACGCCGATGCCGAGCGATTTCGACATAGCGCGGCCTTTGTCGTCGAGCGTCCAGCCATTGGTGGCGCACTCGCGATACGGCGCTGCGCCCTTCAGTGCGACGCCAACGAGAAGCGAACTGTGGAACCAGCCACGATATTGATCGCCTCCCTCCAAATACATATTGGCAGGCCACGGGAGCCCGCTTTCCGGAGTGAGCACGGCAAGATGACTGGAGCCGGAATCAAACCAGACATCGAGAATATCGCTTTCTTTGCGGAATTCACCTTTGCCACAACGCGCGCAGGAAACGCCCGAACCAATCAGCTCAGCGGCTGATCGGTCATACCAGACGTCCGCGGTATGTTCACGGAAAAGTTCCACCACGCGATCGAGAACCTTCTTGTCCGTCATCGGTTCCTGGCAGTTTTCGCAGTAGAACGCGATGATGGGAACACCCCAGACACGCTGGCGCGAAATGCACCAATCGGGCCGGGTGGCGATCATGTTGGACATGCGCTCCTCGCCCCAGGAGGGCATCCACTTCACATCCTTAATGGCTTTGAGCGTGCGGGCGCGCAGATCGTTGCGATCCATGCCGACGAACCATTGTTCGGTTGCGCGGAAGATCGTCGAATTGTGGCAACGCCAGCAATGTGGATAGCTGTGCTTGATCTTCTCCTCGCCCAGCAGCGCGCCATGCGATCTCAGGAGCTCGCTGACGATGGGGTTCGCCTGCCAAACCGTTTTTCCGATGATCGATTCGGGAAGGCGGCCAGCCGCACCTTCTGCGTGATAGAACTTTCCTGCGGGATCGACCGGGCAATAGATAGGCAGCCCATACTTGACTCCGACGTCGAAGTCCTCCTGGCCGTGGCCGGGAGCCGTGTGAACCGCCCCGGTTCCCTGCTCGAGCGTAACGTGATCGCCCAAAACGCCGAGCGAATCGCGATCGAGAAAAGGATGGCGAAATATAGCGCCTTCGATCTTCGCACCTGGGAAAGCAGCGATCACCTTCGGATCGGTCATCTCTGATGTGACCCAGCCGAGTTTTTCCGCGGTGACCTTCAGTAACTCAAGTGCGACGATATAGACGGCGTCACCAACTTCGGCAGCCACGTATTCGAACTTCGGATGATAGGCGATGCCGACATTGGCCGGGATGGTCCAAGGCGTAGTGGTCCAAATGAGGCCGTAAACGTTGCGTCCGGCGAGCGCGGGATCGATTGCACTGGCATCCGACGTCAGAGCGAAGCGCACCCAGATGGAGGGACTAGTGTGATCCTCATATTCGATCTCGGCCTCGGCCAGCGCGGTGCGATCGTGCATGCACCAGTTCACCGTCTTCAGACCTTTATAGATGTAGCCGCGATCCAGAAAATCGACAAACGCGCCCGCGATCACCGCTTCGTACTGCGGGCTCATGGTGAGATAGGGATCCTGCCATTGGCCGAGGATGCCCAGGCGGATGAAATCGGCGCGCTGCAGAGCGACGTACTTCGCGGCGTACTTGCGGCACTCCGCGCGGATCTGCGCGGTTGTCATCTGAGCTTTGCGGGTCCCCAGCTCGTTGTCGACTTTGATCTCGATGGGCAAGCCATGACAATCCCAGCCAGGGACGTAGGGCGAATCGTAGCCCTCCATAGTCTTGAGCTTGACGACAAAATCCTTGAGCACCTTGTTGAGCGCGTGACCCAGATGAATGTTGCCGTTGGCGTAAGGCGGCCCATCGTGCAGCACATACATGGGGCTGCCTTTGCGCGCGGCGCGAATCTTCGCGTAGAGGCCCTCGGTATCCCAGCGAAGCAGCGTCTTGGGCTCCATCTGAGCCAGATTCGCCTTCATCGGGAAATCGGTTTTGGGCAGATTGACAGTTTTCTTAACGTCCACGCTTGCGGCACCCATGGGGATACTTTCATCCTAGCGGATTGGCGGGTTGGCTTTTGGCGGGTTGGTTTTCCATGAGCCATCTGCACGTCTCAAGATTCCCCTGCTACGATTGTGGAATCCCGCCTCATGACGAACCCGTTCCGCTACTATCTTCGCGTCCGCTACGGGGAATGTGACGCCCAGCGTGTGGTCTTCAATCCTCGCTGGGCTGAGTACGTCGACATTTGCAGCACCGAGTTCTTTCGAGCGATCGGATTTGGTGAGGCGCTGGCGAGCGGCGCCTTCGACTATCAAGTGGTTAAGTTGACGCTCGAGTGGAAAGCGCCGGCCCGTTTCGATCAAGTGATCGAGCTATCCATGTACACCGCCAAGCTAGGCCACACATCGTTCACGGTGGTCACGGAGTTTCGCATTGCCGGACAGGAGCCAATCATTTGCAGGGCAGAAGCGGTCTACGTGAACGTCGCTTCGAAGACACTTACGAAGTTGCCGCTGTCCCCAGAGGTCCGCGCCGCTTTGGAAGCGGGCGCGCCGGGAAAAACAGTGGATCACGCAGGCTGGGCGCCGTCCTAACGCGTTTGTCGCGCGCGCTAATGAGGCAAAGAAGTGTTCCGCGGAGGCCATTCGGGCCAGCGGTTTCCGGCCGTGGCATCGATCGCAATGGGGCCGGTCAGAGAAAAACCAGGAACAAAGCCGGGTGGCACGGGCCGTGGCGGCGGGGGTGGTTGATGATCCACTGCGGTAGTACACCGAAGTTCGTTCCATCCCACGTGTGCCGTGACGTGTTTATAGAACGTAGGCAGCTCACCGTCGCCCCAGTCTTCGTGGAGGATATTGAACTTCAGGACGCCATCCTCGATCTCGAAATCGTCCAGTGCCGCCATGGTGTAGGGGTTGTCACAGGTTCCGCAGACCATTCCACGAAGCTTGTTGCCAACCTTGCGAATGATGAAGTACTGCTTGGGCGCACCTACGCCAAAACCTAGCCAGACGCCGATAACATCTTTCTCCGTCAGCGATGATTTCCACGGGCCAGGCTGAATGTAGCGCGGCCGCGGAGCTCCCACGCCTTGCTGGTTGATGGCCACGGCGGGAATCGGAGGCGCCTTGGGAAGTCTGGACACTATAACCGGCAGCGGGTCCGGTCCCCGGGGATCCTTAATGAGGATGTGCTCGAACCTGGCGCCGCCCGAAGCGCCAGTGGCGCCGCTCACCATCAACTTTCCGTCATGAAATCTGGCTGTCGCATGGTCCTGATACGCGGTGCTGCCGTCCGCATTCACGTGCGTCACCACGAAAGTGATGCCATCCACGCCGAATTTGCCGTCGACGAAAGCCAGCGTGGTCGCATCCGCGCAATACGTGCAATAGATGCCTCTGACCATATCGCCGCGGATCGAGAATTCATAGGTGTGTGGCTCACCCTGGTCGGTCCGCCAACCGCCGCGATAATCGTCGGCATCATTTAGCTGGGCGGCGGCCGTCTGCACGAACGCCCACGCCACCAGAAACAAAACCAAACGCCCACTTCGGATCATAAAGTCAGGCAACCTTGTTCTTTTGGATTCGTTGCTGTCTTTCATGCTAACCGTAAAGCTGCTATTGCAGGATCTGGCACGTCTGATGCGCCGGTTCACTCCGATTTGAGAGAAGCCATGTCAATGGAGAAGCGGTATTTCACATCGGACTTCAACAGTCTCTCGTAGGCTTCATTGACCTTCTGAATTGGGATCACTTCGACATCCGCAGTGATGTTGTGTGCGCCGCAAAAATCCAGCATCTCCTGAGTCTCGGGAAGTCCCCCGATACTAGAGCCGGAGAGACTGCGGCGGCCAACGATCAGGCCGATGGCGGAGACGCTCAGAGGCTTCGGCGGCGCGCCGACCATAGTGAGATTGCCATCCAAGCTGAGCAGGTTGATATATGCGTTGATGTCGTGCTCGCCGGAGACGGCGTCCAGGATGAAATCGAAGCTGCCCGTGTGCTTGCTCATCTCTCCGGCGTTGCGGGAGACGACGATCTCGTCCGCGCCCGGGCGGCGCGCGTCCTCCTTTTTGCTGGGCGAGGTTGTAAACACCACCACGTGAGCTCCGAGCGCGTGAGCAAATTTCACGGCCATGTGGCCCAGTCCGCCGAGACCGACCACGCCAACCTTCTGGCCTTTTGTGACGCCCCAATGGTGCATGGGTGAGTAGGTTGTGATCCCAGCGCAAAGCAGCGGCGCGGCCCCGGCCAGATCAAGATTCGAAGGGACGCGCAGAACGAAGCGCTCATCGACGACGATACTGCCAGAGTAGCCACCATAGGTCATGCCGCCCAGATGCTTATCCGGGGAGTTGAAGGTGAGCGTCAGGTTCGGGCAAAAATTCTCAAGCCCAGCTTTGCAGCGGGGGCAGGTGCGGTCCGTGTCCACCAGGCAGCCGACCGCGGCCAGGTCGCCGGGCTTGTACTTCGTAACTGCCGAGCCGACGGTGGTAACGCGCCCGACGATCTCATGGCCAGGGACAATCGGATAAACCGTGGGCATGAACTCGCTCCACTCGTTACGGACCGCATGGAGGTCGGAGTGGCAGATGCCGCAGAACAGAATTTCAATCTGCACGTCGTGTTCGGCGGGATCGCGACGCGCAATTTTCGTGGCGGCAACTGGCGACGTGGCGCCGGCCGCGGCATAAGCTTTGGTCTGATACATGAATAATGCTCCTATTGCTTTCTTCCCGGCCCTTCGTCAGGCCTCGTATTGTTCATTGCTGACGTGTTCCAGCCAGTCGACCACCTTACCGTCGAGCTTTTCCTGGATGGCTATATGTGTCATCGCCGTAGTTGGCTTGGCGCCGTGCCAGTGTTTCTCGCCAGGAGCGAACCAAACCACATCGCCCGGCCGAATCTCCTCAATTGGACCGCCCCAGCGCTGTGCCCGGCCGCAGCCGGCCGTAACGATGAGGGTTTGTCCGAGCGGATGCGTATGCCAGGCAGTCCGCGCACCCGGCTCGAAAGTGACACTGGCGCCCTGCACAAATGCCGGATCGGGGGCCTGAAAAAGCGGGTCGATACGTACGGTGCCGGTGAACCATTCCGCTGGTCCCTTGGCGAAAGGCTGCGATCCAACTCTTTTGATCTCCATTCTCTTCACCTTTTCTCCGTGATTGAAATTAGAGGCCGGTCATCCGCTCCAGTCTTTCGGGATAACGCGCCCCTTGCACCGTGATCTTAGAGGCGGCACGCTCGATGTCGCCGAGATCGTCGGGAGTGAGTTCCACCGAGAGTGCCCCGTTGTTTTCCTCCAAGCGATCGAGCTTGGTGGTTCCCGGGATGGGAACCATCCACGGCTTCTGGGCAAACAGCCAGGCGAGAGCGATCTGCGCCGGCGTCGCCTTCTTTCGTTCGGCGATGCTCGCCAGCAGATGGATCAGCGCCTGATTCGCCTGAAGAGCATCGGGCGTGAAACGCGGCAGCGTGCTGCGAAAATCGGTGCTCTCGAACTTGGCATTTTCATCGATCTTGCCGGTGAGAAAGCCCTTGCCCAGAGGGCTGTATGGAACCAGGCCGATGCCGAGCTCCTCCAGCGCCGGTATCACTTCAGCTTCCGGGCGCCTCCACCACAGCGAATATTCGTTCTGGAGAGCAGTGACCGGCTGAACCGCGTGCGCGCGGCGGATGGTCTGGACGCCTGCCTCGGAAAGGCCGAAGTGCTTCACCTTACCTTGCTGAATCAGGTCCTTCACGGCTCCCGCGACGTCTTCGATGGGCACGTTCGGATCAACACGGTGCTGATAATAGAGGTCGATGACATCGGTCTTGAGCCGCTTGAGCGAGCCCTCAGCGGCTTGTTTGATGTGATCCGGCCGGCTGTTGACGACTAACGCTCCCGGCCGATGATCGCTGCCACTCAGATCGAATCCGAATTTCGTGGCGATCACCACTTGCTTGCGGACGGGAGCCAGTGCTTCACCCACCAGCTCTTCGTTCAAAAACGGGCCGTAGACCTCGGCCGTGTCGAAGAATGTGATGCCGCGTTCCACGGCTGCCCGCAGCAGAGACGTCATCTCTTGTTTGTCTTTGGGCGGACCGTAAGAAAAGCTCATGCCCATGCAGCCGAGCCCGATGGCCGAAACTTCCAGATTGCTTTTCCCCAGCTTGCGCGTTTTCATTGTTTTCCTTCCATGTCGTTTTCTCTCATCTCCAGGTTAGAGGCGGGCGCTCTTGAAGCGGTATCCCGATCCTTCCAATTTATTGCCTATTCCTCTAGCATGATTGATTTATGCACAGAGGCAACCGTTATACTGAGGCTAGAGAGGCTTAAACCGTTTCCATGAAACAGCGCAATGGAGAGGCGTCACCGTTACGAGGCCCGGTTCACGAATTGCGGATTGAGCTGGCTCGCAAGATTGCCTTGTTCGTTGGCGCCGGAGAGAACAGGGCAACCGATATTCCGGGGCTGACGCTCCACCGGCGAACCGCGCCCACCGCCCCGTGCTCGATGGCCTATGAGCCGAGTGTGACCGTAATCGCCCAAGGGCGCAAGCGCGTGGAACTCGGCCGAAACATTTTCATCTACGATGCATCGCGATTCCTGCTGACCTCGGTCGATTTGCCGGTCATCAGCCGGGTGATCGAGGCCAGTGAAAAGGTGCCCTGTCTGGCGCTTTCGCTCAAGCTGGAAATGCCGATGGTCCGGGAAGTTCTCAGCCGGGAGGAGATTCAGGTTGCAGAGGCCTCTTCCGACAGCCCGGGCATGGCGACCGGTGAGACCACTGCAGAATTCCTGAGTGCTTGCTGCCGGCTGGTGGACCTGCTCGACATGCCGCGGGACATTCCGTTCCTCAGTGGCCTGATTCAACGCGAGATCATTTACCGCATGCTGCGGAGCGCAGAGGGCGCACGTCTTCGAGCTATCGCTACGCTCGGAGAACAGAGCCATCGGACGGCAAAAGCGATCGCCTGGGTGAAGGCGAATTACGCGCAGCCGCTACGGGTGGAAGATCTCGCCCAGATCGCTGCCATGGGCGTGTCCACGCTGCACCATCATTTCCGGATGCTGACCGCGATGAGCCCTCTGCAGTATCAAAAGCAGCTGCGGTTGCAGGCAGCGCGGGGACGCATGCTCATGGATGGTCTGGACGCCGCGAGCGCGGCCTTTGAGGTTGGATACGAAAGCGCCAGCCAATTCAACCGCGAATACAGCCGTTTCTTCGGCCAACCACCGATGCGGGATATTCGCACGCTTCGCTCGCCGGGCGCTCCATCCATGGAATCGGTCGGTAGCCGCCAGAACGCTATCTGATCGCGAGACTGGCGCTATTTCGCCGGCACAGGCATGGTTTTCATCTTCTGCTGAAACTCCGGATACATGGTGTCAGCGCCGCCCAGCGTGGCGGCCAGCGGAAGGTGGTATTTTGCCGCGAATTCGGCGACAAATGGATTCTCGCCGGGAAGAAAATTCGGCACGGCGCCGCGCGGCTGATTCGCAATTTCAACCACGGATTCGCACGGATAAAGCCAGTTTTGCCCCTCTTGAGGCGTGCGGTGAAAAATCTGTGTCCGCACAAACGGCTCGGTCAAAGTCACCGGGTCAGTCACTTCACTCACGTGCACCAGGTAATCTCCATGCCGCATGAAGTGCTCGATCAGTGTGGCCTGATCGCTTTCCGGAAGACCGTTGCGTCTTAAATATCCTTCCTTCATGTGAGTGGTGTAGACCGTCAGTGTGTTGCCATCCCAGTCACCGGTGGAGAACCCCATCCAGGTGTGCGCCGCAGCGGCGGGGGGATGCGGGCGGCCGTCCATCCAGATGGTTCGATTCTGTTCGTACGTGCTGATGTACATGCGAATGGATTGCAGCTTTTGCGCCTGATTGTCGCGCTCTTCCCAGATTCGGAGATTGAGCGGACCTCCCATGATGTAGGGAGCCACGTGCACCTGGCATTGATGCTCGGGGACCGTCACGCGGGACGGGCTCCAGGCCAGCCCTACTGCACGCGCTGATTCGGTGATCGGAACGCCCAGGAAATCCGCAATGGCCGGGTTACCGACGCTTTCCTCGTGCGGCTCCGGCGCCCAGGCGCCGCTCAGATCGATGCCAGGCTGCGCGTTGAACGAACCGGAATATTGCGCCAGGGCTCCCGACGTTTGGACCAAGCCCGCAAAGATCAGGATCAATAAATATTTGTTCCTCATGATCTCATCTGCTCGCGGAAGCCATCAGGCTTCGGTAAATAGAACTCACAAAATTGGCGGCCGTACCAGGCCCATCCTGGGCGCTCCAACGGGCGTCGTAATCTTTCGTGAAACCGGCGGTCTTGATCTGATCCCACGTCATGCCCTTCTTGATCGCGTGCTGGACGCGGTCTCGCACGATGGTGACCATATCGCGGTATTCAACCACGTCGAACTCGTCGGAGATACGGCCGTGGCCCGGGATGATGTACGTCCCGCCCTCCTCTTCATGCTTGGGAACCGCGATATCGATGATGTTGTTGAGAGCATCGATCTCGCCCTGAATGCCGCCGCCGCGTTCCACGTCGATGAAAGGATAGCTATCCGTATTGAAAATATCGCCAGCGGCCACCACGTCGGAACGGCGAAAGATCACCAGGCTATCGCCATCGGTATGCGCCGAGGGTTGCCAGCGGGCAATCACAGGCTCTTCGTTGAAGAACACTTCCTTCTGACCGGAAACGTAGGTGTCGGTCGGCCATGCATCGCCCGGCGCCGCCGCCTTCTGGCCGGTGGGAGCGCTCATCCGGTTCAAGACATTTTCGTGCGCAATGATCTGGGCGCCTTGCCCGGCATCGGCGATGTCGCCGGTGACATTGGCGCCGGTGATGGTCACGCCAATTTTGCGTAAGGCTTCATTCCCACCGCTCTGGTCGGGATGCGCGCAGGTGTTGATGATGTATTGCAGAGGCTTATCGGAGAGCTTGCGGACCGCGGCGATGAGCTTGGCGGAATCCTGCGCCAATCCGGTATTTACCAGCAGAACACCGGTGTCGCCGATCTGCACGGCGACATTCCCTCCCAGTCCGTGGATCATATACACGTTGCCTTGCACGTGAATGGTTGTCAGGTCGCCTTCGACTCGATAATCGTCCCACGGGAATTGGTTCTTTTGCGCGAATACCAGCCCGTCCATTGCGAAGACGGCAAGCGCGAGGACCGCGAGCGCGCCGGCTGTATTCGAAAACCGCCGAATTTTCATCAATGTGTTCCTTCGGCTCGTTTCCCTTCAGGACCACCCAAGCTTCGCAGCAGAGCCACCGTGCTGTCGTGCGGAACCGGCAACGCGCCAAAGCTGTCTTTTCCCATGGCGATGTCGAGAGGCGTAAACCCGGCTTTGGACCTGGCGTCAAGCGGCACACCATGTTCGCCCAGGAATTTGACCAACAGGTCGGACCCTCGGTTCGCAGCTCCGTGCAGCGCGTTCTCGCCCTTAGCGTTGGTCTGATTCAGATCCAGACCTTGAGCGATGCAGATCTCGAGCGCTTCCAGCGCCTCGGCTTCGGTTCCACGAGTGTTCTTGTCGCGATAACCAATTCCCGCGGAGATCAGCAGCGCGTTGTTACCGTCCTTGGTAGTAAGCTTGGCATCGGCGCCGGCCGCGAGCAAGAGTCGCATGGTGGCCGCATCGCCCGATCGGGCAGCGCGCATGAACGGCGTCGTACCCTCGTCCAGCCCGGCATCGCCGTAGTCCATTCCACTGCGGCCGGGAAGATTATGCGTCAACTTCGCATTCACATTCGGATGGTGCGCCAGAATTGCCTGGATCAATTCGAGGCTCGGAAGCGGGTCCATCTCTTTGCGCATGGGCAGCGCGGACCAGTCTTCATCCCGCGCGTCGATGGCGGCATACAGCGCCGCGCGTCCCTTCACATCCGACACGTTCGGATCCGCGCCGCGATCCAGCAGGAACTTCGCGAACGTGTACTGCTTGTTCATGATCCCTACCACCAGGCCGCTGGTGCCGTCCACGTCGGTCTGATTGATGTCCACTCCGGCATCCAGCATCACCTTGGCGGTTTCCATATCGCCCTCGCGCGCGGCAAATAGAAAGGCCGTCAAACCGCCCCGGGAGATGGGAGAAATAGACGACGCAGTGCTGAGTTTGGGAATCTTGGTCTCACGGAACGAAGATTGAATCTTCCAATCGGCGCCGTGTTCCAGCAGCGCCTTCACCACCTGGGGATGGTGTTCGGACGCGGCCCACATGAGCGCGGTCTGGTTCCTATACGCTTCCCTGGCGTTGGCATCCGCGCCGTGGCTCAGCAGCAGGTTCACCGCATCCAGATTGCCCGCGCGGGCGGATGTCATCAACACCGTTTCGCCATCGGCCGTGGTGCGCGTGTTCGGATCGGCGCCCGCTTTGAGCAACTGTTCGACGATCGCGGGGTTGCCGAGGGCCGCAGCCTCGGAGAGCGGAGTGGCGCCGTATCGATTCACTGCCTTCGCGTCAGCCCCCGCCTTGAGCAGCAGCCCGACGGCTTCGGCATCATTCCAGTGTGCCGCCCAGTGCAGCGCCGTGGTCCCGTCCCTCTGACTGGCATTGACCGCCGCGTGTTGCTTCAGCAAGCTCCGCAGCGCAGCAGTATCGCGATTTTGAACTGCATCGGCGACTTCGGTACCCGCGGCGAAGCTCGCTTGGCCGGCTAACGTTAAAAGCAGTATGCCGTAAAGTGTTTTCATGGGTGATCCTCCGATCACAGCTCAGTCAACAGCCCGGTGCTATCGCCAACGCGCTCCTCGGGAACGCCGGCCTTGTCGAGGATGGTCAGCAGCAGATTCGCCATCGGCGTGCCTTCCGGGTATTTCAGGTGGCGTCCGCCCTTCATTCTTCCGGCCGCTCCACCGGCCACCATCACCGGCAAAGGCGCGTGATTGTGCACGTTGCTGTTGCTCATGCCGCTCCCATAGAGAATGAGCGAATGATCCAACAAGTTGCCGTCGCCATCCGGAGTGGCTTTGAGTTTTCCGAGGAAATAGGCCATCAGGCTCACGTGATAGGTGTTGATCTTGGTCAAGTTTTCCAGGCGCTCCGGATTGTTCTGATGATGTGACGCAGGGTGGAAACCTTCCGAAATCCCGAGCATCGGGAAAGTCCGATAGCTGACCTCGCGAGCCATCATGAAGGTGGAAACCCGCGTGATGTTGGCCTGGAAGGCGAGCGCCATCAGATCGAACATCAGCTTGGAATGTTCCTGATGATCGTCGGGAATACCCATGGGCGAGGTTGGAACAGCCAGCGTGGAATTCGCATTCTGTTTTTCGGCCAGCTGGATGCGCCGCTCGATTTCCCGAACGGTGTCCAGATACTCAGCCACGCGATTGCGGTCGCTCGGTCCCAGATTGCCTTCCAGATGACGAACCTGGCCCATCACCGCGTCCAGGATACTGTGCTGTTCTTCGATACGCTCGAGGCGCTCCGCGGAGTTGGTGCCGTCGCCGAAGAGGCGCGTGAAAACTACCCGCGGGTTAATCTCCATCGGAAGCGGAGTGGTCGGAGTGCGCCACGAAATCGTATTCATGTAGGCGCAACTGAATCCCACGTCGCAAGAGCCCACCAGACCGCTGAAGTCTTCGGTGGCCAGTTCGAGCGATGGCAGCGGCGTCCGCTGGCCGATCCTCTGCGCCGCGATTTGATCGATGGTTACGCCAGCCTGGATATCCGCGCCGTCGGTGCGTTTGGGGTGAACCCCATTGAGGAAAACAGCGGGAGAACGGGTATGATCGCCTCCGTTATCGCCGGGACCTCCGGGCGCCGCCATCTTGTGCGCCAGATTGGTGACCACCACCACCTGGTCCTTGAAGGGCTCAATGGGAGCCAGCGTCCGCGAGATTTTGAAATCGGCGCCCTCACCCTCCGGCGTCCAGTTGGCCATCACCGCGCCATGCGGAATGAAGCACAGCCCCAGCTTTATTTCCGGATTCGCCGCAGTCTTGGCCAGCGGCGTTTGAGCGGGAACCATCGAATCCAGCAATGGAAGCGATAGCGCCGTACCCAAGCCTCGCAACACTGTCCGGCGGGAAATATGTTTCTTGGTGATCAGTCTCATATTGCGGTTCCTTATCTCGACGCGTCGCTGTTTGATGAACTGCCCACTGCGCCCGCGGTCCTGGTTTTCATTTCGAACGGGACGCTCTCGACAGTTCCAAGAACCAGCGATGAAAAACGGAAATCGTGAGCGCCTGCACCCTGCACGATCTTGCGGACGGCCGGCATGTCGTAATACTGCACGCCCCGGCCGAGCGCATAGGTCAAAAGCTTCTCGGTCATCACGCCGACGAACACGTCCGGGTGGTCCGCCAGCATCTTGCGCAGCGCCACCGGGCCATCTACCTGCGTTCCGTTGTACAGCGTGCCGGAAGGGTCGATCCGAGTGCCATCGTCCATGCTGCGCCACTGACCTACGGCATCGAAATTCTCCAGCGCGAATCCGATCGGATCCATCACTTTGTGGCATCCGGCGCAGACCGCATCGGCGCGGTGCTGCTCCATGCGCTCGCGCAGCGACAGCGGTTTTCCATCGCCATTCTCCTTGAGCGCTGGAACGTTGGGCGGCGGCGGAGTGGGCGGAATTCCGAGCAGATTTGTGAGAATCCACTTGCCGCGCTGCACCGGCGAGGTGCGATTCGGATATGAGGTCACGGTAAGAATGCTGCCCTGACCAAGCAGCCCGCGCCGGTCTTCGGACGTTAACGTCACGCGCCGGAACTGGCTACCGTAGACGTTCGGAATACCATAGTGGCGCGCCAGGCGTTCATTGACGAAGGTATAGTCGGCGTTCAGCAAATCCATCGCGCTGCGATCCTCCCGCACCACGCTCTGGAAGAACAGCTTGGTTTCCTCGCGCATGGCCTGGCGCAAGTTGTCGTCAAAATCGGGAAAGATTTGCGGATCGGGCGACGCGTTCTTGAGGTTCCGCAAGAAGAGCCACTGCTCCGCGAAATTGTCCACCAGCGCGTCGGCACGGCCGTCCGCCAGCATTCGCTTCACTTGTTGCTCCAGCACGGCGTGCTCGTGTAACTTGCCCTGTTCCGCGACTCTTAGCAGTTCATCGTCGGGCGGGCTGCTCCATAAAAAGAATGCCAGGCGCGAAGCCAGAGCGACGTCGCTCAAGCGATAGACCGCGCCCACCGCGACATCCTGGGGATCCGGCTCAAAACGAAACAGGAATTCAGGACTGGTCAGAATAAACTGCAGCGCCGATTCGATTCCGGCGTCAAAGCTGCCATTGCCATTGCGACGCCGTTGATAAAAGCTGAGCGGCGTTTCCAGGTCGCCGTCTCGCAGCGGCCTGCGATAAGCATGCCGCAGCAGCGTGCTGAGGATCTTGCGCGCACAGGGCAGTTCGTCCTTTTGATTTTGCGGTGTGCAAACGAAAATCTTCGCGCGCGATGGCGCATTACCAGGGCCGGTTGGATTGAGCGGTCCTTCTACCGTCAGGCGGTCCACCGAAGGATCGCCCATGATGTCCAGGCCGTCAATCGTGGTTCGGAGGAAGGGCTTGATCAGTTCGTCTTTCTCGGCGTGGCTCCTAAGGATGGTCGATGCGGTGATCACATGCGGGCCCGCCTTCAGGGGAATGCGTACAGTGAGCTGCTTGTCGAGTTCGGCTCCGAAGACCCCAGGATTTGCGGTCATCCTGAGAAATTCGTCGTGCCCGCCCGCCGTTACCAGCCGCGCCTGATTCCCGTCCACACTGATCTCGATCTGATGGGCGTCCTCCATGCCCCGCATGAGGTCGAAAGTATTGCGCCACAGCCGGAGCTTGATCACGTATTCAGCATCCAGCGGAGCATAATGGTTTACCAGGATACCGCCGCGCGTTCCGAGCGGCAGCCCCTCGATGTGCTGATCCTGTGAAAGATCGGGCCGAACTCGGTAAGTGGTGGTTGCCGGAGCGATACTCATGTCGCCGACTGCTTCGCGGCTGATGTTCCATGAGGCTGAAAGATAGCGCTCCATGAGCGAAGGCGACATGCGAAGAACGTCGGCGATGTTGTCGAAGCCGCTGCTCTCGTCATCGGGAGGGAGCAACGCGCCGGCATCCACATCCAGCGCCACCAGGTCGCGCATGGCGTTGGCGTACTCGGCGCGATTCAGCCGGTGCATCGCCGAATGCCCGGGGTTAGGCTTCGCAACGGCCGCGCGATCCAGCGAAGCTTCGAGAAAAGCCGCCAGATTGTTGGCTGTCGCTGTGTCCGGATGCGGCACTCCCTGCGGCGGCATGGACCCGGTGCGCAGTTTGCGAACCACTTTTTCCCAGGTTTCGGCGGCGGCGGGAACGTTATTCAGGTCGGCATCCTGCAGAGAAAGGCCGCCTGTACGCAGCTTCGCGCTATGACAGGTGATGCAATATTTGTTCAGGACGGCTTGCGCGGCGGGAGTATCCTGCTGCGCGAAAGAGACAGCTGCGCTCGCGCCTACCGTCATCGCCCACAGCAGTAGATCGCGAGATTTTCTCACGTTTGCCTCAGTAACCCATTGTATCGCTTGGCTGCATGCAAGAGAATGGCTAGTTTTGATCCTTATTATCAGTTACGCTGATTGGCCTTGGCTTCGTCATTTCGGATACGGAATCTTCACCAGCCGGTCGCCCTGGAATGCGCCCAGGTAAATAGAATCGCCGACCCTCAAAGCCGAAGATACGCCACCGATCAACGGCTCATGGGTGGCGGAATCGAAGATGGGCCGGGCGGACATTTTCGCCGGGTCGATCTCCGCAACGCCGAATCCTTGGATACAAGGTCGGCCGCTGCCTTCCGGACAATCGCCTCGCGCGCCCTTCACTCCAGCGGCAAGCAGAAGGCCATTTTTCGTCCAAGTGAGATTGTCGGGCAGGAAGTCGACCTTTACCATGCCGATCACTTTGCCGGCCTCGAGGTCGTACTTGAATACCTGGCGTCCGGCGAATTCATTGATGTAGATGTAGCGGCCCTTGGCGTCGGCCACAACGCCGTTGGGATAGCGGATGCGCGTCTCCGCCAGTTCCGATTCGCCCTTGCCTGGAGTCCAGCGCACAACATAGCCGGTTACCGTACCGCCGAAGGGACCTCCGGTTCCACCCGACGACAGTCCGGTCGGATAGGTGCCGACAAAGCCGCCATCGGGAAGAATGGCGACATCGTTATAGTCATGCGCCGCAACCTCGCAGCCATGCCACACCAGAGCCCAACCCGCTTGAGACGCGCGCTTCAGTTCGTACATCTCGATGGATTGCCGTCCGCCATGGTTGACGACATAAAGCGCCCAGACGCCGTTCTTCCTTTTAGCCAGCGATTCGCCATGCGAGACTAGCGCGTCGCCAATTGGGCCGGGGCAGGCAGGATCGCCCCAGGATTTGTCCGGTTCATTCGTCACCGTCATTTTGCTGAACGTCTTCTTCGCGATATCGAAGAGCGCCATGCCCGCGCCGGTGGTACCGCTGCGGCCCTGATTCACAAATTGAGTGGCGATCAGGTATTTGCCATCGGGCGTCACTTCCAGGTCTTCGGGATTATGCGTCCCGCACAGGACCTCGATGTCGCCGTGGACGCCACAGGACGCCAGCGGTGGTCCGGTGGGTTGGGGTGGCTGCTGTGCGCCCGCCGCGCCAGCCAGCGCAAGCACAGCTAAAAAGGAGAAGGCTGACTCGATTTTCATAGTTTCCGCAGGGCTGATTCTATCAGCACTGGAGATTTTATCAACTTAAGATACAATCACGTTCGGCATGCTGCGTCGCAAACTCCTTGCACTGGCTCTGGTCGGTTTGGCCGCGCCACTCGCGGCGCAGGTGCAGAACTTCAAGCCGGTAACGCAGCAAATGCTGGAGAGCCCCAGTCCGGGCGATTGGCTGATGTACAGCCGGACTTATGACGCACAGCGCTTCAGTCCGCTGAAACAGGTGACTCGCGACAACGTCGGCCAGCTTCGAATGGCCTGGAGCCGGGGTTTGCCCTCGGGACAAACAGAGACCATTCCTCTAGTCCACGACGGCGTGATGTATGTCGTGGTGCCGGGAGCCATCGTGCAGGCATTGGATGCAGCCACCGGCGACCTGCTCTGGGAATACAAGCGCAAAGTTCCAGCCGGCGTAGCGGCCGTCGCTCGCACCAAGAATCTGGCTATCTTCCAGGATGTCGTGCTCTACACGGCGCCGGATAGCTACGTGATTGGATTGGACGCGAAAACCGGCGAACTGCGCTGGGAATCGAAGACCGATGGACGCGGGCACACTTCAGGCCCAATTGTCGTGGAAGGAAAAGTGATTTCCGGCGGGGCTTGCGCGGGAAACAGAAGTAACTGCTACATCGCCGCTCACGACGCGTTGACGGGGAAAGAAGCGTGGCGATTTTATACCACGCCGGCGCCAGGCGAACCGGGTGATGAGAGCTGGGGCGGCGCTGCGATCGACAAACGCCAGGCATCCACCTGGGGCTTGCCGGGCACCTATGATCCGGTCCGCAAACTCACCTATTGGGGCGTTGCGAATCCAATGCCCGACCAGCGCATGTCGCGGCACGACGGGAATCCGGATGCTGTTTCGCGAACCGCCCCTTCCGACCTCTACAGCAATTCGACGGTGGCGCTGGATCCGTCGACGGGCAAGCTCGCCTGGTACTACCAGCATCTGCCGGGCGACGATTGGGATTCCGATTACACGCACGAGCGAACGCTGTTGCGGACAGCATTCAATCCCGATCCAAAATTCGTGAAATGGATCAATCCGAACATCCAGCGCGGCGAGGAGCGCGACGTCGCGGTTACGGTTGGCGAGGCAGGCGGCGTTTTCGAACTGGATCGCGCCACCGGCCAGTTTCTTTGGGCCACGCCATTCCCATTTGACGATCCCAAGTTCGTGATCTCCGATATCGATGTGAAGACCGGAAAAACCACCATCAACTGGAGCCAGGTTTTCCAGAAGCCGGGCGAGCGTCACGTGGTCTGCTACTGGAACACGCGCAGCTATTGGCCAACCGCCTACGATCCGGAAACCAACTCGCTCTACGTTTCCTATATCGACAATTGCCGCGATCTGACGCTGGATGGTCCAGCGGGGCGAGGAAGTTGGAGCGTTGTTCCGCGCCCCGGGTCCGATCCAAACGCGCTAACGGGTTTGGCCAAAATCAATCTCTCCAGCGGTGAGATGTTGCGCTTCGATGTAGGCCGTGCTCCAGGTAACGGCGCCATGCTGGCCACCGCGGGCGGCTTGATTTTCCACGGCGACATGAGCCGCCGGTTCCGGGCGTTCGACGCGCGCAATGGAAAGCAGCTTTGGGAGGCCATCGTCGGCGGGAACGTTTCGGTGAGCACCATCACCTACTCGGCCAAAGGCAAGCAGTATATCTGTGTGATGACCGGCGACAACCTGAAGGTGCCCGAGTTGTCGAAAGAAGTGCCGGAGTTGAGAGTGCCAACCGGAAACAATGCCATCTATACTTTTGCGCTGCCCTAATGCGCGAGGCAAAAGGAGGAAAAATTGAATCGCCGCGGTTTTCTTAGCGCCAGTCTGGGCGTGGCCGGCAGACTCGCTCTGGGCCAAACACAAGATCTGGCCGGCATGACGCTCGCTCAAGCGTCCGGCGCGATTCGCGCCAAAGCGGTAACCTCCGTCGACCTCACCCAGGCGTGCCTCAAGCGCACCGAAAAATTGCAGCCGCTGTTGAACGCTTACATTTCTGTTACCGGCGATGAGGCTCTACGGGCGGCGCAAATGCTGGACGCCGAACTCCAGCGAGGCAAGTGGCGCGGCCCATTGCACGGCATCCCTCTGGCGCTCAAGGACAACATCGATACCGCGGGTGTTCGCACCACCGGCGCCAGCCAGTTGTTCAAAGATCGAGTCCCTGACCAGGACGCAGAGGTGGCCCGCCGGCTCAAGAACGCTGGCGCCATCCTCTTGGGTAAGCTGAACCTGCATGAATTTGCCTACGGCGGCACATCGGCGGTTTCTTATTTCGGTCCCGTTCACAATCCTTGGGACCCGATGCTCACTCCCGGCGGATCGTCCGGAGGGCCGGGCGCGGCGGTCGCTGCCGGCATGTGTTTCGCAAGCATTGGAACCGATACAGCGGGCTCTGTCCGCATCCCCGCCTCTTACTGCGGCATCGTCGGACTCAAACCCACCTACGGCCGCGTCAGCATCCGGGGCATCATTCCGCTCTCCTGGTCGCTCGATCACGCGGGTCCCATGTGTAAGACCGTGGAAGACACCGCGATCCTGCTGAACCTGATGGCTGGTTACGATCCACTGGACACCACCACGGTTGACATCCCCGTGCCGGATTACATTCACGCTCTCGCCAAGCCTACCTCGAAGCTCCGCCTGGGACTTCCGCGAAAGCCCTTCTTTGACGATCTGAATCCCGACGTCGGCAAGGCGATCGAGAACGCTCTGGCCGTTCTCGCCAAGTTGACGGCCGGCATGACCGACGTGACGCTCCCACCCACCGCGGATGGGGCGACCATTTTTGGCGTTGAGGCCTACACGTATCACGAACAATGGGTCACAAAAACTCCCGAGCTCTATGACCCGCCGATCCGCGCCGCGCTGCTGCGTGGGGCCGACATCAAGGCCGACACCTACGCACGCGCACTGCGCGATCTGGCCCAGGCCCGCCGCGATATCAGGAAAGTCTTCAGCAAGGTTGATCTGCTGGTGCTGCCCACCATGGCCGACCCGCCCTTCAAGATCGAAGTTGGACTCACGCGTAACGTGAGCGCCCGCAACACATTGCCCTTCGACATTTATGGCATCCCGACGATTTCGATCCCTTGCGGGTTTACCAGCGCGGGACTTCCCATCGGGCTCCAGATCGCCGGAGCTCCCTGGGCCGAGCCGGCGGTTCTGGCCCTCGCGCATGCCTATGAGCAGGCCACCGAGTGGCACAAACGACACCCGAAGCTCGGCTAGCGAGCCCTCGCGGTATACTGGCTCAGACAAAATGCCCGAGCCCCTCGATCCGTCGCCTCTGCTCGCGCCCTTTACGATCAAAGGGCTCACTCTGCCGAACCGCTTCGTGATGCCCGGCATGCAGCGCCAGTGGTGCGATAACGGAACACCGCAGCCGCGCCTGGCGCAATACTATCGGCGGCGCGTGGAAGGCGGGGTAGGCCTCATCATCACCGAGTCTTGCGCCGTCGATCATCCCTCCTCAACGCAGGTTCCCTTGTTTACGCGCATCACGGATGCCACTCTGGACGCCTGGGCGGAGTGCTTCGCCGCGGTAAAAGGCGCCGGAGGGCGCATGTTCATGCAGTTGTGGCACGAGGGCGCCATTCGCAAGGAGGGTGGCGACGGTCCTTATGCGCAGTACCCGACGCTGAGCCCTTCCGGGTTGGTTCGGCCCGGCAAATCCAACGGCCGCGCCGCAACCGCCGAGGACTTGGAATCCATTCAGGACGCCTTTGTACGCGGCGCCCTGGCGGCCCAGCAAATTGGAGCGGACGGCATCGAAGTTCATGCTTGCCACGGTTACCTGCTCGATCAGTTTCTCTGGGCCGGGACCAATCGGCGCACGGATGGGTATGGTGGAGACGATATCCGCGCGCGCGTGAGTTTTCCGGCCGAGATCGTGCGTACCATCCGCGCAGCCGTGGGCCCGGAGTTCATCATTTCTTTCCGCTTCTCGCAGTGGAAGGAAGTGGACTACGAAGCCAGGATCGCCCCCACCTGGCAGGATCTCCAGGTCATGTTGTCGGAGCTGCGCGCCGCCGGCGTCGACATCTTCCATGCTTCGGCGCGGCGGTTTTGGATCCCCGAGTGGCCGAATTCCGACCTTGGAATCGCCGGCTGGACCAAATCGATGACGGACGCGCCTGTCATCGCCGTCGGGAGCGTAGGATTGGACACTGACGTTATGGAAAACTTCTTTGGCAAGGAAGCCCGGCCGACGGGCGAACCGGGACTACGGGAGTTGCTGCGGCGTTTCAACAATCAGGAATTCGATCTGGTGGCCGTCGGCCGCGGCCACATTGGTGATCCCGATTGGGTGAAAAAGATCGCTCAGGGCCAATGTGACGATATTCGCCCGTTCACCAAACAGGATCTGCTGGGAGATTTGGAATTCGAAGGTAGTTTCATCGAAGAGGCACATAGAAAGTAGTTGAGGCAAATCGAAAGTAGTTGAGGCACATCGAAGTACGTAATGACTCCGGGAGGAAAAGTCGTGTTTAAGAAATTTGCGTTGTTCGCAATCTGCGTCGCGCTGGTAGCTGGGAGCGCCTGTGCGCAGGATGCAAAAACTGTGATCGCCAATGCGCAAAAAGCATTGGGCGATGTGAAATCCATCACTTATTCCGGATCGGCGAAAGATGTCGCATTCCAGCAGTGCGGCGCCAACTCCACCGACATGACCTGCCGGGGAACGCATGATCCGATGCGTCCGATCAACAATTACGTCCGCGTGATCGATCTCACGGCCCCGGCGTCGCGCCATACCGGAGCAACCAACAATATTGGACCCGGCGGATCGACGACTCTAACTCCTGGGACGTTTTTCCAGCAGGTGACGCCGCAGCAGGCGGATGTCTCGCAACCCTGGGGCGGCTCGCTTGAGTTCTACCTCACACCCTGGGGTTTTCTGAAGGGCGCCGCGGAGAACAACGCCACAGTGAGCAAGAGCAAGGGCTATACGGTGCTGACCTGGAGCCCAACGGTGAAAGCGCCTTCGGGCAAGAGCTATGTCATCAACGGATATTTGAACAAGCAGAATCACGTGGAGCGTGTGGAAACCTGGCTCGGTGAAAACATTATGGGCGACATGCACATCGTCGCCACGTACTCGGGTTGGAAGGATTTCGGCGGAGTGATGGCGCCTGCCACCATTGTCCAGACGCGCGGCGGATGGCCGTTCTTTGAGGTGAGTGTGACGGCAGCGAAAGCGAATCCTCCCGACCTCGCGACATTGGCGCCGGCTCCCACAGCACGGCCGGGCGGACCAGGAGGCCCTCCGGGTGGTGCTCCCGCTCTCAATGTCACCTCCGAAAAGCTCGGCGATGGCCTCTACCGGCTCACCACCGGCCCCGGCAGCTACGATTCAGTGGTTGTCGAATTCAAAGACTACGTCATGATGCTGGAGGCCGGACAGTCTGAGGCGCGCGCTCTAGCCTACGTGGCGGAAATCAAGAAGCTCTTTCCGAACAAGCCGATCCGTTACGTGATGGATACGCATCCGCACGCCGATCATACCGGAGGGCTGCCGGTTCTGGTGGCGGAAGGCGCAATAATCATCACGCAGAAGAATAACGAAGCGTTTCTGAGCAAGGCGCTCAACACTCCCCGCACGCTGATGAATGACACTCTCGCCAAGAATCCCAAAAAGGCGAAGTTCGAAACCGTGGAGGAGAAGAGGGTGTATAGCGACGGCACGCGAGTGGTGGAGATGTACCACATCTTCCCAGCTCCGCACTCCAACGGATTGATCATCGCGTACATGCCCAAGGAGAAGGTCATTCTGCAGGGCGATTTCTCGGTGAATCCGGGCGAACCCGCGAACGACCACGTGGCTGCCATCGTTCCGGTTTTGGAGAGGCTCCATCTGGACTATGTCCGCTACATCAACGTACACGCTTCGGCTGCTCCGCAGACCAAGGCGGATGTGATGAAAGCCATGGAAATGAGGAAGGCCAACCACAGCTAAATGCGAGGCAGCGGCCATAAGATCCTGACCACACACGTCGGCAGCTTACCGGCGCCGGAGGGGCTTACCGGCGAAGCCGCCGTCCAACACTTGATCGGTCGTCAACGTGAGATCGGCCTGGATATCGTCAACGAAGGCGAGTACACCAAAGGCGGCGACTGGCTGTCTTTCGCCGACGACCGGTTCGCAGGATTCACCACGGGTGAGCGCAAGGGACCGCCCGTGGTCGCGACCGGCAAAGACCGCGAGGAGTTCGCCGATTTCTACAAGTGGGCCGCCGAACGGGGATCGCTGTTTTTCGCGCCCGGCAATCAGATTCAAAATGTGCGTAAGCATTCCATCTGCACCGGCCCAATCACCTATACCGGACAAGCTGCCTTAGCGCGCGAGATCGAACTGCTGAAATCCGCCGCTCGATCAGACGATGAATTGTTTTTGACCAGCACCGCTCCGGCCAGCCTGGAAGTCTACCGATCGAACGAACATTACACGAGCGAAGAAGATTTTCTGGTTGCGCTGGCGGAGGCTCTGCGTGAGGAGTACCAGGCCATCGTCGACGCGGGTATCCTGCTGCAAATCGATGACGCGTGGCTGCCCGCGCTGTGGGACCGCATTGGAATCGGGATGGGACTAGCGGCTTTCCTCCGCCGTTGCTCGCTGCGCGTGGAGGCTTTGAACCACGCGTTGCGCGGCATTCCCGAGGACCGCATCCGTTATCACCTTTGCTGGGGAAGCTGGCACGGTCCGCATGCGTACGACCTGGAGCTGAAACATTTGGTCGATATTCTGCTTTCCGTGAAGGCGCAGGCTTACTTGATCGAAGGAGCGAACGCGCGGCACGAACACGAATATGCGGTCTGGGAAACAGCCAAACTGCCCGCTGGCAAAATCCTGATCCCCGGAGTGATTACCCATTCCACCGACGTGGTGGAGCATCCCGAGCTGGTTTGTCAGCGTATCCTGAGGTTTGCGAAGTTGCTGGGCAAAGAGAACGTGATCGCGGGAGCGGACTGTGGATTTGGCGGAAGAACTCATCCGCAGATTGCCTGGGCCAAGCTGCGGTCGCTGGTGGATGGGGCGAAGTTGGCTTCGGCGAGCACAAATCTTTGAGATGAGGAACCAAAAGATGAGGACCCTGATAACCCTGGCGATTCTGTTCAGCTGCGCCGTGGCAGCTAGCGCGCAATGGGATCCATATCCCTGGAAGAGAGTGCCGCGTACCGCCGACGGCAAGGTGGATTTGAACGCACCCACGCAACGCACCTCTTACGGCAAGCCCGATCTTTCCGGCTTCTGGATGCCGGAACCCCAAACCAAGTACTTGCTCAGTCTGGCCGCCGATATGAAAGACCAGGACATTCCCCTCACGCCATGGGGACGGGACATCTACAATGCCCGCATCGCGAACAACGGCAAGGATCATCCCGGCGTCTCCTGCCTGCCATCCGGCATTCCAGAAAAAGACAATATCCCGGACGGCCTGAAGCTGGTGCAAACCGAAGACCTGACTCTGCTGCTGCACGAGTCGCGCACCATTTACCGGCAGATCTTCAGCGACGGGCGGCCGCTCCCCAAAGATCCGCAGCCCACTTGGATGGGATATTCGATCGGGCACTGGGACAAGGACACCTTTGTTGTGGAAACCATCGGGCAAAACGGCAAGACGTGGCTCGATATGCGGGGGCTGCCGGGAACCGAATCCCTGCGCATCACCGAACGTTTCTCTCGCCCGAAAATCGGACACATGGACATTGCGGTGACCATCGAAGACCCGAAGGCTTACACCAAGCCGTGGACCGTCAATCTCACCTGGCGACTGCTGCCGGATGCCGAGCTCATCGAGAGCATTTGCGAAGAGAACAACCGGGACCCGGCGCACATGGTTGGGAAGTGAGGTACTGATGCGGCTTTTCCCTTTGTTACTGGGCCTCATCGGCGCGAACCTGTACGGGCAATGGATCCACTATCCCTCGGCAGGCGTTCCCCGGACGCCGGATGGGAAGCCGGATCTGGCGGCAGCCTGTCCGCGCACCGCCGACGGTAAGCCGGACCTTTCTGGCCTGTGGATCAATCCATCCACGCATCCGCCCAATCCGGAATTTCCCGGTTGCGCGGCCATTTCCGACGAGTTTGTCAACATCGCCGTGCACCTCAAGGGCGGCCTGCCGTATCAGCCCTGGGCGGCGGATTTGGTGAAAGCGCGGCGGTCTGAGCAGCGAGTGAACGATCCGATGTCGCGCTGCATCCCCATCGGACCGGTCCGCTTGCACACCTGGAACGGGCCGAGAAAACTAGCGCAAACTCCTGGGCTGCTCATCATCATGAACGAGCTCGATACCAGCTTCCGGCAGATCTATACCGACGGGCGTCCCCTGCCGGCGGACCCCAACCCCTCGTTCAACGGCTATTCCAGCGGCAAATGGGAAGGCGACACGCTGGTGGTTCATTCCAACGGTTTCCGCGACCACATGTGGCTGGATGCCCTGGGCGATCCGATGACGGATGCGGCGCAAATCACGGAACGTTTCCGGCGCATCGACTTTGGACATTTGGAAATTGAAATTACGGTCGACGATCCGAAGGCCTACACCAAACCGTGGACCGTCAAGATCGCCCAGGTCATCGATCTGGACACAGACTTGCTGGATTTTGTTTGCGACGACAACGAGAAAGACATTCCTCACCTGTCGAGCAAATAAAACGTTCTTTGACGAGGATCACGAAGTACTCAGGCGCCGTGCCACGCGGGTCAGCCAGACACTCAATGGCTGCAGGCGGGTGTTCTGAAAAGACCGAATCTGCCAACCTCCCTCGCGCCGAACTACGACGTAAGTCTGACGCGATTTCTTGCGCCCAGTTCCCAATGTGTGAACCAGGGCTACGTCATCCGAGAGAGACGCAAGACTTTCAACAGCAGCCGCAATTCGCGTTCCCTTCAGCACACCGCGAAACAAGGCGGCGTGCAACTCGGCGTTTTCTCGTCTGCCCCGCAGGCGAATTCCGTTGAATGTAACGTAGTCGGAGTCCTCCGTAAAGCAGGCGGCGTAAGCGCTCCCGTTTCCCATGGCCCACGCGTCGAACATCTTAACGAGAAGTGCGCGGATGGCCTGGTCGTCCTCAGGCAGCATGATTGCAATGTATCAGCGCACGGCCAAAAACCGAATCGTGAATCGGCGAACGCCGTCTGGAGATCGGCGAAAGCTACCCTGCTCGCAACAACCCAGGCCGGTTTTAATCCTTGATCGACAAGGCCAGGGAATTCGCGGCCCAGCCGGTGGCCATGGTCGAGATCCATTGGTCGTGCCCATAGGGGAAGCCGCTCTCGAAATATTCCTGGAACTTGGTAGCTCGGCTGGCGACGTGCCAAGCGCCATCCGTGCTCTGGGTACCGAGCAGGAACTTCACGCCCTTTTCATCGGGCCGCATGACGCCGGCTTCGCTCAGAGCCCACAAGGTCATGCCCGTGGCGTAGGCATCGCTCGGAAATCCTTTGCGTTGCGCCCAGCCGCCGTCGGAGCAGCGCTGTTTCAAAATGGGCTCGGCGAGGTTGCGAAGCTCCGCGGGGCTGGCTCCGGCCGCGGCAACACCCACCAGGCGCATGTCCATATCCTCCAGGATCACCGGATCAGCGTGCAGCAGGAATTGCTTGCCGAGTTCGATGCGCTGCTTCATTTCATTCCCGCGTCCAGCAGTCCCGTAGGTTTTCAACGCTCGCATGGCCATAGCCGTTCGCGAAAAATCGCTGTCCTGGATGGGGGAGCGCGAATACCCGGGCAGATGCCATCCTCCATCGCCGCCTTGCGCCATCGCCAGGTTCGCCGCCAGAAAATCCGTGATCCGATTCGCGGCATAACCGGCGCGGACCAGCGCCTCAACGGAATACAAGTTGTTGTCCGCGCCACCTAAGGCGGCTGCTCCTTCCAGTGCGACTGGATTGATGGTGGAGGTGATCTGCAGAATCCGTTCGTGCGACGCTTTTTCATCCACCGGGATGCCCTTGGCGCGCGCGGCCGCCGCGGCAAACTCGGCTGCGGGCTGTTCATGGCAGGCGAAGCATGCGGCTTTGTGGAAGAACTGATCGTTGGTGCGGTCCAGCAATTGAAGGCTGCGAGTGACGGCCGTCCGCGCGTCCGACGTTTCTTCTGCTAACCGGACCGGCTGGGCCAGGTCCTTCGGAGTCCCTCCCAACGCGCGCACCACTTCCGGATCTGAGAACTTATACGCCCAATCGAGCGCGGTCTCGCCCGCGTGATTGGTCAGGTGCTGGTCGGCGCCGTGAGCCACCAACATGTTTATGGTCCGGTGATCGTATCTGTCCGTCCCGATGGCCAGCATCAACGGCGTAAAGCCGCGATAATCCTGTGCGTCGATTCGTCCGCCTGCATCCAGCAGCACACGCACCGCTTCGGGCGGGCCGAATGCCGCGGCCATCCCTAAGGGAGTCCAGCCCCCGAATTCCACCGTCCCGGTCTGAATCTTCGGCAGGCCTTCCGTTTTCGATACGGCATTCACCTTCGCGCCCTTGGCCAAAAGCAACTTCACCGCCTCGACGTTTCGATTTCCCGCGGCGTTCATCAGCGGAGTCAAGCCGATGAACGTGTCGGCCGTTTCGATATCGGCGCCGGCATCGAGCAGCAGCCGCACGGTTGCAGTATCGTTCCCAAACGTGGCGGCATTCATCGGCGTGACGTGCCGTTTGTCCATTACATCCGCTTTAGCGCCTTTGGCAAGCAGAAGACGCACCACCTCCGCCGACGGGTTGGTGAATCCGGCCACTATCAGCGCCGTGCGCCCGCTTCTGGCGGCCAGATTGACCTGCGCGCCGTGGTCCAGCAGCAAGCGAACCTTGGAGGGATCGGAAACCGACCACATCAAGGCCGTGGAACCGAAATCGTTTTGGGCGTTGACATCCGCACCGCGATCGATCAAGACGCGCATCGCGTCCAATGAGCCAATCTCAGCGGCGTACATCAATGGAGTGATTCCATGATTGTCCGGGACATCCGCTTTCGCCGTTGGGCCCTCCAGCAGCGCCTTCAATTGCGTCAGGTTGTTTTCACGGATGGCGGAGTAGAATTTCTCCGCATCTTTCTCCGAATCTTTCTCCGCATCCCAGGCCACAACGGGGGCCATGGCGGCTACGGCCATCAACGCAAGCAGACACGCTTTCCGCATGCAGGGATTATATCGCTTCGGTCTATTTTTCCGCGCGCAGAGGCGGCGCGGTCACGGGGATGCCTTTGGCCGTCATCAAGGATTCGAGCAGCGCGACGGTTTTCGGAAACGCGTCGGCCCCACCGCGCACACCGCCCGCGCCGCGTGCAACGTCCAGGGGCGTGCGCCCGTTCGCATCTTTAGCAGAGAGGTCCGCGCCATTGGCGACCAGAAACTCGATGAACTTATCGAAGCCGTGTTCTGCGGCGCCATGCAGAGCGGTCTGGTTCGGGACGGCATCCGCGCCCGGCATTTGACTGCCGCGGCGGAAGCTTTGTGCGATGCGTGCTCCAACGCTCTCACCAGCGCCAAAACCGGCGCCGCGTCCGAGCATATTGCGATCCAGAACCGAGCGGGCGTTCACGTTCGCGCCGGCCTTGACGAGAAGATCCATGGTGGCGAGCACGCCGTCATCGGTGCGATTTCTTCCGCGAGTGACGCGTGCGCCGTAATCCACTCCGGCCGCGGCCATCAACGGCGTGATGCCTTCCTTACTCGGCAGATCCACCAGCGCCTTATACTCCAACAGCAGCGCCGTGAACTTGGCGTCGCCGGCCCGGGCCGCACGCAACAACGGCGTGGCGCCCTGGGCGAGCATGGTGTCGCCGCCGCGATCCTGCGGTACGTCGCGATACGGTGGACGCCGCTTCAACTGAATGTTCGGGTTCGCGCCCTTTTCGAGCAACATGCGGCCCACATCGACGGCGCTCAGCTTATCCGGACTCGGGAGCACGGCCACCGCTCCATTCCCTTTGGTCGGGAGCGTGCTAACATCGGCAGCCATGTAGACCGGCGAGCGGCCGAAGAGATCCCACTTGTCGAGATTGGCGCCGCCTTGAATCAGAACAGCCGCGGTGTCGAAATGCAGGTTCTCGAGCGCCAGCAGAAGCGGCGTCTCGCGGTCCGGATCTTCAGAGTCTGGATCGGCGCCGGCAGTGAGCAGGTTCTGAACACAGGGCGCACAACCTTCCCGCGCTGCATAGTGCAGGGGCGTAAAGCCACCCTTGTTCATGTCCTTGGGCCGCGGTTCCTGGATGATCTTGCGCTCCCATTGATTGACCTTGCCGTGATCGTTCAGGTTCGCGCCGTTGGATGCCAGGAACTTCACCATGTCGGCCTGGCTCTGCGCGGCGGCCCACATGAGCGCGCTTTGCTCGCCCCAGGTTTCCTTGGCGTTGATGTCGGCTCCGGCAGCCAGAAGCGTCTTTGCTGCATCGATCTTGCCACTTCGAGCGGCCGCCATCAGCGGAGTTTCGCCATTGGGAGTTTTGAAGTTGGGATCAGCGCCCGCTTTGAGCAGTGCAGCTATGATGGGCGCATTGCCGATAATCGCGGCTTCGGTGATGGCCGACGTGCCGAGCTGGTTCGCCAATTTGACGTCGGCGCCCGCTTTGATCAGCGCACGCACCAGTTCCAGATCGCCGTTCGCCGCAGCGTACATGATGGCGGTAGCGCCGTCCGCGCCTGTGGCGTTCACGTTGGTGCCCTTGACGGCCAGCAAACGCATGGCTTCCATGTGCTCGCCGGACGCCGCCGTATCCACCAGCGACGGATCACCGGAAAATGCCAGCGAGGCGCCGGCCAACATGACCGCAAATGCCGTTACGAAGCGGCGCATGGCTACACCTCCGAGAGGCCGTCGACGCCGTCCCCGATGGATTTCACGGGAATCTCGTTGCGCTGCAGCAGCGTAAGGAGCAACTCACCGTGACGGGAGTCTTGCGGGTACTTCAGATGCTGCCCGCCTTTAATCTTCCCGTTGGCGTGTCCCAGGATGGCCGACGGCAGCGGATCGTTATTGTGGCGATCGCTGTTGCTCATATCGCTGCCAAACAGAATGGTCGCGTGATCAAGCACCGTGCCGTCGCCTTCTTTCGAGGCTTCGAGCTTCTTGATGAATCCGGCAAAAACCTGCGCGTGGTAATTCTGAATCTTCACCAGCTTGTCCATCTTTTCGGGATTGTTGCCGTGATGCGAGAGCGGATGGAAGCCTTCCGAGATGCTCAGGTTGGTATAGGTGCGCATGCTGGCTTCGTGGTCCATGGAAAGCGTGATCACGCGCGTAATGTCGGCCTGGAACGCAAGCGCCATCAGGTCGAACATCAGCTTGAAATATTCCGTCAGATCGTTGGGCGTGCCGATCGGCGCATCCGGAATCACCAGCTCGGTGTTGTGGGCCTTCTCGGCCATCTGCACGCGGCGCTCGATCTCGCGAACCGAATCCAGATAATCATGCACGACGTTGCGATCCTGGACGCCGAGGCTGGCTTGCAGGCGCTGGGCTTGTGCTTGTACCCGATCCAGGATACTGCCGGTTTCCGTCAGGATCTGGGAACGTTCCTGATCGGTGTCGCCTTGTCCAAAGAGCTTCTGGAAAACCGCACGCGGGTTGCTTTCCTGCGGCAGCGGCTGAGTGGGAGTGCGCCATGCCAGGCGGGCGCTGCCCTGGCCGACGCTCATTTCAAGCGACGGCAGGCGCGTGTCTTGTCCCACGTAGCGGACCGCAATCTGGTCGGCGCTCACGCCATAGTCCGGACCGTTCTTGCCGAAATCAAAAGGCTTCACGGCCGTCAGCCAGCCTTGTTCGATGTAGGCGTGCGGCTCGGGCGTTTCCGCGGGCTTGTTACGCAAGCCGGAGACGATGGTGAGATGCTTGCGAAACGGCTCCAGCGGTTTCAGGATGGGAGAGACAGTGAAGTCCGTACCAACTTCCTTGGGCGACCAGCGATCCATGATCGCGCCGTGCGGGAAGCCCACAAACGCGAAGCGCTTCGGCGTTTTTCCGGCGCCCGTGGTGGCAGCCGCGGATGTGGCGGGAAACATGGCTTCGAGCAGCGGCAGGCCGATGGCGGCTCCGGCTCCCTTCAAGACTGCGCGGCGGGGAATGTGCTTTTTGAAAATGAACATGACGTCTCCTGACTATCTGCTGGCACTCTGCACCGGCACCGGCTCTGGCACGCGGCGCATCTTAAACTGGTCGGTTGAAACCACCGCATCAACGATGGCCGAAAACTTGTAATCCTTGGCTGCCGTGTCGCGTACGATTCTGCGAACGGTCGGCATGTCGTAATACTCGCGAGTGCGGCCCATGGAATAGGTCAACAGGGCTTCGACAAAGGTCTGCACGAATTGGTCGGGACGGCGTAGCAGCGCGTTGCGGAGATCGTCGGGGCCGTTGATCTTGGTACCGTCGGGCAGCTCGCCGGCCGAATCGATCACGGTGCCGGCAAAGCGGTCCTTATCTCTCCACATTCCCGTGCCATCGAAGTTTTCGAGCGCGAAACCCAGCGGGTCCATTACGGCGTGGCAAGAGGAGCAAGTTGGGCTGGCGCGATGCTTCGCCATCAACTCGCGAACGGTGAGCGCTTTGGTGGTGCCGATATCCTTATCGTTCAAGGTGGGGACGTTGGGTGGAGGGTTGGCCGGCGGAACGCCCTCGAGCGCGCTCAGGATGAACTTTCCACGCAGCACCGGGGAGGTGCGGTTGGGATACGCCGCCGCCATCAGGATGGCGCCTTTGCCCAGCAACCCCCAGCGCGCGGAATCTTTCAGTTCCACGCGGCGGAACTCATCGCCCTTCACATCGGTGAGGCCATATTGCAAGGCCAGGCGTTCATTCACGTAGGTATGGCTGGCGCGGAGCAAATCCACGACGTTACGGTCTTCACGGAAGATGCTGTCCGCAAACAGGGCGAGCTCGGTGCGGAAATCCTGCCGCGGGTCCAGGCGGCCGGAAGCATACGGGAACACGTCGGTATCGGGAACCACTTGGTCCAGCCGCTGCATGTCCAGCCACTCGAACACGAAATTGGTCGCCAGGGTCTTCGATCGCGGATCGCCCAGCATGCGCCGGACCTGCGCCGAGAGCGTCGCTGGATCGCTGAGTTTGTTCTTGCTCGCGACATTGAGCAGTTCGTCGTCGGGAATGGAGTTCCACAGGAAGAATGAAAGTTTCGAGGCCAGTTCCAGATCCGTGATCGCGTATTTCTCGCCCGGCTTCAAGCCTGCTGGAACGCGCTCGCCGCGATACAGGAAGAATGGGCTGGCCAGCATCCCGGTGATCCCGGAGCGGATACCGGATTCGAACCCGCCCTCCTTGACCCCATCGGCGTAATACTGCATCAGCTCACCGACGTCCTGGTTGGTAACTGGCCGGCGATAAGCCCGCCTGGCCAGCGTGGAGAAAATCTCCTTGGCGCAGACTTCCGGGGTTTTATTCTTGTCCTTGGCCGGATTGCAGGAGAAGATGCGGTCGCGGCTGGGCGTTGAGCTGAGGCCCGTGGCATCGAAGGGACCAAGCAGCTGGAACGAACTCACGCGATAGGAACGATCCTGTCCTCCACCGGGCGCAAACATCTGCAACTGATCGTCGGACTCGGCGAAGCTCTGGCGGCGGAACGAGACCGCGATCTTATGAGGGCCAGCCGTGGTCTGGAATTTAATGTTCTTCAGGCGGGCATTTACGCGATCGAGCGCGCCGCTCTGCACCTGATCGTAAAGCTTGGAATCTTCTTCGCCGCCGACGACGGTTTGATAGACGATTTTGTTGTCGACCGTCACCACCAGGGGATTTTCATACTCCATGCCATTGCCCCAGATGTGCGTAGCCATGTCGGCGATGTTGATGTGGTATTCGCCGTCGGCAGGGAGATCCACTTTCGCGAGAATTCCGCCGCGAGTGCCCAGAGGCAATCCGGGGACGTGTGTGAGCTGATTGCCGGGACTTGCCTTGAAGGTCCAGCCCTGCGGCCGGGAATCCGAATTGCCGAGCGCCGCAAGCGCGACGTTGTGGGCAGCATGGACATATTGCTCGACGAAAGATGGCGAAACCTGCAAGGCCGATGCGATGTTGTCGTAGCCCTGCGCGGTATCGTCCGGGGGCAGCAAATCCGCGCCGTTTATATCCACCAGAAGCAGATCACGGACCGCGTTTTCGTATTCGTTGCGATTTAACCGGTGCAGCACCTGGCTATCCGTGATATACGCCTGGTTGGGGAGCTTGTCGAGCGATTCTTCTAGCCACGCCACCAAGGAGTCCACCGCTTTCGCATCCGGCTGTTTCGCGCCCGGCGGCGGCATCACGCGTCCGCGCAGCTTCCTTACGGCTTTTTCAAAGAGCTCAGGATTTTGGGCGATGCTCGCGGCCGTGGCGCCCTGGAAACTAACCCCGCCGATTTTGGCTTTGTCGTTATGGCACCCAGAGCAGTATTGCTTGACGGTCGCGAGGTTTCGCTCGGCAGGATCCAGCCCCTCGGTGGCGGGTGCGGCGGCCAGCACGCCCGCGAGGCAGATCAGTGAAATCGCAATTCGAATCATCTTATGCATCTGGTGACAGATATGCCCACTGGCTCTCAAAGGCACGGCGAATGAACTCGTCCGAGTTGCCCATCTTGGCTTCGTATTGCTTGGCTACCTTGGCCTCGACGGCTTCCGAGGGACTGTGCCCTTTGTTGATCATCTTGTTCAGAGTGTCGAAAATTGTGCCGTACATGTCGAGCTGAGCGGTGATGTCGGCAAAGCTCAACACGGGGCCCACCGCGGGAACAATTTTCGTGTCTTTGTTCGCAACGGTCTGGATGCGTTGCAGCCCGCCGACGATGCCGCCAATCCAGCCGCCCGTCCACCAATCCATAACTGGCCAACCTTGGCCATAGGCCGCGTCCCCCACGGCAAGAACGTTCTGCTGCGCGAAGTAGACGTAGAGATCGCCATCCGTGTGCGCGGCGTCGGAGATGTAGCCATATCGGATCCCGGAATCGAGCGTGCCCTGGTCGTAAAAGGTTTTGTTCGGTTGGGCGACCTTCGGGAGTTTCTGGAATTTCCGACCGTTCCAGGGCCACGTGATGTCTTGCTGCAGCCAGAGGCGCGTATTTTCCTGAGCGATGATGGTCGCGCCGGCCGTACCGAGCGATTCGTTCGAGCCGGTCTGTTCGGGATGCCAGTGCGTATTGAAAAGCGTCCGAACCGAACCGCCATTCGGCAACGCGGCTACGACCTGCGCGAGCGCCGAAGCGTTCTGTGCGAGTCCGCCATCCACCATGACGACGCCGCTCGATCCCGTCTCGACGACGACGTTGCAACCCGCGCCGGTGAGCATAAAGAGGCGGTCGCCCAGAGGCGTGGCGGTGATTTTGGCGGTTTCTGCAAAAACGAAGCCAGCCGACACGCCTGCTGCGGCGGCAGTCTTCAGAAATGTCCTGCGCGTTGAGGACGACATGGCTCTACTGTATTAAAGTATACTTCGGCAACCCCTTGGTTACACGAGATCTTTGCTCAGTTCTAGGGCTCTTTTTCGGGCGCGGCTGCCTTCGGTGGGTTGTTAGGGGGAGGAGGCGGCGCCGCTTTGGGCAACTCAGCCGTGCCCTCCAGCGCGAACACAAACATAATAGGCGGGTTGTCCACCTTCGCGTCATTCGGACCCTCGATAGTTGCCAGACGCCCCAATCCACCCTGGAACGCGACATATTGCTTCCCGTCAGCCTCATATGTAATGGGAGGCGCCATGCCCGTGCGCCCGGTCTTGATCTCATAGAGGATTTCGCCCTTGTCGGCAGTCACCGCCCGGAAGCGCCCGTCGTTGATCACGTGGAATACCAGGTTGCCCGCCGTAGCAACCGTTCCGCCGCCGATACCTCCGCCGCCTTCGATGCGCCACATCAGTTTCTGATTCACGGGATCCCAAGCTTGCAACGCGCCCCGCATGCCTTCGGCGGTCGGTGGACCAATCGCCGGACTATCGATTAGTTTCGGGTCGACGTTGCCACGCGTATAGCCGTTACTGTTGGGCTTAACCTCGTCCAGGGCTGCGTAGGTGAACGGCTGGAGGAAAACGGGAATATAGACCCAACCCGTGGCCGGACTGTAGGACATCGGCGACCAGTTATGCGCGCCGCCGCCGGTGGGGAAGATCGAGATCGGTTCTTTGTCGTAATAAGCCGCGGGATTCACGATGGGACGGCCCTTGGCGTCGAGCCCGAGTGCCCAGGTGGTCTTGACGTATGGCGCACCGGAGATAAACTCGCCAGTGACGCGGTCCAGCACCCAGAAGAAACCATTTTTCGAAGCCTGCGTGATCACTTTGCGCGAGCGGCCTTGGATCGTTAGGTCGAGCAGCATGAGCTGCTGGACACTGTCGTAATCCCAATTGTCGTTGGGCGTGGTCTGAAAATACCATTTGAGCTGGCCGGTGCTCAGGTCGACGGCCAGGATGGAGCAGGTGTAGAGGTTGTCCACGTTCTGCGCGCCGCGGAACTTCTGGTGCCATGGCTCGGCATTGCCTGTGCCCACATAAGCCAGGTTCGCCTCCGGATCATATGCGAAGCCGTCCCAAACCGCTCCGCCGCCACCCTTGGTCCAGAAGTCGCCGCCCCAGGTTTTGAGAGCGGCCTTCATCGCGTCATTTTCCGGCGGATTCTCGGGATTTCCGGGAACCGTGTAGAATTTCCAGGCGGAGCGTCCCGTTTTCGCGTCGAACGCGGCGAAGAAGCCGCGCGTCCATTTGTCGCCGCCCGACGCACCGATAATCACCTTGTCGCCCGCGATACGCGGCGCCATGGTGACGGTGTACCAATCCTGCGGATACGCCACGCGGGATTCCCACAGCGGCTTGCCAGTGACCGCGTCGAGCGAGACCAGCCGTCCGTCGATTACCGGCGCGATGATCATTCCGTTGTAGAGAGCCACGCCACGGTTCACAGTGCCGCAGCAGATCTTCGGACGCACGGCGGTCTGGTTCACTTCCGGGTCCCAGCGCCACAGCTCTTTGCCGGTCTTAGCGTCGAGTGCGTAGACCACGCTCCAGGTTGTGATGCCATAGAGCGTGTTGTTCCACACCAGCGGTGTGCCCTCTTGATTGCCGCCGCCCGCACCCACCGCGTACGTCCAGGCCAAGCCCAGGCGCGTCGCATTGCTATCGTTGATCTGCTTCAGCGTGCTGTAGCGGGTTTCGCTCTGGTTGCGTCCGTAGCTCAGCCAGGAGCCGGGCAAAGGGTCGTTCGCCGCGCTCCCAACGCTGCGCAAGACCTTGCTGTCCACGGTCACGGGTTTGGTGGCCTGGGCGAGACCCAGGGTAGTCAACGCCAGCGCGGCGAATGCAGTTTGTCCAAAAATACGCATGGAAATATCACCTGCCAAGAATTCAGCAACAATATCACAGACCAACCCTTGCGCAACCGTCAGGGGCCCGAACCGGGTGGCGCCCGTCCTCGCACAAGTTCTACCAGAGCATTTTGACAAGTGTATCTTTTTTGGTACATACTGGAGTCCGTGGGGAGGGATGGACAAAAACCCGGAGGTACCTGTCCGGTTTTACCGAACCAAGGCAGGCGGATCCCCGGTCCTCGATTGGCTGCGCAGCCTCGACAAGGAAGACCGGCGAGCTATCGGGCTCGACCTCATGCGGGTGCAGTTCGGCTGGCCGATTGGTAGGCCGCTGTTGGGAAGCCTCAAAGATGGTCTTTGGGAGGTGCGCTCATCGCTTCCGAGCCAGCGGATAGCACGGCTCATCCTGTGCTTTCACGACGAGATGCTCGTTGCGCTGCACGGATTCATCAAGAAAACGCAAAAAACGCCGACCGCTGACCTGGCCCTGGCGAAACGGAGAATGAAAAGAGGTTACGAAGTGAAAAAGCGCAGCAAGCATATCGGCCCGTCTCTGGAGGATTTCCTGAAAGAGGAAGGCGTCCTCGAAGAGACTCGCGCGCTGGTGCTGAAGGAGACGCTGGCCTGGCAAGTTCAGCAAGCGATGGAAAAGGACAAGATCAGCAAGGCAGAGATGGCGCGGCGCATGAACACAAGCCGCGCGGCGCTAGATCGTCTTCTCGATCCTGGCAATGCCTCGGTGACTCTGCAAACCCTGACGCGCGCGGCACACGCTATCGGCCGTGATCTGCGCATCGAGCTGGTTTGAAAGATTAACTTCGCCTATAGTCAGCCACGTTCACCAGTTGATTCAACCCCGCTTCAAGAGTCGCGAAACAGCGCCAGGAAACCTTCCTGTTCAAAGTGTCGGTCGTTGGTAAGAACCTCGGTTAGCCCTTCCTTGCGCATCGTCTGCATTGAAATGCAATCCGCAAGGCTGTAGCCCTTATCTGGCCTTGATTCGTACAAGGCCATGCCGGACAGAAAAGATTCTCAGCTCTGCGGAACCACACGCACTCCAGGGTTCTCCAAAATACGTTGAGCGTTCATAACGGCTTTGCGCCGCATCTGCTCTGGAGCCATTGCAAAAAAGGTGAGATATTCCGCCAACACTTCATCAGTGGTGACGATGAGAGAATCTTTCCGCTCGACTGTCAGGGCCATTGCCCGCCGGTGCGCGCTGTCGGTCAGGTCCGCCAGAGCAATCCAGTAAAACGTGTCAGCAAAGAGAGCACTCATGCCTCTCTTTTGGGCCAACCGTAGATATAGTGATCATGCTGGCTCGCGCCATCCTTGGGCATGCTCGCCATGATGTCAGGAGGGACGTTACTCATGTTTTCGACAATCACGTCGGCAATATGTCGGCGCGGTTGGCTAGGTGGCCGATCTTGTTCGGCGAGTTTCTGAAGCCACGCCTCAAGTGTGAGGCCGTCCGCCGCTGCCTTAGCTTTCAGCGCCGCCGCCTGTTCATCGGGAAGCTCGATTACCGCCATAAGAAATCTCCCCTATCCATCGTAACAGCGATACTAAAGCCATTTCATCGTTGGCTCAACGCGCACGGCTGGCCCGTGCCTTCCTTCAGATTCACGATAGTGTCCACCGCAGTCTGTTTCCATGATTCGCATTCCCCCGCCAGCCAATGAACCTGGATGCGATTTACCTGGGTATCCTTCCCCAACCCGAAATGCACCCGAGGGTCGTTGGCTGCCAGATAACTGCCATCGCCTCGCACCCAGCGCTTGACCGATGTGCCGTCCATTCGCACCAACTCCACCACGCTTCCGTAGGCCGACCGATTGGTTTTCGTGCCTTCCAGATGAACCAGCAGCCAATGTCCACGGTTCGGTACGGTGTTCAGCAGCAGACGCGCGGGGCCGTTATTGTTGGTCACCAGGATGTCCGTTCCGCCGTCATTATTCACGTCGCCGAAAACCGCAGCCCGGCTCACCTCGCGGGTTGCCAGCGCAGGGCCCGCGGTATCCGTGATATCTTCGAACCCCTTCCCTTTGCCCATATTGCGCAGTAACAACTTGCGCTCGCGGTAGGGAAATGGATCGCCCTTTGGATTCGAGCTCAGATCCCCTGCCATGGCTCTCACTCCCCCGTTGGCGCTGAACATATCCAACAGCCCGTTATTTGTCATATCGAAGAGGCCCACACCAAATCCGGTATAAGGCAGCGAAATATGCGACAGCCCGGATTGCTCCGTGGCGTCCACAAAATCCCCATTGGGCTGGCGCTGAAATAGCGTGAACGCCTCGGTGGGAAGGTTGGTCACGATGATGGATTCGCCGCCGTCGCCATAAATATCGCCCGACGCGATGCCCATGCCCGCACGCGGCTTGCCGTCCGAAGCATAGGCCAATCCGTGGGTGAGCCCGGCTTCTTTGAATTGTGAGCCGCGCTGCTCGTTGATCCAGAGATAATTCGGCGCACCATCATTGGCCACCATGAAACCGGGAAATCCATCGGGACCGAAATCTCCCGTCAGAATGCCGAGCCCGGGTCCTTGCTTCGCGTTCAGACCGACCTCATCGGTTACGTTCTTGAACTTTCCGTTTCCGAGGTTGCGATACAACTCGGTGGCTGTCCCCTTGAAAGGCGATGGACCGCAATAGTCTAGTTTGCCGTCGAACATGTAGCAGGGGCGGCGATAAAAGTCGATATAGTGAACCACCGCCAGGTCCAGCAATCCGTCCTTATCGTAATCGAGGAAAGCAGCGCTGGTGGACCATCCAGACGAAGCGACACCAGCCGTCGCAGTTACGTCCGTGAACGTGCCGTTTCCGTTGTTGTGATAGAGGACGTTGTGGCCGTAATTGGTTACATAAAGATCGACGTATCCGTCGTTATCGTAATCGCCGGCCGCCACGCCCATGCCTTTATCGGCGTAGCCTACACCGGCCGATTCGGTAACATCGGTGAACGTGAGTTTGCCGGTTTCCTTCAGATTATTCCGAAACAGGCGGTTGCCTGGTTTCCAACCCGGCGGAACGGGCACCAGAGGTTTGCCCGAAGGAACAGAAGGATACCCTTGGACAAGATATACGTCCATATCGCCGTCGTTGTCGTAGTCAATCAGCGCCGCGCCCGATCCCACCATCTCGGGAAGAAGCATGTCACCAGTGGCGCCGGAAAACTGCCAGAAGTCGATACCGACCTGTTTGGAAACGTCTTCGAAGGGAGGGGTCTTTTGCGAAGAGGGCGTTTTGCAGGCGAACGTCCCTAACAGCATCAGCAGGCACACGACGACCAAAAACCCGTTACGATACATCATTGCCCGGCATAATATCATGCCGATATTTTTTTGAGGCGGGAATAACTTGGTATCCATCCTAGTAACTGGCGCTGGAGGATATATTGGATCGGCCTTGGTGAAGGCGATTGCCGCCGCCATGCCCGCAGCCCATTCCGGCCGCATTGTCCTGCTGGATTCAGCGGAACACAACCTTTTCCAGATCCAACAGCACCTCACATCCAACTTCGCCCACGTGCCTTCAGAGCCGGTGCTTGGAAGCGTGAATGATGATCAATTGCTCGACAACATCTTCGCTTGCTTCAAGCCCGACGTAATCTATCACGCGGCGGCCTTCAAACAGGTTCCCTTGCTCGAGCGCAATCCGATCGCCGCTATACGCAACAACGCGATCGGTACGTATACGCTGGCGCAAGCAGCTCTCGGTCATGGGACACCCCAGCTGATCCTGATCTCCACGGACAAAGCCGTGAACCCGCACAGTGTCATGGGTGTTTCCAAACGCATCGCGGAGTTGGCTGTGGTCTCCCTGAGCAGTCCGGCATGCCGGATGAATGCCATCCGCCTGGGCAACGTGATTGGGTCCACCGGCAGCGTCGTCCCGATTTTTCTGAAGCAGATCGCGGAGCGCAAGCCGGTAACCGTCACGCATCCGGAAGCCACCCGCTGGTTCATGTCTTTGAACGAGACCGTCCACGCGATCCTGGCTTGCGCAGAAGCTGAGCTGGAGGGAAGAATTCTCGTGCCGGATCTCGGCGAGCCAACGCGAATCGCCGATCTGGCCGCGTTGCTGATCGGTGCCGCCGGGGAAATCCCCATCGTGTTTACCGGTTGCCGTCCGGGAGACAAACTCACCGAAGAGCTGGTTTATAAAACCGAGACTGACGAGGGAAGCGTAGAAGGCCCGCTTCACGTATTCCGGACCTGCCGGCTTCCACTCGCGGAGCTCGATGCGATCATCGAGCGGCTTTCGGGTTGCATCGCCTCCCATGACGTTCCATCGCTGATCCAAACCCTGTGTTCGATAGTTCCTGAATATATACCGAGCGATAGCCTGCGATGAAAAGAAAAATCGCGGCGGTCACCACTTCTCGATCCGACTTCACTGCGCTGTATTGGCCGTTGCACGACCTGGCGTCCCATCCCGAGGTGGATCTAAGGATCATTGCGTTCGGGCCGCATTTGTCCCCCGAATTCGGGTCGACCATCCGGGAGATCGAGACGGCCGGTTTCCGCGTCGACGCGCGCATCGAGTGCTTGTTGAGTTCGGACAGCGACGTCGGGATGGCCAAGACCATCGGGCTTGCGACGTTGAGTCTGGCGGATTGCCTTGGCGAGATGCGTCCCGATCTGCTGCTGGTGACCGCTGACCGCTATGAGATGCTCGCCCCCGCTTCGGTCGCATTGGCACTCCGCATCCCGGTGGCACATATCGAAGGAGGCGAAATTAGCGAAGGCGCAATCGATGACGCGGTCCGCAACGCGCTCACCAAGCTGAGTCACGTGCACTTCACATCCACGGAATTGGCGCGCGCCAGGGTAATCGCGATGGGAGAGGAAGAAGGGCGCGTCCATCGAACAGGCGCTCCGTCGCTCGATCATCCGCGACGCAGCCTGCTATTGAGCCGTGAACAATTGGAGCAGCGTCTTGAGTTGGATCTGAGCCGGCCGGCAGCCATCGTCACGTACCATCCGGCGACCATCGCTCGGGACACAACTCGGGAGGCGGATGCCCTATTTGAAGCCCTCCAGTCGGTGCCAGAGCAGTTGCTGTTTTGCTACCCCAACGCGGATGCGGGCAGCCGCGCGCTGATCGGGCGAATTGAGGCGTTCCTCGGCGCTCGCGATGGCAGAGTATTCGTCAACCTGGAGCCGCTCGTCTATTGGAGCTTGTTGCGCCAGGTCGAATTCCTGGTTGGCAATTCCAGTAGCGGGATCATTGAGGCTGCGTCCTTCGCTTTGCCTGCGGTGAATGTCGGTATCCGTCAACAGGGTCGCGAGCATGGCCCCAACGTGCTCCACGCGGAACCAGACACCGCTTCCATTCTGGATCGCATCCAAACCGCGAGAAGCGAGGAATTCCGCCGATCCCTCCGAAATATGGCGAATCTGTACGGGGATGGATGCGCTTCGCAAAGAATCGTTTCGGTGCTCGCGTCCCTGCTGCTCGACGAAACCTTGTTGATGAAGCGCGCGCGGTTCGTAGAGACAGGCCGAGCATGAGAATTCCGCTTTCGGGCCCCGATATTACCGAGGCCGATATCCAGGCCGTTGTGAGGGTGTTGAGAACTACGCGACTGAGTATCGGTCCGAAGATGGAGGAATTTGAAAGATCGATCGCGGATCTTGCGGGCGTCTCCAACGGGATCGCCGTTAGTTCGGGAACGGCCGGCCTGCATCTTTGCCTGCGGGCGCTGGGGGTAGACGAGGGCGACGAAGTCCTTTTACCGTCTTTCACATTTATTGCCGCCGGAAATGCGGTGCTCTATGAGCGTGCCAGGCCGGTTTTTGTAGATATCGACCCGCTCACGCTCAATATCGATCCCAATAAATTAGAGCGGAGCATAACGCGCAAGACGCGCGCCATTATCGCGGTCCACACCTTCGGGCATCCTGCCGATATGGATCCGATTATGGATATCGCCCGGAAGCACGGCTTGCCCGTGATTGAGGACGCCTGCGAGGCCATCGGAGCTCGCTATCGGGGAAGGCCCGCAGGCGGGATCGGGGATTTCGGTGTGTTTGGCTTCTATCCCAATAAACCGATCACCACCGGTGAGGGCGGCATGGTGGTGACTCGCGATTCTAAAATGGCCGCTACCATCCGGGCGCTTCGCAATCAAGGCAGGCGCGAGTCCGATGGCTGGCTGGACCATGGTCTGCTCGGATATAACTATCGGCTCTCTGAAATAAACTGCGCGCTCGGGCTGGAGCAGAGCAAACGGATCGACGACATTCTCGCTCGCCGTGAGGCGATTGCGATTCAATATTCCGAGGAGCTTCAGGCCATCCCGGAAGTAACAACACCGGCCTTAGAGATCCAAGACGGGCGCTTGTGTTGGTTCGTCTATGTAGTTCACGTGGAGAATCGCGACGCGGTACTGCGAAAAATGATCGAACAAGAAATTGGCTGCGCGCGGTATTTTGCACCGCTGCATCTCGAACCGCTCTTTGCACCGTATGTGAATCCGCGCGACGATCTGAAGATCACAGAACAAATGGCGGCTCAAACTCTGGCGCTGCCGTTTTTCAGTGCTCTGACCAGCGAACAGATTCACGAAGTCTGCTGCGCGCTGGGAAATGCTGTCCGGCTCAAGACATAAAGAAGATGTCCCTGGATGCTCCATCGCCGGCATTCTCCGGTCGCGTAGTCGACCACAAACCGGGTTTCGATGTTCAAGCGGGCTGCACGAACCATAGAGCGAAACTCGTGATGCGTAAAGACGTGCCCGCGCGTGGTGCATTGCACTTGCCCGACATCCCAAGCCGCCACGACATCACCATTTGTCTCGCTCCACCTCAGGCCATCGTGCAGAAAGCGCAGAGCGGTTGGAAGGGCACCGTAATGGCGCGCGTTGTAGCGGTGATGCAGGTCGACAAAGATCCGGCCTTGGGGAGATACCAGACGCGCAAACTGACGGAGAACCTGCACGCGGCTGGACGCGGGAAAGATATGTCCGAGGACATTCCAGAGACACGTGATGACGTCAAACTTTCCTTCGAGCAGGTGAAGTTCTTGGGCGCGCATCGTCCTGATTCCGGCATCCGACCCCCGCATCGCGACACTGGGCTCCAGCAGGACCAGATCCGCGATGCCTCCCTCCTGTGCGATCCGCCGGGCTCGCCGGCCGTCGCCCGATCCGACATCCAGCATCGAGCGGCTTCCCGGCGGTATCCGGGACATCACCAGCCGGTCGATGCTGTCCAGATACGGCTTGCGCTTTGCGGTGATGCGCGCGAACTCCGGCGCGATACGATCATACGCGGCGATCGGGTCCAGATTCACAGGCACGGACTAGGTTGCCATCCGCCACACGCGGATTCGAGTTGCGCGGCAATCCGCAGCGCCACGTCTTCGCGCCAGGGGCGGGCGGCGATCTGCACCCCGATCGGCAGGCCTGCGGCGGTCTGTCCGCAGCGCACAACTGCAGCCGGCCATCCGGTCAAATTGTGGGTCATCGTGTAACTGAATCCCTGGAACGTCCGCTCTTCGATCGATCTGCCGTGCGGCAGCGCCGCTTGCGGGTAGACGGGTGAAAGGATCGCGTCGAAATCTTCGAGGAACGCGAACATCCGCTCTCGAAAGCGGTCGAGATCCGCCCAATATTCCGCGAACCCGACTAGCGTGGTACGGTATGGTTCGAGCTTCTGCAACCATCCTTCGAGAAGCGGATGCGTACGCGTGCTCCCGATCGCGGTTAAGAAAGCCCGCAAACCGTCACCGCCGTCCGGACCGATCATCTTCATTTCGAGCTCGTAACTTTCTTCCACACCCGGAGGACGGCGCTCTTCGATCCGATTCACATCGTTTTCGAGTGCCACAGCCGCCCGTTCCACCACCGCGATTGTTTCCGCGTCTGCCGGGACAATTCCGTTGTCGGTAAAGAACGCGACGCGTAGATCCTTAAACCTCACCTCTGCGGGATCGCCAAACGGCATTCCGACGACCGTGTGATCCTCAGCGTCCGGCGCTGCCAGCAACGACAGCATGGAACCGAGATCCTCCACGCGGCGGGCCAGGGGACCGATTTGCCACAGGCTTTCGATCCAACCGCCCGCCGGCGGAACATGGCCGGTGCGAGGCACGCGTCCCGAAGTGGGCTTGATGCTCGCAATGCCGCAGAAATGCGCCGGCAATCGCACGCTTCCCGCGCAGTCGCTGCCGAGGCCGAATGGCGATCCGCCTGCCGCGATCAGCGCCGCCTCGCCTCCGCTCGATCCGCCGGAGGTGCGCGAGAAATCGTAGGGATTGTTGGTCCGTCCGCGGATCAGGTTGTCGCTTTCGAACGCGAACAAAAGATCCGGCAGGTTCGTTCGGGCGATCGGAATGGCGCCGGCCGCGCGCAGCCGCGCCACTACCGTCGCATCGCGGATCGATGGTGCGGCCGATCTCCTGCCGAGCGTGCCGGCGGTACATACGGTGCCTTGCACCTCGATCGAATCCTTGATCGAGAACGGAACGCCCGCTAAAGCGGGAAGCGGATTGCCCCGGGCCCTCTCACGATCCACTTGCGCGGCCGCTTGCCGTGCCGTTTCCTCCAGCACTTCGGCCACTGCGTTCAGGCACGGATTCACTTGTTCCATTCGACGAAGATGCGCTCCGATTAATTCGGTGGCCGACACATCACCAGAACGGATCAAGCGAGCTTGCGCGGTTCCAGAGAGTGCGCAGACATCCGTCATCTCGACTGCAGCGTCCCCAGTAACACCCGCGCAGGCCGTGTGTTGTAAGTGCGCTGGTAGAAATCGTGCGCGGCGTCGCGCGGGAAGTGTTCGTTCGCGGGATAGGGATACTGCGACATGGCATGGAACGGAAGCGGCTGAACACTAGACGAGAAGGCGGTGTTGGGATCGCGATCCTTGGCCCAACCATCCACCTTGAGCAGAAAGTCACGGGTCATTTTAGTAAGTGGGCCAGGGCGCGGCGCTGGGATGGCCGCCACAGGGAACCGCAAGGTCACTTCGTCGCCCGAGCCCATGATCACCAATTGATCGTCGACGTCGCGCAGCAGGTGATCCACTGGGCCGTATCTGGTGTAGAGGCCCGGAGTAGGATTCCAGAAGGAAACGGGCGAAACACGATCGTAGAAAAATGTATCCGGCTGCTTGCGCCGCGGATCAATGCGCGTTTCTGAGAAGCCGCGAAAATGCAGGTCGGCGGATTCAAAAGGTATGGGAAGGTGTTGCACTTTTGCGTCTGAAGTGCCCTCACTCAAAAAGATCTCATCCCAATAGACGCACAGATTCGTGACGATTCTCACCTTGCGGCTCGCGGAAAGAAACTCGACCGGGACCACAATCGTCTTCGGCTTCCCGGCCGGCATACCCATATCTGGATTCACGGTTTTCCAGTTGCCCGCTCGGTCCTCGACCTGAAGATACGGCATCACTAAACCGGCTTCCGATTCTTGGGCGGCTCTGCGGAAGGTGCTGCCATCAGGCCAATCCACCCATCCGTTGAGTAGCAGGACGGCCTTGCCGGTTGGGGCCGCGGAGCCAAAATCCAGGTCGAGCGAATGCAAATCCGCCACGCCCGTTTCGGAACGGCGGAAATGGTCCGGATAACGCTGATCCTTGGCGATCAATTGCGGCAAGACATCCGCGCCCTGGTCGTCGCGGGCGGCCTTGGGATAGATCCTTCTATCCACACTGAATAGGTGGAACTCGGGGTAAGGAGGACCCTTGAACTTCTCGTTGCTAAAGATCTCAGTGCCGGCCGGATGATCGACGGCGTACAACTGGATCTGATCGAGATACGAAACTTCACTCAACTCTTCGGTGACGCGAACTTCATAATGACCATTCACAGGCTGAAGCGCCGCGCCAGGAATCTGTACGTACTCGTCGTGATCCACCGGGAAGTAACTTCCATCGCCATTGCGAGCGCCCAGCGGTGCCACTCCTAAAACATCGGTGATGAACTGGAATTGGTGTCCGTTCCAGGTCCAGATCATCGGGCAGGAGCCGGATAATCGTTGGGCTTCCTGATAGATATGCGTCTGATTCGTCGCCTGACGCACTTCGTTCTGAATCAACCCATTGGGCCAAGTGATGCGAATGACATCCACCGAAGTATGCTCTCCCGCGTCGAAGGTGAGCGGCACGGCCGAGTAGAACTGGCTGCGGTAGAGAGTTCCGGCCTTCATCTCTACCAACGCATCCTGGGCCAGCTTGAGACTGCGCACGCCGTGGAGCTGAACACGGATCCAATGGTTTAGGCCGTCCTGATTGCGCAGGAAATGAATGCTGCCGTCGGCATCGATGCGGACACGGTCCAACCGTCCTGTGGCATCGAAGTCGGCATCCACTTGCGTCCGGCGTTCATCGCCAGGCCCATGGAACGCCTCCACCGTGTATCTGCCGCCCAGTTGATCGCGATACAACACCGGCGCGTGATCGCGGTAGAACACTGCCAGGTCGAACGCTTTGCTGTCGCGATTCACGCGGAGCTTCTGAGAGGATTTAACCGTGCCATTCACAAACGGGAAATCCTCAGTCCGATCCGCCCATCCCGCCGCACCCTGATTCCGCATGAGCGCGGGCTCGGGACCGAGCAGGAGGAGATCGAGATCGTAATCGTGATCGTAGTCCATCCACACGGCGCGATCGAATCTGCGCGCGGGAAGCTTCACCGGCTGCCGGACGAATTTACCGCCTGTATTCCGAAACAGCACCGGACCGGCCTCTGTTAGCACGCAGAGATCCATGAGACCGTCATCGTTAAAATCACCCGGAGCCACGTCGATGATGCGGGTCAGCCCTTCCAGGCCCGTGTCCATGGCGAGGCGCTGCCCCTTGAGGAACAAACGAATTCCCTGCGAAGACCACACCAGAAGATCGGTTTGGCCGCTGCCCGTGGAATCGATTAACGTGAGGCCCGCGGTTGCCGGATCCACCGTTCCCTCAAGCCGCGTGTCGGCGAACTTCGGTTCCGGCAACACTGCCGCCTCCGCGCGAGGCTTCTCTGAACGAGCTTCGGGCGGATCGTAGATCTCGGAATAGTTGCACCATTCCACGTTCTCCGGGACTACCCAGCTTTTCTCCAGATTCTTGATGCGTTCAAAATCGGCGAGATAGCGATCCGCTTGCGCGGTGTTTCCGGCCAGCCGGTTTAAGTTGTAAAGTTGGAAGCGCGCGGCCGCGAGCAACGGATCCAGCTCGGCAGCTTTTTCGAATTGAGCCTGCGCATCACTGTGCCGGTTTAATTGGTTGTAGAGAGTACCCAGTTGATAATGGGCGACGGCCTCGTCAGGGGTCCGGGCCAGCATTCCTTCGAACTGCGCTATCGCACGCTGCGCGTCGCCCTGATGCTTATAGTAAATGCCGAGGTTGAACCAGGTGTGCGGCAGCGTTGGATCCCGGCGCTGCACCTCCTGCATGAGCGCTACCGCTTCCTGTTCCTGCCCTGGCACCTTCAGCAACGCGAGCGCATAGTTCAGTTTGTCGCGTGTCGAATCGGGCGCCATTGCGAGTGCCTGTTGAAACTCCTGCACCGCTTCCTGTTGGGTAGAGGGATTCTCGTAGAAGGCTTTGCCGAGATTGCGGTGCTGATCGAGAAGCGCCTGATTTTGCGGTTTAGAACACCCTAGCGCCAGAATGAATCCCAGGGCGACCAAGCCCAACCGCCTTTGCGAGTTCACGGTAATCGCGCTGCAGGTTCGCGAGCGATCACGCCACGGCTCTCATCAATTGTCAGGAACTGGTTTGCATCCACCTTTCCAATGGATTGCCTGGTTCCGCTCGGCCACTCGATTTCGATCGACGCCGACATATCTTTCCCCAGGCCAAACGTCGCGGCCAAGTCGCTCGCGGAACAATAGCTCGACCCGCTATGCACCGTTTCCGATTGCGTGAAGGAAGAACCCTTCACCCGAATCACGCTGCCAATCCCATCCCGATTGCTCTTGACGCCCACCAGCCGGATATTCAGCCAGTGATTGCGATTGCCTCCGTCGTTCCGATAAAGAAATGCCGGTCCATTGTTGGTGGAAATGAGAATGTCCAAGTCGCCGTCATGGTCGAAGTCCGCATACGCCGCGCCGCGTCCCACGATGGGCCGATTGAATGCCGCGCCCATGGTGGCCGTCACGTTCTGGAATTGACTATGCCCGAGATTGCGAAACAGTAACGGCGCCTGGCGGTAACTCACCTTGGGCTGCACACGTCCGATCTGCTCATCGATGTGGCCATTAGCGGTGAAAATATCCGGATATCCGTCGAGATCGTAATCGAAGAAAAACACTCCGAAGGTCAGCGAAAGCAGGCTGGATCGTCCCACTGCCGAAGCAGGCGCTTCATCCACGAACAGCCCGTTGCCTTCGTTGTGATACAGGCCAAGCATCTGGTTGGAGAAGTTGCCCACCAGCAAATGCGCGCGCCCGCTGTGATCGTAATCGGCCGAATCCACTCCCATCGCCCCGCGCGCTACGCCCTCTTCGCCGTATGCCACTCCCGCCGCCATCCCGTCCTCGCTAAATGTGCCGTTCCGATTATTTCGGTATAGCTTGTTCGGCTGAGTATCGTTCGCAACAAAGAGATCCGGCCAACCGTCGCCGTTATAATCGAAGACCGCCACTCCCAGCGACTTGCTGGTCGGATCGGCCACGCCCGCCTTCTCGCCGACGTCTTCGAAATGGCCGCCGCCGAGATTGTGAAATAACCTGGAACGCGTCCCCTGATACGATTCCGGAGTGCAGTATGATTTTGTCGCGCCATCCAGCGAACACCACAGATCCAGCTTCGGGCTCCACTGCACATAGTTGGCCACGAACAGATCCAGTTTACCGTCGCGATCGTAATCCAACCACGCCGCGCTGGTGCCGAAGCTCGCGTTTTGAATGCCCGCGCTCTTAGTCACATCGCGAAATTTTCCGTGGCCTTCGTTGTGAAAGAGATGATCGCCGTCGAGCGCGGTAATGTACACATCTTCGCGGCCGTCGTTATCGTAATCGGCAATGGCGACGCCCATTCCATACATTTCGACATCCAGGCCGCTGCCGCGCGTAATATCGGTGAATGTGCCGTTGTGGTTGTTGCGGTAAAGAGCGGGCAGCGATTTCTTCCCTCCGGGCGTCCAGTCCTTGCTGTTGATCAGCAGAATATCCGGCCAACCGTCGCCATCGATATCGAAGAAGGCGCAGCCCGAGCCCAGCGTTTCAGGAAGATATTTCTTTCCCGCCCGTCCGCTGTTGTGCGTGAAATGAATGCCCGCCTGCTCCGTCACGTCGGTAAAGGCGATGTCGTCTTGCGGTGTTTTCGCGCCTCCTACATAAAGAGCGCTTGCCAGCACCCCAATCCCCAATCCCCAACCCCGCATTGTCATTGGACTGCGCTCTCATGATCGTGAATCGCCTGTCGCTCATTGTTGTCTTCCGGACTGGACGCTCGCCGCCGCGCAGTCAAGGCCTGCGAAGCCTCTTCGGCTTTGAACCTGCGAAATAGTTTCTCCTCCCGCTCGGCGCCGGCGGCGTCTCCCAGGCCACGAGCAGCCAGCATCCACGTGTAATGCATCTGAACGTCTTCTGGATCCACCGCATTTACCGCCCGCAACGCTTCAATGGCCTTGGCGTAATCCCGCTTCAGAAACAAAAGCCGGGCGATTTGGTTCAACACCACTCGATCGCGCGGATACTGAGCGCGCACACGATCCAGCGATTGAAGCGCCCCATCGTACTCTCCATCCGCCTTTTGAATCGAGGCCTTGAAGAACCAAATGCGCCCCAACTGCGGATTGATTTCCAGCGCCTTAGCGATATCGGGCTTCGCGGCGTCCGTCTCGCCTTCCTGGATCAGCGCCCTGGCCAGGTTCAGCCATCCATCGGCGTAGCCCGGCTCGGCCTCGGTCACCTTGCCAAATGCATATTCAGCGCCTTTGAGATCGCCTTGCAGCAAGAGACCGATGCCCCAGTCGTTCCAGCGCTCCCGATCTTTCTTTACCGCCAACGGCGCCCAAGCCGGTTCGCCCAGCGGCACCGTGGACTTCGCTTCTGCCAGGGTCACGATGGGAATATCTGGAATTCGATCCCGAATCGCTCCCGAAACACTCGCGGGAACAAAATGCGGCGCTCCGTAAGCAAATTGCGTGTAAGACCAGGCGAATTTCCGATAATTCAGCCGCGCCGTGAATTGGAGTGGCCCGCGCGCGTTCTTCGGGATTCGAACCAGATAATGCGCCACATCCGCCGCGCCGGGCGGGATCAACCGGACGTACAACAAACTCCGCGTCTGCCACGCATTGCGCTTATCGATGGGATTGCCGTCTCCGTCCAGTTGAAACGAACGATAGAAATGAGCGCCGGGTTCCACCGCACCTCGCCCGTTATCGGTAACGTTGCCGCTCCAAAAAATAACGTGCCCGTCGGCATCCCGCGCCTGCAATTCCAGCCACGCATCGAACGCATCCACCGTGCCGCCGGGGAAAAAGTGCCCGATCTTACGGGTCCGCACCACTACATCCACGCGCACGTTGCTGCCCGGCTCAAGCTTCGCGCCCGAAGAATCCAGCGGCGCCGCGATCTTGCCAACCTCGCGAATGGTTACGTCGTTTTGCTGCTCGGCTTCTTCGCCCACCGCAAAAGTCGTGTTCGCCCGCGGAGAGTCGTTACGCCGCAGCATGGCTTTCTGTCCCGTGTGATCGTCAGCCGGCGAAGCGGCAAAAATATCCACGGTAATAAACCCGGATTTCAGGAAAGCCTCTTCAGCCTTTAGCTGGAAATCATCCCGATTTGCAAAAGCCACGGCCGTATTGGCGCCAGGAAAATGATGCGAATGCACCTGACCGTCGCGATTGCCCGGATCGTGCGAGGCCACCAGCGGCATGTGACAATCCGCGCACGAAAGCGATTTGGCGGGATAGTAAAATGACCGCGCGCCTTGTCCCGAGACTCCGCTGGCCTGCCAGTTATCGTAATCGTCAAACCCGCGTACCCAGCGGTAGCTGTTCACCGGGACATCCAGATGCACCTTGTGACAGGAGGCGCAGAACTCGGCGGCCTGTTCGCGCATGAATGGCTTCATAAACGTCGCCCGGTGCGGCTTGGGGTTCAGATAAATGAGAAACCTGTCCAGCGCTTGCATGAAACGGTTCGGATTGGATGCCAATTCATGCAGCGGCGGATACTCCACGGTGAATCCGGCATTGCCCATGGACCCGCCCACGTGAACGATGGCGTGGCACGACATGCAGCCCAGTCCGGCTTGCGCTTCTGGAGTGTCGATCTGCTCCTTGATGGGCCGGTCGAAACGGCCGTTAAAGAACACCGCGTGGTCGTGGCAGCCCGCGCACCACTTGCTGGGCCGAGTCCCAATCTTGTCCTGCATGTATTCAATCGATTTTCGATAGAACTGATTGTTGAAGGATGCGAAATGATGCGCCGAGCTCTTCCATTGTTCGTAAATATCCCGATGGCAGTTTCCGCACTGCGCCGAGTCCATGAAAAAATTCGACGGAATGATCTTGCCGGTGTTGGTCTGGGCCGAAGAGGGCGCGAAAGGCGACTGTGCGCCCGCGCCTTCCACATCCATCGAGAGCGGAGCGCTGGCCGGATTTTCGATCCGGTCTTTCGCGTTCGGCCACAACTCCCCGGCAATTGGAAGCAGCACCAGTGCTACCAGCGCCGTCCTTCGCGCCATGCTGCTCGGAATGCCGCGCGGCATGCTGTGTGCGAATCGCCACGCGATCAGGGCCAGCGCTATCTCCGCAAGTCCAATATGCAGCCACAACGCCGCGCGATGATCGTACGTGTTGCCCCGGAACACGAGATAGAAAGCAACTAAGGCCGCTCCCAGAAAAATCCAGCATTCCTTGGGATACTCGCGCGCATAACGCACTGCGACAAACGCCAGCGCCCACCCCAGCGCCAGATGCAGCACCACGTTCGCTTCATAAAAGATGCTGGCATGCGCGAAGGTGGCCAGATAGGCGCCATTGATCGCTAAGACCAGCAGTGCCCACAGAGCACGTCGCAAGTTATTGCCTCCCGCTACGCCCTGACTCATGCGTTTGTACAAGTCCGGGACTTCCCTATTAAGTCCCGAGAATTCTATCAGTGTATACTACTCGATGCCAGTGAAGGCACCGTCGGCCAACATGAGCGATAGCGATAGCACCAGCGCCAAAATGGGACCCATGTTCCTGCCTGACGTGGAGAACAATCCGCAGCCAGGGCCATACGCTGACGCTATTCGCATGATGCAAGCCGCCGGTGGCGAATACTCGCAGATCTGGCACCTGTTCGCCTTCAAACCGCGTGCCACCGATCATCTGGCGCGCTTCACGCAGGAGATCATGCGCGAGCCCGGCCCCATCAGCCCTTGGATTCGGGAGCTGATCGCGGCCTTTACCTCGGCGCGCAATGCTTGTCCATTTTGACTGAAGTCCCACGCCGCGGTCGCGGCGGTGCTGCTGCAACAGACATCGGATGCGTCGGGAGTGCGGATTGACGCGGAAGCTTTCATCGCCGGCGTGATTCGCGATTTAGAAACATCCGGACTGTCCGAGAAGGAGAAGGCGCTTTTCCGCTTCGTCGATCGGGTGAATAGCTGCTCGCAAAGTATCACAGTGTCTGACATGGAACCGTTGCGCGCGGTTGGCTGGGACGATGATGCCATCTACTACGCCATCACCGTTTGTGCGCTCTTCAACTTCTACAACCGCTGGGTGGACGCCAGCGGAGTTCACGTCCTCTCGGACGAAATGCACCGCCATGGCGGTAAACGATCCGCCAGCATCGGGTATGTCAGGAAATAACATCCTGCTAGAGATAAACTGATGAGGAAATGTCCAGGCGCTCGTCAGTAATCCCGCGGGAGTCCGCGGAGGCTAAACCGCCCCAGGCTAAACCAATTCAGGGGGAGATCCAGGTGGCGGAGTACAGCTACCGCCATCTTCTTCCCTGGCTCCTCTTGTTTGCCGGCAGTGGTTGCGCGGCGCTCATTTACGAGATCGTCTGGTTTCAGTTATTGCAACTGGTGATCGGATCTTCGGCCGTATCGCTGGGATTGCTGCTCGCGGCCTACATGGGCGGGCTCTGTGTGGGCAGCGCGGCTTTGCCGAGGCTGGTTTCCACGCGGCATCATCCCATGCGCGTCTACGCATTTCTGGAGTTGGGGATCGCGGGGTTCGGGATCATCGCACTGTTCGGCGTGCCCGTGGTTTCCCGCATTTACGTGGTCGGCGCCGGCCAAGCAGGTTTGCTGGGGCTGATCCTCAGTGGCGCGGTTGCAGCGGCCTGCCTGCTTCCTCCCACTGTCTTGATGGGCGCCTCGCTTCCCGCCATCGCCCGCTGGGTGGAAACCACGCCCAGGGGAATTTCCTCGCTGGGATTTCTTTATAGCGCCAACGTCGCAGGTGCGGTAACTGGATGCGTCCTGGCTGGCTTCTACCTGCTGCGGGTCCACGATATGGCTTTCGCCACCTATATCGCCGCGGCCATCAATGTCGTGGTAGCGTTGCTCGCGCTGGCGATGGCGCGAAGCGCCGGACGCTGGACCGGTCCGGGTTCTGAAGAACGCGACGCTCCAGTCAAACGCGCTCCTGCCGTAATGTTCGTTTACGCAGCCATTGCGTTTTCCGGACTCACCGCCCTGGGCGCCGAAGTGGTGTGGACGCGCCTGCTCTCGCTGCTGCTGGGCGCAACGGTCTACACTTTTTCGATCATTCTGGCGGTGTTTCTCACTGGCCTGTGGGCTGGCAGCGGAGCTGGTTCATACCTGGCCCGCCGCGTTCGCGATCCTCGCATGGTGCTGGCCGCCTGCCAGATTCTGCTGGCCCTGGCGATCGCCTGGACCGCCTTCACCATCGCCTACATTCTGCCCGCATGGCCTGTCGATCCATGGCTGGCCCTCAATCCCTGGGCCAACTTCGATCTGGACCTGACGCGCTGCATCCGCGCCATTTTCCCGGCGACGCTGCTGTGGGGCGCGAGCTTTCCATTGGCGCTAGCCGCCGCGGCGGCAGACAAGGAGGATCCCGCGCGGTTGACGGGTGAGGTCTACGCGGCCAATACGGCCGGGTCTATTGTGGGCGCGCTGGCGTTCAGTCTGGTGTTGATTCCCGCCATAGGAACGCGCGGTTCCGAGCAAGTATTGATCTGGTTGGCCGCGGCCGGTGCGGTAATTGCCATTGGGCCGCTCGCCACTCGGAAGACCCTTGCTTTTGCGGGAGCGGTCGGTTGCGCGATACTGCTGGCATGGGGGCTGGCTGCGACGGTTGGCGAAGTTCCCTGGCAGGCTCTGGCTTATGGCCGCCGCATCGCGCCCATCTTGCGCGGGCTGGATCGCCCCATTGATGCCCAGACCACTCCAGTATTCGTGGGCGAGGGGATTAATGCGTCGGTGGTGATCACCGATCGCGCCGGCCAGAAATCGTTCTACGTGAGCGGCAAATCGGAGGCCTCCTCCACGTTACTGGACATGCGCCTGCAACGCATGATGGGACATCTGCCGGCGCTGGTAAGTTCAGCGCCCCGCTCGGTGCTGGTAGTCGGATTCGGCGCGGGAGTCACGGCCGGATCTTTTGTTCCCTACCCCGATGTCGCAAGCATCGTGATCTGTGAATTGGAGCCTTTGATTCCGCCCGCCTCCGATGAGTTTTTCGGCAAGGAGAATAACCACGTGCTGCACGATCCCCGCACGCGCGTGGTTTACGATGATGCGCGTCACTACATTCTGCTGACGCCGGAAAAGTTCGACGTAATCACAACCGACCCCATTCATCCTTGGGTGAAGGGCACCTCGACGCTCTATTCCAGAGAATATTATGAGATGGTCAAGAGTCATTTGAATCCGGGCGGAGTGGCGGCGCAATGGCTTCCGATTTACGAGAGCGACGAGGAAACCGTCAAAACCGAGCTGGCTACGTTCTTCAGCGTCTTTCCCCACGCGACGGTCTGGAGCAATTATTTGGATGGCGACGGGTACGATCTGGTGCTGCTCGGGAGCGCCGATCCGTCTCCCATTACAATTGACGTCGATGCGCTCGATCGCCGCCTGAAACAGCCCAGCTACTCCGCGGTTGCAATGTCGCTCGCCGAAGTCCGGTTCCCTAACGCCGTCGATTTGCTCGCCACCTATGCGGGAAGGGCGCAAGATCTTGCACCCATGTTAGCCAACACTCCGGTCAATGACGATCTGAATATGCGCTTGCAGTATTTGGCGGGGATGGGGTTGAACTCGGTGAGCGCTCCACAGGTTTATCGCGAGATCCTTTCGTATCGCAAATTTCCCGAGGACTTGCTGGTGGGGACCGGCGATGGCGTGAACGCCTTGCATCAATTGATCGGGCGGCAGCACCGCGTGTTCTGACATGATGCGTCTGGCGTGTTCTTTGTTCTTCGCGGCTTTACTTACGCCTGCACTGCCCTTCGGTGCCAGCGCGGAGGTAATATGCGCACTGGGGCCTTCGGCTTCGTCCTACGATGCCAAAGCCGATCAGCGGCCCACCGCCGACGCCATGCAACTGGCCGGCCGTATGAACGCGGCGCTGTCGCCAACTTGCACGCCCCAGTGTCCCCAGATCGCGATATTTCGCAACCCCACGGCGCCCAATGCAATGCTGGTGGTCACATCCGACCAGGCAAAATTTGTCTACGCGCCGCAGTTCTTCGCGGCCGTCTATGACAAATACGGTGATGGCGCCATCATTGCGATCGTCGCCCACTTGTACGGCCATGCTCTGAACGAAGTTCACCCGGCTAGTTGGATGAAGACCGATTGGACGCCCGAGCTCGGCGCCGATGCCTGGGCCGGGTGCGCGCTGGCCAAGAGCGATCTGAGTGCGAACGACCTGGTGGACGCATTGACCGCAGTGTCAAAATATCCGCCTGCCGCTCAATCCAGCTGGCCGCCTCGTGTGCCGGCTCTGCGGCTCGGATATACCCATTGTGGTGGAGATGGCTCAAAGTTCGACGTCGCGAGCCGGCGGCAGTAGCTCCATAGTACCCTCGAACATGCGCCTCCTCGCTACGTTCTTCCTCGCAGGGATCACAGCCTTCTGTCAGCAGTCCGCTGCGCAGGTCCCAGTTGCGATCACTCACGTGACTGTGATCAATCCGGGCACATCGTCGGTTCAGACCAATCGGACCGTGGTGGTCACCGGCGATCGCATCACCTCCGTCTCCGATGCGCTGCCGCCCAAGAACGCACGAGTGATCGATGCCACGGGTCAATATCTCATTCCCGGGCTTTGGGACATGCACGTGCACTCCGCCTTTGGCGATTGGTTCCCGGGTGGACGCGACATCATCCTGCCGCTTTTCATCGCCAACGGTGTCACCGGCGTGCGCGATATGGGCGGCGAAATTCCGGTGCTCTCAGGCTGGCGCAAGGAAGTGGCGAGCGGAAGAATCGTCGGCCCACGCATGGTCATCGCCGGTCCAATGCTGGACGGCTATCTGCCGAACGGCAAGCTGCGCTTCCCCAGTTCCATCCCCGTCACCACTTCGGCCGAAGCCATCGCCGCCGTCGACTCGCTCAAGAAACAGGGTGTGGACTTCATCAAAGTGCAGTCGGAGCTTACACACGATTCCTATGTGGCCGCGGCCGCGGAGGCCCACAAACAAGGCCTGCCGTTTGTCGGGCATGTCCCGGATAGAGTCCGGCTGCGCGAAGTGGTCGAAGCGGGGCAAGTCAGCGTGGAACATCTGATGGGCATTTTTGAAGGCTGTTCCACCGAAGAGGATAAATTCATCAGCGGCAAAGGCAACTTGAAACTGCTGCTCAGTACACAGAACAAGCCACGCTGCGACGCCCTGATCCAGCTTCTGGCGCGCAGCCAGACCTGGCAGGTGCCAACGCTCGCCTGGCAACGCGGCGGAGAGTTTCTCGATCAACTCGATTTAAAGCACCAGCCGCTCGATAAATATGTTCCAGCCTATTGGCGCAATGTCACTTGGAAACGCTTCTCCGATGAGATGATGCCTGACCTGCTGCACGACCCGCTGGCGCTTCGCAAAGATTACTTCGCGCGCAACCTGCAAATCGTCGGCGCCATGCACCGTGCCGGTGTGCCGTTCCTGGCGGGGACTGATACGGCCCCGGGCATTTACATTATGCCCGGCTTCAGCCTGCACGATGAACTCGCAAATTTTGTCGAAGCCGGTTTCACCCCCATGGAATCGCTACAGACGGCCACCAGCAATCCGGCCAAGTTTCTCGGGACGCAAGCCAGTTCGGGCTCGGTGGAATCCGGCAAGATCGCCGACTTAGTGTTGCTGGCCGCAAACCCGCTCGATGACATCCGGAACACGCGCAAAATCAACCTCGTGATGGCTCACGGCCGGCTCTTCGATCGTGCGGCCCTCGATAAGATCCTGATCGAAGTAGAGTCCGCTGCAAGGCGCCAAAAATAAGCAGCGCCATCCTGTTCCGCCAGACGTTTGCGATGTGCTATAGTTATCCCCTCGTCCACGTCAGTACCTGAGCGGTTCCATGCCTGAACCTGTCGGTGGGAGCCGATTATGAGACCAAAACACATTCAATGGATGCTCGCTATATTCTTCAGCGTGACTGCCGCAATCCCCGCGCGGGCACAGTCGCACGCATTGCCCTCGGGTGACGTTCAAGCGATTTATCAACGCCTGCTGGAGCAAATTAAAACCATCAAAATCTTCGACCATCATGCGCACCCCGGCTTTGGCGACGATACCGATGTGGACGCTCAGGCTACCCCGCCCGAACATCTGCCGCTTCGCGAACGCGAAACCAATCCTGAGTTGGTCGCAACCGTGAAAGCTCTCTTCGACTATCCCTATGACGACCTCTCGGCGGAGCATATGCGCTGGCTGCAGGATCGGTCAAGCGCGGCTGAGAAGGCCGGAGGCACCAGTTATTGGGACCACATTCTGGATGAATGCGGCATCGAATCCACCGTTGCGAATCGCGTAGCGATGGCCAGTTACCTGAACCCCCAAAGGTTTCGTTGGGTCTTCTTCGACGATTCGTTTCTCTTCCCGTTTGACAACAAAGAGGTCATTGGAGAAAACCCGGACGAAGGCGTTTATATCCCTCTGCAGGAAAAAGTGTTGCATCGTTATTTGCAGCAGGCCAACCTGAAGCAGTTGCCCGGCAACTTCGACGCTTACCTCAAGTTCATGACCCAGATTCTCGAAGATAATCAGAAGAAGGGGGCCATTGCGCAGAAATTTGAGGCCGGTTATTTCCGTTCGCTCTATTTTGCCGATCCGCCCAAACAGGCCGCGACCAGCGTTTATCAGAAATTCCATTCGGGCGGCATTCCCACGGCGGAGGAATACAAGGTCTTCCAGGATTACGTCTTTCGCTACCTGGTGACGGAAGGCGGCCGGCTAAAGTTGCCGGTACATATTCACACCGCGGTCGGCGAGGGAGACTATTTCCAACTGCGGAAAGGCGATGTCCTGAACCTCGAAAACGTCGTCAAGGACCCGCGCTATCTGAACACCACCTTCGTTCTGATCCACGGTGGATATCCATATTTCCGCGAGGTGATCTGGCTGGCGGCGATGAAGAATGTTTACCTCGATTCGTCGGAAATCGAGACGCTGGTCTACCCGTCCGAAATGAAGAACGTCCTAAAGTATTGGCTGGAGACGTATCCAGACAAGGTTACCTTCGGCTCCGATGCGTATCCTTATAGTGCCGCTCTCGGATCGGAAGAGACGTACTGGCTGGGCGTTTACTCGGCACGCGATGCGCTGGCCGCCGCTCTGGCTGAAATGGTGGCCTCGGGCGAAGTAACGGAGACCAAGGCCATCCAGATCGCGCATGGCTATTTACACGACAACGCGCTGAGCCTTTATCCACCGGTTCATTAGCAGGCTGCTGAAAACGCCTTGGCAGACTAAAGTCCGCGCTACACGGGAATCGTAACCCTTGACTGCACTTGTGGCGTGGG
>Ga0302324_100000780_pt1 | contig 80406 bp, 72 predicted proteins | sample Palsa_T0_1_FD_201949 | JGI IMG/M metagenome (GOLD analysis project Ga0302324, IMG submission 201949) | Peat permafrost microbial communities from Stordalen Mire near Abisko, Sweden - Palsa_T0_1 | ecosystem: Environmental > Terrestrial > Soil > Palsa > Peat permafrost | place: Sweden: Abisko...
ATACGCAATCAGAGGCCCTTTATGACCAGCGGCACCGTCGAGCGAGCGAGCCCGATCTACCTGGACGAATTGGCACCGGGACGTCGTTATACGACGCAGCGCTATGCGCTCGAGGAGGCCGAGCTCAAGAGCTTCGCGGCGCAGTTCGATCCACAGCCGTTTCATCTTGACGCCGATGCTGCGCGCGGCAGCATCTTTGGCGGTCTGGTCGCGAGCGGCTGGTATACCGCGGCCATCACCATGCGCCTGCTGGTCACCAGTGGATTGCCCATCGCCGGCGGCATGATCGGTCTGGGCGGGGAGATCAGCTGGCCCAAGCCGACCCGACCCGGCGACGTGCTGTACGTCGAGACCGAAGTGCTGACCGTGACACCATCGCGCCGCCACGATCGCGGCGTGGTCACGCTGCGCTCCAAGACTTGCAACGAACGTGGCGAGGCGGTACAGATCTTTACCGCCAAGCTGCTGGTGCCGCGCCGACCATCGGTCAACGGCGCAGGTTCCGGCTCATGACAGCGCCGCTCGCTAAGCTGGCGGCATTGTCAGGGCTGTGGCTAGCAATGGCCGCGACGCTGGTGCCGGCACGCGCCGCGATGCCGGTGACCGCGCCGGTGCTGCGCGCGACGCTGGCCAACGGCCTGCGCGTGATCCTGGTGCGCAATACCCTTGCGCCCGTGGTCGCGACTTCGGTCAACTATCTGGTGGGTTCGGATGAGGCGCCTGCGGGCTTTCCGGGCACGGCACATGCGCAGGAGCACATGATGTTCCGCGGCAGCCCAGGGCTGTCGGCCGACCAGCTGGCGGACATCGGCAGCGTGATGGGCGGCAATTTCAACGCCAACACGCGTGAGAGTCTGACGCAGTATTTGTTCACGGTGCCGTCCGAGGATCTGGATGTCGCCTTGCATATCGAAGCGACTCGCATGCGCGGTGTGCTCGACACCCGCCAGGACTGGGATCAGGAGCGCGGCGCGATAGAGCAGGAAGTGGCGCAGGATCTGTCGAATCCGGGCTATGTGCTGTACGCGAAGCTGCGGGCGGCGATGTTCGCCGGCACGCCCTACGCGCACGATGCGCTCGGCACCCGGCCGTCCTTCGATCTCACCAGGGTGCAGATGCTGCAGCAGTTCCATGACACCTGGTACGTTCCGAACAACGCGATCCTGGTGGTGGTGGGTGATTTGGACCCTGCCTCGACGCTCGAGAGGATTCGCGCGCTGTTTGGCGATATCAGCGCCAAGCCGGTACCTGTTCGGCCTGTAGTCAGCCTGCGCCCCGCGCGCGCTGCCGCCCTGCAGGTCGACACCGACCGGCCCACCGGCACGCAGATGCTCGCCATGCGCGTGCCGGGACTGCACAGCCCGGACTTTCCGGCCCTGGAAGTGCTTTCCGATGTCTTGAGCAGTCAGCGCTTCGATCTCTACGGCTTGGTGCCGCAGGGCAAGGCCATCAGCGCCGCCTTTGCGCTCGATCCGCTGCCGCAGGCAGGCCTGGCGTACTCGGAAGTCTCCTTCGCGAAGGGGGAGGATCCCAAGGCGTTGGAGGCCGAGGTGCGCTCGATCCTCGAGAAAGTGGCGCAACACGGCGTGCCGCCGGAACTGGTGGCGGCGGCCAAGCTGCAGGAGCGCCGGCAGGCGGAATTCCAGAAGAATTCCATCGAGGGACTGGCTTCGATCTGGGCCGATGCCGTGGCGCTGTATGGCTTGAACTCGCCCGAAGAGGATCTGGAGCGCATTGAGAAAGTCAGCGTGCAGGACGTCAATCGCGTGGCACGCAAGTACCTGGATCTTGCACATGCGGTCTCGGCGGTGATGATCCCGCAGGGGACCGGACGCCCCGTGGCCGCCAGCGGTGGCTTTGGCGGACAGGAGAGTATCTCGCTGGGCGAGGCCCGCCCGACACAATTGCCGGACTGGGCACGCGCGGCACTGGAGCGACTGGAGGTAAAACCCTCGAGCATCCAGCCTGTGGTCAGCACGCTGCCCAATGGTCTGACGTTGATCGTGCAGAGCGAGGACGTCAGCGACACGGTCAGTGTCTTCGGGCGCATACGCAACCGCCCTGAAGTCGAGGCGGAGGCCGCCCAGCAAGGCATCGCGCAATTGCTCGATCCGCTGCTCTCGTATGGCAGCGAGCGCTTGGACCGACTGGCATTTCAGAGTGCGCTCGATGAGATCGGCGCCGACGAGCATGCCGGCACCGAATTTGATCTGCAGGTGCTGTCGCAGGACTTCGATCGCGGCGTTGCGCTGCTGGCGGACAATGAACTGCATCCGGCGCTGCCGGCGGCGGCCATGAGCGTCGCAGCCAGACAGCTGGTGCAGATCGTGGCCGCGAGAATTCACAGCCCCGGATATCTGGCGCAGCGATCGCTGCGCGCGGCACTGTTTCCAGCGGACGATCCCAGTCTGCGCCAAGCCACGCCCGAGAGCGTGCGGGCGCTTACTCTCGAGGACGTTCGCGCTTTCTACCGCAAAGTGTTTCGCCCCGATCTCACCAGCATCGTCGTCATCGGCCATGTCTCGGCCGAGCAGGCGCGCGCGACCATCGAGAAGTATTTCGGCGACTGGAGTGCAAGCGGCCCCAAGCCGGACACCGATCTGCCATCGGTTCCGCCCAACAAACCCGGCACCGTGGCCGTGCCCGACGCCAGCCGCGTGCAGGACAATGTCACGCTCGCGCAAAATCTCGCCTTGACGCGTTCCGATCCGGACTACTATCCGCTCGAGCTCGGCAGCGCCGTGCTCGGCGGCGGTTTCTACTCCACCCGTTTGAGCATCGAGCTGCGCAAAAATACCGGGCTGGTGTATTCGGTCGGATCGACGCTGCAGGCCGGCCGAACCCGCGGCGCCTATCTGATCCAGTATGCCTGTGATCCGCAGAATGTCGGCAAGGCTGCGAACATCGCCGTGCAGGAACTCAGAAGCATGCAGAGCGCTGCGGTCGGCGCTGATGAGCTGCTGCGCGTCAAGGCGCTGCTGCTGCGTCAGATCCCGCTGGCAGAGGCGAGCGTTGACGGCATCGCGCATGGCCTGATCGAGCGTCGCGAGCTCAACCTGCCGCTGGATGAGCCGGCGATTGCGGCCCGGCGCTACATCGAGCTGACCCCTGAGCAAGTGCAGGCCGCGTTTCAAAAATGGATGCGTCCGGACGATCTGGTCAGGGTGACGCAGGGCCCGGCGCCGCAGTAGCCCTGACACCGCAGCAGCCGTGACGCCGCAGGCGCCGGGGCGGCCGGCGCAGTGCAATGCAGTTGTCAGGATTGTGATGGGACGCAGCGGCTATTGTTGGCCGTTGTATTTCAATAACGCACTGCGGCAGGCACTCTCGCGCGTTTCATTGGCAGGCCCGATCCGATAGAATGGGAGGCTGTCCGCTCGTATCTAGCCCATTGAGTAGACAGGATTTTTTTCCACCAGGACTCCTCATGCCGCCATCCCTGCTCGAGCAACTTGCCAGTACGCCGCTCTCTGGCGCCAACGCCAGCTATGTGGAAGCGCTGTACGAGCAATACCTGCACGATCCGGCCAGCGTCGATGCCGCGTGGCGCCGCTACTTTGACGCCCTGCCGGCCGGCAGCGGCCCCGAGCAGGCGCACGGTGCGGTCATTGCCGCGGTGGCGGCGCGCACCCAGGCGCTCCCTGCGGCCGCGCCCGGCGGCGTACCGGCCGCGGATGCGGCCAGTGAAAAACAGTCGGCGGTATCGCGACTGATGCAGATCTACAGCAGCCGCGGTCACCTGATCGCGCAGATCGATCCGCTCGGTTTGCAGCAGCGTTCGCGACCGCGGCTGCTGGATCTGGACTATGCCGGGTTGAGCGATGCCGACCTCGACACCGAGTTCTATACCGCCACCCGCAACGAATGGATCGCCAAGCGCGCGACGCTGCGCGAAATCATTGCCCGGCTCGTGGCGGTGTATTGCGGCCACATCGGCGCCGAATTTGCCCATGTCTCGGACAGCGATGAGAGACTTTGGCTGCAGGATGAGTTCCAGCTCGGCCGCATGCAGTATCGCTTCCCGCTTGATGAGCGGCGCAATCTGCTGTGGCAGCTCACTGCCGCCGAGGGTCTGGAGCGCTATCTGCACACCAAGTACGTCGGCCAGAAGCGCTTCTCGCTCGAAGGTGCCGATGCCTTGATTGCCTTGCTGAACGACCTGATCCAGGAGGGCGGGAGTGCCGGAATCGAGGAGTTCGTGCTGGGCATGGCGCACCGCGGCCGGCTCAACGTGCTGGTCAATGTGCTCGGAAAATCCCCGGCGCAGCTGTTCTCGGAATTCGAGGGCAGATACGATGAGAACCACAGCCAGGGTTCCGGCGACGTCAAGTATCACAAGGGCTTTTCTGCCGACCTGCGCACGCCGGGCGGCAACATCCATGTCGCATTGGCCTTCAATCCATCGCATCTGGAGATTGTCGATCCGGTCGTCGAGGGTTCGGTGCGGGCGCGCCAGGAGCGGCGCGATGACGCCTGCGGCGACAAGGTGGTACCGGTGCTGATGCACGGCGATGCCGCCTTCGCCGGCCAGGGCGTCGTCATGGAGACCCTGCAGCTGTCTCAGGCACGCGGTTTCCGCACTGGCGGCACGATTCACATCGTCATCAACAATCAGATCGGCTTCACCACCTCCGATGCGCGCGACGTGCGTTCGACCACCTACAGCAGCGACGTGGCCAAGATGCTCGAGGCGCCAATCCTGCATGTCAACGCCGATGACCCGGAAGCGGTGGTGTTTGCCATGCGTCTGGGACTGCGCTACCGACAGAGCTTTCACAAGGACTTCGTGATCGATCTGGTCTGCTACCGGCGCCTCGGGCATAACGAGGCCGACGAACCGGCGGCGACCCAGCCGCTGATGTATCGCGCGATACGACAGCACCCGACGGCCCGCAAGCTGTATGCCGACCGGCTGGTCGCCGATGGCGTCCTGACTGCCGCCGAGGCTGAAGGCATGGTCGAGCAGTACCGGCAGGCGCTGGATTCAGGACGCCTTGAAGTGCATCCGGCGCTGGGCCTGATCGGCAACAAGTTCACCATCGACTGGTCGCGCTACGCCCAGGCCGATTGGTCGGAGCGTACGCGCACGGGCGTAGAGGTTGAGCGCCTCGCGGCGCTCGGCAAACGTCTGGCGAGCATCCCGGGCGACCTGGTGCTGCATCCGCGTGTGGCGCAGGTCATTGCCAATCGCAACAAGATGATGTCCGGCGAGCTGCCGCTCGACTGGGGCGCGGCTGAAACGCTGGCCTATGCCTCGCTGCTGGACGACGGTGTCGCGGTGCGAATCTGCGGCCAGGACTCCGGACGCGGCACGTTTTTCCATCGCCACGCCGTGCTGCACGATCAGAGCAGCGGTCGGCGCTACATTCCGCTGCAGCATGTACGGGACGCTCAGCCGCGATTTACCGTGATCGATTCCGTGCTGTCGGAGGAAGCCGTCCTCGGCTTCGAATACGGCTACTCGACCACGAGTCCGGATTGCCTGGTCATCTGGGAGGCGCAATTCGGCGACTTCGTCAACGGCGCACAGGTCGTGATCGACCAGTTCATTTCCTCGGGCGAGGCCAAGTGGGGACGCGTGTGCGGGCTGACCATGTTTCTGCCGCACGGCTACGAAGGGCAGGGCCCGGAGCATTCCTCGGCGCGCCTGGAGCGCTTCCTGCAGTTGTGCGCCGAGAACAATATGCAGGTCTGCGTGCCCTCGACGCCGGCGCAGATGTTCCACATGCTGCGGCGGCAGATGCTGCGGCCGTTTCGCAAGCCGCTCATCGTCATGACGCCCAAGAGCCTGCTGCGGCACGAATTGTCGGTGTCGTCGCTGGCCGAGCTCAGCAACAACGGTTTTGCCAATATCATCGAGGAGATCGACACCATCGAGCCGTCCAGGACCCAACGCGTGGTGTTCTGCAGCGGCAAGGTGTACTTCGATCTGCTCAAGGCGCGCCGGCTTGCCGCGCAGCCCGATGTCGCCATCGTGCGCCTCGAGCAGCTGTATCCGTTCCCGGTGGAGGAATATCAGGCGGTGCTCGCGCGCTACGCCAATGCCACCGAACTGGTGTGGTGCCAGGAGGAGCCGCAGAATCAGGGCGCCTGGTATCAGATTCGTCACCGCCTGCAGGATCTGGCGATGCCTCGCAGCGTGTATTACGCCGGGCGTGCGGCCGCGGCCGCGCCCGCCACCGGCCTGAGCAAGCTGCACGAGGCCGAGCAGCGCCGCCTGGTCGAGACCGCGCTCAATGCCACCTCGATCGAACAGACCCTGCGCAACACGCCGCGACTGACTCTCAGCCCCTCTGCCGCGGCCATCAGCACGCCGATCAGGAAGCAAAGCTCATGAGCGTGGAGATCCGTGTTCCGCAATTGCCCGAATCCGTCGCCGACGCCACGCTCGTGACATGGCGCAAGCAACTGGGCGAGCAGGTCAGCCGCGATGACAACCTGGCCGACCTGGAAACCGACAAGGTCGTGCTCGAAGTACCGGCTCCCGTGAACGGTGTGCTGCGCGAGATCAAGGTGCAGGCCGGCACTTCGGTCAAGAGCGGCGAATTGCTCGCGCTGATCGAGGAAGGTGCCGCCGTGAGCGCCGCGAAGGGTGCTGCGGTGAGCGCCGCGGTGAGCGCTGCCGCGCCGGTCGAATCAGGCAATGGCGCGGCGCCGGCCAGTGCGGCCGCGCCCCGAACGGGCCCGGCTGCGCGACGCGTGCTCGAGCAGAGCAATCTCGCGCCCGGCTCAGTGACAGGTTCTGCCGAGCGCGGCCGCATAACCAAGGCGGATGCGGTTGCGGCCGCATCGGCCGCCAGCCCGCCGCAAGCTCAGCCGGCGGCGCTCGAGACGCGCGCGGGGCGGGTTGATCGGCGTGTGCCGATGACGCGGCTGCGAGCGCGCATCGCCGAGCGGCTGATACAGGCGCAAGCGAGCCAGGCCCTGCTGACCACCTTCAACGAAGTCGATCTGGGCGCGGTGCAGGAGTTGCGTGCGCGCCATAAGGAGGGCTTCGAGAAGAAGCACGGCGTAAAACTCGGCTTCATGTCCTTCTTCGTCAAGGCGGCGGTCGAGGCGCTCAAGCGCTTTCCGGTGGTCAACGCCTCGGTCGAGAACAGCGACATCGTCTATCACGAATACTTCGATATTGGCGTCGCGGTCTCGACCGAGCGCGGCCTGATGGTGCCGGTGCTGCGAGATGCCGATGCTCTGAGCTTCGCGCAGATCGAGCAGCGCATCGCTGAGTTTGCAGCCCGGGCGCGCAGCGGCTCGATCACGCTGGAGGACTTGACCGGAGGCACCTTCAGCATCACCAATGGCGGCATCTTCGGTTCGCTGATGTCCACGCCAATCGTCAACGCACCACAGAGCGCGATCCTCGGCATGCACAAGATCCAGGAGCGCGCGATGGTCGTGCAAGGCGCGGTGGTCGTGCGGCCCATGATGTACCTGGCGATGACCTACGATCATCGCATCATCGATGGGCGCGAGGCCGTGCAGTTTCTGGTCGCGGTCAAGGACTGCCTGGAAGATCCGGGCCGGCTGCTGCTCGGGGTCTGAACACGGTGGCCGACGCCTTCGATGTCGTAGTGATCGGCGCGGGGCCGGCCGGCTATCCGGCAGCGATCCGCGCGGCGCAGAACGGCCTCAAAGTCGCCTGCATCGATGCCTGGAAGAATCGCGATGGCAGCGCCGCGTTCGGTGGAACCTGCCTGAACGCCGGCTGCATACCTTCCAAGGCGCTGCTCGAATCCTCGGAACTGTATCACCGGGCGCAGTCCGAATTCGCCACCCACGGCATCCGGGCCGGCGGCATCACGCTGGACCTCGGCGTGATGCAACAGCGCCGCGCGAGCATCGTGCGCACCATGACCGGCGGAGTCGCCGCGCTGCTCAAGGCCGCAGGCGTCAGCGCGATCTACGGCAGCGCCCGACTGCTGCCTGGCCGGCAGGTCGAGATCAGCTCGCCCGAGGGCGCGCGCAGCCAACTCGCGGCCCGTCACGTGGTACTGGCCAGTGGCTCGGTGCCCACCGAGCTCAAGGCGCTGCCCTTCGATCACCGCTACATCATCGATTCCTGGGATGCGCTCGAGTTGGCCTCGGTGCCCAAGAAGCTGATCGTGATCGGCGCCGGCGTCATCGGCCTCGAACTCGGCAGCGTATGGCGCCGCCTGGGCGCCGAAGTGGTGGTACTCGAGGCGCTCGAGAGTTTTCTGGCGATCGCCGATCAGCAGCTGGCGCTCGAGGCTGCGCGGCATTTCAGCAAGCAGGGTCTGGACATTCGACTGGGCGCGAAAGTCACCGCTGCGGCGCTCGCAAACGCCAGCGTCAGCGTCCAGTACCATGACAAAGCCGGCAGCGCGCACAGCCTCAGCGCCGACCAGGTCATCGTCGCAGTCGGCCGTCGACCGTTCAGCGCGAATCTGTTCGCGGCCGAATGCGGCGTCGAACTCGATGAGCGCGGATTCATTCAGGTCGACGCGCAGTGCCGTACCGGCGCCGAAAACGTCTGGGCGATCGGGGATTGTGTGCGCGGCCCGATGCTGGCCCATAAGGGCAAGGAGGAGGGCATCGCCGTCGCCGATCGCATCGCCGGTCGCTATGCGCACGTCAACTACGAGATCATTCCTTCGGTCATCTATACGGCGCCCGAGATTGCCTGGGTCGGGCGCAGCGAGGAGCAGCTCAAAGCTAGCGGTACGCTTTACAAGAGCGGCGTGTTTCCGTTCGCGGCCAGTGGCCGCGCCCGCGCGATGGACGCGGCGGTCGGATTCGTGAAGATCCTGGCGGCGCGCGACAGCGACAGCATCCTGGGCGTGCACATCATCGGTCCCATGGCCGGGGAGCTGATCGCCGAGGCGACGCTGGCCATGGAGTTCCAAGCCAGCGCCGAGGATCTGCAGCGCACCATCCACGCCCATCCCACGCTCGCGGAGGCGTTGCACGAGGCCGCCCTGGCCGTCGACAAGCGCGCGATCGACAACATCAACCGCTGAAGGTGGCGCGGCAGCGGATCACGACGCCGTGCCCGGACGATGCACGGGCAGCGCTCCGAAAGACTGCGTGACCGGCATGAGTTCGATGGCATTGATGTTGACCCGCGCCGGCAGGTTCGCGACCCAATGCACGGTCTCGGCGATGTCCTCGGGGGTGAGCGCATCCGCGCCGTCATAGAGTTTGGCCGCCTTCTGCGCATCGCCGCCGAAGCGCACCGTTGAGAACTCGGTGCCTCCGACCAGTCCCGGTTCCACGTCGGTCACGCGAATCGCCGTGCCCAGCAGGTCGGCGCGCAGGTTCAGCGAGAACTGTCGAACGAAGGCCTTGGTGGCGCCGTAAACGTTGCCGCCCGGATAGGGGTAGGTGGCGGCAATGGAGCCAAGATTGATGATATGTCCGCGACGGCGCGCGACCATGCCGGGTAGTACCGCACGCGTGACGTACATGAGTCCCTTGATGTTGGTATCGACCATGCGCTCCCAGCCGGCCAGGTCGGCGCGCTGCGCGGGCTCCAAGCCGACCGCCAGACCGGCATTGTTTACCAGTAGGTCGATCGCTGCGAGCTCGGGTGGTAGTGAGGCGAGCGCGGCTTCGACCGCCGCGCGATCGCGCACGTCCAGCGCCAGCGGGTGGATGCGCGCAGCGCCGAGCTCATCGACCAGCGCCGCAAGGCGATCGCGGCGGCGGCCCGCGGCGATGATGCGATGGCTGTCGGCGGCGAAGCGTCGTGCGATCGCCGCACCGAAGCCGGAGGTTGCGCCGGTGACGAGGATGATCATGGTCCTGGCTCCTGGCATCGAGCGCTCAGATGATGATGCGGCATCGACTGTTCTCCTTCAAGGCAGGCGTTGAGCGCGCAGCACGTTCGGCACGGCGCTCAGGCGCTGCAACACCCGGCCGAGTTGCTCATGGTCGCGTACCGCGGTGCGCATGACAATGGTGGCGATGCGGTCATTCGGATCGGTATCGGAATTGACCCCTTCGATGCTGAGCTTTTCCAGCGCCATGACGTCCGAGACGTCGCGCAACAGCCCGCGGCGGTCGTACGCCTCGACGCGAATGCGCACCGGCATCAGGCTATCGGAATCCAGGCTCCATTCTACGTTCAGCACGCGCTCGGGTTTGAGCGCGCGCATGCGCAGCAGACTCGGGCAGCGCGCCTGATGTATCGTGACGCCGCGGCCGAGCGTGACGTAGCCGGCGATGGCCTCGGGCGGCACCGGACTGCAGCAACGCGCCATCGTGATGGGCAGGTCCCCGACCCCTTCGATCTGCACCGGCGAACGCCCAGCCCGGCGCTGGGGCCGCGTGCGTACCGGGACCAGCGGCGCCGGTGCCGGTGCGCGCAGGCGGGCGATGGCCTGCGTCAGGGCGTTGCCGCTGATGCCGCCTTCCCCGATCGAGCGCTGCAGGTCCTCGGCGCTGCCGGCCTTCAATTCACGAACCAGCGGAGCGATCAGCTCGGCACCGGCCCCGGCGCGCGTGAGTTCGCGCTCGAGGCTTTCGCGGCCGCTGGCGCGGTGATCGGACTCATCGATGCGCCGCAACCAGGCACGCACCTTGGCGCGGCTTCGGGCCGAGGCCAGGAAACCCTGTTCCGGCGACAGCCAGTCGCGGCTCGGGGCGGCCTGCTTGCCGGTGATGATCTCGACCACCTCGCCGTTGGCGAGCGGCTGATTGAGCGGCACGATGCGACCGTTGATCTTCGCGCCGCGACAGCGATGACCGAGGTCGGTGTGCACATGGTAGGCGAAGTCCAGCGGCGTTGCGCCACGCGGCAGATCCACCACTTCACCGCGCGGGGTCATCGCGTAAATGCGGTCGGCGAACAGCTCGAGCTTGAGCCGCTCGATCGGATCGCCGTCCAGGTCAGTAGCCTGCGTGGGGTCGAGCACGCGCCGCACCCATTCGATCTTGCGCTCGTAGCCGGCATCGCGTGCGCCGCCCTCCTTGTAGCGCCAGTGCGCCGCGACACCGAGTTCGGCCTGCTCATGCATGGCACGCGAACGAATCTGCACTTCCAGCGATTTGTCCTCCGGGCCGATGACCGCAGTGTGAATCGAGCGGTATTCGTTGCCCTTGGGCGTGGCGATGTAATCGTCGAACTCGCCCGGAACGTAGTGCCACAGGCCATGCACGACCCCGAGGGCCGCATAGCATTCGGCGATCGACTCGACCACGATGCGTACTGCGCGGACGTCGAACAGCTGCTCGAATCCCAGCTGTTTGCGCTGCATTTTGCGGGCGATGCTGAAGATGTGTTTCGGCCGGCCGAACACCTGGGCGGCCACGCCCGCCTGCCGCAGCTCACGCTTGAGTAGCGCGCAGACCGAGTCGATGTAGCGCTCGCGATCGATGCGACGTTCGACCAGCGCGTGCGCGATGCGGTGATATTCCGCGGGCTCGAGGTAGCGAAAGGCCAGGTCCTCGAGCTCCCATTTGAGGTTCCAGACCCCGAGGCGGTTGGCCAGCGGCGCGAGGATTTCGCGTGTTTCCAGCGCCAGCCGCTGCTGTTGTGGCGGCGTCAGTTCGCGCGCATGGCGCAATCGAACCAGCTGCTCGGCCAGGCGCGCGACCACCAGGCGCGGGTCGGCGGCCACTGCCAGCAGCATCTTGCGCAGGGTTTCGGCCTGCTGCGCAGTCAGTCCCTGTCGGGCCGACCAGTTCGCCGGCAAGCTCAGCTCGCCCAGACGCCCCAGCTCGGCGGCAAGGCGCAGCGCCGCTGGGCCCAGGCGCATCTCGGCCGCGGGCGGTTCGCGCGCCAGCCCGCCCAGACGCGCCCAGTGAAGCGCGGTCGCCACGGCGAGATCGATGTCCTGCGTCAGCGCGGCGACCGCCTCGGCCGCCTCGATACCGGCCGCTAGCGTGGCGTGCTCGGCACCGAGCTCGAGCAGGGCAGCGCGCGCGGCAGCGAGCTTCGCGCTGATCTCGGGCGGTGCGTGGGTCGCGGTTTCCATGCTGTGGGGCCGGTGTCTTCCGGCTATCATTCAGGGTATGGCCGGCCACAGCAAGCGCGTTTGAGGGTATCAATCCATGGCGCGATACTCGACCCGATCCTGGCGCGCTTTCCGGCCGCACGACGGCCTCGAATCAATCACGCTGATCGCGAACCAGTGCCGCGTGCTCGGCATCGATCCGGGCTCGCAGCGTACCGGTTTTGGAATCATCGACTGTCATGCCGCTGGCGAGCGCCACATCACCAGCGGTTGCATCGATGTGACCGGGCGCGAAATGGTGGTGCGCCTGCAGCGCATCTATGCCGCCGTGAGCGCACTCGTGGGCGAGCATCGGCCGGACATGATCGCAATCGAGCGGGTGTTCCTGCATCGCAATCCCGACAGTGCGCTCAAACTCGGCCAGGCACGCGGCGTGGCGTTGTGCGCGGCCGCCTCGCTCGGCGCCAGCGTGCACGAGTACGCACCGCGCGCGATCAAGATGGCGGTAACCGGTTACGGTGCCGCGGCCAAGCCGCAGGTCGCACAGATGGTGCGAACGCTGCTGCAGCTGGAGGCGGCGCTGGCAGCCGATGCCGCCGATGCGCTCGCGGCGGCACTGTGTCACGCGCAGACGCGCCGCCTCGGGGCACTGGCCGGCGCCGACAGCGGCGATCGGGCGCGCGCCGGCAGCGTGACGGCGCGATGATCGGTTCGCTCTCCGGGCTGCTGGCATTCAGATCCCCGCCGCACCTGCTGCTCGAGGTCGGGGGCGTCGGCTATGAGGTCGAAGCGCCCATGTCGACCTTCTACACCTTGCCGGCGGTCGGCCAGCCGACCCGGCTGCTGACTCACCTGGTGGTGCGCGAGGATGCGCATGTGCTGTACGGCTTCGCGACCGTGCAGGAGCGGGCGCTGTTTCGCAATCTGTTGAAGGTCTCGGGTGTCGGCCCGCGCATCGCGCTGGCGATTCTCTCGGGCGTCACGGCCGCGGCGTTCGCGCAGGCCGTGCGCGCCGAGGACGCGGGCACGCTCACGCGCATTCCGGGAGTCGGTCGCAAGATCGCCGAGCGGCTCATCATCGAGATGCGTGATCGGCTGGAGGATCCGAACATCCTGGCCGCGGCGGCGGCTCTGGGCTCGGACGCGCAGCGCCTGGAGCCCGGAGCGCAGGCCGAGGCCTATAGCGCCCTGGTCGCCCTGGGTTACCGGCCCGTGGAAGCGACCCGGCTGCTCAAGGGGCTGGGCAGCGAGGGCAGCGCGCTGTCGACCGAGGAACTCATTCGCCGGGCGCTGCAAGGAGCCGTGCGCGAATGAGCGCGCTCGAGGGCGAACGGCTGGTCAGCGCCGCCGCGGCCGCACCGGATGATGCGATCGACCGGGCGATCCGGCCGCGCGCGCTGGCCGAGTATATCGGCCAGGAGCACGTCAAATCCCAACTGGCCATTTTCATCGACGCGGCCCGCATGCGCGCCGAGGCACTCGATCACGTGCTGATTTTCGGTCCGCCCGGATTGGGGAAAACCACCCTGGCGCATGTCATCGCCACCGAGCTGCATGTGAATCTGCGGCAAACTTCCGGTCCGGTGCTGGAACGACCCGGTGACCTCGCAGCTATTCTGACCAATCTGCAGCCGCGCGATGTGCTGTTCGTGGATGAGATTCATCGCCTCAGTCCGATCGTCGAGGAAATTCTCTACCCGGCAATGGAGGACTATCAGCTCGATATCATGATCGGCGAGGGTCCCGCGGCGCGCTCCATCAAGCTCAATCTGCCGCAGTTCACTCTGGTGGGCGCAACCACCCGAGCCGGTCTGCTGACCTCGCCGTTGCGCGATCGTTTCGGCATCGTGCAGCGGCTCGAGTTCTACGCCATCGCCGAGATCGAGCGTATCGTGCACCGCTCGGCCCGGATCCTGGGTGTGGAAATCGACGCTGCCGGCGCCTTGCGCATTGCGCAGCGCTCGCGCGGTACGCCGCGCATCGCCAACCGCCTGTTGCGCCGGGTGCGCGACTACGCGCAGGTCAAGGCCGATGGCCGCATCGATGACGGCGCCGCGCACGCCGCGCTCGACCTGCTGCAGGTCGACCCGCAGGGACTCGATGCCCTGGACCGCAAACTGCTGCTGACGATCATGGAGAAGTTCGATGGCGGACCGGTCGGTATCGAGAGCCTGTCGGCCGCGATCGGTGAGGAGCGCGGCACGCTCGAGGACGTGATCGAGCCGTTCCTGATCCAGCAGGGTCTGATCGCCCGCACCGCGCGCGGGCGCGTGGCCACGCGCCTGGCCTGGCAGCATTTCGGTCTCAAGGTCCCCGAGCGCGCGGCCGCCAACCTGTCGCTGTTCGGCGAAGGCGCTTGAAGGCCTTTGTCTGGCAGGCAAGGGTGTATTGGGAAGACACTGATGCCGGTGGGATCGTTTATTATGCGAACTATCTGCGATTTCTCGAGCGCGCGCGCAGCGAATGGCTGCGGCTGCGCGGCATCTCGCAGCGCGCGCTCGCGCTCGATCCGGGAGTCGTATTCTCGGTCGTGGGGCTCGAGGCGCAGTACCGGCGACCGGCGCGGCTCGATGATCTGATCGCGATCAGTTGTGAACCGGCGCTCAATGGCGGCGCCAGCCTCAGTTTCGAACAAAGCATTTGGCGCGATACCATGCAGGGCGAGCTGCTGCTGCAGGCGACCGTGCGCATCGCCTGCCTGGATGCGCGGAGCCTGAAACCCAGGCGTCTGCCGCAAGTCATAGTCCATGAGCTGCGCAGCGTTGTTGCCAAGGAGTAGTGGATGGGCGGTGAGCTGTCGATTGTCCGCCTGGTGGTACAGGCGAGCCTGGTGGTGCAGATCGTGCTCGGCATCCTGCTGGCCGCTTCAATGGGTTCGTGGGCCATCATCTTCCGCAAGCGCATGGTCGTGAGCCGCGCGCGGCGCGATGCCGATCGCTTCGAGAACAGCTTTTGGTCGGGAGGGGATCTGAGTTCGCTGTATCGCACCGTGGAGGCGCGCGGCAAGACGTCCGGCATGGAGAGCATTTTCGAGTTCGGCTTCCGCGAGTTCGCGCGCCTGCGCGCGCAGGGCGGGGTCGCTGCCGACATGTTGCTGGAGGGCTCACGACGCGCCATGCGCGTGGCGCAGCTCAAAGAGATCGAGCGACTGGAGCAAAGCCTCGCGACGCTGGCCACGGTCGGCTCGACCAGCCCCTATGTCGGGCTGTTCGGTACCGTCTGGGGGATCATGAGCGCCTTCAGTTCACTGGGCAACGTACAGCAAGCGACGCTGGCGATGGTCGCGCCGGGGATTGCCGAGGCACTGATTGCCACGGCGATGGGCCTGTTCGCGGCCATACCGGCAGTAGTGGCCTACAACCGCTATGCCGACCAGGTCGGTCGGCTCGAGCTGCGCTACGACGGCTTCATGGAAGAGCTCTCGACCATTCTGCAGCGCTATGCGGGCCGCGGTCCGGCTGGCGCTCCCGGGCCGGTGGCGGCGGGCGGCGCGCTCGCGGCCGCTCCGGCCGCCCCGCCGCGCCCGCCCGGACGAGGAGGTTGATATGGCAACAGTGCAGAAAGGCAAGCGCCGGCTCATGGGCGAGATCAACGTCGTGCCGTATATCGATGTGATGCTGGTGCTGCTGATCATCTTCATGATTACGGCGCCGCTGCTGACCCAGGGTATCAAAGTCGATCTGCCCAAGGCTGCTGCCGAGCCACTGGCGCCGCAAAGTGATCCGCTGGTCCTGACGGTGGACGCGCAGGGGCGGCTGTACCTGAATGTGGGCGCTAGCCCTAAGCAGCCCATCGACGATCAGACATTGCTGGTGCGCGCCAGCGCGGCCTTGCGGCGCGCTCCCGAGCGCGCCGTGGTGGTCAATGGCGATCATGCGGTCAGCTATGGCCGCGTGGTGCAGGCCATGGTGTTGCTGCAGCAGGCCGGCGCACGCAAGGTGGGCTTTCTGACTGATCCGCCACGGAAGCCGCCGACCACGCCATGAGCGAACGCCGCAGCGATCGCGTCCTGTCGATCTTGCTGTCGATCCTCAGTCACGCGGCGATCGTTGGCGCTCTGGTATGGGGCTGGTGGCAATACCGTGCGCCCAAGCCGGCCCCCCAGGTGCTGGCGATCGAGGGCACGGTCGTGCACGATGCCGCGCCAAGCACGCCGCCGGCTCCGGCACCGCCGGCTCCGGCGCCGCCAGTTCCCGCGCCTGCAGCACCCGTGCCGCCACCTGTGGATCCGGAAGCCGAGCAACGGGCCGCGCAACAGAAGGCCGAACAGTTGCAGCACGAACAGGCCGAGAAGGAGGCGGCCGCCAAGGCCGAGGCGCAGCGCGAGGAGCAGGCCGAGGCCGAGCGTAAGGCCGCTGCCGAGGCGCAGGCCAAGGCGGACGCTGCGGCCAAGGCGGAGGCGGATCGCAAGGCGCAACAACTGGCCCAGCAACGCAAAATCGAGCAAGAGCGCGCGCAGCGCGAGGCGGACCTGCGCTCGCAGCTTCAGGCCGAGGAGCATCTGGATGCGGCGCGATCAAGCGGCGCCTTGGCACAGTATCAGGCCATGATTGCCGCTCGGATTCAGCACGCCTGGATCCGACCGCCCAGTGCGCGCGCCGGCATCAACTGCGAGGTCCACATCACGCAGGTGCCCGGCGGGGCAGTCACGGCGGTGCAGATCGGCAGCTGCAACGGCGATGCAGCGGTGCGCCAGTCGATCTCGGATGCCGCTTACCGCGCCTCGCCGTTACCGGCACCGTCCGATCCGGCCTTGTTTGATCGCGATCTGGTTGTTACCTTCGCGCCCAATGAATAGCCATCCATCATTTCGGGGACCTGTGCCGATGCCGCGCTGCCTTCGCCGGGCCGTGTCCGCATTGACGGGGAGTGCCATCCTGGCCGCCGTGCTGCTGGCGGCGCCGCCGGCGCGAGCCGAGCTTCAGGTCAATGTCACGCAGGGCGTGACCGATCCGATCCCCATCGCGATCGTGCCATTCGCGCGCGCCGTGCCGGCCGACGGCGGCTTCGATCTGGCCGCGGTAGTTCAGCACGATCTCGAGAGCAGCGGCCGCTTCCGCGCGATGCAGCGGCACGACATGCTGACGACACCCAGCCACCCAGCCGAGGTGCAGGCGGCGGATTGGAAGGCCGCAGGCAATGACTACGTGCTGGTGGGTCGGGTGACATCCCCCAACCCGAGCGAGATCGATGTCGACTGCGATCTGGTCAATACGCTGACCGGCCAGCGCATCGGCGGCAAGCGCTTCGTCGCCAGCAATGCCAGCCTGCGCAACGCCGCGCACATGGTCAGCGATTTCGTCTACGAGGCGATTCTGGGCGTTCGCGGGGCCTTTGCCACCCGCATCGCCTACGTCGCGGTGCAGGGCCAGGCCCCAAGTCAGCACTATCAGCTCATCGTCGCCGACTCCGATGGCGAAGCGCCCAAGGTGATTCTGGAGTCCACGCAGCCGATCATGTCGCCGACGTGGTCGGCGGACGATCAGTGGCTGGCGTACGTGTCGTTCGAAAATCGCCTGTCGGCGATCTTCATTCAACGCGTGCGCACCGGCGAGCGCCGTTTGGTGTCGCAGCGTCTGGGCGTAAATGGCGCGCCCGCGTTCTCGCCCGATGGCACGCGCCTGGCGCTGACGCTGTCGGGCAGCGGTGGTAATCTCGATATCTGGCTGCTCGATCTGGCGACGCAGGGGCTCACGCGCCTGACCGATGATCCGGCCGTGGATACCGAGGCCGCATGGGCCCCGGACGGCAAGAGCATCTATTTCACCTCCGATCGTGCCGGCGGTCCGCAGATCTACAAGCTCGACATCGCCAATCCCAAACGCATCCAGCGCATCACTTTCGGTTCCGGCTATGTGGCCCGGCCGCGGGTGTCACCCGATGGCAGCAAGATCGCGTTCGTGACGCGCGAGGGCAGCAGTTACCGCATTGCCGTGCAGGATCTGGCCTCGGGCACGGTCAGCGTGCTCTCTCATGGCAACCTCGATGAATCGCCGAGCTTTGCGCCCAACGGTGCAACCATCATCTACGCCGGACGCGAGGGTGCGGTCGGGACACTTCAGACCGTATCGGTGGACGGCCAGGTCACGCAGCGCCTGACTTCGAGCCAGGGCGAGCTGCGCGAGCCGGCCTGGGAGCCGTTCCAGCACTAGCTGGAGCGCGACAACGGATGCGGCAGGTCGATCCATGAGACACGGCAAACAGATGTCGGCCGTGTCGCGGTATGGTAATAAGGTGGTTGCAGCGTCTGCGCCACGAACTTCGGAGTCAAGCAATGCGTAAGAGTGTTCTCATCTGGACCGCGATCATCGGCGCTGTCGTGCTCGCGGGCTGCAGCAGCCATAAACCGCGTCCCACGACAACTCCTGCCGGCACCACGGTGCCTTCCGATCAGTCACAGACCTCCGGCGCCGATACCTCCGGAGCCTATGGGGCAGCCATCGCCAACGGTTCCGGCGAGGGTGTCGCCGGACCCTCGGCAGCGCAGCTGAAGGCGCGCACGATCTATTTCGACTTCGACAGCAGCGAGATCAGGTCGGACTACAGCGCGCTGATTACCGCGCATGCCCACTATCTTGCCTCCAATGCGACCATCCGCGTGCGCCTCGAAGGCAATACCGACGAACGCGGCTCGCGCGAATACAACATCGGCTTGGGAGAGCGCCGGGCGCAGGCCGTGCGCCGGGCGCTGCTGCTGCAGGGTGTGGCCGAATCTCAGATCACCACGGTGAGCTACGGTGAGGAGCGGCCCGCGGTGACCGGGCATACGGAAGAGGCGTGGTCGAAGAATCGGCGCGTCGAAATCGTCTACCTGAACTGAAGTCACGCGATGTCGAGACAATTGTGCCAATGGCTGGCGCTGCTGTGCTGCGCGGTGGCGCTGGCCGGCTGCGAGACCAATGCAGCCGAGCCTGATCCGACCCAGGTCAAACTCAACGACATCGATCAGCGACTCGGACGCGTCGAGCGTGTGGTCAACAACCAGAGCCTGCTGAGCCTGTCGCAGCGCATCGACGTGCTCGAGGCTCAGGTGCGCGAACTGCGCGGCACGGTGGATGAACTGCAGAACAGCAACGATGCGTTGCGTAAGCAGCAGCGCGATCTGTACGCGGATCTGGATCGGCGAATCAAGGCGGGTGCAGTGCCCGCCGGCGGCGGCGCTGCCGTGGGGCTCGCGCCGACAGCGGGCGGCGGGGTCGTGCCGGCGGCCGCTGGCGCTGGGGCGGACGATCAGGCGGCCTATAACCGCGCCTTCGATGCGCTCAAGGCCTCGGATTACAGCGGTGCCATCACGCAGTTCCGTGACTTTCTGCGTCTGTATCCGCGCAGCGCCTTGGCCGATAACGCGCAGTATTGGCTCGGCGAGGGCTTTTACGTCACGCGCGACTACGATAGCGCCATCGCTGCCTTCCGCGCCCTTGGCGAACAGTATCCGCAATCGCGCAAGGCCCCCGACGCCTTGCTGAAGATCGGTTTCGCCCAGTACGAGCTCAAGCACGTGGCCGATTCGCGCGCGACGCTGAACCAGGTGGTGCAGCGCTATCCCGGTACCGATGCAGCCAAACTGGCCGCGGACCGGCTGACGAAGATTCCGCCGGACGCTCCGTAGCGCGCGTGCGTCTGAAGCTCACGGAGATCTTTCATTCGCTGCAGGGCGAAGCGGACACGGTTGGCATACCGACGGTCTTCGTACGCCTGACCGGCTGTCCGCTGCGCTGCCAGTATTGCGATACGGCCTACGCCTTCCATGGTGGAGAATGGTGGGAGCTGGATGCGATTCTCGAGCGCGTGCGCGCACTCGGCGCGCGCTATGTCTGCGTCACCGGCGGCGAGCCCTTGGCGCAAAAACCCTGTCTCGAGCTGCTGCAGGCGCTTGCCGACGCCGGCTATCGCGTCTCCTTGGAAACCAGCGGCGCCATGCCGATCGAGGCGGTGGATGCGCGGGTCATTCGGGTGGTCGACGTCAAGACACCGGACTCCGGCGAGGAGCAACGCAATCGCTATGAGCAGCTCGCGCTGTTGAGACCGGAGGAGCAGATCAAGTTCGTGCTGTGCAGTCGCGCCGACTACGACTGGAGCCGCGCGACACTCGAGCGACTCAAACTCGCCGCGCGCTGCGGCGTGCTGTTCTCGCCCAGCCACGAGCAGCTGCCGGCACGGCAGCTCGCCGATTGGATTCTGGCCGACCGTCTGCCGGTGCGAATGCAGATCCAGTTGCACAAGTACCTGTGGGGCAATGAACCCGGTCACTGACCCGCCGGCCCGCGCCGTGGTGCTGCTCTCGGGCGGTCTGGATTCGGCCACGGCACTCGCGTGGGCGCGCCGGCAGGGCTTCGAGGCCTACGCCTTGTCGGTGAGCTACGGCCAGCGCCACCAATCCGAGCTTCAGGCGGCCGCGCGCGTGGCGCGTTCGCAGGCAGCGCGCGAGCATCGCATCATGCAGGTGGACCTCGCCGGCATCGGTGGCTCGGCATTGACCGACTGGAGCATTCCGCTGCCCGAGCGGGCCAGCGCCGGCATTCCGATCAGCTATGTACCGGCGCGCAACACGTTGCTGCTGGCGCTGGCTCTGGGCTGGGCGGAGGTGCTCGGCGCGAGAGACCTGGTGGTCGGTGTCAATACCGTCGACTTCTCGGGCTATCCGGATTGCCGACCGGAATTCATCCGCAGCTTCGAGGCGCTGGCTGCGCTCGCGACCAAGGCCGGCGTCGAGGGAGCGCGCTTCACAGTCCATGCGCCGCTGATCGCCATGAGCAAGGCGGACATCATCCGCAGCGGGCTGCAGTGGGGCGTCGATTACGCCATGACGGTGTCGTGCTACCAGGCCGATGCGCAAGGCCGCGCCTGCGGGCGCTGCGATTCCTGCCGGCTGCGGCGCGAGGGTTTCGAGGCCGCCGGTCTGCCCGATCCGACCCGCTACGGCTGAAGCCGGTGCCGGGCTGAGCTGTTTTCGGTATCATGCGCGGCCCTATTTCTCCCCCTTCGCGTGGCGATCCGCGGGTCGGTAGCTCAGTCGGTAGAGCAGCGCCCTTTTAAGGCGTTGGTCGTGGGTTCGAGCCCCACCCGACCCAACTTCAAGTGATTGTTCTACATTGATTTTCACTTTGAATTGACCAGATCGCCATCGCTCAGGCGCGGCCCTAAGCCGGAAGCATCGCGCCAGCCATGCCGCCCGTGCCACGGGTTAAACTGCGCCACCGATTCGAGGGGGAGCCGCTTCATGGTCGAGCCGCCGTCAGCGCCCGTGCACGCGCCGCAAACCCTGCGCGGCGACTACTCGCGGGCCGGTGCCGATTACACAGTAGAGCAGGATTGGCGGAGCTACTCCGAGGACGATCACGCCATCTGGGCCCAGCTCTATGGGCGCCAGATCGAGCTCATCGAACGCTATGCCGCGCCTGAATTCCTGCACGGCGTACGCGCGCTGGGCGCCTCCGCCACACGCATTCCGCGCTTCGAGGATGCCAACCGCGTGCTCGCCGACAGCACCGGCTGGCGAATCGTCGCCGTGCCGGGGCTGATTCCGGAGCAGAACTTCTTCGAGCATCTGGCCAATCGGCGCTTTCCGGTCACGGTCTGGATCCGTCGCCGCGACGAACTCGATTACCTGGTCGAACCTGACGTGTTCCATGACTTCTTCGGTCATGTGCCGTTGCTGACCATCCCGGCATTTGCGCGCTTCATGCAGGCTTACGGTGAGGCGGGCCCCAAGGCGCTGGCGATTCCGGGAGCCTTGAGCATGCTGTCGCGCCTGTACTGGTACATGGTGGAATTCGGGCTCATCCAGACGCGCGCGGGGCTGCGCGTTTACGGGGCCGGAATTCTCTCCTCCAAGGGCGAGACGGTGTACAGCATCGAGAGTGCGCAGCCGCGGCGCTGGCGTTTCGATCTGCTGCGGGTGATGCGCACCGAATATCGAATCGACGCCTTTCAACAGACCTACTTCGTCCTAGAGAGCGTCGAGCAACTATTCCAGGCCTGTTATGCGACCGATTTTGAGCCGCTCTATCAACGCTACGCCGCGCAGGCGCCGCTGGCGGCAGATGCCTGTCTGGCCGATGACGTCGCGGTGGCGGCCGGAGCGGCCTAGCGTGCGTGGCTGAAAAAAATAGGCGCATCGCCTGGGAGTGGCCACGATGCGCCTAATATCGCAGTACGAGTAGCTTGACGGCTCGACAGGGAGGGATAACCGTCAACATGTATACCCGCTGCGGGCCTGTGAACAGTACTGAGCAGGCCGTGTGCCAGGCAAGGGCCAAACTGCGCGCCGCCGGCGCGCCTGCGGTGGCGCAGTTCGCCGGATCAGCGGCTTGCGCGAATCTGTAGGACAGTCCCTACGAAATATTCGGCGCGCACGAACGCCCCCAGCGCAGCGGGCAGCGCCGGGAGGCCGCGCCGGCGTGCGTGCGCGGTGTCGAGGGGCCGATGAACTTGTAAGCCTTGCAGGATCGGGGATTTGCGCGGGTATTATTTTCGCGTGCGCATTCGCCGCTGATGGCACGGTCAACGATGGCATAGCGATTGCTGCCGGCTTCCAGGCAGCCACAGCAGCAGCAATGAACTGGGATCAGATTCAAGCCGACTGGAATCAATTCAAGGGCCGCGCCAAGCAGCGTTGGGGCAAGCTGAGCAACCAGGACCTCGAGGCACTTGAGGGCAGGCGCGAGGTGCTGGCCGGCAAGATCATCGAGGCCTATGCGATCTCAAAGCAGGAGGTCGAACGGCAGCTCGAGGAATGGCAGCAGGGCCTGGTGGAAAAGCAGGCGCCCGCGGCCAGCGTGACTACGGATCGCGCGGGCGCTGCCGCGCCCCGTCATTGAGCGAACGGCGCCTCGGCCCCGGCGGGCACGGCGGTGCGCGCGACATTGAGCACCATGGCCAGCAGTGTGTAGTAGCCGCAGATGGCGCACAGCTCGACCACGCCGTCTTCGCCGAGCAGATCGCGAGTTTGCCCGTACAGGGCATCGCCGACCTCGTGGCCGAGCTGTAGCTGAATACAGAAGCGCAGCACCGTGTCTTCATCCGGCGCCAGCGCCTCGGGGTCGCGTCCGGCCGCCAGCGCATCGATGAGCTTTCGGGAGATGCCGGCGCGCTCGGCGATCGGTGCGTGAACCTGCCATTCATAGTTCTGGCGCCAGTGGCGCGCCGTGGCCAGTATCGCCAGTTCACGCAGTCTCGGCGGCACGATGCTGGCGTAGCGCAGATACTCGCCCAGGCGCTGTGTGCGCTCGCACAGCTCCGGACTGCGCAACAGTGCGATGAACGGTCCGCCCAGCCGGCCACGCGGGCCCGCGATCAGCGCCGTGGCGACCCGCCTTTGTGCCGGACTCTGCTGTGATTCGGGAATGGGCGGCAGGCGCTCGGGCCCGGACGGCGGCGCAGTCATCGCTGCCTGCCGCTTCGGTGTATTATTCTGTCTGAGAGGAATAATTGCATACGTGGCTTCTCCGGCAACTGCATGCCCAAGGCGATCGTCCTGACACAGTATTGCGCGCCGGCCGCAGCGCCGGCGCGCGCCGTGGCGCCGCGCGATCGGGCAGGCCGACCGAGGCTGCGAGCCCATTATCGCTCGCTCGCGGACGCACGCGAGCACGCCACGATCGATTATTGCGAGGAGATTGCCGGCATCGAGCCGCAGGAGCAGGCGGCGGCGCTGCCGCCGGGGGTCGCGCGCTACATCTGCACGCAGGCGCAGGACAGCGGTGCCTGCAGCGAGCCGCACCGCGTGCTCATGATCGTCGCCTTCAGCGTGCCGGAGGCGCGCGTCGAGGAAGTCGAGCGCTGGTATCGGGAAGAGCACGGGCCGTTGCTGCTGCGCGCGCCGGGATGGCTGCGCATGCGCCGCTATCGCCTGCATCATGCTGCCGGTGGCCCGCGCTGGACGCACCTGGCCTTGCACGAATTGCGCGACTTGGCGGTACTGGATTCGACTGAGCGTGCCGTGGCGCGCTCCACGCCATGGCGTGCGCGGCTCGAGCAGGAGAGCTGGTTCACGCAAGCCGGACGCTGGGTTTATGAGTACCTGCCGTGCTGACACAGGCTATGGGGTGAAATGATGACTGCTCGATTGGCGGGAAAGATCGCGCTCGTGACCGGCATCGCCGCCGGCATCGGTCGCGGCTGCGCGCTGATGTTCGCGCGCCACGGTGCGAGCGTGATCGGTTGCGACCTCAGTGCCGCGGGCGCACGCGATACCGTGGCCGCGGCGCGGGAGCAGGGCCTGGAGATCGACGCCGTCGCGCCGGTGGATCTGACCGAGCCGGCTGCGGTGCAGCGCTATATCGACTATGCCGCCGCCAAGCACGGCCGCATCGACGTGCTGCTCAATGCGGCGGCGATTCAGCCGCACATGGCCAGGATCGCGGAGCTCGATTACGAGCGCCAGTGGACGCCGACGATGGTCGGGGAGGTCGATATTGTGGTGCTGGCCTGCAAGGCGGCGTGGCCGTATCTGCTCAAGAGCGGCAAGGCCTCGATCATCAACTTCGCCTCGGTCTCGGCCTTTCGCGGCAGCCAGAACTTCGGCATGGGTCCGCACTGCGCCGGCAAGGCGGCGGTGCTGGCGCTGACCCGGCAATTGGCGGTGGAGGGTGGGCCGTCCATCCGCGCCAACTCGATCTCCCCGGGCATGGTCGTGACGCCGGCGACGCAAGCCGCCGGCGCATCGGTGGACGGCCCGATCCGCGATGCGATCCTGGCGCGCGTGCCGATGCGGCGACTCGGGCAGCCCGAAGATATTGCCTGGTGCGCGCTGTTTCTGGCCTCGGACGAGGCCAGCTGGATCACGGGCGCGAATTTTCCCGTTGATGGCGGGGTCATGGCCAATTGAAGGATTCGGATCATATGTATCCAAACGTCTGCCTGTACATCGATGGCGCGTGGAGTGATGGCGCCGGCACGGCATTGCCGGTGCTCAATCCGGCCACTGGTGAGCCGATCGGGAGCGTAGCGCACGCCACGCCGCCGGATCTGGAGCGAGCGCTGGCCGCAGCGGCGCGCGGCCTGGAGCGATGGCGCGGCAGCAGCGGCTTCGAACGCGCCCGAGTCCTGCGGCGCGCGGCCGTGTTGCTGCGCGAGCGCAGCGAGCGCATCGCGCAGCTCATGACGCTCGAGCAGGGCAAGGTCATCGCCGAATCGCGTCAGGAGATCGAGCGCGGGGCGGAGACCTGTGAGTGGATGGCGGGCGAAGCCCAGCGTATCCATGGCCGCACGATCGGTGGCCGCGCCGGCAACATCTCGCAGCTGGTCATCAAGGAGCCGATCGGCATCGTCGCCGCTTTCACACCGTGGAATTTTCCGATCAATCAGATGGTGCGCAAGCTCACCGGGGCCCTGGCGGCCGGTTGCGCCATCATCGTCAAGGGACCGGAGGAAACTCCGGCCTCCTGTGCCGAACTCGTGCGCGCCTTCGCCGATGCCGGGGTGGTCTCCGGGGCCATGAACCTCGTGTACGGCACACCGGCGCAGATCTCCGAGTATCTGATTCCGCATGCCAGCGTGCGCAAAGTCTCCTTTACCGGCTCGACGCTGGTCGGCAAACAGCTGGCCGCGCTGGCCGGCCGCCATATGAAGCCGGTGACCATGGAACTCGGCGGTCACGCGCCGGTGCTGGTGTTCGCCGATGCCGACATCGCCGGTGCCGCCAAGGCGCTGTGCGGTAATAAATTCCGCTGCTCGGGCCAGAGCTGTATCAATCCGACCCGTTTCCTGATCGAGGCGAGCGCCTATGAGCAGTTCGTCGAGGCCTTCGTCGAGGCCGCGCGCGCCATCAAGGTCGGCGACGGGCTCGATCCGGCCTCCACCATGGGACCGGTGGCGAATGTGCGACGGCTGCAGGCCATGCAGGCGCTGACCGCTGATGCGCTGCAACACGGCGCCCAATTGCGGCTCGGGGGCAAGCGAATCGGCGACAAGGGGTACTTTTTCGCGCCGACCGTGCTCAGCGATGTGCCCCTGACGGCGCGGGCGATGAACGAGGAGCCGTTCGGGCCGATCGCACTTATGCGTCCATTTGCGGACCTGGCGGCAGCGATCGCCGAAGCCAACCGCCTGCCGTACGGCTTGTCGGCCTATGCCTTCACGCGTTCGGCGGCGAATGCCCGAGCAGTGATCGAACGCGTTCAGAGCGGCATGGTCTCGATCAATCATTTCGGGCTGGGCACGCCTGAAACCCCCTTCGGCGGGGTGCGCGACTCCGGTTATGGTTTCGAGGGCGGCAGCGAGGCGATCGAGGCGTATCTGCAGCCGCGCTTCATCAGCGTCGCGGATCTGTCATGAGTCAGCTCGAATTCTGGCATCACCACGTGGGGGTCAGCGTTCCGGACCTCGAGGCCTCGGTGGACTGGTACCAGCGCGTGCTCGGCTTCAAGCTGGCCCGGCGCCAGCGGATCGAAACGATTCCGGCTGAAGTCGCAATTCTCAAGCACGGCGCCATGCACATCGAGCTGTTTCAGGCCGACGGCGCCAAAGCGCTGCCGCCGGAGCGCCGCGAGCCGGATTCCGACGTGCGCACGCACGGCAACAAGCACATTGCCTTTGCCGTCGCCGAGGTGGATGTGTTTGCCGAGGAGTTGCGCCGGCGCGGGGCGGACGTGGTGTGGGTCAAGCACTTCGCCCACGGCGGGGCGAATATCTTCATCCGCGACAATGCCGGCAATCTGATCGAATTCCTGCAGGCACCGCGCGATCCGCAGCAAATCGCGAGTCTGGAGCGGCCCCTATAGCGCTGTGGCGCGGTTAGCGCGGCGGTTAGCCGTGGCTCAGATGGGCGCCGCCACGGTGGCGAGCATTTTCGCGGTCAGGCCCACCGGGTCCGCCGTCGGCACCGGGCTCTGCTCCCATTCACCGAGTTGTAACGAGCTCTCGACGATGAAACGGCAGCGCTCATAACGGCGCTGCATGAACTCCTCGAGCAGCCCCTCGACCGGTGCGTTGCGCGCCAGCAGTTCACCGAGCACCACGGCGTCTTCGACCGCCTGAGCCGAGCCCTGGCCCAGATGCGGCGTCGTGGCGTGCGCGGCATCACCGATCAGCAGCACCCGACCGCGATACCAAGGTCGGGGCAGCAGCAGCGCCTCGAGCGGGCGATACACCACCTGCGAGGCATTGCGGATCTGCTCGCGCATCTGCGCCATGATTCCGGTACAGGCCTTCAGGCGCTCGCGAAAGATATTCGCGAGCTGCTCGGGAGGATGACGCGGGTTGCCGGGCTCGCTCTGAACCAACCAGACATAGCCGGACTGTTCGCTCAGGGGAATGAAGCCGCACTTTCCCAGCGGCAGTCCCTCGCCCATGCACATGAAGGAGTAGTTGACTTGACTGGGCCGGGCGACGTTGTAGCGCCAGGTGCCCTGGCCGGTGAAGCGCGGCCGGTATTGCGTCCCGAACAGGTGAGCCCGCACCTGCGAGTACACGCCGTCGGCGCCGACCACGAGATCGTACTGCTCGGTCGAGGCGTCATTGAAATCGACCTGCACGCGATCGGCCAGCGCAGTCAATTGACGAAAGGTGGTGCCCAGCCGCAGCCTGGCGCCTGCCTCGCTGGCGGCGGTGAACAGCACCTGGTGCAGCGCCGGGCGTGTCATGCCCAGATGCGAGGGATAGTTGGGACCTGCCAGTCTCGCCCCGTTGAGCCTCTGGATCACACGGCCGTGCAGGTCCTCAAAAATCAGGCCGTCATAGGCAAACCCCGCAGCGACCGCCTGCTCGGCGATGCCGAGCGCCGCCATGGCGCGGATGAAGTTCGCCTGCACGACGATGCCGACCTGGTAGATCTTCCAGTCGCGCTCGATCTCGGCCACGTCGGTATCGATGCCCGCCTTGGCCAGCGCGATCGCCGCCGACAGCCCGCCGATGCCGCCGCCGATGATCAGTACTTTGCGTACCGCGGCCATTCAATCCACGCGGTGGGTTTCGCTGCCGCTGGCGCCACCCTGCATCTCGTACAGATAGCCACCGCGGCTCTCCAGCTGCGGCAGGTCGCAGAAGGCGTTGATCATGTGGAACATGGTCGGCAGCTCTTCCCACAAAGGCCGCAGGAATTGCACCTCACCACGGCCGACCATGCGCCGAATGAGCTTGCCGTTCCAGGTCGGCGGGGTCAGGGTGGCGTAGGCGGCATCGGCCGTGCCCCATTCGCCCGTGCGCGGCAGATACTTGTACGACAGCAGACCCCGATTGAGCGGATCGGGCGGCGGCGTGTCGTGCTGCTCGATCAGATCCCAGGCGGCGATCTTCCAGAACGTGCAGCCCAGCCAGGACATCTCGGTCGCAGCGCGCCCTTCGTGCTCGCGAATCGGCGGGATCTCGCACCAGAGTTTGTTGTGCCCCAGCTCTTCGCGACCCGACAGGATCGGGTCGCACAGATTCTCGTAGCGTACGATCAGCAGCGTGCCGTGCACGGCGGCGCCCGCATTCTGGTACACGGCGTTGAATTTCAGATCGCACATGTTGTAACCGCGGCCGGCGAGCCAACCGAAGCCATCAAAATAGGTCGCCTCGCAGGTCACCACCGGCTCGCCCCAGACCTGAAAGCCCGGCGGCAGCCAGCTCTGCAGGACGGCAGCGTCACTGAGGAAGCGCGCTCCCAGTACCCGGCGTTTGGGCTGCACCTGCCAGTCGAAGCGTTCCAGGCCGCGAAACTGCCGCGGGCCCGGCGTGGGCCCGAAGAATACCGGCATGCGGTAGTAGTCGCCGCTCCTGGGTTTGAAGGCCATTTATTTGTAGATCTCGAGATTCTCGGGCAGTTTGGCGCGCAGCTCGTCGCTGAAGGCGCCGTCCACGAGGATGAATGCCATGCGCGCGACCCGATCCGAGCGATTCTCCCAGGCATGATCGGTACCGCGCTGCACGACGATGTCGCCGGCGCGCAGATGCACTTCACTGTCATCGAGAATCATGTAGATCTCGCCCTCCAGCACGATGCCGTAGTCGATCGAGCGCGTGCGGTGCATCATCCGATGACGGCCATCGTTGCGCTCCGGCAGCTTCTGGATATGACCGGGGTAGAAGTCGTTCAGGCGAATGCGCGTACCCTGCGGCGGCGGGGGCACCCGCAGCGGGCCGTCGGTGGGCTCGGGCTCGCTGGAACGGATCGGCGCCGGAGTGCCGGCGGTGTTCCAGATCTCGATGAAATCCACGCCGGTAGCCTTGTCGCGGACATTCGGCGGCATGCCGTCGCTGAGCACGACGGAGCGGCCGGATTCATCGTGACCGGTGACGATGCGGCGCGCCGGTTTGGGCATGGGCTCTCCTGGGGCAGGCAGCCACTCTACCCTAAATTACCGCCTACGGGAATATAGTCCTACGGCGCCGTGGCCTTGCCCGCAGGCGTCTTGAGCCCATTGAGCAGCAGGTCGCAGATGAACTCGCGGTAGCGGGCGCTGATGGCCCGCTGATCGAAGCTCTTGCCGAGCGCAATGCGCAGAATCGGCATGCCATTGACGAAGAATTCGCACATGCCGATCACCGCCAGGAACAGAAAGGCGCTGTCACTGCGGCGGAACACGCCTTGCTCGAAGCCGGATTCGAGGATGGCGCCGTAGCCGGCGACCGCGCTGGTGGTCAGCTCGCGCAGGAACTGGGCTGCGGCCGGCGAGTTCAGGTTCACGAACTCATCGATCAGCAGCCGGTGAAAGAACGGATAGGTGATCTCGAACTTCAGCAGCGCCGAGACGCGCGCGCGCAGTTTGCCCTCGGCGTCGGGTTGCGCGTGCTGCATTTCCTGGTTGCGGATGCGGGAGAATTCGGCGGTGAGTTTCTCGACCGCCGCCAGCAGCAGCATCGAGCGGTCACGGAAATAATAGCGAATCAGCGAGGGGTCGACCCCCATTTGCCGCGCGACCTCGGCGCGCGTGATCCGGTTGGGCGGCAGCTGCGTGAGCAGTTCGCAGGTCCGGTCGATCAGCGCCTCGCGCCCGACCACGTGCGGTCCCGCGGCGGGACGGCCGATGCCGCGCCGCGCGCGTGGGCCGTGCTTGCTCGCCCGCTTGCGCGCGCGCGGCTTACCGGATCTTGACGATGGCATGCTGCACTTATCGCACGCGGACCGGTGGTGCGCAACGCGCGGGGTAGCAAGCGCAGCGCGGCCGGCCCGCCGCAGACCGAGGCGTCACGATGTGATAGGCTCGCTACGGTGCCACGCATATCGACCCGCCCAAATTCCCATCACTCGCCCAATCTTTAGCCGCTATTGCCGCCTGCGCGCCCGGCGATACGCACCAGGAGAGATGCATGATTCGCCATTTGAAGACCGGTCAGACTGCGGAAATGACAGCCGAAAAGCAGGCTGAAGTGCGCCGCACGGTCGAGGGCATTCTCGACCACATCGCCAAGAACGGTGAGCGCGCGGTGCGCGAGTATTCGCAGAAATTCGACCAATGGTCGCCGGAGAGTTTTCGCCTCAGCGAGGCGCAGATTCGCCAGTGCGTGGATCAGGTCCCCGACTCGGTCAAGCGCGACATCGAATTTGCGCAAACGCAGATCCGCAACTTTGCACTGGCGCAGAGAGCAGCGCTCAAGGACATCGAGGTGCAAACTCTGCCTGGGGTCGTTCTCGGGCACAAAAATGTTCCGGTCAACAGCGTCGGTTGCTACATCCCCGGCGGTCGCTACCCGATGGTGGCGAGCGCGCACATGAGCGTCGTTACCGCCAAGGCGGCCGGAGTCAAACGTGTGATATCGACCGCCCCGCCGTTTGGCGGCAAGCCGCATCCGGCGATCGTCACGGCGATGCACATGGGCGGCGCCGATGAAATCTACGCTTTTGGCGGCGTGCAGGCCGTGGCGGCGATGGCTCTGGGCACCGAGCACATCGCCCCGGTCGACATGGTGGTGGGACCAGGCAATGCCTTTGTGGCCGAGGCCAAACGGCAACTGTTTGGCAAAGTCGGGATTGACCTGCTGGCGGGTCCGACCGAGACGCTGATCATCGCCGATGACAGCTGCGATGCGGAGATGGCAGCCGTGGATCTGCTGGGTCAGGCAGAGCACGGGCCGGGCAGTCCGGCCGTGCTGCTGACCAACAGTGCCAAACTGGCGCAGGAGGTTCCGGGCGCGATCGAGAAATTGCTGTCCTGGCTGCCGACGGCCGATGTAGCGCGTGTGGCGTGGCAGAACTGCGGCGAGATCATTCTGGCCGATACGCTCGAGGAGATGGTAACGCAGGCGGACAAGATCGCCTCGGAACACGTGCAGGTGCTGACCCGCGATCCGGAGTATTTTTTCCAGCGCATGACCAACTACGGTGCGCTTTTTCTCGGCGCGCGCACCAATGTCGCGTTCGGCGACAAGGTGATCGGCACCAACCATACCCTGCCGACCATGAAGGCGGCGCGCTACACGGGCGGCCTTTGGGTCGGCAAGTTCATCAAGACCTGCACCTATCAGCGGGTGCTGACCGACGAGGCGAGCGCCTTGATCGGCAGCTATTGCTCGCGGCTGTGCGAGCTCGAGGGATTCGCCGGCCACAAGGAGCAGGCGGATCTGCGCGTGCGCCGCTATGGAAAGAACAAGGCCGCCTGACATGCAGCTGTCGCAGCGACTCAAGGGAAAGGTAGCGGTCGTTACCGGCACGGGTAGTGGTATCGGCCAGGGCTGCGCGCTGATGTTCGCGCGCCATGGCGCCCAGGTCATGGGCTGCGACATCAATGCCGGCACGGCGCAAGCCACCGTGGACCAGGCGCGGCAGGAGGGCCTCGCGATCGACAGCTTTCATCCGTGCGATCTGACCGATCCGCAGCAGGTACGCACGTTGATGGCGCGTACCGCCGAGCATTACGGCGGCATCGATGTACTCGTGAACGCCGGCGCTTTCGGTGCTTTCGAATTCATCGAGCAGCTCGATTACGAGCGGGACTGGAAGCGTACCCTCAGCGGCGAGCTGGACGTGGTGTTCCTCGGTTGTCAGGCAGCGTGGCCCTACCTCAAGCAGCGCGGCGGCGGCTCGATCGTGAATTTCGCCTCGGCCAATGCGCACGTGGCCCACCCGGTGGCCGGCGCGCTCGCGCACTGCGCCGGCAAGGGCGGCGTACTGGCCATGACCCGGCAGCTGGCCTGCGAAGGCGGTCCACACAATATCCGCGCCAACAGCATCTCGCCGGCCATGATCGTGACCGGCGCCACCAAACCTGAGCTCGCAAAGCCCGGCTACACCGAGGGCATCCTCGCCAAGCTCATGATCAAGCGGCTGGGGCAGCCGGAAGACATCGCCTGGTTTGCCACCTACGTGGTCTCGGATGAGGCGAGCTGGGTTACCGGCGCGGACTTCCGGATCGATGGCGGCGCGACCGCCTGGTGAGTCGCGCGCTCAGGCTGACGAGATCGCCGCTGCCGGCGCACGTTTGCCGCCGAACAGCGCGCTCAATATGGCCACGGCAGCGACCACGAATGCCACCGCGCTCAGTACGCTGAAGGCGGGCAGCAGGCGGCCGCCGAATTGGTCGCCGAGCAGCTGCAGGATCATGCCGCTGGCGAATTGCCCGATGGCGAAGCTGGCCTGCCACATGCCATTGCCGCGGCCGCGAATCGCATACGGCAGATCGCGCGTGGTCCACACCAGCATGGTCGGCAGTACCAGGCCGCATCCGACCTGATTGATGAATGCGTAGGCCACATAGCCGCTGGCCGCGAGCGCGTGGCCCATGCCGAGAAAACCAATGCCTATCAGCGCGAAGTCCAGAAACAGCAACCAGCCGATGCGCAGTCTCGATGCGATCCAGTAGCCGAAGGTCCCGATCGGCACGCCCAGGCTGGCAATCATCGTCAGTAAACCTTGCCGGCTCGGATCATGTACGCCCAGCGCGCTCAGTGCGTTGCCATTCTGCGTGATGATGGAATAGAACATCACCGCCGCCACCACGGTGAGAGCGCACAGTGCCAGCATTCGCGCCCAGGGAAATGCCGGCTCGGCTCCCGAGCCGGACGCGGTGGCGGAGCCGGCGTGGTCAGGGTCACCGACCGGCGCTTGCGGCTCCCAGATGAAAGCCAGCACGCCGGCGACCAGCAGCAGACTGTAGAGATAAAGGTAGAACGGACCCTGCCAGCCGTATTTGCTGGCCAGAACACCGCCCAGCGGAATGACGACCAGCGCCGCCAGGGAGGCGGTGGCGGTCTGGCCGGCGAGCCAACGCTCACGCGATTTGCCGGCGAAGTAGTCGCAGATCATCGTCGTTGAAACCGTCATCACGACCGACTCGCAGATGCCCACGCCCATGCGCGTGAGGATGATGGCGTACAGGTTGTCGAGAAAGGTCGGGGCGATGCCGATCACGGCATAGACCAGCATGGCCGTCACCAGGATGTTGCGCCGGCCGAACCTGTCGGCCAGCCAGCCGGCGATCGGCGAGAACAGCACGATCCAGATCGATGGCATGGTCATCACGCCGCCTTGGATCAGATAAGCGTAGTGCGGCACTGCCTTGAAGTGCTGGTACATCAGCGGCACGACCGTAATGAGCAGCGACACGCCCATGACCGCCATGGTGATCGGCAGCAGCAGCATGATGCCTTGAATGAAGCCCGGTCGGCGGGACATGCTCAGGCGCTCTTGCGGCGGAAAAACAGCGACAATAAAAACAGCGCCGTGCGCAGATTGAGCAACTTGAGCCCGGCGCGCACTTCCTCGGGTCGCAGCTTTGCGGTCAACGGCATGGCGCCGAAAATCTTGCCGCGAATTACCAGTTGGCCGCCCTCGCGCTCCAGCGAGCTGATCTGCATCATTTCTCTGTTATCGGCGCCGTATATCTTCATGAGCAGTCAGCCTCGCAGGCGTTGGTGTGACAGCCATGGTTGCATCGGCGCCGGGGCGAATCAATCACGGAAAGGCGCGGCTGGGGGAGGTGCCATCCCTGGCAAGTTCTCCCTCCCTAGCCTTGAGCCGACGCGAAGCCTCTAATTCAAGAGCGTGGAGCCGGAACTCCGATTCTTTATATTTGTGAGGCGGACTTTGACCCGATCCGCAATCGATTGCAAGACAACATGAGCCCTCGCGCCGGCGCGCCAGTTTGCGATGGTTTTCAAGAACGATTCTAAACTGGCGGCGCTCGAGTTCATGGCCCCGAGCTCAGCATATAGCCCACGCTCGGTACAGTGCTGAGCCAGCGCGGCTGTTCCGGATCATCGCCGATCTTATGTCGCAACCGGTGCACGAGTTGCTTGAGCAGTTGCCGGTCGCCGCCGCCGCGATGACCCCAGACATGCACCAGCAGCCGGTCGGTGTGCACGACCTGTCCGGCGTTGGCCAGCAGCAATTGCAGCAGCCTGGATTCCAGGGGCGTGATCTTGATGGCGCGCTCGCCGATGTGCAGTGTCAGCAAATCCGGGTCGAGGGCGAGTTCGCCGACGCGCGTCTGTGTGCCGCCCTCGTTGCCGGAACGACGCAGCAGCGCCTTGACGCGCGCCACCAGCGTGCGCGGACTGAACGGCTTGGTCAGGTAATCATCGGCACCGAGCTCGAGCGCGCGCACCAGATCAGCCTCTTCACCGCGCGCGGTCAGCATCATGATCGGCAATCGGCTCTCCTTGCGCATCAGATCGCACAGATCGAAGCCCGAGCCGCCGGGTAGGTTGATGTCCAGGATGGCCAGATCCGGCTGCTCGCCGCGAAATGTGCTCACCGCCGTGCCAAAGCTGTTGGCACTGACTATGGGAAAACCGGCCTGGCGCAGCGCGAAGCCCACCACGGCCAGCATGTCGGCATCATCATCGACCAGCAGCAGTTTCAACTTAAACTCTCCGTATCCTGCGGTAACACCAGCGTGAATCGAGTGCGCTGGGCGGCCGTGCGCTCCACCCGTATCGAGCCGCCGTGGCGCTCGATAATCGACTTCACGATCCACAATCCCAATCCCAGTCCCGGCGCGTCCGGCTCGGTTTCCGACCCGCGCTGGAAGCGCTCGAAGATCGCCCCCGAACTGCCGGCCGGCACTCCCTGACCCTCATCCTCGACCCAAACTTCGATCTGTGTCCCAAGCCGTTGCCCGCCGACTCGAATCGTACTGTGCTCGGGTGAGAACTTGACAGCATTTGCCAGCAGATTCACGAATACCTGACCGAGCCGCGGCGCATCCCCGCGCACCACCACGGCAATGGCTGCGGCGTCGACCTCGATCCGCAGCTGGCGCTGCAGCAGCAGCGGGGCGATGAGATCGTGGGCGTCGGTGACGACTTCGGACAGCTCCACCGGCTGTTGCCGGATCGAGAGCTGTCCGGCCTCGATGCGCACGCTCTCGAGCAGATTGTCGATCAGCCGCATCAGGCGCAAGCCGCCACGCTCGAGGTTGGCGATGAGCTCGCGCTGCGCCTCGGGCTGCAGGCGCCCGAGGCCGTCTCGCAGAAGCTCGATCGAAGCCTGCTGCGCTGCGAGCGGCGTGCGAAATTCATGCGAGATGTTGCCGAGCACGCTGTCGCGAGCGCGGCGCGCGGCTTCCAGATCGGTCTCGTCGCGCAGGATCTGCACTTGTATGCCCTGGATCGGCGGGGCGCTCTGAATGATGGTCGAACGCGTGCTGCCATCGCGCAGGCACAGTATTTCGCGCGCACTCTGCGGCGTGTGGCGCGCGGCCAGAATCGGACAGTGCCGCTCGCAGGGCCGTTCGCCGTCGATCAGCTGCGGCTGCAACAGATCGCCGCAGAACTGACCGATGATTTCATTTTGCGGCCGGCCCAGCAATTTGGCCACCTGGGTGTTGGCGTAGCGAATGCGCCGTTCCTGATCGACCGCGTAGACGCCCTCGACCACGCCGCTCAGTACCGCCTGGGCTTCGGCCTCACGCCGGCGCAGCGCATCGGTCAGATCGATCAGATTGCCGCGCATGGCATCCATCGAGCGCGCCAGCGCACCGACCTCCATGGGCGCGACCGCCGGCATGGCCGCGGAGAAATCCCCGCGGCCGATACGCTCGGCCAGGTCTCGCAGTGCCACCACCGGCCGGGCGAGCCAGCGGCCGTACAGCACACCGATCAGGCCGGCGATGGCGGCAACGATCAGTGCCGTGGTCGCCAGGATCCAGTCGAAACTGTGCGCGGCGGCAAGCGTCGCCGCGCCGCTCAGTCGCGCGTCGAGTAGCCCGACGACCTCTCCGGTCTGCGCGGCAATCACCAGAGTCGCGGCGTAGACCGCCCCGTGCGCGAGCACCCCCGCGGCAGCGCCGCCCGGATTGGCGAGTGCCTGCGTGTGCAGCGGCGTCAGCGGCTCGTCCGGCGGCGCGTGGTAGGTGGAGAAGTTGATCACCTGTAATTGCGCGCCGACCTGGCCGCTAAGGCGCGACAGCATCGCGGGCGTGGTCAGCCGCAGGGTCACGGCACGCATGTCAGTGCCCGGCAGCAATGCGGCGGCGCCCCAAATCAGCGCTGCGCCGCTTTTCGGAGCGATGATGAAGCGCTCGCCTTGCTCCTGTATGGCGGTCACGACCTCGGACCAATCGACTGTCGAATCCGACTGGGCGAGGATGGAGCCGTCCCGCATCACCGCGGCCACGTCCGTGCCCGTGGTCTCGCAAAAGCGCTGCAGGAAGGGCTCGAGGCCGCCGTTGCTGTCACTGACCAGCAGGCGCTGCAGGGTCGGGCGCTCGGCCAGCACGCGCGCGTCGCTGAGGGCGTCTTCGCCGGCGCGCCGCAGCGCTTCGCGACCTGAAGCCACCGCGAGCTGCGCGCGCACCAGAGCCTGCTGCTGGACCAGCCGGTTGAGCAGCACGGCGCAGGCGATCGAAATCGTGGCCACGGCCAGCAGCACGATGAATACACTGCCGCCGCCGAGCCACGACGCCAAGCCGACCTGCGAGCGCACATCGGCCGGCGGCACCTTCAATGGGTCGGTGGTGTTCAAAGCGCCGCCAGCCTAATCCTCGCGCTCGCTGCTGGCCAGCGTCGAGCTCGCACACGCCCAGCGCATCGCGCTTAGGCGTGGCGCGCCTGCCCTACGCGCAGCTCCGGATGACGTAACTCCAGCAGCGCCTTGGCAATCAACGTGACCAGCGCCAGCATCGCCAGGATCGATGCCGAGGCGAAGGCGCCGGCGTAATTGTACTCGTTGTGCAGGATCTCGATGTGCAGCGGCAGGGTATTGGTGAGTCCGCGGATGTGACCGGACACGACCGAGACGGCGCCAAACTCTCCCATCGCGCGCGCATTGCACAGCAGTACCCCGGCCAGCAGGCCCCAGCGGATATTGGGCAGCGTCACCAGCCGGAAGGTCTGCCAGCCACTGGCGCCGAGCGACAGGGCGGTTTCCTCCTCGTCGTTGCCCTGGGTCTGCATCAAGGGAATCAGTTCGCGCGCGACGAATGGCAAAGTCACGAACATCGTCGCCAGCACGATGCCCGGGACGGCGAAAATGATGTGAATGTTGTGCTCGAGCAGCCAGGGACCGAACCATCCGTTGGCACCGAAGATCAGCACGAAAATCAATCCGGAAATCACCGGCGAGACCGCAAACGGCAGATCGATCAGCGTGATCAGGGCGTTCTTGCCGCGAAACTCGAATTTCGCGACCGCCCAGGCCGCGCAAATGCCGAAAATCAGATTCAGCGGCACCGTGATGGCGGCCGTGAGCAGCGTCAGGCGCATCGCCGCCAACGCGTAGGGGTCGAGCAGCGCGCGCAGATACACCATCACGCCCTTGCCGAAGGCTTCGACGAATACCACCACCAGCGGCAGCGCCACCAGTCCTAGCAGATACAGCATGGCGATGGCGAGCAGCGTGTAGCGTCCGAGCTCTTCGGGAATTTGTGACTGCCGGATCATCGCGCGCGCCGTCGCTTTTGCGCCCAGAGCTGAAGACCGTTGATGCCGAGCATCAGAGAAAATGAAGCCACCAGCATCACTACTGCTATCGCGGTGGCCTGCGCGTATTGGTATTGCTCCAATTTGGTCATGATCATCAGCGGCGCGATTTCAGAAACCTTTGGTATGTTGCCGGCGATGAAGATCACCGAACCGTATTCGCCGACGGCGCGCGAGAATCCGAGCGCGACGCCGGTCAGCAGCGTCGGCCAGATCGATGGCAGTACCACCCACAGAAAGGTCTGCAGCTTTGAGGCGCCCAGGGTTTCAGCGGCCCGCTCGACCTCGCGGTCCAGGTCCCCGAGCACCGGCTGCAGCGTGCGCACGACGAACGGCAGGCTCACGAAGGCCATGGCCACGACTATGCCCAGACGCGTGTAGGCAACCTTGATGCCGAACGGCACGAGCAGCTGGCCGATCCAGCCATTGGGCGCGTACAACGCCGTGAGGGCGATGCCGGCGACCGCCGTCGGCAGCGCGAAGGGCAGATCGATGATGGCGTCAAACAGCCGCCGCCCCGGAAAGCGCTGGCGCGTCAGGGCCCAGGCGATGATGAATCCGAATACGCCGTTGATCACGGCCGCAAGCAGCGAGGCGCCGAAGCTCAGCTCCAGCGAAGCCAGCACTCGCGGGGTCGTGACCACTTGCCAGAACTTCTGCGGCCCGAGTTCTGCGGAGCGAATGAATGCCGCCGACAGCGGAATCAGCACCAGCAGGCAGACGTATACCACGGTATAGCCGAGCGTCATGCCGAACCCGGGCAATACGCGAAATTCACGCTTTGCCCGTCTCGGCGCGATGACGATCGGCGCCGGCAGTGCCAGTGTCGCATCGTTCATGGCGCGCTACTGTCCGTAGATCTCATCAAACGTGCCGCCGTCATCGAAATGGCTGGCCTGTGCCTTGTCCCAGCCACCAAAGGTGTCGTCGATCGTCACCAGCTTCACGGCTGGAAACTGGCCGGCAAACTGCGCTGCGACCTGCTGATCGCGCGGGCGATAGAAATTCTGGGCGATAGTCTGCTGGCCTTGCGTCGTGTAGAGGAATTTCAGGTACGCCTCGGCGACCTGGCGCGTGCCGCGATGATCCACGACCTTGTCGACCACGGTCACCGGTGGCTCGGCCAGAATACTCAGCGACGGCATGATGATCTCGAGCCGGTCGGGCCCGAGCTGCTTCTTGGCCAGCAGCGCCTCGTTCTCCCATGCCAGCAGCACGTCACCGATGCCACGGTCGACGAAGGTTATGGTTGCGCCACGCGCTCCGGAATCGAGCACTGGAACGTTCTGATAGAGCTTCTCGACGAATGTCCTCGCCGTGGCATTGTTGCCGCCGGGTTGCCGCAACGCCCAGGCCCACGCGGCCAGATAGTTCCAGCGCGCGCCGCCGGAACTCTTCGGATTAGGGGTGATGACCGCGACGCCCGGGCGGATCAGATCGCCCCAATCGCGCAGATTCTTGGGGTTGCCGCGGTGGACCAGGAATACGATCGTCGAGGTATACGGTGCACTGTTGTACGGCAGGCGTGTGGCCCAGTTCTGGGGGATCAATTTGCCCTGCTTGTAGAGCGCATCGACATCGTAGCCCAGGCCCAGGGTCGCGACGTCGGCCTGCAGGCCGTCGATGATGGCGCGCGCCTGTTTGCCCGATCCGCCGTGACTTTGCCGGATCTCCACGTTCTGGCCCGACTGGGCCAGCCACAGCGCAGCAAAGGCCCGGTTCACGGCTTCGTAGAGCTCGCGGGTCGGATCGTAGGAAACATTCAGCAGCGTCACGGGCGCCATTGCGGCGCGTGCCGGGGCCAGGCACACGCCACCGAGCCCGCTGACCATCAGGGCCAGCGCCGAGCGCCGCGACCACACGCGTGTCACGGCTGGGATCCCAACAGGGCATCGTACGGGGTCGACTCGAACAGTGAATCGACGCCGTCAGTGCGGCTGTTGCCGGCGGCCGGCAAGCCGCTGCAGGAGATCAGTACTGCGCATTGCGTGCCCAGGGCAAACAGCGGCGCAAATTCCTCATGCAGCAACGCCTCGAGTTCCACCGCTGAACCGTCCAGGCCCAGCACCACCAGCAGCGGCTCGGTCAAGCCAGCCAGATGCGCGACCCAGCTGTTGAGGTCGCCGATCTGCACGTCGGTACGGATATCGAGCCCATGGCTCTGCTGCAACTCGGCGCGCGCATCCAGCAGGCGCCGGAAGGAAGTCGTGACCTCGGAGCGCGGCGCGGTAGGGCTCTGCACGCTGACGAACGTAGCCTCGGCATGCAGGTGTCGCATGACACTGGCCACCAGTCCCAGGCTGGCCGAGCGCGCCGCATCGCTGGCGCAATAGATCAGCAATCGCCGCGGCAGTGCCGAGTGTGGCGGCACGCACAGCAGCCGCCGCCGGCCTTGCGCCGCGGCGGCGCCGATCTGCTGAATTGCATCGGGCGCCAGGCCGATGACGGCCACGCCGGTCTGCGCCGCGTCGCGCTCCCCGCCGTCGCCGGCGCCGAGCACGGGGGCGCTCATGCTCTGCACCAGCTGGCGCAGCAATGGCGCCTCGCGCAGGCTGGCATCGGTGGCCGGATCGGTGCTCAAAATGCGGAAGCTCGAGATCGGGGTCGGCAATACGTGGAAGCGGCGGATGCCGAGCATGACGCGCTTGCCGGGCGACAGCGGCAGCTGCGCCTGCTCGGCGTTGGTGCGCGTGACGTCGACGATCACCGGCGCCTCGACAGGCGGGTGCTCGCGCACGACAGCGGAGATTACGCCGCTGTCCCGCGAGAGCTGCACGCGCACGCGCTCGAGAATGCCGCCGAAGTCCATCGACAGCACATGGCCGCCGGACAGCGGGTTACTGCGCACGCGGTCCTCGTCCTCGGCGATCTCGATGTCCTCCGGGCGCACCACGGTGACCACTTCGTCGCCCGTGCCGGAGGATTTCAGGCTCTCGCCGCTGGCGAGAAAGCGTTCGCCCAGACGCAGTCCTTCGCTGCTGCGCTCGCCCAGAAAAAGATTCGCCGCACCCAGAAAGGTCGCGACGAAGCGCGTGGCCGGTCGGCGATAGAGCGATTCGGCACGTCCGGTTTCGAGCAGACGGCCGCTGCGCATGACGCCAATGCGGTCGGCAAGTGAGAACGCCTCTTCCTGGTCGTGCGTGACCAGGATCGTGGTCATCCCTAAGCGCCGCTGAACCTGTCGGATGGTCTCGCGCAGTTCCACGCGGATCTTGGCGTCGAGCGCGCCAAACGGCTCATCGAGCAGCAGCACCTGCGGCTCGTGCGCGAGCGCCCGCGCCACGGCGACACGCTGCTGCTGCCCCCCCGAGAGCTGCCCGGGAAGGCGGTTCGCGTAGCCCTCGAGGGCGACCAGTTGCAGCAGCTCATCGCGCCGGCGCGCCCGCTGTGCACGTTTGACGCCACGCACGCGCAGCGCGAACTCCACGTTCTGCCCCACGGTCATATGGCGAAACAGGGCGTAATGCTGAAACACCAGACCGACGCCACGGTCGCGGGCGCGCAGATGGGTCACGTCGCGACCGTGGAAGGAAATGCGTCCGTGGTCGACGTCGGTCAGTCCGGCGGCGATGCGCAACAGCGTGCTCTTACCGCTGCCGCTGGGTCCCAGGAGCACGAAGAACTCGCCGGCTTCAATCTGCAACGATGCATCGTTGACGACCGGCGTGCCGTGGTAGCGCTTGGTAATCTGCTCGAAATTGATCGACATGCACACTCCTGCGAGTTTGCATGCTAAGGGCGGGTGCGTCAGCGAGTCAGTATCAGGCGGGTGACAAAGCGGTGATGTCTCACGGTCTGCGGCATCATGTTTTGCCTTGTCTGGCCGCATCCGCTAGGCTGCGTTTTGCTGTCATTTCAAGGCTTTACTCATGAAAGTCACGATTTTTGGCTCGGGCTACGTCGGCCTGGTTTCCGGCGCCTGCCTGGCCGATGCCGGTAACCATGTGCTGTGCGTCGACATCGACCCGGACCGAATTGAGCAGCTCAACCGTGGCGAGGTGCCGATCCATGAACCGGGCCTGGACAGCCTGATCCGTCGCAACCGCGAAGCCGGTCGGCTGGAATTCACCACCGATCCGGCGCGAGCCGTCGATCATGGCCTGTTCCAGCTCATCGCGGTCGGTACCCCGCCCGATGAGGACGGGTCGGCGGACCTCAGACATGTCCTGGCCGTGGCACGCTCCATCGGTGAGCGCCTGACGCGCTATGCCATAGTCGTGACCAAGTCCACCGTCCCCGTGGGTACGGCCGACAAGGTGCGCCAGGAGGTGCAGTCGGCTGTGGCGGCGCGCGACGCCGCGATCGAGTTTGACGTGGTCTCAAATCCCGAGTTCCTCAAGGAGGGGGCCGCCATCGAGGACTTCATGCGGCCCGACCGGGTCGTGGTCGGCACCGACAACCCGCGCACCACTGAGCTGATTCGCGCCCTGTACGAGCCGTTCACGCGTCACCACGATCGGCTCGTGGTCATGGACATCAGATCGGCCGAGCTCACCAAGTACGCTGCCAATGCGATGCTCGCCACCAAGATCAGCTTCATGAACGAACTGGCGGCGGTCGCCGAGCGTGTTGGCGCCGACATTGAAAAGGTGCGAATCGGCATTGGCTCGGACCCGCGCATCGGCTACAGCTTCATCTATCCGGGATTGGGCTACGGCGGCTCCTGCTTTCCCAAGGATGTCAAGGCGCTGATCCGCTCAGCCCAGCACGTGGGTCATTCGGCGGAGCTGCTGCGCGCGGTCGAGAACGTCAATGAAAGGCAGAAAATGGTGCTGGTGAGCAAGCTGCGGGTGCACTTCCAGGATCAGCTGGCCGGCAAGACCTTTGCGCTCTGGGGCCTGGCCTTCAAGCCCAACACCGATGACATGCGCGAGGCGCCCAGCCGTGTGATCATCGATGCGCTACTGGCGGCGGGAGCGAAAGTGCGCGCCTATGATCCGGTGGCGAGCGCCGAGACGCGCCGACTGTATGCGGCGCACCCCAAGCTCGACCAGCTGTCATTCTGCAAGGATGCGTATGAGGCGGCGCAGGATGCGGACGCGCTGCTGATCGCCACCGAATGGAAGGAATTCCGCAGCCCCGACTACGAGCGACTCAAGGGGCTGCTCAAAGAACCGCTGATCTTCGATGGCCGAAACCTTTACGACCCGGCACTCATGGCGCGCCTGGGTCTGCAATACTTCGCGATCGGCCGTGCCCTGGTACCACACGCGCCGATGCGTCTCGAGCGAATCAAAGTGAAGAATTCGTAGTCATGCTGGTGCCGGTCATTCTTTCCGGTGGCGCGGGCACGCGACTGTGGCCGCTGTCGCGCGAGCTGCATCCCAAGCAGCTGCTGCCGCTGCTCGGCCGCCACACGATGCTGCAGGAGACCGTACGCCGGCTCGAGGGGCTGGATGCGGCGGCGCCGACGGTGGTGTCGAACGAGGCACATCGATTCCTGGTCGCCGAGCAGCTGCGCGAGATCGGCTGCACGCCGCGCGCAATCGTACTCGAGCCCACGGGTCGCAATACCGCGCCGGCCATCGCCCTGGCGGCGCACGCGGCGCTGGCCGCCGATGAGGGGGATTCGCTGCTGCTGGTGCTGCCGGCCGACCATCTGATCCGCAATGTGGCGGCATTTCATCGAGCCGTCGAGGTTGCCAGTGTGGCGGCGCGCGAGGGCGCTCTGGCCACCTTCGGCGTCGTACCGAGCTCTCCCGAGACCGGCTACGGCTACATCCGGCGGGGCGCGCTGCAGGGCAGCGGGGCCTATCGGATCGCGCAGTTTGTCGAGAAGCCCGATGCCGCGCGGGCGCAATCGTATCTGGCTTCCGGCGAGTACTATTGGAACAGCGGCATGTTCCTGTTCCGCGCGCGCCGTTACCTGGAGGAGCTCGAGCGGTTCGCGCCCGACATCGCCTCGGTGTGCCGCAGCAGCTTTGCCTGCGCCACGCGCGATCTGGATTTTACGCGCATCGATGCGGCGGTGTTCGAATCCTGCCGCAGCGAGTCGATCGACTATGCGGTGATGGAAAAAACCGGCGATGCAGTGGTCGTGCCGCTCGATGCCGGCTGGAGCGATGTCGGCTCGTGGGCCTCGCTGCATGAGGCTTGCGACCGGGACGAAAACGGGAATACGCTGCGCGGGGATGTGATGGTCGAGGACACGCGCGACAGCTACATCTATTCCGAAAGCCGCCTGGTCGCCGCCGTCGGCCTGCGTGATTATGTCGTGGTGGAGACCAAGGATGCCGTGCTGGTCGCACCCATGGATCGGGTGCAGGAGGTCAAGAAGCTCGTCGGACGCCTGAAGGCCGACCAGCGTTATGAGCATGCGCTGCATCGCGAGGTGTTTCGGCCTTGGGGCAGCTATGACAGCATCGATAACGGCCTGCGCTTCCAGGTCAAGCGCCTGGTTCTCAGGCCCGGCGGTGTTCTTTCGCTGCAGATGCACCATCATCGTGCCGAGCATTGGGTCGTCGTCTCCGGGACCGCCAGCATCACTCGCGGTGATGAAACCTTTCTGCTCGAGGAAAATCAGTCCACTTACATTCCCATCGGTGTACGCCATCGGATCGAGAATCCGGGCCGCATTCCGCTGCACATCATTGAAGTACGTTCGGGCGGGTATCTGGGCGAGGATGACATCGTGCGCTTCGAGGATCGTTACGGCCGCCAGGGAACCAATAACTAGAATTGCCAGAGGAATGAATGCCCAAGCTTCGCTGCTTCAAGGCCTATGACGTGCGTGGCCGTATTCCCGACGAACTCAATGACACGCTGGCTTACCAGATCGGTCAGGCCTATTCGAGCCTGGTCAAGCCCAAGCGGGTGGCGGTCGGGCGCGATATCCGTCATTCCAGCTGCGCACTGCAGGCCGCCCTCATGGCTGGACTGACCGACTGTGGGGTCGAGGTAGTCGATATCGGGCTGTGCGGTACCGAGGGCGTCTACTTTGCCACTTTTGCGCAGAAATTCGACGGCGGCATCATGGTCACCGCAAGTCACAACCCGCCCGACTACAACGGCATGAAATTCGTGCGCGAACAAAGTCGCCCTGTCAGCGCCGATACCGGGCTGCTTGTCATGCAGCAGTTGATCGAAGACATGCAGCTTCCGCCCAAGGCAGCCAAATCCGGTGCGATCCGCGCGCTCGATACCAGCGCCAGCTACATCAAGCACCTGCTCGGCTACGTCCAGGTCGCAAAGCTCCAGCCGCTCAAAGTCGTGGTCAACGCCGGCAACGGCGGCGCCGGCCTGATCGTCGATCAACTCGAACCGCTGCTACCGGTGGAATTCGTCAAGATCAATCACAAGGCCGATGGTTCATTTCCCAACGGTGTGCCCAATCCGATGCTCGAACCCAATCGCGCGGTGACCAGCGATGCGGTGCGCAGCAGCGGTGCCGATCTGGGCCTGGCCTGGGACGGTGACTACGATCGTTGCTTCTTCTTCGACGAGCATGGCGGCTTCATTGAAGGCTACTACCTGGTCGGGCTGCTGGCGGAGTTCTTTCTGCGGCGCCACCGCGGCGCGCGCATCGTGCACGATCCACGCCTGACCTGGAATACCATCGACATCGTGCAGCATTGCGGCGGAATGCCGGTGCTGTGCAAGTCCGGTCACGCATTCATCAAGCAGAAGATGCGCGAGGTCGATGCGGTCTATGGCGGGGAGATGAGTGCGCACCATTACTTTCGCGACTTTGCCTATTGCGACAGCGGCATGATTCCCTGGTTGTTGGTGCTCGCCATCATGAGTGAGTCGGGCAAGTCGCTGTCCGAGCTGGTCGGCGAGCGCCAGCAGCTCTACCCGGCCAGCGGCGAGATCAATCGCGAACTCAGCCCACAGATGGGCAGTACCCAGTCGGTGTTGGCGCGGACCCAGCAACATTATCAGGCGCGCGCCAAATCGACCGACTTCACCGATGGACTGTCGATGGAGTTCGATCGCTGGCGCTTCAATCTGCGCGGTTCCAATACCGAGCCTCTGGTGCGGCTGAACGTCGAGTCGCGCGGCGATCCGGCGCTGATGCAGGAGAAGACCGCCGAATTGCTGCGGCTGCTCGATGGCCCCTGAAGTCCCGAAGGCCGTGCAGGCGCTGCTCACGCGCCGTTCGGTGCCGGCACTGCAACTGCATGAGCCCGGTCCGTCGGCAGCGGAGCTCGATCTGGCGATCGATGCGGCCTTGAGCGCCCCCGACCACGGCGCGCTCAGGCCGTTGCGCCTGGTTTTGATTCGCGGCGCCGCGCGCGCGAGGCTGTCCGAGCTGTTCGTACGCCGCATGCTCGAGCGCGACCCTGCGACGCCCTCCGGCAAGCTCGACAAGGCCCGCAGAATGCCCTTGACCGCGCCGCTGGTGATCGCCGTGGGCGCACGAGTGCAGCCAGGACACAAAGTGCCGGAGATCGAGCAGCTGCTTGCGGCCGGTATCGGTGTCATGAATCTGCTCAATGCGTTGCATGCCCAGGGCTATGGCGCGATCTGGCTCACCGGTCCGAACGCCTACGACGCGCAAATCGCCCGGGCACTGCAGTTCGCCGCCGACGAGCGCTGCCTCGGCTTTGTCTATACCGGCTCGATCGGGATCGAGAGCAGCGCCGGGCCGCGGCGCGTGGAACGCAGCGACACCGTGCGCGACTGGGGTGGCTGACACGCCATGCCCTTCACGGTGTCGCATGTCGCCGCGGTATTGCCGGGACATCGTCTGCTGGCGCGCGCGCAGGTATTTTCGGCCGCCGTCATCGGCAGCATGGTGCCGGATTTCGGCCTGTTGCTTCCCGAGAAGCTTGCCCGCTGGCAGACGCACAGCATCCCGGCGCTGCTGCACTTTTGCCTGCCGGTGGGGCTGGCTGCCTATGTGCTCATGCTGCTGCTGATCAAGCCCGCGGTACTGCAGATCGTGCCCGATGGCCCGTACCTGCGCTTGCGTGACGCAGATTTTACCGCGCTGCTGCGCACCGCGCGCGGCTGGCTGTACGTGGCGCTGGCGATTCTATTGGGAGCCGTCACGCACCTGATCTGGGATGGCTTCACGCACGAAAACGCGCGCGGCGTGCTCATGTTTCCGGTGCTGGACGATTATGGCCCGCAAGTGGATGGCCATACGCTGCAGTTCTACGCCTGGCTGCAATACGCCAGCAGCGTCTTGGGCCTCATGGCGGTAATCGGCGCGTTGCTGCTCTGGCTGCGCCATGCGCCGACCCCGGCGCGCCGTCCGCCACGGTGCCTGCAGGACAGCGAGCGGCGCGCCTGGACCGGGTTGTACATCCTGTTGCCGCTGCTGGCGATGGCCGGGGCGATGTGGCTCATCCGCTCGCCGCCACTCGCGTTGCTGCCGGTCGGCAGGAGGCTGGGAATCGTCGCCATTGCCGGTCTGCGCGGCAGTGCCGTGTCGCTGCTGCTGGTGAGTGTGCTGCTGCGCGTGCGCCTGCGGTTCGTCAGGCAAGTGCCGCGTTCATGAGCCCTGGCACAGGCTCGAACCCGCCCTCCGATCCGACAGCGCCGGCACTGGCGGCGATCGCACCCGACAGCCGCACCGAGCGGCTCAACACCAAGGCGGCCGGCGTCATCGCCCTGGCGGTGATGTGCAGCCGCCTGCTCGGACTCGTGCGCGAACAGGTCTGTGCCGCCTTGTTTGGCGGCGGCGGCGCCATGGATGCCTTCACCGCGGCATTTCGCATCCCGAATCTGTTGCGCGATCTGTTTGCCGAAGGCGCGCTATCGACGGCATTCGTGACCACCTTCAGCAAGACCATTGCGCGGGGCGGTGATCGCGCGGCCTGGCGGCTGGCCGACAAGGTCGCGACGCTGACGGCGCTGGTGCTGGGTGCCCTGTGCCTGGCGGGCATGCTGTATTCGACGCAGCTGGTGTCGCTGCTCGCGCCGGGCTTCGAGCCGCACAAGGCGGCGCTGACCGCGCAGCTCACGCGCATCATGTTTCCATTCATACTGCTGGTTTCACTGGCCGCACTGGTCATGGGCATGCTCAACGCCAAGAGCGTATTCGGCATGCCCGCCATGGCTTCGAGCTTCTTCAATATCGGCTCGATCGTCGGCGGCGTAGCCTTAGGCGCCTGGATCGATCCGCACTTCGGCCCACGCGCGCTGATCGGGCTGGCGATCGGAACGCTGATCGGCGGTGCGCTGCAATTAGGCGTGCAATTGCCCTCGCTGGCGCGGCTCGGCTATCGATACCGTCCCGATTTCCAATGGCGCGATGCCGGCGTCAGGGCGATCCTGGCGCTCATGGGGCCCTCGGTGATCGCCGCCAGCACCACGCAGGTGAATGTGCTGGTCAACTCCATGTTTGCCTCGACCCTCGGGGACGGTCCGATATTCTGGCTTTCGATTGCGTTTCGGCTCATGCAGTTGCCGCTCGGTCTGTTCGGGGTCGCACTCGGCACCGTGACGTTGCCGCTGCTGTCGCGGCTGGTGGTGGCCGGCCAGATGGACGCGTTTCGCTCCGAGCTCGCGCGCGGCATGCGCCTGGCGTTCCTGTTGACGGTCCCGTCGACGATTGGCCTCATGATGCTGGCCGAGCCGATCATCTCGGTGCTCTACCAGCATGGCAAATTCGACGCCCACGAGACGGCCCAGGCTGCCGGCGCGCTGCGATTCTATGCCATCGGTCTGGCCGGCTACGCCGCCCTCAAAGTGCTGGTCAACGCGTTCTATGCGCTCGACCAGCGCAAGACCCCGATGTTCGTGAGCTTCCTGGCCGTGGCGCTGAACCTGCTGTTCAATTGGCTGTTCACATTTCATCTGAACTGGGGTCATCGGGGCCTGGCATTCTCCACCGGCTGCGTGGCGAGCTGCAATTTCCTGGTGCTGTATGCACTCATGCACCGACACCTGCATGGTCTGGAGTCGCGGCGCATGCTGACGATGCTGGCCAAGGTTGCCGTGGCATCGATCGGCCTGCTGGCGCTGTGCGCGGCCTCATCCCACTGGCTGCTGGCCGACTGGGCCACACAGCCGTTGCTGGGCAAATCGGGCGCATTGCTCGCCACCGTGGTGCTCGGCGCGGCAGTCTTCGTTGGCTGCGGCGCGTTGCTCAAGATCGAGGAGCTCGACGAACTGTTCGGCGCGCTCAAGCGGCGGCTGCGGCGCCTGGGCTAGCGCTCAGGGGCTGGCGCTGCACACCGCCTCGCCTTTATCGAAGACGATGCGCCAGCTCTTGGTCCCTTCCAGCCGCCAGATGGAATTGAAGCGGCCAACCTCCTTGCCCTGGATGAATACCGGGCCGGTGCTCAGAGCGAGCTTGCCGGAGGGCAATACCTGGACATTGTCCGGGACCCACGAGAACGGCGCCGTGGGGCCCACGAAGTAGGGTTTCCAGGCGGCCGCGATCGCCGCGGAGCCGTGTTCGACGGCGCTGCCGCTGAAAAAAATCGCTTCGCCCGCCAGGAAGCTCGTGAAGCCCTTGAAATCCCGGTCGGCCATGGTCTTGGCAAACGCGCGTTCGCTGGCGATAACCTCCTCGCGCGCTTCGGTTTGGCCCTTGCTCGGGGAATGGGCGCCCCGGTGCTGGCCAAGGCTCGAGCAGGCCGCGAGCAGGCCGGCGGTGACACAGAGAATCAGGCTGCGATGGCGGTGACTCATGGATCGGTTCCTGGTGGTGTTGAACCGGCCTATGGTCGGCGGTCGCCTGCGGCTTGTCGACAGGCGCGGTATTCTTGGCGCGCAGCAGAGGGCAGGCCATGGCCATATTCAGCGACAAGGTCACCACAGCATTCGAGCTCCCCGGCCATCGCATAGTGGAGAACTGCGGCGTCGTCCGCGGCATCATCGTGCGATCGCGCAGTATCGTCGGTTCGATCGGCGCCGGGCTGCAGAGCCTGTTCGGCGGCAACATCTCGCTCTATACGCAGCTGTGCGAGCGGGCGCGAGACGACGCCTATGAGTTGATGCTGGCACATGCCAGAGAAATGGGCGGCAATGCCATCATCGGTGTGCGCTACGACGCCACCGAGGTCGGCGTGGGAATTACCGAGGTACTCGCCTACGGCACGGCGGTGCGGGTCGAGGCAATTGAGCCCGTCAAGCTGTAAAGAATGACAGTTGCCCGAAATCCCTGCTGCTCGACAATGCAGTGCTCCCATGCCCGTCCATCGGGCCGGACCATTGCCGTGCAGCCGCATGAATCTGCAGCACAACCACCTACTGGCGGCACTGCCAGAGCCGGACTACGAGCGTCTGCAGCCTCATCTGCGGCCGGTCTGGCTGCCGTTGGGGGAAGCGCTTTATGAATCCGGCAGCGTGCTGCGCCATGTTTATTTCCCCGTCGATTCAATAGTCTCCTTGATGTACGTCATGGCGGATGGCGTTGCCGCCGAAATCGCCGTCGTCGGCAATGACGGCGTCATCGGCATCTCTGCGTTCATGGGCGGCGATACCACGCCGAGCCGGGCTGTGGTGCAGAGCGCCGGCCATGCCTACCGCCTGGAAGCGGGGCGGTTGAAGAGCGAGTTCGTCCGGGCCGGCGCCATGCAGCAGCTGTTGCTGCGTTATACGCAGTCGCTGCTGACCCAGATGGCGCAGACCGCGGTCTGCAATCGACATCATTCCCTGGAGCAGCAACTGTGCCGCTGGCTGCTGCTGAGCCTCGACCGCCTGGCTTCGAACGAGCTGGTCATGACGCAGGAGCTGATCGCCGACATGCTCGGCGTGCGTCGCAAAGGCGCGACCGATGCCGTCAGAAAGCTGCAGCAGGCCGGCCTGATTCAGTACAGCCGGGGCCGCATCGTGGCGCTGGATCGCGCAAGCATCGAGGCCCGCGCCTGTGAATGCTACGCGGTCGTAAGAGGGGAGTCGATGCGGCTGCTGCCGGAGGCGCCGGATTCCCGAACGCACAAAAAAAAGGCCCGTTGGCGTGGATAACCAGGCCAACGGGCTCATACTGAGCCCGGCCGAGCACTCGCTCGAGTGTGGTAAGCGACGCCTCATTAAGAAGACGCGGGTTCAGGTGTGGGACGCTACGCTGCGCGGGCGAGCCTCTTCTGTGCGCTACATAACATAGCGGCCGGATCCGGATCCGGGCTAGAGCCGGAAGAACTTCTCCGCCATCAGGTGCCGAGGCAGGTCGATCGTGAACACGCAGCCCGTTCCGGGCACATTGCGCGCGCTCAGGACGCCGCGGTTGGCCTCGACACCGCGCCGACAGATCGACAATCCCAGCCCGAGACCGGACTTGTCCGCGGCCGCCTGCGTAAAGGGCAGAAACATATGCTGTGCGTCGCCCTTTGGCCAGCCGCCGCAGTTGTCTTCGACGTCCATGCGGATGCGGTCCGCGGTCGCATAGACATTCAGCGCGACCTCAGTGCGGGGGGCAGTGAACTTGAATGCGTTCTGCAACAGATTGGCCAATGCCGAGAACAGCAGATCCCGATCGGCATCCACGGCCAGACGCGGATCGACACGCGAGACGGTAAAGACACATTCACGCGATCGGGCTTCGAGCCGGGCGGACAATTGCACATCGGCGATGAAGTCGGACAGGCTGATCAATTCCTGACGCGTCGGCACCGGTCCACCGTTGCGCACGTCCTCGAGGGAGCGATCGACCAGAGTGCCCAGACCGGTCAGGCATCGGTTCAGCACTGCGCCGGTCGGACCGGCCAGACCGACTTGGCCGGTTCTGATGGCAGCCATGGCGTGCGTGGCGGTGGTGATCAGATTGCGTACTTCGTGGGCGAATACGCCCAGTCGCTCATGGAACGCCTGCGCGCCGCGGTCCGCCCCCACCTGATCGCGCTGGTAGGCGTATTCGGTGACGCAGTCGGCGATGGCGTTGTCGAGGCAGCGATTGAGAGTCCGGAACTCGTCCACCTCGATCGGCACGTGTTCTTCGAATGCCAGATCGGTGATGGCCTGGCAGAGATCGCCGTAGTCGTGGACCACGAGATCGACGGTATATCCGCGCTGCAGCAACTCATGGCCATGCTGGCGGGCCGCCGCTCCGATCTCGGAAAGCGACTGTTTGCCGCCGCCGGACGTCCCGGAGACCTTGCGGCTCAGCATCGGCTCGGCGCTCTGCTCCATCTGCAGGGTCTTGATGACCTGACTCAGGAACAGTGGAATGCCATAGCTCAACGCCAGCTCACTCGCCGGGCGCGTGGACCTTTGAGCGGCCTTGAGGCGGCAACGCTCGACCAACCGATCGCGATTGACGCTCAGGAATTCGTGCAGCATAGAGGGCTCGCCACACCGCCATGTTTGCAGAGCCAAAGGCTGTCGTCTGTTCGGTAACGAACATAATGGCGCGCGGCCGCCGCTATGTTAGTCATCGCACCGACCGGCAGGGAGGGTCGAGTTAAACCTCAATGCCGGATTATCGGCGTCCCACGGGCCCAAGAGCCAGCATAGTGAGTCCAGAGCTACCCCTGTTCGACGCGCCGACCATCGCCTCGCAGCTGAACTGCATGTCCGATGCGGAACTTGACGCGCTGCCGTACGGGGTCATCGAGATGAACCACCAGTTCAAGGTGCTGCGCTACAACGCCGCCGAATCGCGCTACTCAGGGCTGCCGTCCGACCGGGCGATCGGCCAGCATTTCTTTCGCGATGTGGCGCCCTGGGCCAACAACCGGCGCGTGGCCAAGCGCTACCAGCTCGACTCGCTGGACGAGACCATCGACTACACATTCTCGCTGCACATGAAGTCGATGCCGGTTACGTTGCGCATGCTCAAGCCCGCCTACAATGAGCGCATGTATCTTCTCGTGACATGGCAGTGACCTGCGTCGCCGCCGGCGTTGCGTGAGCGGCAGTCCCACACATGTCCCGTCACACCTTGATAGGGCGCGCGCTCGCCTCGCTCGATGATGCGAAGATCGTCGCCGCGCAGTTGCGAAATGCCCTCGAGGAAGTCGGCATATCGGTGGCCCGTGCCAAACTGCTGGAAGTGGTCGCGCGCCTGTGTGGCGCGCACCATTACGATGAGCTGCAGTATCGCTTCAAGGACAAAACCCCTGCCGGCGATGGCGCGGCGAATGCGGAACTGCGCCTGCTGACACTGCCGGAGGTTCTGCTGCTGAAGAAGCCCGAGAGCGAAGGGTTTCTGGCCGAGCACCTCGAGTTCTTCGACAAGAACTCGCCGACCCGCTGGTGCTATGCCACAGGCTCCGCCGCGATCAAACCGGCGGCGTTGGAGGCCGCGCGGCGCCTGGTGCTCGGCGAGCCGCTGCGTCCGACCGACACCAAATGGCTGACCGGATGCTCCAGCGAAGAGTCAGTCATTGAGGATGAGATGGCGGACGGGGCCCTGAATGTCGATACCCAGGACCTCGCGGGAGCGCGGTATCTGGGCAACGGCAAGTGGAGCGTCGGGTCCAATTATTTCTGCCGCGTATCGATCAATGAACCGCTGCTGATCGAGGGCCACGGCGTGCCCGTGGCATCGAAAGCGATGGCCGAGGAGAGACTGTGCGCGCAGCGCTTCGCGCTGCCGCCGGATCTGGCCGAAGGCTATGAGGCGTTCACGGTCAACATCGAGTCGCGGCTGATGTTGCGATGTCTGCAGCTGCCAGACCCGGCCCGCGTGCTGGCAACGCTGCAGTTCGCCGGCGTCGGGGCGGCACCCCACCGCCTGCGCGCAGCGCTGCTGCGGGTGGAGCAGGGCGGCGCAATACGGCTGGTCAGGCTGGCGGGCCGCAAGGACCAGTTGCTGGCCGGATTGAATTGGCAGGGAACTCACCTGAGCGGCGAGCGGGAGACGCACGGCTCGAGCCGAGCCGGCTTCGACTATTCCGGCGAGGCCGGCCTCGCGCGGATCTGGGAGGAAATTCGCGTCTGGGCGGCGTGCGACGAATCCGCCGCGAAGCAGCACAGCGAGGAGAAGGGGTCAATGTCGGCCATTCGGCGCGCTGAGCTGTCAAAATGGCTGAGCAAGTGAGCTCTGCGACTCTCATAGTTGGCGCCCAGGTCCGCGCACGCTCTCGATGGGCTTGCTATGGTCCGGCGCAATGGACCACCCCACCAAGCTGTTCATCGATCTGAAGACTCGCGAGGCCGTGCTGGCGTTGGACGCCGCGCGGTTGCGCGCCGCACGCGAGCACAGTCTGCTGTCCCTGGCCCTGGTGGTCGCTCGCGTGCAGGTGAACCACCTGGTCAAGCCATTGCCGAGCGTCCGTGCCGCCGCGTATCGCTTGCGGACGCAGACCGAACGTCACGCGGCGCAGCTGCTCGACGCGCAGCTGACCCGCTACGGAGCCGAACCGGATTCGCGCGAACGCCAGCTCGAGCTGCACGAAACGATTCAGGCCTGCTGCCGGGTATTCCCGCGCGAAGCCGCTGCGCTGCGTCGCCTGCTCGTGGCCGATCCGGACGGCGCCTAGTCGCGTACGTTGCCTGCCGGCTGCTGGATTTTCTGTGTTATCTGCCGCACATACCGCCAGCGGCAACCCGTAGATGATGCCAACATCCGGAATACTATGCCCATTCGGCCCAGAGGACCTTTTGACGACGGAATCCATCCTTGACGCGACTGAAGCCAGTCTGCGTGCCAGCGAGCTGCGATTCCGTCAGATGGCTGAAAGCATTCGCGATGTGTTCTTCCTGTTCGACGTCGCCAGCGCTCGCGTTCTGTACCTCAGTCCGGCCTATGAAGAGATCTGGGGTCGCAGCTGTGACAGCGTCTATGCGGATGCGGAATCGTGGATCGAGGCGGTGCACGCGGATGAGCGCTCGCTGGTCCGGCAGAAATACCTGGCAGGAGTTTTGAGCGGCAGATTCCAGTACGAGTATCGAATCGTGCGCCCTGACGGCTCGATTCGCTGGGTCGAAGTCAAGGGATTTCCGGTGCTGGATGAGGCCGGGAAGCTGGTGCGCATCGCCGGTGTGGTCGAGGACATCACCCAGCGTACGCTGGCTGCACAGGCACTGCACGATAGTCGCCAGCGCCTGGACAGTCTGGTCATGACGGCAATCGATGCGATCGTGACCGTCGACGAGGACAGGCGCATCGTCCTGAGCAACCCGGCTGCTGAAAGCATGTTCGGCTACAGCGCCGCCGAGCTGCAGGGCCAGCCGCTGGATCTGCTGGTGCCCGAGCGCTTCCGCACCAAGAACTTGATCGATATCGCGCGCTCCGGCATCGCCGACGTGGCCACTGGCCGGCATCGCGCATTGCGCCGCGTCAGTGGACTGCGCAGGAACGGTGAGAAGTTCCGGATCGAGGTGTCCATCTCGAGGTTTGAGGCAAGCGGACGGCGATTCTTTACCGCCATCCTGCGCGACATCACCGAGCGCCAGCGGGCCTCGGAGAAATTGCGCGAAAGCGAACGTCGCTTCAGCGACATGTTGAGCAATGTCGAACTGGTATCGATCATGCTCGACCGGACGGCGAAAATCGACTACTGCAACGACTACTTTCTGAACCTCACCGGATGGAAGCGCGAGGAGGTGCTCGGCGGCAGCTTCGTCGAGATGTTCGTGCCGCTCGACCTTCATGAGGAAATGCGGCAGGTGTACTCGGCCATGCTGGCCAATCTTCCGCGCGCATGGCACCACGAGAACACCATCCTGACCCGCAGTGGCGAGCGCCGGCTCATCCGCTGGAATAACTCCGCGCTGCGCTCGAATCTGGGCGAAGTCATCGGCGTTGCCAGCATTGGTGAAGACTGCACGCAGCAGCAGCAGGCCGAGGTCAAGATAAGGCGCCTGAATCGCGTCTATGCCGTGCTCAGCGAGATCAGCGCATTGATTGTCCGGGTTCGTGACCGGGAAGAGCTGTTCAGCGAGGCATGCCGCATCGTGGTGGAAGCCGGGGCCTTCAGGATGGCGTGGATCGGCGTGATCGATGCCAAGACGCTGGAAGGCAAGGTCGTCGCCTGGCACGGCGGCAAGGAAGACTACGTCAACAAGATCAGGCTCACGGCCCGCGATGGCACGGGCGAAGCTGAGCAGCCGGCCTCGCGCGCACTGCGCCTGTCACGGCCGGTGATCTGCAACGACATCGCCACCGACCCATCGCTGGCGACGCTTCGCTACGAGTGGCTCATCAGAGGCCACAAGTCCGCGGGTTGCTTTCCCCTGACCGTGGCCGGGGAGCCCACAGCCGTGCTGGCACTGTTCGCGGCCGATTGCAATGCCTTCGACGAGCAGGAGACGCGCCTGCTGCTGGAACTGGCCGGTAACATCTCCTTCGCCATCGACCACGTGGAAAAGCAGGAACGCCTGAACTACCTCGCCTACTACGATGAACTCACCGGTCTGGCCAACCGCAGTCTGTTTCTCGAGCGCGTGGCGCAGTACATGCGCAGCGCCGTCAGCAGCGGTTGCAAGCTTGCCGTGGGGCTGCTCGATCTGGAGCGCTTCAAGAACATCAATCACAGCCTCGGCCGACCCAGCGGCGACGCGCTGCTGCGGCAGGTGGCGCAATGGCTGACGCACAACCTGGGAGACGCCAACCTGCTGGCGCGGGTAGGTACTGATCATTTCGCAGTCGTGCTACCGGACGTGAAAAATGAGGCGGACCTGGGGCGGCTCATCGAGCAGACCATGGACTCGTTTCTGCAGTACCCGTTCCGCCTCAATGAGGCGGTGTTTCACATCGGCGCCAAGATAGGCGTGGCGCTGTTCCCCGACGACGGCCTCGATGCCGACACCCTGTTCAAGAACGCCGAGGCCGCGCTCAGAAAGGCCAAGGTCGCCGGCGATCGCTACCTGTTCTATGCGCAGAGGATGACCGACACGGTGGTGGGCCGGCTCAATCTGGAGAATCATCTGCGCGAGGCGGTCGAGAAAGGGCAATTCGTTCTCCACTACCAGCCCAAGGTGAGTCTTGAAACCGGCGATCTGACCGGGGCCGAGGCGCTGATCCGCTGGAATGACCCGCACAGCGGACTGGTGTTGCCGGGACAGTTCATTCCGATCCTTGAAGAAACCGGATTGATCCACGAAGTCGGGCGCTGGGCCTTGCGCCAGGCCGTCGAGGATTACCTGCGCTGGCGCACGGCCGGCATGCCTGCCGTGCGCATCGCCGTCAACGTCTCGGCACTGCAACTGCGTAATCGCGAATTCATTCGTGAGATAGCCAACGTCGTCGGTGTCGACAGGCACGCGGCGGGCGGCCTGGAACTGGAGATCACCGAGAGTCTGATCATGGAGGACGTCAGGCACAGCACTGCCAGCCTCAGAGCCATCCGGGCCATGGGGGTAAGCATAGCCATCGACGACTTCGGCACCGGCTTTTCATCACTGAGCTATCTGTCCAAGTTGCCCGTGGACACACTGAAGATCGACCGCTCATTCGTCAATGACATCACGGACGGCCAGCAGGGGCTGATTCTGGTCACCACGATCATCAATCTGGCGCACTCGCTCAGGCTCAAAGTGGTGGCGGAGGGCGTCGAAACCAGCGAGCAGTCGGGACTGCTCAGGTCGCTGGGCTGCGATGAAATGCAGGGCTATCTGTTTAGCAAGCCGGTGCCGCGCGAGATCTTCGAAGCGCGCTATCTGCTCGCGGCCGAACCCGCATGACGGCTTCGACCAAATGGCCGTTGGACGACACCACCCGCCGGCGCGCCATGCAGATCCCTGCCACGGGTTGGCTGCGAGCCGGTCTGAACCGGCTTGCCGATCCGCAAGTGCTATTTCCGCTGCTGAGCATAATGGTGCTCGCGGTGATCTGGAGCGCGACGCTCAATCTGATCAGGATCGAGCGTGCCAATGCCGAGACAGCCATTACCGGCACCACCCTGGAGTTGCTCAACACCTACGAGGCGCAGGTCGTGCGCGCCCTGCGCGAGATCGATCAAACGCTGAAATTCGTCAAATATGTGTACGAACTCAAGGGAGCCGGCGCGTCTCTGAATGACCTGAAAGCAAGAACCTTGTTGCCGCCCGACCTGCTGTTCGTGGTCAGCGTAGTCAACGCCGACGGCGAGGTGGTTGCCAGCACCCGGCCGGCGGAGTCCGCTTTTGTGGCCGAGCCGGGGCTCATGCAGGCGCTGCACAGTACTGCGCTGTGGATCGATCTGCCGCGCAAAGCGCGCGTTTCCGGAGAATGGGTGCTGCAATTCGGCCGCCGACTCGATGCGGCGGACGGCACGTTTGCCGGCGCCGCGCTGGTGACGGTCGATGCCTCGTATTTCGTCAGCGGCTACGATCCCGCGGAGTTGGGCAAGCACGGCATGCTCGGGCTGCTCGGAACCGACGGGGTCTTCCGGGCAAGACGCACCGGGGACGTCGTGAGCGCGGGCGCCGCGGTTGATTACGCGATCGCCGTTCCCGGCGCGGATCTTGGGGATGCAACCGTCGGGCTGTCGACCAACAGCTGGGATCGTGTGCGGCGCTACACCGGCACACAGCAACTCTATGAGTTCCCGCTGGCCGTGATCGTCGGTCTGTCCGAGGACGAGCAGATGGCAGCGGCGCATCACAGCATCACCAACTACCTGTGGCGTGCTGGCATCGGCAGCGCATTGATCCTCATGCTCACGACGGTGCTGGGGCGCATGAGCTGGCAGCTGGCGCGCAGCCGGCTGCGCGAGAATGACGCCAAACTGACTCATGCCCTGCGAGTCGAGTACCTCGCCTATCATGATGGCCTCACGGCGCTTCCCAACCGCAGCCTGTTCAACCGGCTGCTCAGCCAGGCCATAAGTCAGGCGCAGCGCAACGGCAAGCAGCTGGCGGTCGCGTTCATCGATCTGGATCGATTCAAGCAGATCAACGACACCCTCGGGCACGAGGCCGGCGACCAATTGCTGAAGGAAGTCGCGAACCGGCTCCGGAATTGCCTGCGCGACAGCGACATCGTCGCGCGCCTGGGCGGCGATGAGTTCGTGGTGCTGTTGACCGAGCTATCGGAGGAAAAGTACGCCGCCACCGCGGCGCAGAAGATAATCACCGCGATCGGCAAGCCATTCGTGCTCTTGGGCCAGGACTTTCGCGTCACCGCGAGCATCGGCATCAGCACCTATCCGCAGGATGGCCACGATGAGCAGACGCTGACGAAAAACGCCGATATCGCGATGTATCAGGCCAAGGAGGACGGCAAGAACAATTTTCAATTCTATTCCGAGAAACTCAACGCCAATTCGCTCGAACGGCTCACCCTGGAAACCAGTCTGCGACGGGCGCTCGAGCGCAGTGAGTTTCAGCTCTACTACCAGGCAAAGCGGGACATCGTCGGCGGCCAGATAACCGGCATGGAAGCGCTGTTGCGATGGCAACATCCTGATCTGGGACTTGTGGCCCCGCTGCAATTCATCCCGGTTGCCGAGGAGACCGGCCTGATCCTGCCCATCGGCCGATGGGTCATCAGGACCGCCTGTCTGCAGAACATCGCCTGGCAGCAGCAGGGGCTCGCCCATATCAGCATCGCCGTCAACCTGACGACGCGCCAGTTCTTTGACGAACATCTATTGCGCGATATTGCGTCGATACTTGCAGCCACCGGCATGGAGGCGCGCCTGCTGGAGATCGAGATCCATGAAGGCCTGCTGATCCACAATGCCGAGAAGACCGTGGCGATTCTGAGCGCACTCAAGGGCATGGGGATCCGGATCGCCATCGACGATTTTGGGGTCGGTTATTCCTCGCTGGCCACGCTGCAGCGATTCCCGCTCGATACCATCAAGATCGATCGTTCCTGCATCCGCGATCTTGCGACGCTCGAGCAGGATCGCAGCCTGACCGAGGCCATTATTGCCATGGGCAAAAGCCTGAGTCTGTCGGTCGTGGCGCAGGGCGTGGAGACGCAGGAGCAGGCCGATTTCCTGCGCCGACACGCCTGCGATGAGCTGCAGGGCTTCTATTTCAACAAGCCGCTGTCGGCAGCACAGTCCACCGAGCTACTGCAGGCGCAGATCACCGCGACCACGTCTAGCGGCTCGCGTGCGGCCTTGGCCAAGACCTCGGACTGATCGGCCAGGGTAAGCGCGAGCTTCATCCGCCGGCGCCGGGCTCGGCCGCGACGCGCACTTCGGCGACCGTGTAGTCCGCTCGATGACGGGGTTCGGTTCGCGTGGTCAGAACGTTCGTGCGGTCGCATTTGGGGCAAATCAGCGCATAGCTCGCGGTGCCATCCGCGGCGTGTGAGCTCAGCAGCTGCGGATCGGGCGGGCTGTCCGCGCGCGGCGCCCAGCGTCGCAGGATGCCGTCGCAGTCCGAGACGCCGCAGAACAGGAACCGGGCCGTCAGTTCGGCCAGCCCCTTTTCGGTGATCTCCACCCCGCCGGTGAACAGACGCGGCATGGATTGGGCGCGTACTAGTCCAAAATGGCCGAGATGCTCGGCAATCGTCATGCGCTCGGCCGGGACCGGAGTCCCGCGCATGCGGGCGCTACGCAGTTCCAGCAGCGCGCGCAAGTCGTCGTCACTCAGCGGTAGATCGGACATCGGTCTGGCCTGTACTCTGATGCAAGGGGTTTCGAACCATTAACCAGCTGATTCTATGGTGGGCGGTACTGGGATCGAACCAGTGACCCCTGCCGTGTGAAGGCAGTGCTCTACCGCTGAGCTAACCGCCCCTGCGTTGCGGGGGTCGAAAGTTTAAGCGGCGAATCGCCGCCACGCAACGGCCCATGGCGAATCGCAGCGCTCGCCGGTAGGATGCGCGGCCTCACATGAGTGTCGTGACACGTTTCGCTCCCAGCCCGACGGGCCTGCTGCACATCGGCGGTGTGCGTACGGCGCTGTTTTCCTGGCTGTATGCGCGGCACACCCAGGGCAAGTTCATCCTGCGCATCGAGGACACCGACCGCGAACGCTCCACGGACGAGGCCGTGCGCGTGATCCTCGAAGGTATGCAATGGCTCGGGCTCGATGCCGACGAGGGACCGTATTACCAGACGCAGCGCTATGATCGCTATCGTGCCGTGCTCGCGCAGATGCTGGAGCGCGGCGAGGCCTATCGCTGCTACTGCACCAGGGCGGAGCTCGAGGCGCTGCGCGAGCGGCAGCTGGCGCTCAAGGAGAAGCCACGCTATGACGGCCGCTGCCGGCAACGCACCGAGCCGCGCCCGGGCGTCGAGCCGGTCATTCGTTATAGAAACCCCCTCCTGGGCGCGGTCATCGTCGATGACCAGGTGCACGGCCGGGTGGTGTTCGAGAATGCGCAGCTGGATGATCTGATCATTGCACGCTCGGACGGTAATCCGACCTACAATTTCTGCGTCGTCGTCGATGACATGGACATGGGCGTCACGCATGTGATCCGCGGCGACGATCATCTCAACAACACCCCCCGGCAGATGAACATGCTGCATTCGCTCGGGGCCACGCCGCCCATATACGCGCACGTGCCGATGATCCTCGGGCCCGACGGCGCCAAGCTGTCCAAGCGACACGGCGCAGTCAGTGTGCTGCAGTACCAGCAGCAGGGCTACCTGCCCGATGCGCTGCTCAATTACCTCGTGCGCCTGGGCTGGTCGCACGGCGACCAGGAGGTATTCTCGCGGCAAGAGATGATCGCAGCGTTCGACATCAAGGACGTCAACAAGGCTGCCTCGGCGTTCAATCCGGAGAAACTGCTGTGGCTCAATCAGCAGCACATGATGCGCGCGCCGGTGAGTGTGCTGGCGCCGGCCTTGAGTGCCCAGCTGGCGGCGCTCGGCGTGGCTGCGAGCGATGACCGGCTGCTCGAAGGCGTCGTCGATGCACAGCGAGAGCGCGCCAGAACCCTGCAGGAGATGGCTCAGAACAGCCTGTACTTCTTTCGTGATTTCGAGACCTTCGACGACAAAGCTGCGAAGAAACTTCTGACCGCGGAATCCGCGCCGTGGCTGCTGGCGCTGTCCGACGGGTTCGCTGCCGTGGGCCAATGGAACGCCGGTGCGGTGCACGAGGTCATCAGTGGCGTGGCATCGCGTCACAGTTTGGGGCTGGGCAAGGTGGCGCAGCCATTGCGCGTGGCGCTCACGGGCGGCGCGGTCTCACCTCCCATCGATATCACGGTCGCGCTGCTGGGACGGGAAACGGTGCGCGCGCGCATTGAGCGGGCAGTACGCTACGTGTTGGGTGCGTCGTAGCGCGCCGCGCGGCTGCAAATCAGTTCGCAATTTCCACTTCCAGGCATTGACAATCGGCGCGCCATTCGTCAGCGCCGAGAAAATTTCGCCGCCGGATCACCGCTCGCGACATCAGAGCGTCGCTGCTTGGCGACGTGTGGCTGACTGCCGACAGTTTGTCGTCATCGCAGCTCGAGTGTTTACTTGCCTCGCAATGTGAAAGGGCAAACCCGCCGCAAGGCGGGGACGCAAAGCCTCCGGTCTTAGATCCTTTGGTAGGCGAGACAGCGGGGTTGCCGGCAGCGCTGCGATCTTATAGGTCGCCACGCAACCGTCAGACCGGTGTTGTCCGAACCGCAAGATCGCCGGAGCGCTTTAGGGATCAAGCTAAAGGCGAGGCGCGCACGAATGGCAAAAGCGGTGGACGGGGGCGTGGGGCGACTTGTCGGAATTTTGATTGGCGCGGCATTGCTTGCCGGCTGCGGCGGCACTTCGAGTAATGTAAGTTCGGGCGCTTCGACAGCGTCCTCGAGTTCTTCGTCCAGCAGCAGTACCTCCACCAGCACAGCGACCACGCTCATCGCACTCTCGTCCGCCGATTACACGGCGACGCCGTCTTCGAGCGCGGTCGTGACCATCAATCGCGCCGGCGGCGCCACCGGTTCGGCGACTGTCGCCTACAGCACTGTGAATGGCACCGCGACTGCCGGGGTCGATTATGTTGCGACCAGCGGCAGCGTGACCTGGCAGGACGGCGACTCCAGCCCCAAGACTGTCTCCGTGCCCGTGACCAGCAAGGCCGGCGGTAAGAGCTTCAGCTTTTCGCTGACCAGTGTGGAGGGGCAGGCGGACTTCGGTTCACCGGCCTCGGCCACTGTTGCGGTCGCCAATCTGCCAGCGGACACTGACGACACGGTCACACTTTCGTGGACTGCCCCGACCCAGAACACCAATGGCACCGCGCTGACGAACCTTGCCGGCTACGACATCCACTACGGCACGAGTCCGACGGCGATGACACAGGAGATCAGCATCAAAGGTGTCGGCAACCAGACTTATGTGATCAGCGACCTGACTGAAGGCACCTGGTATTTCGAGATCCTCTCGGTCAACTCCTCGGGCGTCGAGAGCAATCCCTCCGGCATCGTGAGCACGACCATCGGTTGAGGCTCTGCTGCTGGCGTTTGCTCGCCTAACGTCGTATAAGCCGCGGCATGAGCTTTCGATATCGCAGGCTTATTTCACGGCGTGAGGCCATACGCGCGGGATTAATCGCCTGCTTGGGCGCTGGCATCGCCCGCACCGGCCTGGGTGCGGAACCAGCCGGCGAACGGCCGCTGATCACCAAGGCCATTCCCTCTTCCGGGGAGCGCATTCCCGCCATCGGGCTGGGCACTGATGCCTTCCAGAGCTCCGAGCGAGAGGCCATTCAAGCCGAAATCCAGCGCATGAGCGAACTGGGCGGGTCGGTAATCGACACCGCCGCGGCCTACGGGGATAGCGAGGCGCTCATAGGCGATGCGCTCGCGGCCCTGGGTGTCCGCAGCCGGATGTTTCTCGCCACCAAGCTCACGGCCGGCGCAATGTTCGGCGCCGGCGGCGAGGCGAGCTTCCGGCGCTCGCTCGAGCGACTGAAGACCCAACGCATTGATTTGCTGCAAGTCCATAATCTGGATGGAGTCGAGAGCCTGATGCCGATGCTGCAGGCGTGGCAAAAGGCGGGCACGATCCGCTACATCGGCGTCACCACCTCACGTGTTTCGCAGCACGGCGAGATCGTGGCGGCGATGCGCAGTTACCCGCTCGATTTCATCCAGGTCGATTATTCGATCGCGAACCGTGATGCGGCCAGCGCCGTGTTCCCCACGGCGCTCGAGCGTCGTGTGGCAGTGTTGGTAAATCTGCCGTTCGCGCGCGCATCGCTGCTCGGACAGGCCAGCCAGCGCCCGCTGCCGGACTGGGCGAGTTCCATCGACGTCTCGAGCTGGGGTCAGTTCCTGCTCAAGTACGTGATCTCTCATCCGGCAGTGACCTGTGCGATTCCGGGATCGACCAAGCTGGCGCATCTGGAGGACAACCAGGGCGCGGCACGCGGTCGATTGCCTGATGCGGCGATGCGCAGCAAGATGGAGCAGTTTTGGGACGCCCAGAGCTAGATCAGCTGCCGCGAATCACAGGCGCGCTCGCCGAAACACGGACTCCGGCACGAATCTCACCAGCGCCATGACCGGCCGCCAGAACCAGGGCGTGTAGATGACCGGAGTTCCGCGATCCATGGCGCGGACAATGTCGCGAGCCACGCGCGCGGGACTGGCCCAAAGCAGGCCTTTCCTGAATGCGGCGGTCATCGGCGTGGAGACGAAGCCGGGTTTGATGGTCACGACCCGAACGCCCTTCGCGTAGAGCTGCTGGCGCAGACCGCTCAGAAACGTGCTGACCGCGGCCTTGGCGGCCCCGTACAGGTAATTGGACTGCCGGCCACGCTCCCCCGCCACCGAGGAAATCGCCGCTATCACGCCGTGGCCTTGGGCGCTGAAATAGCGCGCCAAGAGCAGGCTCAGGGCCATGACGCTCAGCGCATTGGTCTCGAAGTCCGCGCGCAGCAACTCGGGCGATGCTGCGCCGGCGCTCTGATCAGTCAGGGTGCCATGAGCGATCAGCGCCTGGTCGAGGCCGCCGAGGCGCTGCACAGCCGCATCAATCAGCGCCGGAAAGGACTGGAATTCACGCGCATCGAAGCTTGCGCTCGCCACTTGCGCCGCGCCGCGCAGCCTCAGGTCATCGGCGATCGCCTGCACGGCGGCGGCATTGCGCGCGAGCAGGAACAGTGCATCGCCTCTGGCCGCGAATTCGCGTGCCGCGGCCTCGGCTATCGCCGAAGTGGCGCCCACGAGCAGTATGCGTTTCATGTCTCGGTCACGCGGCGCCAGAACGAGGACGAGAACTTGGGATCAATGTAGCGCTGAAACTGCTCCCAAGCCGGAAAATATCGTCGGAATGAGCTCGCCGACATGCGCGCATCCTTGGCCGGATAGACTGCACCACCGGCCTCGCGCGTGATTGCATCCAGCGACTCGAGCAGCTGCAAGGTGCGCGCGCCGTCATTGGGAAAATCCAGCGCCAGCGTAACGCCCGGGCGCGCAAATGACATCAGTCCGAGCGATGGCATGGCGCCGAACTTCTTCAGCACGCTCAGGCACGAACCCGCTCGCGCGCGGCCGATGAGCTCGAGCATCTCGCTCAGGGCCGGCTTTGCGGCCGCGTCCGGCAGCGCGCACTGGTACTGAAAGAATCCACGCGGCCCATACAGGCGATTCCATTCGAGAATGCGGTCCAGCGGAAAGTGGAAATCCTGGTAGTGCCACGACATATGGGGTTGTTGCGCGGCCCGGCGGTGGAAATAGAAGCTGTTGAACAGCCGCACGCTCGCGCTGCAGAACGGCGAAATCGGCGGCGTCATGGGCACGCGCAGGCTCGAGGATCGGCGCGACGTGGCGAGCGTTGCCGCGCCACCGTTGCTCGCCCGGGCCGGCGCGTGATTGCCGCGCATGAACACGCCGCGGCCGCGGTGGCGGGCGCCCGCCGCACAGTCCAGCCAGGCGACGGTGTATTCGTAGTCGCGGTCCGAGGCGGCAGTCAGTGCAAAGAAATCGGCCAGGGACTGGAAGCGCTGGCTGTCGCCCTCGATCCAAGGGCTGGCGACCGGCCGCAGGCGCAGGCTGGCCTTGCGGATCAGTCCGGTCAGTCCCAGCCCTCCGAGCGTGGCGCGGAACCAGTCCGGATGATTGTCGGCGGAACATTGCCGCACCGTACCATCGGAGCGCAGCAGTTCGAAGCCGAGCACGTGGTGGCCAAAACTGCCGACGCGATGATGGTTTTTACCGTGCACATCATTGGCGATGGCGCCGCCGACCGTCACGAAGGCAGTGCCGGGGGAAACCGCGGGGAACCAGCCGCGAGGCAGCAGTAAGGCAATGATCTCGCTCAGCAGGACCCCGGCCTCGCATTCCAGGACCCCCGAGGCCGGATCGAAGGCAATCAACCGGTCCAGTGCCCGGGTGGCAAGCAGGGTGCCGCCAGCGTTGAGGCAGACATCGCCGTAGCTGCGGCCATTGCCGTAGGGCAGCACGGGCGGCAGGTCCGGCACGGGCTCGAATCGGCTTTTGAGCGGCACGATCCGCTGCTCGTGACGCGGCCAGCGGCCCCAGGACATTCCCTCGGCCATGCTGTTTCCTATACCGACATGGCGATGATCGCTGCCAGCAGTGCGAGAGTAACCAGGCTGACCGGGTCGCGCACCGCGAACACCACGGGATCATCGTGCATGGCGCCCCGGCTGGTCAGCATCCATGCGCGGCTGATCCAGAACAGCATCAATGGGCAGATCAGCCACAGTGGTTTGTGACGGTGGTAGAGCGCCTGGGAATCCGGGCTGTTGATGTAAAGCGCAATCACGACGATGGCGCTGTAGCCGGCAGCGATGCCGAGGCCCATGATCAGCGGCAGATCGGCGGCGCTATAGGCGCGACCGCTGGCGCTTGACTGATCGGCGCGGCGTGTGGCTTCCAGTTCGGCATAGCGTTTGACGAATCCCAGACTCAGGAAGATGAACATCGAGAACGCCAACAGCCAGAATGACAGCGGCACGCCGGTGGCGGCGGCGCCGGCAATGATCCGAATCGTGTAGAGCGCCGCAAGGATCACGACGTCGAGCAGCGCCACGCGCTTGAGCCGCAACGAGTAGCTCCATGTCAGCAGGTAATAGCAGGACAACACGGCGGCGAAAGAGTAGTTCACCGCGACCGCGATCATCGCCGCGACGCCCACGAGCAGTGCCGAGGCCCACAGGGCAGCGCGCGCGGAGATCGTGCCCGCGGCCAGCGGCCGACGGCGCTTGCGCGGGTGCGCGCGATCGGCGGCGAGGTCGAACAGGTCATTGATCAGATATACGCTGGAGGCGCACAGGCTGAAGGCGAGGAAGGCGAGCAGGCTGGCTCGCAGGTTCTGTGGGTTGAGAATTGCGTGCGCCAGCAGTGCCGGCACGAACACCAGCGTATTCTTCACCCACTGGTGCACTCGCATTGCCTCGATCCAGGCACGCGCCGAAAATCCGGTCATGGCCGCACTGAGCCGATGCAAAGCGAAGTCAGCGAGTGATGCATGGTGTCGTGCGAGCTTCGGCGAGCGTGTTCATGAGCGCGAGCGCAGCAAATGCCGCAGGGCATTTGCAATTACAGTGTGCCATCGGCGCGCCATTATTACTAATTGCAGCAATCACGGACGACGCTTGCCGCCGGACCGTGATGGCCGGCGGCCTGTGACCCAAGTCGCCGATGCAGGGCCCGGCGGCGTCAATTGCGCGGGCAGCTGCTATCATCGGCGCATTAAAAATGAGGTCGGGCATGTTCAATTTGCGCAAGTGTCGCGTCGGCGTCGTCGGTCTGGGCTATGTGGGACTGCCCCTGGCGGTGGAGTTCGGCAAGCATTTCGACACTGTCGGCTTCGACGTCAAGCCGGAACGCATCCGCGAACTCAAGGCCGGCCGCGACTCGACGCGGGAGGCAAGTCCGGACGAGCTGCGGGCCGCCTTGCGACTCGAATTCACCACGCGCCTGCAGGATCTCAAACCCTGCGGCGTCATGATCGTGACGGTGCCGACGCCGATCGATGAATACAAGCGGCCGGAGCTGACGCCGTTGATTCGCGCCAGCGAATCGATCGGCGAAGTGCTCAGCAAGGGCGACGTCGTCATCTACGAGTCGACGGTCTACCCTGGCTGCACAGAGGAAGTCTGCGTTCCGATTCTGGAGCGCGTGTCGGGTCTGAAGTTCAATCGCGATTTTTTTGCCGGCTACAGCCCGGAGCGCATCAATCCCGGTGACAAGGAGCATCGGCTGAGCACGATCCGCAAGGTCACTTCCGGTTCGACGCCGGAGGCGGCCACTTTCGTCGACCAGCTGTACGGTTCTATCGTGCATGCCGGTACCCACAAGGCCAGCAGTATTCGAGTCGCCGAAGCCGCCAAGGTCATCGAAAATACCCAACGCGACGTCAATATCGCTCTGATCAACGAACTGGCCCTGATCTTCAAACGCCTCGGCATCGACACCGAAGAGGTGCTGCAGGCTGCCGGTACCAAGTGGAATTTCCTGCCGTTCCGGCCGGGCCTGGTGGGCGGTCACTGCATTGGCGTCGATCCCTACTATCTGACACACAAGGCGACCGAGATCGGCTACCACCCGGAAATGATTCTCGCCGGCCGCCGTCTCAACGACAACATGGGTCTGCACGTGGCCTCTGAAGTCGTGCGACTGATGACCCACAAGCGCATCCATGTCAGCGGCGCGCGCGTGCTGATGATGGGCCTGACGTTCAAGGAGAATTGTCCGGATATCCGCAATTCGAAGGTGGTCGACGTGATACGCGAGCTGGAGAAGTACGGCGCGCTGGTCGACGTCTACGATCCGTGGATTGACGCGGCCGAAGCGCTGCACGAGTACGGCATCAAGCCGGTGCGCAAATTGCGCAAGGGCCATTACGACGCGGCAATCGTTGCGGTCGCGCACCGGGAATTCAAGGCGATGGGAGCCTCGGCGGTGCGCCAGCTGTGCCGGCGCAATCACGTGCTGTTCGACATCAAGTATGTGTTTCCGGCGAAAGACGTCGATGGCCGGCTCTAGCATGAAGATCCTGGTCACCGGCGCCGCCGGCTTCATTGGTTCATTCACCGCCTTGCGATTTCTCGCGCGCGGCGATGAGGTGCTCGGGCTCGATAACCTCAATGACTATTACGACGTAACGCTCAAGACCGCGCGGCTGGAGCGCCTGCAGCGGCAGGCGCGATTCCGCTTCGTACGCATGGATCTGGCCGATCAGGCGCAGATGGCCGAATTGTTCGCGCGCGAGAAATTTCAGCGGGTGGTTCATCTCGGCGCGCAGGCGGGGGTACGCTATTCGTTGCAGGATCCGCACAGCTACATCAACAGCAACGTGGTCGGTACGCTCAACGTGCTGGAGGGCTGTCGTCACAACGGCGTCGAGCACCTGGTCTATGCCTCGACCAGCTCGGTCTACGGCGCCAGCACCAGAATGCCGTTTTCAGTGCATGAGCCGGCCTCGCATCCGCTGTCTCTGTATGCCGCGAGCAAGCGTGCCACGGAGCTCATGGCGCACAACTACTCGGCGCTGTTCAAGCTGCCGAGCACCGGCTTGCGCTTCTTTACCGTGTACGGTCCGTGGGGTCGACCCGATATGGCGCTGTTTCTGTTCGCACGGGCGATCATCGAGGGTCGGCCGATAGAGGTGTTCAATCACGGGCATCACACGCGTGACTTTACCTACGTCGAGGACATCGCCGAAGGCGTGGTGCGGGTGACCGACCGGCCGCCTGGCCCCGATCCGAGCTGGGACAGCGCCAATCCGGATCCGGCGTCCAGCAGCGCGCCATACCGGATATATAATATCGGCAGCAATCGTCCGATCGAATTGCTGCGCTACATCGAAGTACTGGAGGACTGCCTGGGTCGTAAAGCCGAGCGGATCATGAAGCCGCTGCAGCTTGGCGATGTACCGGACACTTTCGCCAACGTCGATGAACTGATTGCCGACGTCGGTTACAAGCCCGATACACCGATCGAGGTCGGGGTGCGCAATTTCGTCGAATGGTTCAAGAGCTACTACGGTTACGGCTGAGCATTGACGCATCGGCGGAAGGGACGGCATGGACTTCATTGATCTGCGCTCGCAGTACCAGGCCTTGCGCGGCAGCATCGATGCGCGCATCGACCGGGTGCTGGAGCACGGGCAGTACATCATGGGGCCCGAGGTCGCTGAGCTGGAGACACGGCTCGCCGACTTCACCGGCGCGCGGCATTGCGCGACGGTGGCCAGCGGCACCGAGGCCTTATTGATCGCCTTGATGGCGCTTGGCATCGGTCCGGGCGATGAGGTCATCACCACGCCGTTTACCTTCGTGGCCACCGTGGAGGTCATTGTCCTGGTCGGCGCGACGCCGGTATTCGTTGATGTCGAGGCGGACACGGGCAATATCGATGCCGCGCGCCTGGCCGCGGCGATTACCGCGCGCACTCGGGCAATCATTCCAGTGGGCCTGTACGGTCAGCCGGCCGATATGGACGCCATCAATGCCATCGCCGCCCGGCACGGCGGATTGCCTGTCATCGAGGATGCAGCACAAAGTTTCGGCGCCCACTACCACGGCCGCAGGAGCTGCAATCTCTCCATGATCGGCTGCACCAGTTTTTTCCCCAGCAAGCCGTTGGGGTGCTATGGCGACGGCGGGGCGATCTTCACCAACGATGCGCAGATCGATCAGGCCTGCCGCGAAATCCGTGTGCACGGCCAGAGTGCTCGCTACCATCACACGCGCATTGGCGTCGGCGGACGCATGGATACCATGCAGTGCGCGGTGTTGCTCGCCAAGCTCGAGCGTTTTGACTGGGAACTCGAGCGCCGCGCTGCGCTCGCCAAGCTCTACCGTGAGCGCATCCGCGCCAATGGCGCTCGCGCGCAGCTGCTTGTCCTGCGGCCGGAGCGCAGCAGCGCCTGGGCGCAGTACACGGTACTGGTTGCCGATCGCGACGCCGTGCAGCGTCGCATGCAAGAGCTCGGGATTCCGACCGCGGTGCACTATCCGCGCGCGATGCATCAGCAGCCGGCATATCAGGCGCTGTGCGCGGGTGCGAGTTTCCCCGTCAGCGAGGATCTGGCGCGCCGCGTGATAAGTCTGCCGTTCAGCGCTGATCTCGATGACGCGCAGTTGCAGCGCGTGGTGGATGCGCTCGGCCACGCCACCAGCCGCGCAGGCTGATCGCAACGCCCGGCTGGAGTGCGCCGGCACCGCGCCGAGTGCATTGATCATTCCCGTCTCCTTATGACCGCCTAAAGGCCGCCGCAACGCGCGCGTTGCAGCCGCGCCGTATCTGTTCGCTCCTCGTCGCTGTTTAGCGACGTGTGTGCTGGGACGGACAGGTTTTCCGCAACACCCATTCGGGTTTAACTGGCTTCGCAATGTAAGGGCAAACCCGCCGCGAGGCGGGGACGCAAAGCCTCCGGTCTGAGGTCCGACAGTGACTTCAGAAAGCGGGGCTACCGGGTTCACCTACCTGTTATCGAGGCGACTGCACATGAACATCGAAGCGCGTTTGGGACTGGGTCGAGCGCTGGCACTCCTCACCATAACCGCGGCACTCGCCGGTTGCGGAGGCTCAGGCGGCGGTTCGGCCAGCGAAGCAGCCACCACCTCAAGCGCGACCGCTACCACGCCTAGCGTCTCGGGCAGCCCGGCCGCCTCGGTCGCGGCCAACGCCAGTTACAGCTTTCGACCCAATTCAGTGAGCCCGGCAGGCACCTCGCTGATCTTCAGCATCCAGAACAAACCGGCCTGGGCCACCTTCGGGGTGCTCACGGGCGAGCTCTCGGGTATCCCGAGCGCCGCCGACGCCGGCGAGTATGCGAATATCATCATCGCTGCCACCGACGGCATCACTTCGGTCTCGCTGCCCATCTTCTCGATCCAGGTCACCCCTCTACCGCTCGTCGGATCGGCCTCGGGTTCGAGTTCGGGTGCATCGAACAGCAGCTCCAGCGGCTCCAGCTCATCGGGCGGCTCCAGCTCGAGCGGCGTTGCTAACTCGTCAAGCAGCTCCGGCTCATCCGGCTCATCGGGCTCCTCCAGTTCCTCCAGCTCTTCCGGCGGCAACCCGTCCGGCGACTCGGTCACCCTGTCCTGGTCCGCCCCCACCGAAAACACCAACGGCAGCGCGCTGACCAATCTTGCCGGTTATGACATCTACTACGGCACGAGCCCGACTACGTTGACGCAGAAGATCACCATCACCACCGTCGGCATGTTGACTTACGTGGTCAGCAACCTGACCCCGGGCACATGGTACTTCGAGGTCATATCGGTCAACTCTTCAGGTGTCGATAGCGGCCCCTCGAGCATGGTCAGCACGACCATCTAAGTCAGCACGACCATCCAGCCTGGCGAGCGGCTAATGCCTGGCGCACACCCGCCGCAAGGCGGGTGACTCGCTCTGCCCGAGTGCAAACACTGCCGATCCGGAACATAATCTTGACAGCAGTGGGACGCATGCGTAGTTTCGCGACCCTCTCTTGGGGCCATAGCTCAGCTGGGAGAGCGCTTGCATGGCATGCAAGAGGTCGGCGGTTCGATCCCGCCTGGCTCCACCAGATCTTTCCGGTCAAATCGACGTCCCCATCGTCTAGAGGCCTAGGACATCGCCCTTTCACGGCGGTAACAGGGGTTCGAATCCCCTTGGGGACGCAACAATAGCCCGTGGTCTGTGCACCAGTTCGCAGCTAGCGCAGGGCGCAAAGGGGACACTTACGTATCAAAAGATCTTCACGCAGGCTTAATGCCAACTAGGTAGTCTTATGTCCTTCGGCGACCATGCGCGCTTAATCGAGTCTGCGCCGTTTTATATGCAACTTCCTGATTTATATGCAACTTCCTGATGTTGCAACACGACATAATCTCTCGATGACCGAACCCGTTATTGTCAAGAACAGCTTCGTGATCGCCTGCGTCGCGTTGCTGCAGGTGATTGCTCCCTCACTGGTCGCGGTCGCATCGCTGTACGCGCTGCTGCTGGTGTTTGACATGCCCGCCGACCGCAGCATTCAGATGTTGGCAGGGCTGTCAGCGCTGTTGACGGTGCTGGTGTCGGCCCGGCGCAGCAGCGCCAATGCGCCGATATTTTCCGGCAGCGTGCCGCTGGCTCTCGGAGTGGTCTGCCGCTGGGGAATTGTGCTGGCAATACTGCTCGCCGTTGGCTACGCGACCAAGGTCACCCAGGACTACTCGCGCCGATTGGTGCTGACCTGGGCCGTCAGCACGACACCGCTGCTCATCGCCGTGGCCCTGTTTCTCGACCGGACCATGTGGCAATTGCTGTGCGACCCTTCAAACGCGCGCAAAACCGTGTTCGTTGGTATCAACGAGATCAGCCAGACACTGGCCAAGCAGCTGTCGACGCACCAGGAATTCTGCATGGCCGTGGCCGGTTTCTTCGACGACCGCAGCACCGACCGTCTGAACCTTGCCGATACGACACTGCGCTGGCTTGGCCGGTTGCAGGATCTCGCCGAACACGTCAAAGCCAACGGCGTACAGGTGATCTTCATTTCCCTGCCGATGCGCCATCTGCAGCGCGTGCGTGACCTGCTCGATGAACTGCGCGATACCACCGCATCGATCTACTACCTGCCGGACATTTTCGCTTTCGATCTCATTCAATCGCGAACCGGCGAGATTGCCGGCATTCCGGTGGTGGCGCTGTGCGAAACACCCTTCTATGGTTATCGCGGCGTCATCAAGCGGCTCACCGATATCGTGATATCGGCCGCAATTCTGCTGATCGCTTCCCCGTTTCTGCTGCTCATTGCGCTGCTGGTGGCCGTCTCGTCCAAGGGATCTGTCATTTTCAAACAGCGCCGCTACGGGCTCGACGGTCACGAATTCATCGTTTACAAGTTCCGGACGATGACCGTCACCGAAGACGGCGCCAACATAGCCCAGGCACGGCGCGACGATCAGCGCCTGACCGCTATAGGCGGATTCCTACGCCGGCACTCGCTGGATGAGCTGCCACAGCTGATCAACGTGCTGCAGGGACGCATGAGTCTGGTTGGGCCCCGGCCGCATGCCATTGCCCACAACGAGGAATACCGCAAGGTCATCAGCGGCTACATGATCCGGCACAAGGTGCTGCCCGGAATCACCGGTCTGGCGCAGATCAGCGGCTGCCGCGGCGAGACCGCGCGGCTGGAGGAAATGCAGGCGCGCGTGCAATTTGATCTTGAGTACCTGCGGCATTGGTCGCCCATTCTCGACTTCAAGATTCTGGCGCTCACGGCCCTGCAGGTGGTTCGGCACGAGAAGGCCTATTGAGATGAAAACTTGAGAGCCAGTGCTCAGCCGGTTCGAGGTCGCGCCTATAGTATTAGGTAAACTTGCTAGAATAATGGCGGCGTTGTTTTTCTGACTCTCCCGGACCAGCTAAAGGTGAACTGCATGCGTTTTGCTGTATCGCGCCAGAACCTGCGAACTGTGATCGCGCCGCTGTCGCTGTTGTTTGCGGCAGGCTTCGCTCAGGCACAGACCCCGGCACAAGTGCCGGCGGGAGCGCCCGCAGACTATCGCCTGCATGCCGGCGATAAGCTGGATGTGGCGGTTTGGAAAGAGCCCGAGATGCAACGACCCACGATCGTCATTGCTCCGGATGGGAAATTCTCATTCCCGCTGGCCGGGCAGATCACGGCAGCCGGGAAAACGCCGGCGGAAGTGCGCCAGGAGATCGAGACCAAGCTCGCCAAGTTCATCCCGGACGCGGTGGTTACCGTCGGGATCACGGACGTCGGTGGCAACGTCGCCTATGTGATCGGTCAGGTGGCCAAGCCGGGCTCGTTCGTCATGAATCCACGCATCAATGTGCTGCAGGCGCTGAGTCTGGCGGGCGGTGGAACTCCTTTTGCCAAGCTTGACAGCATCATCGTCATTCGCGGCTCATCGGCCGGCCAGCACGTGCTGCCGTTCCGATTCAGCCAGGTGAGTGCCGGCAGGGATCTCGACCAGAATGTCATGCTGGAGAGTGGCGATGTCGTCCTGGTGCCGTGAGTGGTCCGGACATCTTGCGGCACTGGTAACGCTCGCGTTGGGCGGCTCGGCACAGGCCGCGGAGGTCTACTTCACACCGCAAGCCGACATCGGTATTGAGATGGATAGCAACCGCAACATGGTCACCAGCGGCGATACCGTCGACAATAAAGCGAGCTCGGAAGGCAATACCGCCGATGTCAGCGGTACTTTGGGCATCGCCACGCCACGTTCGGATTCCACCATCAGGCCGGAGATCCGCTATGCCGAATATCCGAACCTGGATACCAACGATCTTCGTACCATTCTGGACCTGAATTCGCAATTCCGCTCGGAACGTGGCCAATTCAATGTGGAAGGCGAATTTGACCGGGAATCGACCTACGGGTCAGAACTCGCGAATGCCCAATTCAACCCGGTGAATCCCGATCTTCCGACCACGCCCGAGACCGGGCGAATCAGCAGCGACACCGTGCGTACGCTCATTACGGCCGTGCCCAGCTATACGTTGGATCTAACGCAGCGCCTGAACTGGAGCGTGAGCGGAACGGTTCAAAGCGTCGACTTCACCGGCACGGATGCGAAGGCCTATATTCCCTACGACTACGCGCTCGGAGGTACGTCATTGACCTGGGCCTTCAACCCGCTGCTGGGTGTGACGCTCGGCGTGTTTACCTCGCGGGAATTGGCCAAGGACGACAGTGGATCGGTGGATGCCAATGGCGTCTCGCTTGCGTTTGCCTACAAGTGGTCCACGCAGTTCACGAGCCGTCTTGAATTGACCGGTGAACGCGACAATAGCGAGATCGTCAATCCGGTTGACATCAGAAGCACCTCAACGGGTGCCGGCGCCACTTACACGACCGCATGGCAAGGCCAGCTCAGCAAGCTGCAGCTCAGCGTCGGGCGCACCTTTACACCCAGTGGAGCCGGCGGGACGTTCCGCGATGATCAGCTACAGGCTCAATTCAGCCGGGATCTGACACAGCGATTGTCCTTCACCGCCGCTGGACGCTTCATCAATGCCACCTCGGTGTCGGGCATCTATGCGGCGGACAATTATAATTATGTTAATGCCACCGCAGGGCTAAAGTGGATGCTCACGCGCACCTGGCACGTCGGCGGCGGTGTGGAGTATTACCATGAGCATTTTGTGCCCCCCGTTGGGTCGGCGAACAACGCTATGGTATACGCTTCGGTGGGCTATCAGGGCTTGGGAAAGCCGTATTAATCGTTACAGCGCATTGAATGGACTTTTGGAGTGACTGAAGTGGCGGAAAGCGAGACGGCAAGCGAACTTGGTTCATACGCAGCGTTGTTCCGCAGGCGCAGGGTCTGGATCTTCACGATCGTGCCTGCGGCGATGTTGGTCTCGATTTACCTGGCGTTTGCATTGCCGGCGCAATACCGCTCGACCGCGACCCTGATGCTCGAGCAGGCGGCGATTCCCGACGACTTCATCAAAAGCACGGTCCGAAGCTACGCCGGCGATCAGATCGATATCATTCAGGGCAGCGTACTGACGGTCGATACCCTCAAGCAACTGGTGCAGCAATACGATCCCTACCCGGACGAGAAGAATCTGGATACCGAGGCGAAGGCGCTGCGCGTTATCGAAAACACCTCGCTCGAGCATGTCGATCCGGTGACCTACAAACCGAAGGAAGAGGCGTCGGCGGTTTCGCTGTACTACCAGAATCCGGATCCGCGGCGAGCCAGCGTCGTGGCGACGCGGCTGGCAGATCTGTTTCTTACCTATCACCAGCGTGTGCGCATGGAAGCGGCGCGCGCTGCGGCCAAGATGATCGAAGACCGGGCAGCGACCCTGAACAAGGAACTGCAGGACGTCGATGACGAGTACGCACGCCTGCGCGCCGCCAACGGCGGGGTGCTGCCGGATACCAAGGAGGGCGGTGGCGAGGATGCCCGTTATCGCGCCGAGCGCGACCTGACCGATATGGAAAAGCAGCTGCGCGCCGCGCAGGAGCGCGAATCGATGCTGAGCATTCAGCTCGGCGCCACCAGTCCCAATCTGCTGGTCACTCAGGGCCTGGCCACGCAAGGCATGCCGACGGCAGGGGTGGGGACTCAAGGTGGTCTGACCGATCTGGCCACCGTCAAGGCGGAGCTGGCGGATGCCGAGCTCAGATATACACCGGATCATCCGGACGTAAAGCGCCTGAAACGCGCACTGGCTGCTCTCGAAGCCAAGCAAACCACGACCAATGGGACCACCGCGGACGCGGACAATCCGGAATATCGCAGGATAGCGGGTGAGTTGGCGGCGGCGCGCGCGGAAGTGTCGGCTCTGGAGTCCGCCACGGCACGCGGACGCGCGCAGCTCGCGCGCTACACGGCGAACGTCAATCCGTCGGCTACGCTCGAGCGGCAGGTTGCCGATCTCGAACGGCGCCGTGCGAGTCTGCAGAGTGAGTACCAGGAAGCCCAGGACAAGCTGAAGAATGCGCAGCTCAGTCAGGTAGCCGAGTCTGGCCAGGTTGCCGAGCACTTCTCGATGTTGCAATCGCCGTATCCCGCATCACAACCCTATTCGCCAAACCGCATCGGCGTGATTCTGCTCGGGTTCGTGCTCGGAGGCGCGCTGGCTGCGGGCGCCGTGGCTTTGGCCGAGAGCGCAGATGCCACCGTGCGCGGCGCGCGCGATATCGTCGGTCTCAATGGGCTTCCGGTCCTGGGCAGCGTTCCAGAGATTCTCCTGGCCTCCGATCTGACTCGCCGGAGATGGATTTGGGGCTCGGTTCTGGCCGTGTATCTCGTGGCCGGCGTATTCGATGTCATTACAATCGGTCAAGCGCAGGCGCGCGCGCAGCGCGTCGAAAATGTCGTGGCTGTGTCCTCGACGAGTCATCCACAATGATCATTCTCGACGCATTGGAAAAAGCCAAGCGGATGCACGCCGAGAGAGCGCGCGTCGCCGGTGAGCCGGAACACGTCGATAGAGCCTCGCCGGTTCGCCGCGCGAGGCTTGAAGTCGCCCCAGCGCCGGTCCCCGCCCTCAACTTCGCGCGCCTTAACCTCGATTCCGAGGCGTGCGAGCGCAACCGCGTTCTGATCTCGATTCAACCGGGAAGTCCGCATGCTCGTGCCGTGGACTCATACCGGATTCTGCGCACGCGGCTGCGCAGCCGGTTGGTCGCGGGGCAATTGACCAGTTTTGGGATCATCAGTGCCGGCCCGGACGAGGGCAAATCGCTCACCGCCATCAATCTCGCCTTGTCGTTCGCGATCGAGAAGCGCAGAAACGTCTTTTTGATCGACCTCGATTTGCGTAATCCCAGCCTATGCCGTTATCTCGGCGTGACGCCGAAGGTCGAGCTGGGCAGCTGCCTCGCGCATCAGTCGCGGCCCGAAGAAGCCTTTTTCAGCGTGGGAATCGACAATCTGGTGCTGGCGGGCGGCATCACCAGCCACGAGAACTCCTCGGAGCTGCTCGGCGGCAGCGCGCTGGCGGAGCTGCTCGAGTACATCAGGAAATCGGACCCGCACGCTCTGATCCTGGTCGACCTGCCGCCGCTGCTGCAGAGCGCCGACGCCATGGTCGTCGCACCGCACCTGACCGCGATGCTGCTCGTGGTCGGCGAGGGGGTCACTCGGCGTGAGCACCTCAGCCGCGCCGCGGACCTGCTGTCGGGGATGACAGTCGCCGGCGTCGTTCTCAATCGATCACGTGAAGCGGTCGAGGACTATTACGGATAGCGCTCAGCTCCGGCCGGACTTGATCCATGGAGCTTTATAGTCGCGCGCACGCTCGTCGCGCGCTGCTTTATACCATCAGCTTTCGTGCGCTGTCCCAGCTTGCCACCGTCCTGAGCTATGTCGTTCTGGTGCGCGGGCTGTCCGAGCAGTCGCTCGGCGTCTACAGCCTGCTGTATTCGGTGATTCCCGTCATGGGCACAGTCGCATCCTTCGGCCTCGACCAGGTGCTCAAGCGCTTCCAGCCCGAGTATCTGCGCACCGGCAATTCCGCCGCATCGGCGTGGCTGGTGCGGGTGGTAACGGCAGGCAGATTCGCATCGAATATCGTGCTGCTGGTGGCGATCGTGCTCGCGTGGGGCCTGGTATCGCGGCCCTTCCACCTGACCGAGCATCGCCAGGACTTTGAGCTGTTCAGCATCGTCGTGCTGATCTACTTCCAGGTCAATCTGCTCCAAAGCTCGCTGGCCTCGCACATGTTGCACCGCTACAGCGTGGGCTCGGTAGTGGTACTGGCTGTCGGCAAGCTGATCACCTACGGCGTCGTCTACAAGTTCTTTGAATTCACCCTGCGCGCGGCGATCGTCGCCGATTCCATCGCCTTCCTGCTGACCTATGCGTTCCTGCTCGTGGCGCATTGGCGCCTGTGCAGACCACCGCCAAGCGCGCATGGTTATCGGCCCGATGCGCGCGAACTAGGACGGCTCCGGCGCTATGCGCTGGCAAACAATTTCAATGAAAGCAGCTCGCTGCTGCTGCATGTGCAGACCGACAATTTCTTCATTGCAGCGCTCATGACCCCGGTAGCGGTCGGTGCCTACGCCTTCTATGCGCGGCTGAACGAAATGTGCGCGAACCTGATTCCGACCCGGCTGTTTGAAAATGTGGTTCAGCCGTTGTTCTTTTCCACCAAGCCGGAGCAAGCCGCCGAGCGGTTGCCGCGTTACGTCACCTTGCTGATCAATCTGAGCATGACCGTGCAATGGCCGCTGTTCGCCTATACGCTGGTCTACCATCGTCAGCTGATTGAACTGGTCTTCCACGGCAAGTTTGTCGAATACTCGAGCCTGCTGCCGGTAATCATAGGCTTTGCGCTGACCAACAACGTCATATCGACGCCGATAACGATGACGGCGCTGTTCGCGGAGCGCGCTTCGCTGATCCTCAAGAGCCAGCTGTTCGGCCTCTATCAGGTCGCGGCCATGCTCATCCTGGTGCCGATCCTGGGACTGTATGGCGCGGCAATTGCCACCGGCACATTGCATCTATTCAGAAATCTCTGGGTGTGGTGGCATGTGCGTGACAGCGCCCGGTGGACCAACTTTCGTCCGGCGGTTGCATCCGGAATCCTCATATGGGCGCTGGCCATTGGCGTATGCATGGCGGGCAACGCCGTGCTGAAGGCGCCGCCGATGGTGCATTTGATTGTCGGCGCCTTGGTCTGCGCGGTCGCGACCTTGATCTATCTTCGAAGCCCCGCGATCTGCGAATCGGATCGTCAGATTCTCGCGGGGGTGCTGCATGGTCGCGAGTCCACGCTGCTGCGCTGGTTCGGTCTGGCGCCGGCGGCGACGCAAGGCGCCGGTTGACTCCAGAATCAACGCCGCGTGGCTGATACTTACCGCTGCGCTTTCGTGCGCCAATTGTGCTACCGCGAGATCGCAGCAATGCGTCGTCGTACGGCGACAGGTCGTGGTCCTGCGACAATTGATTCTTCGCTATGGACCGGTACCATGGCTGAACTTGGGACTAGATCGGCGTATCGGAGCAGTCAACATTCATACCACCATGGTGTGATCGCTGTCACAGGTCCGAGAACGCGGTTGTAGTCTAATTGCTACGAGGGTGGGTTTGCCACGATCAGGTGCAGACCACTACTTATTACCTGATGGGAGTCTGCATCATGGCTAATGCTTCGATTCGTGCACGATTTGGCTTCTTGGGGCTGATCGCCGCGGTGTTTCTGCCGTCGCTTTGCGCCGCCGCGACTGCGATCCCGACTCCCCCACCTAGTGTTTGTTTGAATGGCAAATGCACGACATCCTCCAGCGCGAGTGCCGGTGCAATAAAGTTTCATCCCGGATTGTGGCGTGAAGACGCCACCAATATCTACGGCTATGAAAGTGCGCAGATCACCACCGCGGCCAATGTGAGCGATACCACGTCCGACCCCAGCTACGTCATCGGTCTGATGCTGGGGGTTGGACTGGGAAGTATCACCCAGACCTACGGTGTCTACGACTTTACCTACCTGGATTCGGTCTACAATACTCTGGCGGCCAGCGGTAAGCGCTTTGCGATGCGCCTGATGTGGAGTCAGATCGGCTACCAGAACCCGGGTGGCTTCAATACCAGCGCTTTTCCGGCGTACATGAATGACGCCGGCGGAGCTAACGTTTACGGCGGCATGTTGCAGCTG